>Ga0247841_10000435_pt1 | contig 107763 bp, 96 predicted proteins | sample LaCruzMarch2015__2_FD_192410 | JGI IMG/M metagenome (GOLD analysis project Ga0247841, IMG submission 192410) | Freshwater microbial communities from meromictic Lake La Cruz, Castile-La Mancha, Spain - LaCruzMarch2015_18m | ecosystem: Environmental > Aquatic > Freshwater > Lake | place: Spain... | reverse complement strand
AGTACATCATAAGTTTTATAGTATTCGTGGTAACGGTATTAATTTAAAGCCAGAAGAATTACAGCTTTTAATTGAAAAAAAATTGAGAAAATACGATAAAGAAGTTATAGATTTTGTTAGTGCCCGCGTGTTTGATGCTGGGCATACGAAAGGTGAAGAAAATCTTCGCATAGATGCTATTGCTAATCTTGCGATGCAAATTCAAGATAAATATAATACTGACCCACATCAACTTATAAAGGCTATGGAAAAGGGAGCAGATTTTGCAGAACATGAAGTGTACAACCCAGAATATGATAAAGGTTCAAACAATTTTAAACTAAAGGATTGCGTTAAGAAGAAGTCGTTTTGGATTTTCGTGATAGTTATTGTGCTATTTTTCGCTGGCGTCGTCATTTATGCTTGGAACAGACAACTTCCACCAGATTACTGTGGAGTATCGGAAATGGGACTATGCCATGAAGGTTTTAACCGCTGAAAACTAGAAGCCTTGTGGCGTCCAATTTAAGACGACAGGAGGCTCCGGCTCTGGTTTAAAAGCAAAGTAAGCCACAGTACCCAAAATTGCCAAGGTTACTGCTACTAAAATCCATTCTTTCATTATCTTTTCTCCAGTTTCCCGTTTGTTTCGCACATTATACCACGGAATCTAAAGTTCTTAAAGGAGCTGAACTAACTAAATGTTCTTATGGTGTCTATTATTATAATACCAATAAAATTTAGTTAAACATCAGTTCCCAAACAGGGAACGCATGTCGCTTAATAATTTTATATAAGGACGGTATGAACTTGGTTAGAATATAAAGTTCAAAAGAGGTGTTATAAATGCATGCTAATTTGCCCCAAAACAACGTAGCAGTTGCGCTAGGGCTAAGGTTACGTGATAAGGAGAGAATAGGGACTTCTTTGGAACTTCTTTATCCTCACAAAACACATCAAGCGTGTGGTAAAAAGTGAACATAAAGTGAACATAATCCCTCAAAAACCATCAAAAAGCATACAAATTCCTGTAAAACTAAAGGAGCCTAACTATCTGTTTTGATTTTTAAACACTTGATTTTGTTCAGGACGTAAAATACTATCATTTCAACTCGAAAGCGTATGTACTCGTAAGGGTACCCAGGGTTCGACTCCCTGCCTCTCCGCCAGTAAGGATATTGTATGAGGTATACGTGATGCACTCTCTACTGCTGCTTATCTTTGCTGCCGGTTCTATTTATGCTACAACTCCTCCTGTAATTGGTGGGACAGAGGTAGATAAACTTTACGCACCTGCGGTCGTTAAGCTGTTAGTTACCAACCATGAAGGGGAAGGTCTTTGTACTGGGGCATATGTAGGTACAAACGCGATATTAACGGCAGCACATTGTGTTAAGGATTTTGGTTTTGTAAGCAAAAAAGATGTCGGCGAAACTATTTTCAATAAATTGCTCTCAAGAATTACAAACACAACGATAGAAAATAAAACAGGTATCGTTTTTAGTATTGTCCAAAAAACAGCGATCAAGATTAATGGAAACGATATCGGCATATCAAAAATAATATTGGATCGAGGTCATGATTTGGCGATATTGGTAACAGGTAGCAAGGTAGATAATTATGCTTTTATTTCTCTTGAAAAACCAATGATCGGACAAGCAATAGCGCTTATAGGCTATGGCAGGGATTGTTACCATTATGACTGTGTGTTTTCTCCAGGCGGGGTTGTTAAACGTTTAGGCTTCAATAAAATACACGGCGTTTATACCAACAAGGAAGACTCAGAGATAGAAGAATACGAGTATAAAGCGGGAGTAAAAGTAAAAATAAATGGTAAAGACTTTATCCCCAAAACGGCTCTATACGTATCAGGAGTAGAAAAAAAGAGAGTCGCAGCAATAGGGCTAGATTGGGGCCTTATCAAAATAGTTGGGCAGTTGGGGTATGAATATTTTAATATAATAAGAAATACAGCAAGTGTTGGGTCTGGTGACTCTGGGGGACCACTTGTTAATCAAAACTTTGGGATAATAGGTGTGGCAATTAGTGGTACGAATTGTACTGGAAAAATGAGTTATAAGATCGATCCTGAAGAAAAAAGACAGATCGAATTGGGCCTGTTATATGGAGATATGAATTTGTCTATTTTGAGTCTTTCTAGCTATAGTTGTTTGGAACAATATTCTTACTATGGAGATGAATACTCTCTTAGTTTCTACTCTATGATTGAAAAATCGATACCATTTATTAAATTTGCTATAAAGAATGGTGCAGACATAAATATTATAAATAAAAACGAAAGTGATTATGCGGCTGCTTCTAGTGGCGATGAATATTATAAAATATACGATAAATGACAAATAAATCGTAAGTCTAGTTTCAAAGTGGTTTTGTTTATAAAGTGCTGATATAATTATGCTGGAGAAAGGGTGCGTCACTGACTCGAAAGCGTATGTACTCGTAAGGGTACCCAGGGTTCGAACTCCCTGCCTCTCCGCCAGTAACTTTTATAAATTCATTATATGCTCTATTATATTTTTGATATGGTCAACTCGTTCTTTATCTTCGGGAGGTAAATGGCTATATATAATTTCGCTGAGAGAGCTTTTATTTGAAAGGTCAGAGAAATTTAATTTTAGATATTCTTTAATATCTTTATCGCTTGTCTTAATATTTTCTAAAATCTTACTATTTCCGTTTAATACGGCAATAATATCTTCCACGTCTTGACTTGTTCTGGGGTCTTGCCCTCTACCCTTGAAAGCATCTATTTTTGAAGCAATAAAGATCGTCGCAGGGAATATTTTTATGCTTTGTTCCTGGTCTATCTTATATCTTACAGCCTCTTTTGTGCCCCTTTTATACCAAATGTTCTTAAATCCCAGAATATTTCCATCCGTTGGTAGAAAATCAACCTTTATTTTATTCATCTTTAAACAATCTCTTTTTTATCTCATTTATTGCCAGATTATGTTCCCTTACTTTACCAATTCTGACAGCATCGATCAACGATAATAATTCATATAGTTTTTTGTTTTCAAGAGCTACATAAGGAATGTTAGGATATAGCGGCTCTATGCTTTGCCCTCTTTTTTCTCCCTTAGAATAAGGCCAAACAAACACATCATTATTTGATAGAATGATTTTATTTAAGGGTGAGGCGGAGTGGGCGGTGGGAATTCCTCTTTTTATCCCTGCTGGGGCAACCGGGAAGACATATTTAAGACCATACATGATAAAATCGACGAGAGCATTTTTCAGAAGAATTTTGTTATCCTTATCAATAAGACCGGCGATTGAAGACCTCGATATTGACTCACTGGTTTCAGATTGGCTTAAGCCGATCTTTTTTGCGATGTCTATTACTCGCCATTTTTTTCCTTCTAATGCAATAGCAAGTAAAACAACAATGTCTTGCGGTCTCATTCCATTATGACTTCTCATACCTTCTATTATACACTAAAACGCATAATATTGCAAATCGCAAATTGCGATATTATATAACCATCTGTTATTATTCTTTTTCCGCGCTACGTTTGTCGGTCACGTCAATATTCAAACTACCAGTATATATGACAAGCACAGGCAGAATTTAGATAAGTCAGCATGTATTAAAGAAAATAAAACCTTGAGCATCGTGCCATCTAAACATTTTGCTAATTTTAGAATACCACTATATTATTTTATTAAAATGTCTTTCAAGGAGGCTCTATGGAGTTTTTTGAAAAGATCCTGGAACTTATCAGCAGTTACGTTTGGGGCATACCTCTATTGGTTGTACTCTTTGGGACGCATCTTTTTTTAACGTTCAGGCTCGGGTTCATCCAAAAGTATACATTCAAGGCGATCAAACTGTCACTAACTAAAACTAACGAGGGTCAGGGTGAGATAAGTCACTTTGGCGCACTTGTTACAGCTCTTGCAGCGACTATAGGAACGGGGAATATCGTCGGTGTTGCAACAGCAGTTGCGGCAGGCGGCCCCGGCGCAGTCCTATGGATGTGGCTGACAGGTGTTTTTGGTATAGCGACTAAATATTCAGAGGCTGTGTTGTCCGTAAAATACAGGATCATAGGTAAAGACGGTGTTGTCTCCGGCGGACCTATGTATGTTCTAGAGAGAGGAATGAAAGCAAAATGGCTTGGAGTGATCTTTGCTATATTTACGGCGGTGGCGGCGTTCGGTATAGGCAACATGGTCCAGGCTAACTCAATAGCTACGATGGCAAAAACAACTTTCAATGTCTCTCCGTGGTTAAGCGGAGCGATAATGACAGTATTCACAGCGATAGTAATACTCGGCGGTATTAAATCCATAGCGAGGGTATGCGAATACCTTGTTCCTTTTATGGCTATATTCTACGTCGCCGGATGCGCTATTCTCTTAATTTACAAATATGATACAGTTCCGGAAGCTATTAAGCTTATATTGTCTTCTGCATTTACAGGTCAGGGTGCAGTGGGTGGTTTCTTAGGCGCTGGAATGAAGGAAGCCGTAAGGTACGGGTTGGCACGAGGACTTTTCTCTAACGAGTCCGGCCTTGGAAGCGCCCCTATAGTCGCTGCTGCTGCACAAACAAAACATCCTGTGCGACAAGCGCTTGTCTCATCCACAGGGACCTTTTGGGACACTGTCGTTGTTTGCGCAATAACCGGTATAGTTTTAGTTAATTCAGGCGAGTGGACGAAAGGCCTGAGGGGCGCAGAACTTACTCATGCTGCGTTCTCACAGATGCACTATGTTGGGCCTATTGTATTGACGGTGGCGCTATTGACATTTGTTTTCTCGACCATACTCGGCTGGTCGTACTACGGCGAGAAAGCGATAGAATATCTGCTAGGTTCCAGGTCCATAAAACCATACAGATGGGCGTGGGTAGTCGCTGTAATGATAGGATCGGTGGCATCACTGCAAATGGTATGGACGTTCGCAGATATAGCCAACGGCTTGATGGCGGTGCCTAACCTTGTATCGCTGTTGATCTTGAGCCCTGTAATAGCCAAAGAGACTAAAGAATATTTTGATAAAAAGAATAAATGGGATTAATGCCCAAGCCCTGATATAATGCGATCCAGTTATGGGTAGGAAGATAATTACCACTGTCTACATCACAGAGGAACAGGACAAGGCGCTTAAGGAACTTAACGACAAGACCAAAGTCCCTGTTGCTCAGTTTATAAGGGAAGGCATAGACCTTGCTCTGGAAAAACATAACGTCAGTTCATATGGACAATTGTCGTTCGATACAATACTCAAGAACCGCAAGCCTAAAAAAGAAGAATAGGGACATTTATCTAACATGGAACAAAAATACATACGCAACTTCTGCATCATTGCGCACATAGACCACGGTAAATCCACTCTCGCTGACAGAATGCTCGAGATAACTGGTACGGTAACAAAACGTGAGATGCGCGCGCAGTACCTTGACAACATGGACCTGGAGCGTGAGCGTGGAATAACCATTAAAGCTCAGACGGTGAGGATATATTATCAGGCGAAAGACGGGAATAAATATCAGTTCAATTTAATTGATACGCCAGGGCACGTGGATTTTACCTATGAAGTATCCCGCAGCATGGGTGCGTGCGAGGGAGCCCTCCTCGTCGTAGATGCGAGTCAGGGTGTTGAAGCTCAGAGTATCGCGAATGCTTTTATTGCCGCTGACAGCAACCTTGAAATAATCCCTGTTCTTAACAAAGTGGACCTTCCCGTCGCTGACATTGAAAAGACAAAGCAGGAAATAGAAGAGATAATCGGCATAGACGCTAAACATGCAATACCTATATCCGCCAAGACAGGAAAGAACGTAGACGAATTGCTTGAGGAGATAATCCATCTGGTTCCCGCACCAACTGGTGACGAGAATGCTCCACTCAAGGCGCTGATATTTGACAGCTGGTTCGATAACTACCTCGGTGTTATATCTCTCGTCAGGATAAAACAGGGTGTTCTCAAAGATAAGATGAAGGTAAGGCTTCATACCACGGGCGTGGTTTTTGACGTTATAAAGGTTGGTGTTTTCTCGCCCAAGGCCATCTACCTCGACGAACTACGAGCTGGCGAGGTTGGTTTTATCGCCGCAGGGATGAAGGATGTCTCTGAAGCAAAGATCGGCGACACCATATTTGCCGAGGGAGATACGACGAGTGAACCTCTTCATGGCTTTAAGGCAATAAAACAAATGGTGTTCTGCGGATTTTACCCTGTCGAGGCAAATGAGTATGCATCATTAAAGGATTCTTTGGATAAGCTGCACCTTAACGACACATCATTTACATATGAAAAGGATTCCTCCGAGGCTCTGGGTTTTGGTTTTAGGTGTGGGTTCCTTGGGCTCCTGCACATGGACGTAATTCAGGAGCGCCTTGAGAGGGAATTCAATGTTGATCTTATAACAACAGCTCCGTCCGTCGTCTATAAAGTAGTAATGGATAATAGTGGTGATGTGATAGAGATAAATAACCCATCACAACTCCCAGCCGTCGGTGTTGACCACATAGAAGAGCCTTATATAAGAGTAAGGATACACACTCCTGCTGATTACGTCGGAGGACTATTGGCGCTGTGTAACGATAAACGTGGTGAACAGGTCGACATGATATGTTATCAGAACAACAGGGTCCAGCTTGTGTATGATCTGCCATTGTCTGAGGTCATGTACGATTTCTACGATACATTAAAATCAATTTCCCGAGGCTATGCGTCCATGGATTATGAGGTCCTCGACTACAGGGAATCAAAACTCGTTAAGCTCGATATCCTTATAAACGGAAAGATCGTCGACGCATTATCCGTAATTGTCCATGCTGATAGTTCTTATCACAGGGGCAGGGACCTTGCCTCAAAATTAAGAAAAGAGATCAAACGCCAAATGTTTGATGTCGCTATCCAGGCGGCCATAGGTTCACGTATTATTGCAAGGGAGAATGTAGTGGCTCTGAGGAAGAACGTTACAGCAAAATGTTACGGCGGTGACGTGACGAGAAAAAGAAAACTACTCGAAAAACAGAAAGCAGGGAAAAAGAGGATGAAACGCGTAGGCAACGTCGAGATACCACAGGAAGCGTTCCTCGCTGTCCTAAAGGTGAAGTGATGTCCTACATCGCATTTGCCCCAAATTTTTATCAGAAACATAAGGCACAGATACGATTGGTATTCTTTGCCGCTGTTATATTTGTCGTACTAAAATTATTCGTGCTGGACGTATATAGGATTCCTTCGTCGTCTATGCAGCCGACGCTGATCGAAGGTGATCACGTTATAGGACTGAGGCATTTTATTTTAACAAGGGACAGTGTGGTCACAATAAAAAGACCCGACGATAAATTTATATATGCAAAGAGGGTGATAGCGTTGCCGGGTGACACTGTAAGAATAAAAGGTGGTCTTGTTTCTGTTAATGGCCAAAAACTCAAAATGGTTTTCGATAATGATACTAAAAAATATCGCTACATAGAGAATAGCGACGTTGTATATAAAGAGTATAATGGCAGAAAATTCTATTTTGTGCTTTACAGCAACGAGAAAAGACCTCTCGACCTTGAAAAGGATCTCAAGATATCCAGTACCGGATTATTTTTGTTAGGCGATAACAGGGTCAATTCAATAGACTCCAGAAAATGGGGCGAGGTCAATATGTCTGACGTGATAACCAAGGTGGCCTTTGTATGGTTCTCAATAGACCCGGACACCCATAAGATAAGATGGGACAGGATAGGGTTCGTTAAGTAGATACACTATTTTACGACTGGTACTGGAGCTGGAGCAGATGCAGGAGCAGTTGCTGGAGCTGGCGTGGTATCAGGTCCCGCTGCCTTAGGTTTAGCACCCTTTACTTTCTTAGGTAATCTTTTGATCTTGTCTTTGTTTTTTATTTTTTTTGCCTTTTTAGGTTTTTTCTTTGTAACAACGTTTTCCTTTTTGATCGCCTTTTTACCAAGCTCATCAAGGTCGAACTTATAGACGTCCTGTACCTGGGTTTTTCCTATTTTATCTGGTCTGCCATCACCGTCGGTATCTATCTCTACTCTGGCAAGTTTTCCGTCCTGGTAATACTCCCAGTAATCCATCTTGCCGTCAAAGTTGGTGTCGATCTCTTTCTTTACCAGCTCGTTGTTGTAATAACGTTTTATTACATCCGGTTTTCCGTCGAAATTAAGATCAAGCTCCTTTTTTGTTAGCTGACCGGTATCTGGTGAGTAGAACCTTATCTCGTCGAATTTACCGTCAAAATCGTTGTCAACGGCTATGCGTGCTATCCTTTCATCGTCGTTCTTTTTATTGTCGTAGTACACAACATAGTCAACTTTACCGTCGCCATTTATGTCGATCTCTTTTCTTACAAGGATCTTTTCGCCATTCTGGTCTGTTGTATAATATTTTTTTATCTCGGCTACTCCGTCATTATTAGTGTCAACCATCTCGACCGATTCTGCGCCAGGTGTTACTACTACTGCTTCTTTTGGCGCTTCCTGTGATACCTCTGGCTGTGTTACAGGCACTGGAGCAGGTGCGGCTATCGGTGCAGGTGTGACTGTCGGTGTCGGTGTTTTAGTAGCTGCCGGAGCAGGTTCTGAAGTAGTTGCTGGAGTGGGCACTGGAGTATGTGTCTTAGCAGCAGGCGCTGGAGACGGTGTATTAGCAGGAGTCGGCGTAGGTTTAGTTGCCGGTGCAGTGGCAGCAGCAGCAGTAGCAGCAGCAGCAGGTACTGCCTTGGCAGCCTTTTTTTCAGCGTCCTTTACATCGGACTTTGCTTCAGGTGCCTTTGTTTCAAGAGCCTTTGTCTCAGGAGTCTTTACTTCAGGGACAGTCGCTTTAGGGGCTGCCTTTTCAGGTTTAGCTAAAGGTTTTTTATTGGTCCCTGTTTTTAATTTATTTTTCTTTTTCGGTTTTACTTTTGCCTTTTTTGTTGCATGAGACGTCGCTGCGGGCGCAGCAGTTGCTTCTTGTGCTGTCTCGTTGCTAAGGTCGTTCAATTCCTTATCGATATCCTGCGAATAAGCACTAAATGATAGTATGAAAGCGATTATCCAGATCATATTATAGCCCTCTTAACGAAATATTAACCCCTGGGCCTTGTAAGTTCAATCAATTTGTAATAATCTTCACTTCATGAAAGTAGGTTTGATAGGTAAAAGGTCGAGCGGGAAGACGCTTCTTTTTGAAGCTCTGTCCGGTATTGACGCTGTACCACAGGCGGGCCTTGTCAATTTGGCAAAGGTTAGGGTGAAGGACCCTCACATAGATAAACTCTCGGAGATATTCAAACCCCAAAAGACGACTTATGCTGAATTTGACCTCATGGATTACAACAGGGCGCATGACGCGTCTGACTCTATGCTAGGCAGTGCGAACCTTATGGCACGTTACAGGGAGCTTGATGCGATAGTTATTGTTGTCGGCGTTATAGATGATCTCGCATTTGTGAGCTCCGAGCTTGATGACATCTGCGTCGAGATGAATATCTCTGACACACTTATGATCGAGGCGAAGATACAGAGGATGAAAAAGGCGGCATTTGATAAGCAGGAAATGCATTTGTATGAATCGATACTTGCCAAACTGGAAAACAACGAGCCTGTGGACAGAAATTCGTTTACAAAGGATGATATGAGGCTTCTCTCCGCTTTTCAACTTTTTGCATTAAAGCCGCTGATGGTCGCCGTAAATGTTACTGAAGGTTTAATTTCTTCCAGTGCGAATATTGATCTCGGCAAACATAAACTCCCTCACGTTCTGATATCAGCTGAGATAGAAAAAGAATTGAACTCACTTGGTGAGGACGAGAAAAAACAGTACCTCAGCGAGATAGGTCTTTCCGAGGGCATAGCCGGAAGGTTTATAAGGATGCTTTATAGCACGATGGACCTTATATCCTTTTACACCGTCGGTCCTGACGAGGTAAGAGCATGGAGCATAACAAAAGGTAGCACCGCGCTCACAGCCGCCGGAAAGATCCACAGCGATATAGAAAGAGGTTTCATAAAAGCCTCCACCATAGGTTATGATGAATTCATGAAGTATGGCGACGAGAAAAAAGCCCAGGCCGCTGGCGCCATGAAGAGCGAAGGCAAGGAATACGTCGTCCAGCACGGTGATATTATTCACTTTAAGTTCAATGTTTGATGAGGAAGACAGGTTAGTTCAACTCCATTAGTGCGAGGGTAAGGTCTTTTAGAATTATAAAAAACAAAAACATGAAAGACAATGTTTTTAGTCTTTACTTTGCTGTGGAAAATAAGGTATATAGATTTTTGTTTATGAAGACATTCTTAAAGTGTTTTTTGCTTTGTTCTTTAACTGTGGGCATAGCTCAGAGTGTATTTCCGGCAAGTCCCGCTCCTGGTGATGGGCTGCCAGCAATTGATTTTTTTGACCATCTTAAAAAATTGGGAGCAGGTCAATATATTACAGGATCAGGTCCTAGGTTCACAAATACATCCCCTGTCCTTGATGACGCTGGCGTACACTGGGTGGATGGTGACGAAAACAACGAACCAACACGAGGATTTGCAGATATTGAATTTAGCAGTAACGATAAATTACACGTAGAGTTTAACAAGGGGTATCAACGTTTTTTAACTCCTGTAGTTAAAATAAAGATAACAAAAGATCATACGGGTAATAACCCTAAAGTATTATTTAACGAAAAAGCTACGGAAAGGGGAACTATTCGGTTGGAGAACATTTTTCCACCGAGTAAAAACGGTGGCATTATATATTACACTGACGCTTACTTTAGTTTTGGAGGAAGTTTTGGAAGTAAAGCAATACTTAGCACTAATGCGTTTTATTTAACTGATGTATCGTTTTGCATTTATTCCAAGAACCGTAAATGGCAAACACAAGCATTTTACGATAACAAAGGGGGCTTGGTTACTGGAGAAATTGTAGTAGAAGATCCAAGCTCTACGAACGACCGGCCTATATATCAAAAATATACCTATAAATACAAGGGTCGCAGAGTAGTCAGTATAAGTAGATATGCAAAATTCTCGAATGGTGAAACTAAAGAAACTGATTTTACTCCGGGTGGGAAATTAAAACAGATCATTACCAGGAACAAAAATGGCGTATTGTTACTATTTGAGACCTACGCTCCTAATGAAGATAAGATCATGTTTGCAGCCTCGTTGAGTGGTCCAATAGACAATAATTATGGTTACGATGTTTCATATGAAGGACGTAACGTGTCTGTTAGTCTTACGCAAGAAGATGCTATTAATAAAGCGGATCCCGTGACGGTGTTCACTAGAAAGTATGGAGAACTAACACATAAAAGCTACAACAAGTCGGGACAAATGGATAAGACTACACAAACAATAACCTTAACAGTGGAATATGAAGGGCAAAACTATGAAATGCATGTGAAGGAAACAAAATTTGAAATAGCGAGAGGAGATGATGGAACGACACATGTTGTCGAACATAATGTTGTAATGGATGATAATTTTAACGCGTTTCCCGGCGATAAAATATACCTAGCGAATTCCTGCCATAAAGTGTCTGCCTGGTACATAGATAAAACAATGATTTTGCAAAAAACGATACGTTCGCAAGGCTATTTCCCGTCCAAGCAAAAAGACGATGGGATTAAATTTACTACTACGGAATATTTATCCAGTTTGGACTTAGAAGCACATCTCTTTTTGTTTGGTGGGGTAATGCAAAAATTGGACGTCTTTTATATATTAGCTGATGCTCCTATATTGACAATATCTCCCGATGTCGAGGAAGGTAAATATAAAGTTGAAGAAAAGTTTGACGGGGGAGAAACATATTTCGTAAGCGTTCCTGATCTAATTTCTAAACTTGAAAAAGATTCAGGTTATTTTAGTATTGAAGCTGTGCTGGACGTTTTTAAGGAGCAGATCAGCTCAGCAACAGCAGAGTTAGCGAAAAGGAAGGGAACCTTTATGCGTATAGTTCGAGATAGAATAAGTGTTCTAGCTTCTAAGGATGTTGTAAACAATATTAAAAACGCTTCTCTAAAAACTAATGCCGGTGATTTTGAAGGTGCTGTAAGTGATTATACTAATGCACTGAAAAAAGTAAGCCAGGAAGACAGCTACACAGCCGCTTATATTCATTGCAATAGAGGAATTGTTTATTACCGTTTAAAGCAGAATGCTTCTGCACAAAAGGATCTTCTCGTTGCATATAATATACTTAAATCAGTACATTACAGCAGTGCACAAACAGACGCTACCATTGACTATCTGCTTTCTATAGCTGCATATGTCCTCGGATCTGTAGAGGCTGAATTTAAATATTATAAAAAGGCTAACGAGTACCAGAGAGAAGCAAAAGCGCTTGGCTATAGAGGCCCAAAATATGGTGAAGAAGACATAGATGAAGTATATAAAATATTAAGGGATGTGGAAACTGCAGAGATTAATCTCGAAGATCTCAACAGGCTATTGTACGACGGCTTGCTGAATACGTTCTTGGAAAGCCGTATTAGCGCCGAGAATTCAATGCAGCTTATTCATGCTCTAATGATACTTTTGGGAAATGGCGAGAATCCGAATATGTTTATCAAATTTCAGGATATATTAGCAGATAACAACAGGGGAGAGATAAGCTTTGAGTCAGCCGATATCACTGATTGGAACAAAGATAACGGAGAAGATATCCTCAAAAAACTTGATGATGCAAAACTTGGCGATAAAAATATTGATGATCTCTTGAAGCTGCTATTCAGCGACGGCAAATACTATCTTAAGGTATTTAATGCATTGACCGAAGATGCCGAGAAAGAGAGTGATCCAAAAGTGAAATCAGACAAATTGTATAAGTTGATCGGTTTTTCTCTTGTGTTGACATATTTTGCGGCGCAAAGAACTGATCTAATAAGAGATGCGCTCTCTGAAAATAAAGATGTTCTTCAGCACTCTATAGCGTATGAGATAGCGAGGTTTGGTGGAAAGGTACTTGCTGAGTCATACAAATACGAGAGAACAGAAGCAGGAATTAATGTTGGGTTCAAGGTAGATGATAAGATGGACAAAGCAAAGGGAGAATACTACAGAAAGGTTAAATACGCTGTAGAAGGCGGCAGGCCGTAGTAATAGGAGTGTCCATGAAGCAACAACTTATACTTTTGACCAACGACGACGGCTTTAACTCTGACGGCATAAAGGCAATGAGGTCTGCATTGTCTGGGCTTGGCAGGGTCGTAGTTGTTGCGCCCGAACTGGAGCAGTCAGGGACGAGCCACTCGCTTACCATACATAGCCCGGTCAGGATACGTGAGGTACGAAAAGACATTCATTCTGTGACAGGGTTTCCTTCTGATTGTGTTTACGCCGGTGTGCATGGTCTTCTACCTCGTAAACCGGACCTAATAGTTTCCGGTATAAACAGGGGCGCCAATATGGGCGTTGATGTTTATTACAGTGGTACTGTCGCCGGAGCGAGGCAGGGTATTATAGAAGGGGTTAAGAGCATAGCAACGTCGCTGGTCGCAGACAAGAAGAGTAGAAAATTACACTGGAAGGATGCTGCTGAATTCACAAAAAAAGTCGCTGCAAAGATGCTCAAAGACGGGTACAGTGGTGCTGGGTTTGTTAATATTAATTACCCCAACGTGCCTAAATCTGACATAAAAGGTGTTAAAATAACAAAGATGGGCGACCGTCGTTATGTTACCGAGGTTAAATGGGGCAAGGACCTTCACGGCAACGATTATTGCTGGCTGTGGGGTGAGTATGAGTCCTTCCACAAGATAGAGAGCTCGGATTGCGTGGCCGTCGACGATAATTATATCTCTATAACGCCGATGCTTATAGATACGACCGATCATGATTCTATAGATGAATTAAGGGGTTGGAATCTGTAACAGGTCTGTGATACTATTACGTTGATATGGGATCATTACGTATTATTGTCGTTGTATTCTTTTTCTCGGGCGTTGTGTATGCCGACAGTATTATGGAGAGCGTTCTAAAAAGTTCAAAGAGCACCGAGCAGAATTCAACATTATTTCATGGGGCAAAACCGGAACAGGAAGCAAAAACAGAGTCGACGGCAAAACCTGGAACAGAAACAAAGGTTGAAGCAGAGACTAAGCCCGAACCTGCAGAAGTCCATAAAACAAGATCCACCAGCGTCTTTGGTAAAAGGGAGAACAATGCTTCTACAGCGGGAAGTGATGGTGCAAAATCATATGGTGTGTTCGGCAGCCGTAGAGTACAAAAAGATGTCGAAGTAAAAGAGGACGGCCAGAGTCAAAAGAAATATGGAAAAGATAATCCACGTTCAGCACCTAAATTTCTTTGGCCTTTGGAAGGCGGAAGGATCAGCTCTTTCTACGGTTGGAGAAATAGCAGGCGTTTCCACGACGGTATCGATATAATCGCTAAAGCGGGAACAACAGTCTATGCGTCAAAGGGTGGAGAGATAATATACAGTGGGAGCAGGATCAGGGGCTACGGTAACATGATCGTTATCCGAGGCAATGAAGGTATGAACACCGTATATGCACACAACAAAACCAACCTTGTAAAAAAAGGGAGTGTCGTTAGTCAGGGAGATGCAATAGCTTATGTTGGAAGCACTGGACATTCAAGTGGTTCGCACCTTCATTTTGAGATACGTAAAGGTAAATTCACGGTTGACCCGCTTAAGTATTTAAGCAGCAGCGACGTAAAAGCTCATTCCGGTACTTACAAGAATACTGATGTCGGTATAAAGGAATCACAGGCGGATTAAAAAATATGAACACAAGGAATAACGACAGAGCAGGTGTGGGCGAACATATAGTTACTCGCTGTTCAAGATGTAACAATGATATGAACCATACGGTCGTGGCCCAGGGCGCTGACGGTATAGTTGCAAGGGTCAAGTGTATGGTATGCAGCTCAGAGCATAATTATAAAAGATCAGTCTCAAAGATAACAGGCTCTCAAAGTAGAACAACTAGAGTTGCAAAGGTAAATGTCCCTACAGGGTATAAACTTTGGGAGGAAGCAAAGAACGGTGCTGTTAATAAAGTCCCTATAAACTACAGCATGGACCAGAAATTCCAAAAGAATAACCTTATATGCCACCCGACGCTGGGCGAGGGTGTGGTCATGAACGCGTACGACAACAAGATTGACGTGATATTCCGCAATGATATAAAGGCCCTTGTCCATAATAAAAAATGAAAGTATCAGGTTTTACATTCGTAAGGAACGGCATCGTCTACGACTATCCTTTTAAGGAGTCGATACGTTCTGTTTTGCCGCTTGTTGATGAGATGATCGTTAACGTGCCTTATTCTGATGACAAAACCTACGACGCTGTACTCTCAATAGGCAGCCCAAAGCTCAAGGTCTTTCAGACCGAATGGGGTGGAGAAAAACCGAGCGGCGGAAAAATACTTTCACATCACACGAACCTTGCGTTGAGGAAATGTACCGGTGACTGGTGTTTCTACATTCAGGCCGACGAGGTTGTCCACGAGGCTGATTATCCAAAGATAAGGTCAGCGATGGAGAATAATCTCAACGATAAAAAAATAGAAGGGCTTTTATTCGAATACAAACATTTCTATGGTTCATACGACTGCGTTGCTACGTCGAGAACATGGTATAGGAACGAGGTGAGGATAGTAAGGAACGACCCTGATATAGTTTCTTTCCAGGATGCTCAGGGGTTCAGGCATAAAAATAATAGCAAGCTTAACGTTGCATATACAGGGGCGAAAATATTCCATTACGGCTGGGTACGTCCGCTTGAATCCATGAGGGCAAAGACCATCGCCCTTGATAAACTCTGGCATGGCGACAAAAAAGATGAGGAGAACAAGAGCCTGAGGTACAGGTCGGATCAATACGGCCTTAAGAGATATACAGACACTCATCCTCTTATAATGATGGATAGAATAAAAAAACAAAATTGGGCTTTTCAACATAATTCAAGAATAACGTCGTACAGGGAGTTCAGGTATTGGATGTCAGACGTATTGGAAAAATTAACGGGTAGAAGGTTCTTTGAATACAAAGGCTACAACAGAGTGAAAGATTGACCATGAACAACATAGAAATTATAGTCGCTGACTTAATATACCCAATGAACATCGGTAACATCGCGCGCACAATGTCGTGTGCCGGATTAAAAAAACTGGGGCTTGTCCGCCCCTGCAAGAAATGGAACAACATAGACGCTGTAAAGTTCTCTCTTTTTGGAAGGGATGTGTTAGAAGGGGCAACGTTATATAAAAGCCTTGAAGAATTAAAAGACGACGACTCAATACTGTTCGGTTTCTCTAGGCGCATGGGAAGAAAGAGGAGCCACCCCGTGATGCTTACCGAGCTCGGTGAGTTCATGCGAAAATTTCAGAATAAGAAAAAAATAAAATTAATTTTTGGCGGTGAGTCTGCCGGGCTTAGCACAGAGGACCTCCGCCTCTGTGACCACATAGTTACGATCGACAAAAGCATAGTCAACAATTCACTCAGCCTCCCTACCGCAGTCGCTATGGCAATATATGAGGTCAAGAGGTCTTATGTTAACAATAAAGTGGCAAAGAGCGACAAGATAGTCGCTGACAAGGGACAGTCCGGCGCGCTCTTGGAACGTTCAAAAGCTCTCTTGCTTCAAACACGGTTTATTGATAAGAGAGATGAAAAGCGTGTGGGTGCAAAGCTTCAGGGTATCATAAAAAAACTCTCAACAAGCGATGTAAGGCTTATACACTCTATATTAAGGAATATGGAAGAGGTTGTAAAATGAATAAGATCGAATGGAAGGATCGCTTTTTTAAACCAGAAGAGATAGCCCAGATGGAGGCTGTTTTTAATGAAAAATTCTTTTCCTTTTTGAAGAAGGACGAGAACGTTTTCTTTGAAGGCTATTTCAGCGAGCAAACTTGTTATATTACTGTGCTCCTTAAGAACGAGGATGAAACATATTATTATCCGTTCGAAACTGCGATACCTTTGAACCAGAATCCGGGCGTTACCGAGGATGGCGCAAAAAAATTCCTGTTAGATTTTATAGGCGAGTATTTTGAGACGTTCTTTGCGGACGAGAGGGAAACATTCGTTCCCGTAGATTGGACACTATTCGAGGTGGAAGGCGCCAACATTTATGCAAGAGGTCAGGTCGTGAATAAAAAACTTGAAAAGATGGGCGATGCTATATTAGGATCCGCTGACTCAGGGAGGAAATAGTATTATGGCTGAAATGATGAGGGTTACTGCGTTAAGGGTGGGGATGCTGATAAACATGGAGGGTGAACTGTATAGAGTATATGCTGTTGACCATAGGACACCGGGCAAAGGCAACGCCTGCATGCAGACAAGACTGAGGAACCTTAAGACAGGTAACCTCGTCGATAAAAGGTTCCTGTCCAATGAAAAGGTGGAGAAAGCTCAGCTTGACTGTATCATCATGGAATATCTTTACCACGACGGTACAGGTTATATGTTTATGAACTCAGAGAACTATGAGCAGATACACTTGAGCGAGGATGTTATTGGAGAAGGTGTTGGATTTCTTCTTCCGAACACAAAGGTTACCGTCGACTTTTATGAGGGTGATGCAGTAGGTTTGGAATTTGCGAAGAACGTTGTATTAAAGGTCGTTGATACGGAACCATTCATGAAAAGGGCTACAGCCTCTGCACAAACAAAACCTGCTGTGCTTGAAACGGGCCTTAAGATAATCGTACCTGGCTTTGTTGCTGTTGGTGAATTGATCAAGGTTAACACAGAAACTTTGGAGTACGTCTCAAGAGCTGAAAGCTACGATGAATAGAATAAGGTTCTTGTTTCTTTCTCTAGCGACGTTGTTATTCACAATTCTTGCTTTCCTGTTCTTTTGGACGCGCTATACGTCCTTAAGGGAACTCGGCATAGATTATTACCTCATGCGTGCGTGGGGGAATACCCTTACATTCATATACGGAATAAAGAGAGAGGTTATTGTGGACGAGAACGCCGACACCAACAGTATCGGTATCTACGTTGCTCCTCATTCAAGCTTCTGGGACATAATAATCCTGGGCTCGGAGTTGAAAGGATTTTTTGTAAGCAAACGTGAGGTTATTAAATGGCCCATAGTAGGGCTCGGCGCAAAGTTCGTAAGGACTGTGTTCATAGACAGGGAAAAGGGTGTGTCGGCGCTAAAAACACTTGAGCGCGCAGGGACGAAGACATTCGAATCAGGACATTCGCTGATAATGTTTCCCGAAGGCACAAGGTCTTATGAACATATGCAGGACATGAAGCCCGGGCCGTTCTATATATCTATTGTGACGGGGAAACCAATAAAGCCTGTCATCATAAAATATATACCGAGGACGAGCATAGTTCCTAAAAAGAAAGGTAGCTTTATTAAAGAGCTGATATCACAGTCTGTTACAGCGCCCGGTACCGTGGCGATAGTTGAACTCTTGGAAGATATATATCCAATGGGTTACAGCTCGGCGGACGAATTCAAGACACATGTCCGTGCCATTATGGACAAACACTATAACAATTTGTAACACTATTTTCAAATATCCGTCACTCATTTTGTATTTGGTGCGCTTTTAGGGCGGTCAAGAACTTGTATTAATATAGTCCATGTGGCTCTTAATACTTTTCTTATGCATCCTGCCATCTTATTCGTATGATAGCCTCCAGAACATGAACGTTATATATGTAGGCGACAGCATGAGGGTGGACGGCAGTGATGTAAAAAAAATCGCTGTCACGAACAGCAGGGTGATAAAGGTTACTAAAGAGGACGGGGCGACCATTGTGGTTCGGGCAAAGTCAAAGGGCAGTTCATATCTTCACGTCTGGTATAGAAGCAAAAAAGAGCCTGTTAAATATGGCTTTACTGTAATTTCCGCAGCTGTTTATAAAAAGGTATCAGAATTGCGAGGAGCGCTTAAGGATATAAAAGGTATAAAGATAAACAGTGCGGGCGAGGGTATTTATATTACGGGTATTATAAATAGTCAGTCCGACTACGACCTTATAAACAAGGTCGTGATCTCTAATAAGGGTGTTTTTAACTATACAAAACTTACTGACGATATTGCATTCGGGGAGCACAGCAAGGTAGTGGAAGGTCTCTTTGATATCGGCCTCTACGATGTGTCACTAAAGGATGTTGATGGTGTTATTTTTATTGAGGCCAGCGCCAGGAATAAAAAACAGATAGAGAATGCGGAATTCTATTTAAAGAGCGCTCTTCCCGGAGGCAAATACGACCTTAATCTTATACCGTATCAGATAGATATCGATGTAAAAATTGTTGAGCTTACAAGTTCTGAGAGCAGGAATATGGGTCTTGATGTTCCCGGCGAATATCCGCTGTCCCGCCATACGGTACTCTCGCAGATGGATATAGAAAGTATTCTTCACCTTTCTGATGCAAGGGCTAATGCCAAGGTCGTATCAAACCCGTCGCTTAGCGCCAACGACGGTGAAACTGCAACGTTTCATGTTGGCGGGACGATACCCATCAAATTATCGTCCAGGTATACTGCCAGTCTGGATTGGAGAAATTACGGCGTAATATTGAACTTTACTCCCAAGGTCATAAACGACGATACTGTGGAACTCAAAATAGCCAGTGAGTTCAGTAATGTGGATAACTCAGCACAAGAGAGTAACAATAATAATACAGGTGCGCCCAGTTTTATCGTCAGGGAGGTAAAGACAGTGGTTACTATGGATAGCGGTAGGGCTGTTGTTATATCCGGGCTTGTAAGTAAAAGTACCAGCAAAGCGAATAGCGGGCTCCCAGGGATATCCGATATCCCGGTACTCTCGGACATCTTCTCCTCGAACAGCAACAGCGACGAGCAGACAGATCTCGCTATTATCGTTACCCCCTCGGTGAGGTTCAGGTGTGAGGAACTCTATATAGACAAAAAACTGGATCAGCTATTGGCTGAAATAATGTCGGAGGAACCGTCCGTTAATTAATTTTTATGGAAAACACAGTATTAATAGACGACGTAATTAATAAAGACGTTAGCAGGGATATATCCGAAAAGATAAAGAACACAAGTTTCCTTTCTTGTTTTAACGAGGACCTAAGGGGCTTTTTTTGTAAGGACGGTATTACAGAGATAATGATAAATGGTACGGACTGCGTTTACATAGAACAGAATGGCTTTTTATCCAAACTGGATATAAAAGTATGTGAGTTGGATATAAGGAGATTTATAGACGCTGTATCGCACATCAATTCAAGGAACATAGATTATAATCATCCTGTTTTCGACGGGAAACTCCCCGGCGGGTTCAGATGCAACATAGTGATGCCTCCAGTATCCCTGAACGGGGTTGTGATCACAATAAGGAAACACACTCAAAGCATTAACGATTTTAAGACGTTGATAAAGAATAAAATGCTCGATGAAAATACAGCAACGATGTTGACATCGGCCATAAGGGATAAACAAAATATCATCGTAGCTGGCGGGGCAGGGACGGGGAAAACAACTCTGGTCAATGTATTATTCAATGCTTTGTCTTTTTTGGACTGCACGCACGAGAGGGTGATAACCATAGAAGATACTGCAGAGCTCAGACTCGAACTGCCTCACGTGATACGGTTGGAGTCAAGGTTTCCCACTCCCGACTGCCCTTTTGAGTTAACAATACGTGATCTTGTGAAGACGGCTTTAAGGATGCGGCCCGATAGGATCGTGATAGGTGAGGTCAGGGGCGAGGAGGCGTACGACCTTCTTCATGCAGTGAATACGGGACACAAAGGGACTGTATGCACGCACTATTCACGCAAACTCATGCAGGGATGCGTTAAGGCGGCTTGAAACGCTTGCAATACTTGGACATTCGAACCTTGATATTTCCATACCGAGGAGCTGGATAGCGTCTAACATAAACATGATCGTCCATATAGAGAGGAAGGGCGGGTTGCGCCGTATCAGCGAGGTTAAAAAGGTAGAAGGGGTGGAGTGCAATAACTACGTTTTGCACGATCTGTCTATCCCACATTTTAGCGCCTAACTTCGCAAATTAGTTACTATTGGTATTAATCCAAATAATGCTATACTTATTATGTATGAGATTGGTTTTGTTTTTTATTATTGTTGCGGTTTCTCTTAACGTTTTTGCAACTGAGACAAAAACGGAGCAGCCCGCGTCCCTAGAGGCATATTTTGAAAAAGCGAAGATAACCGCAGAGGAAAAAAGCTCAAACCTCGATAAACTTATACCAAGGATCTCCGGGGAGAGAAAGGACAAGAATATAACCCCTCCTTGGATAGGATATGTATCAAGGGTCGAAGGCCATTCAATGATAAATCGTTATGATGAGAGCGGGGAAAATATTATTTTATCTTTCCATGCTGAAGAAGGGATGCTGATACGTAACGGCGATGATGTCGGCGTAGAAAGTAGATCAAGCCTTGATATTACATTTAAGAACAGGGTTAAGTTGTCCCTGGGGCCGCGTACTGTGTTCAAGATCAACAGGCATGACGTTACCGATGCTGCACAGACGGGCAAGTTCAATCTTTTTATGGGAAGCGCAAGACTTAGGGTGCACGGGGTTAAGCTTAACACCGTGGAGAAAATGTATGCTCCTAATGTTGTTCTTACGGCAGTGGATAAGTCCGACGTAGTGGTAAAGTACGACGATCAAATGAAAACGACATTGGCAATGTGCTTTGAAGGCAGCGCATCATTTGAACAAAAAAGCTACGAGCGTGTGCTGGGCGAAGGAAAGTTCATGAAGGTGGAGCCCTCCTACGAAAATAACAGGGAGGTATATCAGAATACCGAGCCTGAAGACATATCAAGGGAATATAAGAAAGAGATACTGGAAAGTTTTTATGGAAATCCCGACGACGTAAGTCCCTGGGAATATACAGGCATAGGCACAAGCTTTCTGCGTTTTATAATCTGGGCCGAATCCTGGAGGCTCATAGATGAGACTTCAACTCACTATGGTCTTGTTCTTGGGTATATTCCGACTATACGTATGTTCTCTATTTTTTATCTTGAGCCGTATTTTGAGACGACATTTGCCTCTGCGTTCGACCTTTTTTTCTTTAGGGCCGGAGGGAGGTTGGAGGCTTATATATATCATGGATTATACGTCGGAGTGGGTGGCGGTATTTTCTGGAGGGACAGATCAACTGCTGGTTTTGGCACCGACATGGCGATTAATATAGGGTACACATTTGCTGAGAAAGTACTTGGTGTTGTAGACGGTCTGAGGGTGGCGTATCAGTCGTCCAAGACCGTCGGTATTGAACAAAAAAGCGTAATGATGGGTGTGATATTTAATTTCGGTTACGGTAGGGACCTGTATTGAATAAATTGACAAGGTATTGATTTGTTATATATGTTTTGAGCATTTTGATTTTTTACGGAGAGGTGACCGAGAGGCCGAAGGTAACGGTTTGCTAAACCGTCGTACGGCGTAAAGTTGTACCCAGGGTTCGAATCCCTGCCTCTCCGCCAGAAAAAAATATATGCTGAAAGCGTATATTTTTTTCTGGCGTAAGGACAGGGTAAGCAGAAGCCGTATTAGGGTTCGCAAGCGTACAGCGAGCGATTTGCGGAGCGGATGTGAAAACAATTACCTTACGCTTCGCTGACTGAGCGAAGCGAAGGAAGCCATCCCTGCCTCTCCGCCAGCAAGTTATGGACAATAATATACTCTATGCTTTTTTGCTAACGATACTGGCTGGTTTATCAACTGGCATAGGCAGCTTAATCGCTTTTTTCGCCAAGAGCACAAATAAAAAATTCATTTCAGCGTCTTTAGGTTTTTCTGCCGGTGTAATGATCTATATTTCTCTGGTCGAGATACTGCCTGATTCAAAGATGCATCTCGCCGCTATATTTGGTGGTAGCCTTGGAGGCCTTGTTAACATTGCGGCATTTTTTGGCGGCATAGTCATAATGGCCATAGTTGATAAATTAGTCCCTTCTGACGAGAACCCACACGAGGTTCACGGCGTAGAAGAGTTATCACTGCCAAAGGAACAGATATCTTCATGCAATCTATTGAGGACAGGAAAGATAGTCGCCATTGGAATAACGATACACAACTTCCCGGAAGGTATAGCGACGTTCTCTTCAGCACTTCATGATGTTCACTTGGGACTTGCCATCGCTGTGGCGATAGCGTTGCACAACATACCAGAAGGTATTTCTGTGTCTGTGCCCATATATTGTGCGACGGGCAGTAGGAAAAAGGCTTTTATTTATTCTACGTTGTCGGGATTAGCCGAGCCTCTTGGTGCATTGATAGCCTATTTTACGATTATACAATTCCTTACTGGTGCTGCATTCTGGGCAATGTTCGCCGCTGTTGCCGGCATAATGATCTTCATATCGTTTGATGAACTTCTTCCAGCTTCACGCCAGTTCGGTGAGCATCATATGTCTGTATATGGGTTTATCACAGGGATGCTGGTAATGGCCCTAAGCCTACTTATGTTCTAATGGTGGTTTCTGAAAGACTCTGTTCAGCTCTGCTGCAAGGTGAATGCCCGCCTGTATCAATCTTTTGTCGACAGTTCCGATATCGTCGGTGATATATTTATATTTGTTCAACACTGGTGTAGTTGAACCGTCTTTGGTGGAGCAGTAAGAGGGGAGCTTATCATATATTTCTTTACAGAGATCAGTACTCTCGGTGACCCATGTATAAACTCCTTCATTTTCCCATGTTCCAAAATCTTTTTCTAAACTAGTTGAAAGAGGTGTTATTTCATTGTCGACGTATTCTGTATAGCTATAGCCTCTGGATTCTATTAAAGAGCTGTCCCATATTTGATGGAGATTTTGCTCTGAATTATCCCACATCAGTTTTATAGTATTTCCCCCTTTGTCGTCTTTTCTTCCTGTATGAAGGGGCTGATGTACATCTTCTATAAAATGTACGAGGAACTTTAACGCTTCAGTTCTCTCTTTCGGCAATGCCTTTTTATTTTTCAGCACATCTTCATAATGGAGTATTGCCCACACTACGTCGCCCTTAGGATTTTTTTCTGATTCTAATAATTTTTCGTAAGTTTTATCATCGGGGATATTTACATAATGGTACACAGAAGCGTACTTGTAATCAGGATTTGATTTCATTCCATCTGCCCATGTACTAATTGATACAAAAGTTTCGTCGCCCAGCAATTCTTTTATTGCATCTTTACTTGCCTGGTCTAAACGCGCTTCTGCTATCGCGGTTATGATTCTGTGGCCCTTCGACCCCCAACCGTGAGCATTGAAAGAATTAAGGATTAGTGCGATAAATAATAATAATGTCTTGATTTTCATAATTTAACACTTATATCATGGTTGTTTAAAATAATGCAAGATGATATATAGTGTTCTGTTCGGATGCGAAAATAGGTTGCGCCGGTAGCTCAGTTGGATAGAGCTTTGGTCTACGAAACCAAAGGTCAGGGGTTCGAATCCCTTCCGGCGCACCAAGATTCGATGTTCGAAAAATCGAAAAAAGAATTTAACAGGTCCTCGGAGGCTGAAAAGCTTACGAGGACTTTTTCATTGTCGCTGTTCCATGCATGTTTTAAAGGGGGCAAACCAAGCACCTTCTATATCCTAGACCCGATAGCTTCAGAACAGGCAGAGTTATATGATTTTACATACTTAGGAGCTATAAAACGATCAGAATTGGCTGGTTTTGGATTAAAAGCATTTAACAGCTATTTTGCCCCCCTTGTGAATAAATAGTATCTCTTATATACTTCCTCCATGGCGCATAGCTTGATAACCCATCGGTTAGAAAAAATATCAAAAGACATATTTGAGAAATATTCTCATCAAATAACTCAGATAATTAAAAACAATAAGGGTGTTTATGCCCTCTATGATGATGACGATCTTTATTATGTTGGGAAGGCTATAGACTTGAAAAGAAGGATCAAACAACATCTTAAAGACAGACACTTAGCTCAATGGACCCACTTTTCTCTATATATTATGAAGAAAGCAGATTACGTGCATGAAATAGAATCTATTCTTATCCGAATAGCTAGCCCAAAAGGCAATAGGGTAAAGCCCAAAGGTGGCTCCGATTCTGGTCTCAAGAAACTACTCAAAGCCTTAATTATCTCAAAACAAAGAGAGGAAATGGATTCTCTTTTTAAAGCAGAAAAGAAGAAGAAAAAAAGCAGTACCAATAAGTCGCACAGCGATGGATTTAAGGGTGTATTTAGGAGCTCCAAGGTTCTTGTAAGAACATATAAAGGTAAAGAATTTAAGGCTAAGCTATTAAAAAACGGCAAGATTAGGTATAAAGGAAATCTTTATGAATCACCGACGGGTGCAGCGAAGGCTGTAACCAAAAGAACAAGTATAAATGGCTTGGAATTTTGGTATGTTCAAGATGACAATAATAACTGGGTTAAGCTCAAAAAAATCAAATAAGTTACCATAATTACATTTGTGCTCTTTTCTCTCGTTCCCGTCTTTGTTTTACCCAAGCAGGGACTTCATATGGTGGTGTTGAGTCAGGATTTGAAATACATTGATCATATCGTAAATCAATTTTGAAATAATCTTTGTATCGCCAGCTGATGAACGGAAGTATTTTGCTCCTGTACTTCACATTAATAGTAAAATCTACCGGCATAGCAGTATTCTCGCTGACAGAACCCCATGCATCACTTTTATTTTTTATTTCCGTCCTGAGTATTTGCCCAGGAGTTATGCTGGTTAAATACTTATATGGATTTAGTTGTGCATAATTTGAAATTAAAGAATCTTCCAGTGGTGGATCAAAATCTAAAGATAAGTTTGTCGCCATTTTTTTCCCCGTGTTCGTAACTTCGAAAAATCCTCTTACACCATCATATGAGCCTCTAACTATAACGTATGCCCTGGAATCCTCTTGTTGCTTCCATAATGCGAAAAGAAACGTGAATAAGGCACAGACAGCTAATATAACCGAGATATATGGTGCCCAGTGTGGCTGACTTTCTAGATATGCTGTAATGCGCTCTAACATCGACACTATTGCCATCGAATTTGTATTCATTTGTCACCTCCGAAAACGCGGTTATTTCTTACTGTTTTGTATATATAGTCTTTTTATAAGCATAAACTGTCGCTGAAGTAAAATCACCACCACCAGAGCCACCATCTGTTCCAAGCACATTAATGAAATACTCTTCTATCTCCCTAGCTGCTTGAGATGATAGCGCTGCTCCATGCACCCAGGCTCCTCCCTGTTTAGTTACATTATGGTCGTTGAAAATTCTACTTTCTGGGTTGCTGGTTATCCCTACATACCAGCCTGGATAGGAACCACCATTTTTTGAAATGTACTCTTTAATTCCGTTGATCAGTTCTTGTTTAAGCATTTTCTTTTCCTCCTTTTTTATTCTCCATCAATATCTAAATTGGTCATATATGCTGGGCTTGGTTAGTTCTGCGTTAGCCTTCATTATCGCTGCTACAGCTTCCATCTCAGCCTGTAGATCTCTTGTCTTTCCTTTTTGTTGGCACAAGTCATAAGCCATTTGTAAAGCATCGATACCGTCGTCGTGAGATCCTTTTGGATAGTATTTTAGTTGCTCCAAAAGTATTCTCTGCTTCCTACTGAACTGTATCAGCCCATTTTTTATTAGTGGCTGTAGCGACTCTATTCTTGCCCTTTTGTCTGTCTTGTTTTCTACCTTTTCTACTTTCAGGGGGGTATTTTGTTCGTTTGCTCGTTTCGTTATCTGATCGGACATAATTGACTGGAACCCATTGCTTTCAAATGCAAGATAATCAAACTTTCTCTTTTTATGTAATGTGAGTATGTCCACGATTGTCTTTTCTGGGTCTCTTTTCTCAAGATCAGCATCTAATACATAGGCAATGGCATTCTTGATGTCGTAAAGGATACAAATAACGGCAGAGTAATCTCCTCGCCTGTTGCTTTTCCCCAAGCTAGGGTCGCAACCAGCAAAAACTTTTGTAGAGAACTTGTTGTTTTTAAGATGTTCAATCAGCTCTGCATCAGTATCAAACTTGTCGTCCCAGTATTGTATGTCGTCCTGATTAAATATACAGTCCCTAGGGTTTACAGGCTCGTTCTGCATCTCACTGTCAAAACTTATGTGTCCTTCCTCTTCTCTTAAAACCATGAGTTCGTAATACCCTTTGGACTGAGGCCACAATACTACTGTGCCTTTTAACATCTCCTCTCTATTGGCTTCAAAGAAGTTCTTTGCTGCGATTATTCCTGACTCACCTTCATAATCCTTTCTGTTACAAAAGATATTCTTCCATTCTTCCCACAAGCCAATATTATCTGCCCAACTGATTATCGACCTATAGATCATTTTCTTCCAGCCTTGATACATGTCTGGCGACGTAAACTTAGCCAATAACGAGTCGTAATGATGTATGGTCCCTACAAATACCATGTTCGTATTTGATGTTCCCGATTTTAGGACAGCCTTATCGAGCCAGTCCTGCAACTTGTAGTAACTTTCTGGGGTTTGTACAGAATTGTCCTGCTCTATATCGTCCATTATTATAAGGCTTGGGCGATGTTCTTTATTTCTTCTGCCACGCATTTGTTGTTCTGCACCAAGCGCAATTATTTTTATCCCATTCTTTGTTAATATCTCTTTTTGTGTCCACCTTGGTGGTGCTGGCTTTGCGCCTGTTTCACATGCCTCAGGAAAGTCCTTCATTAGCTTTTCGTTTGATTCAAGTTCTCGCTTTATATCGCCTAAAAACCCTTGTGCTTGATCGCTTGTGTTAGAGATAATAACGATAAAACTTTCTACTCTGTAGCAAATACAATAGATAACGTACTGCAAAGTAACCAAGGTGCTTTTAGCACTGCATCTGGGTGCTGCTATGGCTAGTTTAGTTCCTCTCTTACTGGATGCTTCGTTTAACATCAAACTTACATCTTTATGAAAAGATGAATCTTCGAGCCTGTTGTAATGTGGAAAATAGTACTTTCTAAAATTTCTGAAGTCACAAAACAGTGTTCTTCTTTTTTTAACAAGGTGCCTATCAATAAGTGTTATATTCTTATTCATCTTGTTTCTCCTCGGGTTTTACCTCCGCTAGAGATGCCATCTCGTGTACTTTAGATTTAATTTTTGATATTTCTTTGTCGTCAGGAAAAAGGGTTTCTAGTTCCAATATGTCACTGCCTATTATCTTGAGATTTTCAAGTTCGTCGTTATTGTCATAATGGTGGAAGATATCCCCTACAACTGCCTTTGCTGCGTTTGGCAGATAACCCAACGACTGAAGCTTTGATACAGAGTCTGAGATTACCATATGGGCGTAGTACTCAGCCTGCGCTTTTTCGTTAATGGAGCCTTCTTTTGAACGTGCTAGCCTTGAAAGGTAAGAATGACTATTCCTCGCCTTAAGCAAGTATTCGCCTATGATAGTCTTAGCAAGGTTAACATCGGGAGAGATTGCATTTATCTCGCGTATTTCATTTAGGTCACGCTTTATGGTTTTATCGCTGCATTTTAAGACTTGAGCCATCTCAGAAGCCTTGTAGCCCTCCAGCCACAGCACTTCTACGCATTTGATACGAACATCTTTGCCAATGGTGCTTGGGTCAATCCTTCCGTCTTTTATCCCCTGTATCAGCGATAATATAGGTTCATCATCAAATTGTTTTTTCTCTATCTCCGTTTCCATATTGTTTCTCCTGTGCCACGTACTTTTCTCTTAATTCTTTGGATATATGGTCTATCCCGACATAGTTTATGTAACGCCTAACGATACCGTCGCAGTACTTTGGGTCGAGTTCGGCTCCGTAACAGACTCTGTTCATAGCTTCAGCTGCAATAAGAGTGGAACCAGAACCCAAAAATAAATCTAAGACAAGATCATCCCTAATTGAACTGTTCTTAATAGCTCGCTGTGGAATGGTTAACGGTTTTTGTGTGGGGTGTATGTAGTTTTTTGTTGCATCTCTTGATATCGTCCACAACGTCGATTCATTTGTCGGACCGTACCATTTATGAGCACCATTATCTTTCTTCCAACCATACAAACAAAACTCTGTCTGTTGATTATAGTCGCCATAGCCTATTGCAAAGCTTGGCTTTGCCCATGTAATTACGCATGAAACATTAAATCCTAGTCCTTCAAGCATGGAACTCATGGGTCCAAACTGTCGGAATCCGTTCCATATATAAAAAACAGCTCCTGAGTCCATATACGCTGAGGCATTCGCTATTATCTTTTTAAGCCATGCTTCATATTCGGGCTGTGACAGATTGTCGTTATATATCTGTTCCCATAGTTTATGGTTTTTAGGTCGAGAACTATCTGTTGGTCGGTTGCCACCGTAATAATTTACGTTATATGGAGGGTCTGTATGGAGCAGTTGAATCTTTTTATCTCCGATTAACTGCTTTACCACGTCGGGATCAGAAGAATCTCCGCAAATTATTTTATGTGCCCCAAGATTAATTATGTCGCCAAGCTGCGTTATTGGCTTTTCTATGGAATCAACTACAGCATCAAAGTCAAACTCATCGTCATCTTTTACTTCATTAAAATTATCCAACAGTTCACTTATCTCGACGCTATCAAATCCTGTTAGGCTAACATCAAAGTCCGGCATGCTTTGAAGATCAATAAGAAGTTCTGCAAGTTTATCGTTGTCCCAACTTCCGCGAATTTTGTTCAAAGCAAGGTTCAATGCCTTTTCTTTTCCAATAGGCAGGTCAACAACGCTGACCTCTATCGCATCCAGCCCCTGTTCCTGAAGTATCTTAAAGCGCTGATGGCCTGACACCAAGGTTCCTGTCCTTTCGTTCCAGACCATTGGCTCAACGTAACCAAAGCTGTTAATACTCTGTTTCAACTTCTCGTAGTCTGGATGACCTGCTTTAAGATCAACTCTAGGATTGTAGGGGGCTGGATTGATATCTTTTAGGGGGATGGTTTTTATGTTCATTTCTTGACACCTCCATAACCTTAATCCCCTTCTAACAGACTATAATATGGGGTGTCAAATATTATTTTTAAATACTTTAAATATTTTAATTACTTTTTCCTTTGAAATAGCTATTTTGTGCTATAATAAGGCTCAGGGGTGCCGATTATGAACAGGAATCAAAAGGCTATATTGGGCTTGTTAGCCAATGCAGACGGAGAAAAAAGGACTTTACAGGTAATTGCTGACAAGCTGGGGCTGGGTAGTCCTCAAGCAGTTAAATACCACCTAGAGCAACTTCGAAAAGACGGAAGAATTGAAATAGATCCTGAAACAGGAGAGATCAAAAAGGTCCCCATTGAATCCAAAAAGGAAGGCAATGCTGTGCTCATACCTATATTGGGTGCTGCTAACTGTGGCGCAGCAACCCTTTGTGCAGAAGAAAGGTTTGAAGGTTTTTTAAGAGTATCGTCTAGCATAGTGAAGAAGGTAAAAAATATATTTGCAATAAAAGCAGTTGGCGATTCTATGAATAATGCTCGTATTAAAAATAAAAACATAGAGGATGGCGACTACGTTTTAGTAGATACTAGTGATAAGAACATAAAGGACAAAGATTATGTCCTGTCCACCATAGAAGATCACGCTAACATCAAAAGATTTATCCACGACAAAGACAACAATCAAATAATTTTAATATCTGAATCCAACAAAAATTACCCTCCGATAATTATCCGCAATACAGACGACTATTCATACCTTGTTAATGGAAAAGTAATTCAAGTTATAAAAACACCTAAGTAAGTTTTTGAAAAACTTCTTTCTTCCATTTTTTAAAAATTTCTCCAGATTTTGATGAGAACTCATTGATGCCATCAAAGCAGAATAAAATATCGAAAATTGGATGTTCTGTGTATTGATGATTGTATCGCACTAAATTTAATCCATTTTCTTTTTTGTTATTGAACTTAATTTTATCGTTTTTTGACGAGTAATTATAAAATTTTTCGTAGTCAGGCCACACGAACGGTCTAATCTTAGACATAAAATGCTTCTCATTAATAGAAGATTCTTGCTCGTTTCCATTTAAAAAATCAACATCGATAATTAATGGCATGTTACCAATCTCTGCCCTTAGCCTCAAGGCTCTACTTATGTAACTGTTTATATGGTAGTCGTTACCGCCGTAACCAACAACAACCCATATTGGCGTGTATAACAAACTGGCAAAGAAACTTTGCATATATGTTCCAAAAGGTTCAAAAAGTATATCGTCAGCCTTTCTTAATGAAGTAATGATTGGTATTGTTGGAATATTATATCCGTCTTGAGCCTCCTTATATGGAGAACAATAATTGTTAGCCTGACTACCAGCTTTTCTGTATGCGAAAGAAGACCCAAGGTCGTTAAACATAACGATCTCTTCTTTTGACGTCTTCTTAAAGCTTATTTTCCCAAAAAGCAAAGAACCGTGTAGTTGACAAAACAAATTTGTAAATTTATTTTTTAACATTATTTCTGACGGTGAGAATCTTCTAAAAATGAACTTATTTTGTTCTTCTGTCTTATTAAAGCCAGTATTGAAATCGATCCCAGAAAACGTGGGAAGACTATCATAATTTAAAGAATAAACATGCAAATTGTACCCATTTTCTATTAAGGAAGTTAATAGATAGCATATGCCAGATTTTTTAATTTGCTCCGGTTTATAGCGAGTTATTCCCTCATAAATTTTATCCATTATGTAATAATATGCTGATTGTGTAGCCCAAGCATTTTGAAGATTAGTATCATAAACTGCAAAGTCTTTAGCAAGCGCAACAAGTCCTTTAAGGTAGAATCTATTTATATTGAAAGGCTTGTTAGAAACAGCATCTAATAAACCAGCAATATATATTAACTCTTCAAAGCTGTAATTAACACCTTTATGTTTTAAAACAAGTTCGCTTAGTTTTTTGAAATATGAAACACCTGTAGCTGAATGATAACCATCGAGATCTTGTATAAAGTCGACATCTTTTATCTCTATTTCGCTGTTATTAATTAATAATTCAGTTAGTTCATTAGTAGTTGGTATATAACCATCCGATGCCCCTGCGCCTAATAGAAAAAGAACAAATGGATTATGTGGATCTACTTTCATTCATATTGTCCTGACGCCATCTTATCGTATATTTCTAAGATTACTTTTTTAGTACGATATTCGCCGTATTTTTCCTCGTCTTTGCATTTAACGATAAGGAAAGTGTCCATTATGTAATCAACATCATCACGCTTAATGCTATAAAGGTAAAAGAACAATGCATCTATTTCGCAACGAAGTTTGAAGCGACGTTCTTCGTCCCATTTAAATGGTTCTCCGTTATAACCAAGTTCTTGAGCAAACGGTTTCATGTCATGAGCAGTATAACAAAGTTCAATTATTTTGGGTTTAATCCAATCAGATAAGACCATTTTACCTATAACATGTTCCATACTTGAATAACTTTCATGTGGTAAAACTGGAAGCTGTTTTACTACAAAAAAGTTTAAGTGATTTCCTCCAACGCTTTGCCTACATATATAGTCGAAAATAAAAGAAGATAAATTAGCAAGTATCCCGCTTTTATTTTTAGACGTAATTAATAGAGGGGCGTTATTCCCAACTCCCAAATGAGGAATAACATCAAAAATAGCTGTTCTTTCAGAGCGTGAATTAGACACATCTCTGAATGCTATTACGCATGAAGATAAACTTCCGCCAGCAGCTATTACATTTTGCTCAGGAATCCAATATTTTGGAATGGAAAGCAAAGAATTGTCAATTTTTACAGCATCATCCACTAGTGCTGCTGCTACATTATTTTTAAATCTTTCTTCAGGAGAAATATCTTTATAAGTGCCAAACCTATGGTCGTATATCCAAAACATTTTTCCTTCATAGAGAGGCAAACATTTATCTTGTCCCTTAATAAAAACATTGCCGTCTAGCCTATACCCATCGTATTCTAACTGTTCTTTTGTTTTAAAAAGATGTGAATCATTAGACATGTCAAACATCCTATTAAAACTTATTGCCCAAGGGTTGCCGTTTTCTTTATTGTTTTCATTTATGAGCACAGGAATTCTTTTATAAATATCTTTTGTAATTTCAGCATCACGTTTTGTTCTAAATATAGGACAAGTTCTTGTGTTTGGATTGATGAGAGAGATCTCTTCTGCTGTCAAAGTGAAATGTTTGTTGTCATTGCCTAGGTCGTCCATAGAATATGCAAAAAACAAGAAATCTGAACCATTAATGTTTGGATTTGATAAACCTGTTAATGTTAGGAGACAAAACTTAAAACTTCTATGAACACTTTCAAATATACCTTTACTGTTTTCAAAATCATATAGGCTAACAAGAGATCTAGATTCAATAATATTTTGAAAAAAGAATTTAGTGGTATCGTCCGTTGCAATACCAGTAGGCACAATAATGCCTGTCTTTCCTTTTAAACTAATAGTTTTATAAAACAATTCCGCAAATATTGTATATGTATTAACATCTCCTCTACCACATAGAGGATACTTCATTGAATTTCTAATAAAATGGCTTTCCCCTTCTGCAATTCGCTTTGCGTCTAAAAACTCTTTATGTAGAGCTGGGCTTATCGTTTTAAGTTCTTTTATTAGTCTTTCTCTTTCGTTGGCATTTCTTGCATTTGCTATTGCATCACTCTTGTTTGCGAAAAACTCTTTTTCCTGCAATTTAACTCTCTCCCAAGGTGGATTCGCCAAAATGACATCAAAACCACCGTTCCACCCACAGTATTCGCTGTCAGGTGTTCCTGTTGATGGTGGTAAATGAAAAACTTCAGGAAATTCTAAATAGAAATGGAAAAAATTGTATTCGTTTGCGGTATTAATGATATCCATCTTTATGTTTTCCGAAACATAGGCGGGATTTGCTTCTAATTCTTTGAATTCTCTCTGTGTGATATAAGAAGAACCTTCTTTTTTTTCGCACATAAAAGCATAACAAAAAGCATCAGCATATAATTTAGTGTTTTTATATGCAGAGGAACTGATTACCTCATTGTAGTGTTTTTGTTTATTTTCAACGTCGTTAATAGTGTCCTCTTCTACATTAAGATCAGCTAGAGTTTGTGCTAGATTACCTACACTATAAAAAGTCGAACCATCTGTAGCTCTAAATTCTAGTTGCGCTTCGTTGGCTATTTTATTTGCTTTTTTTAGTTTTCTACAAAACTCTTTGTCATCACCTTCTATAGGGGTAAAAGCCTCGTCGGGAATTCCGTCTTTTAACAGTTTGGGAGTAGCGCCTAATAAACTATTACCACATTTTATGTGGTGATCTAAAAACGATAATGGTTTACCCGGTTCTATAGCTTCAAGCCAAAGGCTAACTTTACAAAGCTCTACCGCCATTGGATTTATGTCTACACCGTAAATACAGCGACTGATTACGTCTCTGAGAGCGTGTCTAACAACACTAGGGGCCGACTCTTCTTCACCCGTTCTTACATAGGCGAGTTTTTTTGCTATTCTATGGGCTGCAGATACCAAAAAGTGCCCACTACCACAAGCAGGATCGCAAACCTTTAGGTTTAATATCGCTTTTTCTTTATCTGCACTTTTCATTGCGTCTTCTAAAACAGACTCTAATGCAGAATCTAATAAGCAATTAATTAATGGAGATGGGGTATAGTAGCTGCCAGTTGTTTTACGCTCACTTCCGCTTAACAATTTTAGTTCAAAAGTACTGTTTGCCGTATCTATGTTGGGATTAAGTTCCAATAGAGATTCATAGACGCTCCCTAACTCTTCTGCACCCATATTGCGCCAGTCGATTTTTCTTTTAACGTTTTCTTTTTCTGTAAAACAAAGAGCCTGTATAGCATCTAAATAATAGAAATTCTCTATGTCACAATTTGTTAAATCAGGTGTTGCATTACTTGACCACAAAAAGCTACCCAGAGCAGGTAATCCTAAGTCCTTGAATCCTTCTTTACTGCTCAACAGTTTAGAAACTAATAGGTGTGTACGCCATAAGTCCAAATGTTTTGTCTTTCTTCTTTTATTAATATCATCCCTGATGATTTTGGTAGAGTAGTAGTTATAGTATTTCTGTCTGGCTGTAGAAGCTGCCTCCGGCAACAATAACAAGTCTCTGTCTTCTGATACAAATAGAAAAATCAGACGATATACTATTCTTAGGAGTTGCCGGTAATAATCGTCCTTATTTAAACTTCCGTTTTTTAATTTCTCTCTAAGTTCAAAGTTATTTATACAAGCGATGAATCCTGATCCAAAAGATGATATAGCCTTTTCTACGCTGACTCTTAAGTCATCTAACGCACGAGTCCCTTCTTCTTTAGCGGTACTAATCCATTTTTCTATTATGAATTGTTTGGGATCGTCGTTACTAAATCTAGAAGCATGGCATATTAGCCACAGGATGCTGAAGTCATAATAGTTTCGTTCAGACATCATTACTTCAAGGTCAAACTCTAAATATGATTGCCTTGAATAACTCGAATTGTCCCTAAGCACTCTTAACTTTTTGCCATTGGAAACGAATGCCCACAGATATTTGTCTTCCCTGTTAAGCAGTTCTTGTATCATCGAGTGAGGACTAGATTTTTTTGCGCCAGTTATCTTTTCATCTCTCTTATCTATGTCTCCTCTAAAACTAATCAAATGTATAAGAACATTTTTATAGATGTGAGATATAGGATATTCTTTACCTTCTAGCTCGAGAGCATGAGGATTTAGTTCTAATTTTCCATAACCAAGTTCTTGAAATAGAGGTAAAAGAAAATTATTTCTAGTTATTGTTGTTCCGAGGTCATTATCAGGTAACATTTGTATCTTTGTACTAAAACTGCTCCATAAAGCAGTCATTCTGTTCCAAGATCTGCCTATTGCCTCGTTTATTCTCTCGCCTTCTACTAAATCGTAAGAACTTGCGCTCATGAATCCAATGCTGGCATCGTTTTTTGCTATTCGTTGCAGTAGATCTATAGGCATTAATGTCCCTTCTGATTTTATAGAAGAAAAGACATCTTTTACTCTAATAGTTGCCACTTATTAAACTCCTGCCCCGTCTGGAAGATAAACATATACACCTAGTACATCAGGATCTATCCCACTTGATTTTATCGTATCACTAATACGCTTAATGTTGGCTGCAGCTCTTACCTTCTTATGGCTTTCAAGGACTTCTTGTGCATACATTGATCCAAATTCTAGTGTATATTTTTTTATAGATTCGAAATTATCTATTATCTTCTGTAGGTGCACTGCCGCTATTTGAGGAGAGATGTTCGAAGAAGGTGTAGCCACAATGAGTTTTTGTATTTCTTCATCAGAAAGCCAATGAGGAGTAGAGAACATGCCAGAAAAAGCAATAGTACGACAATCTTCTACAAGGAGCTCTCTCTCTTTATTGTTTTGCTTGCTCATTATATGGTATCTGTACCTCGTTAATAAAAGAACCGTCCGCTCTTTAACTTTATCGGTAAATATTGCCCCCAATCTTTTTGCGACACTATCCGCCACATTATCTAATGCTGTTTCTGTAACGTAAGATGCTATAGATTCCACAAGAGGATGTGTTCGGTTTAGATAAACAGAGCCTTCTTTAATCGGTAAACTAAAGCTGACTTTTATTTCATTTTTATTGCCGAAAATTTCTTTTATTACTCTAGGAGACTCCTGTACGTTAATCTTATAAAGGTTTTCCAGCTGTTTATTAAATATTGCTCCATATGATTCCATGGCAGTTTTAGTAAAATCGATTAAATCGTTTGTCCCCAGCATTTTCCTTGATTCTTTAAGTTCTTCTAATACTTCCTCTGGTTTAATTGATCTCTGAGAGAAGACAGTGTTTGACTTCTTTTCTCTTTCAAGCGCAAGATCCCATTTTGTATTCATATTAATAACACTTTCATCGTTAAACAGGCTCATTTGAACAGATTCATTATTGCTGTCCTGTTTTTTTATTAACAAACTCTCAAAAATTGCGTCCATCACGTCTTTTGTGTTTACCGGAACTGGCACAGATATTCCTAGTGAGCTTTTAATAGTCTTGTGTTTTCTAATTAATACATTCAAAACGATCCCATCAACGTAGTTGTCTTTGCCATAGAAAGTAAAAACTTTTATTTCTGATTTTTTCTGACCAAAACGATCAACTCTACCTTCTCTTTGTTCGTGTCTTGTTGGGTTCCAGGTAAGATCATAATGAAAAACCGCATCAAACCCATTTTGGAGGTTTATCCCCTCGCTAAGGCAGTCTGTACATACAAGTAAACGCTGCCCTTTAGATGCCGCTAATTCTTCAATTCGATCCTCTCTGTCTGATGGTTCAAGGTTTCCGGTTATACAATCAATTTTCACAGTCTCTTTAAAAGTTTTTCTTAATTCTTCAGCTACATATTCAGCCGTGTTAATGAATCTGCAAAAAATGACAGGGTTAAACCCGTCTTTAATGAGTTCTTTTATGTGTTTTTTAGCTTGTTGTAGCTTCTCGTCTTTTTCTCCTTCAAACATGGATATTCTTTTAGCAATTTCTGCAAACTTATTTTGGTTCAATTTGATATCAGAACCAACAATAGTATCTTTAGGACTATCTTCTTCATCTACGTCGTAGATGTTTTCTAGCCCAAATTCATCCATTTCTTCTTTGTTTTCTAAATCTAATACTTGTGATCTGTTTTTTAAGCTTTCAATGGCTGCTCTAGGACTTGAAGCAAGTGCTCTTAATAAAGAAAGAGCCGACCACCATCTAATTCTTTGCTTAAGAAGGTCGCCAGAAGCTTCATCAATAGTGGAACGAGTGTAATCTATAACATCCTCAAAAATCTGTTTTAGTTCTGGGCTTATGCTATAAGAGTTTTCTGCTTCTAATCGTTTAGGAAATTGCGTCTCTTCTAGATACCCTTGGATATCTGCTCTTTTCCTTTGGATGAAATATTGTGACAAATCCCTCCTTACAGACTCGTTTTCCTTTCCTGTTAAGTCATCTGGCAAATTACCAAAATCAGGATTTATGAGAGCCAGTAAAGATCTAAAGGCGGATTCATTTCCACTGTGAGGCGTTGCCGTAACTAGGACTAATTGTCTGTTTTTGTCCTCGGCCAAACCCTTGAGTAGCTTGTATCTCTGGTGGCTATATGTTACGCCACCAGGGACACATGAATGTGCCTCATCTACTATGACAAATTCTGGGCAGGCATTTATAAATTCGGTTCGTCTACTGTCTGATTTAATAAAATCGATAGAAACGACAGTAACAGGACAAACATCAAATATTGAATTTCCATAACCACATTTCTTTTCCAGTCTAGATATTGTTGAAGCTAAAACTAATTCTGCATTGAGATGAAATTTTTCACTCAATTCTCTTTGCCACTGTTCAGCTAAATGTGGAGGGCAAAGAACCGTGAATTTTTGAATCTCGCCACGATCTAACAACTCTTTCGCTATTAGACAAGCCTCTATAGTTTTACCGATACCTACGTCGTCAGCAATCAATAATCGTATAGGGTCGATTTTTAATGCCATTAAAAGTGGTACAAGTTGATACGGTCTTGGATCAACAGCAATCTTTGCAAACGAACGAAAAGGGCCTGCGCTTGATCTAAAGCCCAACTTAATTGCATCTCTTAACAATTTACAAGATTTATGGTCACCAATATTTTCAGGTTTTATTTCTGGTAAATCAAATTTGGCAGGTTTTATATCATCGCGTTCTAATGGAATGTAAATTCCAGTTACCTCGCTGTCTATGCCGCCAAGAGGTTTTACTATGAGAGTGTCTTCAGTGGATTCTGGTAAAACAACCCATTCTCTTCCCCTAGATCTTATAATTGATCCTATTGAATAGTTCATCCTTTTCTGCCAAAAATAGAAGGATACTTCTTAAAAATATCTTCCCATTTTTCCTTGTAATCAAATCTTACTACTGTAAACCCTTTGTTCATCATGGATTCATCTTGTTTTACGTCTCTTTGTTTTCTTTCAGGATATTCATGATGAGGACCATCAATATATATAGCTACTTTGTCTTTTTCGTAAATAAAATCAGGTCTAGTTTTACAAGATTCTATTAGTTTTTGTCCCGAACTTGGTAGCTTGTAACCTTGCTGATGCACATAGTCTAGCCATTGGTGTTCCAACGAAGTTGTACAAAGCCTTTTTAGATAATCCAACTGATCATCTGGGCTTGCACTTGAAGTAGAAATTTTTAATTTGCTATTAGACAAACTAAGAAGAAAGTCTTTTATGTCATGCCTATTTAAAATTTTATGATAACTCTGGTTACTATAATTCATTAAGCAGTCATAGCAAGCAACAGAACAATTCTCCCTAGCATCTGGGTGTTTCCCAAGATCCTTGCCTGTTGCGGGATCAAAATGACAAAGTTCTAAGGCTTTTCTAGCAATAACTTTAACAGCCTCGTTGTCATTTACTATTTGCTTCAAAACTCCAGCACCGCCTTCTGATGATTCATAAAATAGAATTAATTTACAATTATCCGTATCGGGTAAAAATTGTGTAGATAACTCATTGTCCTCTAGCTGGTAAATAGCTTGTATAGAGTTCTTTAATGCCGATTCGAGTGTTGGGATCGCATTTTCTGGTAACGAATCTTTTGTGTCTAAAATAAGGCAGTTCTTATAATCCTCGACGTAAGGAATGACCCTTTCTGGTCTTACAATATTTACATCTATATTATCCTCATCATCTCCTTCTACCTCTCTATTTCTCGCCCAGTACCCTTTTTCCATATCCAACAAGAAACCCCATTCTGATTTGTCTCTTCTTTTCTTCCATCCAAAGTTAATACGCCAAAGGGTAGCATTATCACCATATTTTATGGTTGCTAGACTTAAATTATTGTCAGAAACTACTTCTGCATTCTGTAAATGAAAATTACTTTCAGAAAATCTTACAACGGTTTTAATATCGTATCCATATCGTAATCTTTCTTCCTCGTCTGAATTTATTCTCTCGCGCCTAATTGTAGAAACATTCTGAAGTCTAAACAGGTTGTTTATCGTCTTGCCAGAAAGTTCAGTGTTACACAACTCACAGCGGTCAGGATTATAGTCAGCTTCTATTTTATGAAGATAGCCACATTCTTCACAAACCTTTGCTTTTGTCCCAAAAGCCTCTTCTCTGTTACCTGGAAAGATAACTCGATTTATAAGGTATTTAGAGCCTTCATGATATATGACTGATCTTGGTCCGAACTCAGATATAGCCAAGAACCTCGGCCTAGAAAGAAATTCATTATCACTTTTAATTCTTCTGGCAGGTATAAACGCCGATAACGGTAACCTTGGGAAGCTATATCCCGGAAGGAATCCCTCGCTAGCAAAATATCTATAACTATAAAAATCTGACTGTACTGTATTCCTGTTTGAGACCAAAAGATCTAGTTGGGACTCTGCCTCTTTTCTTAACCGATCTGCTATTTGCCTTTCCTGTTCACTAACTGAAAAATCTGTTCTTCTTTCATTTTGCTTTTTTTGTTGTTCTAAAGCGCTAGTGTAGAGATTCCTCCACCTGTCACATGTTTCGTTGAAATCTAATGATATTTTATTTAAGGTGTGTTCAAGCCATTTCTCGTCGTACCATTTAGATTCTTTAAGATTATGCTCTATTGTCTTTATAACATTTTCGGCTCGAGTTTTTGCTCTAACGATTGTGTTTTTGTTTTTAAGGTCATTTTTTACATTTTCTTTAAGCTCTAACTTAATTTCAGGTGTCGATATATCTATAAGATCCACCAAAGATTTCCCCAAGCTAAGTCCTGATTCAGTAAGCCATATCGCGTGGATATGTGATTCAATCAATTGTCTGTTTGTGATGTCTATTCTCGGTGTGGCCACAACTCCAGAGACCATATCTAGCTGCCTTCTAAAGAAGTATTGGTCATGTGAGTTACCACTGACGCAGTATGTGAAAACTAATGCTGGTTGACCACTTCTGCCGGCACGACCGCTACGTTGAGCATAATTGGCTGGTGTAGGTGGCACGTTTCTCATATTAACCACGTTAAGTTGGTCAATATCTATTCCAAGTTCCATTGTTGGAGAGCAGAACAATATTGGCAATTTTCCTGTTCTGAATAGTTCTTCTCTTTTTTCCCTTTCTTCTGATGGTACCTGAGCAGTATGCTCTTTAGCTTCAAAACCAGTAATAGACGATGCAACATTAATATAGAAGTCCTTAAAGAACTCGTTTGTATTTTCATTCTCCCTGGATACGTTGGGCATTCTTATGGGGTCTTGGTAAGACCTTCTACCGTCCCCCACCTTCCAGATCATCGAGCCTGCGTTTATCTGATAACCCGGTAATCCATTTTCATCTTCATCTGCTTTTATTAGGATCCCAGCTTTCCTGAGGTTATCAAGTATTTGAAAAATAACATCCTGTCGTTCATCCGAAGGTAGATTGTTTACACCGATGTCTTTAAAAGCTTTCTTTGATATCCATAATGCCAGGGAACTTTTTGGAGAGATATAGAGGTGTTCTCCTCTTTCATTGCCTCTCGCCCGAGGAAATGCAATAGAGGCATATTCGAGTTTAGACTCGTCTTCATCAACAGCCCATGAACCTGTTAAATATCTGTTGCTATTTTGCCTCAGTCTTTCTTGGTACTGTTTTTTTAGATAGTCGACATCTATAGCCAAATCTCGTCTTAGATAGTCCAATATCACCTTTGCTACATACATCCTTTTTTCTGGGGTTGAACTAGCAAGGACTTGATGACAACCTTTCCATTCTTCTTCTGTTTTACAAAATTCATTTAGATACTTGTAGTCAATTTCCAAAAGCCCACATTGCTCTAAGTTAGGTGCAGTCACACGCCAGCCTCTTTTTAAATCTCTATATAACTCATATCCCAACACATCACGAAGAGCTTTATCTGTATCTTCTTTAGCCCCATATCTTACAGATGGATCCTGTGCATATTCGTTCAGTTCCAAATTTAGACTATCAAACACTTTTTGAGTAAGGTGGTCATGTCCTATTCCGTTTGGATTGTTTGATACAGCCTTATAAAGTGCACCTCTAAGTAAGCCCACTTCAATAAAATCATTAAAATGACCTGACTGTAGCGAAGCATCCTGCCTGTTATCAGTAAAACTTAAAATCTTTTTCGCTTTTTTATCTAAATCTTGTTTTTTCAAATTAGCAAGAGCAGACAAAGATAGTATCGTTGTTGCAGTACTTCTTCCTTCGGTACTTAACGTTGATAATTTTGTAAAATCAGAACTTAATCTGAAATAGTAAGATACGCCACAGTTAGGACAGAATCTAAATGGCGCAGACATGTAAAACGCTGTAACACCTCCAGAAGCAACTTCTTCGGCCTGTGGAGAAACATTAACTTGTTTTGGCACATTATTTCTTCTGGCAGGTAAAACCTTTCCATTCTCGTCTTTCCAATCTTGTGGAATCCAGTCCTGCGGATTAAGACCTAAGTCATTCTTAATGATAAGAAATCCAGCTTCGTCGTCACTTTCTTCATCAAATCTTCTCTCGTTAAGCCCACGAGGGAGGTAAACTGTTCTGTTGCTTGTTTTATCCTTGCCTCTTTTTACTAAATAATATTCTTGTCCACATTCTCTACAAAAACATAGTGGTAAAAGAGGCTTATTATTTTGTCCATCAGGCACAAAATTTTGGTTATTAAGAGTTATATATCTTTTGTCAGGTGTTTCAGAAGACGAATATACAGTGTTCCCTTTACTTATGAATTGATGCAACCTAAAAGCAAAAACAACTCTTCCTGTTGAAGAATCTTTTATATTATAGCCATGAAGCAAGGTTTCTATTATGCCTGCTTTGCAAGCATCTAAATCTGTTTTTATTATATCGGAAAGTTTCTTTGCTGTCTGTGACAGCGTCTTAGGCAAACATCTAACTAATTTCCCTTTATTCTCTTCAACCCCCAACGTGTTATCTATAAAAATTGCCAGAGGATCTTTAACAAAATCTTCATAGGTGTTTGGACAATTTAATGCGTTTACTCTTTCAACAAGCGCTTGATTGGGATATTGAATGTCTTTAGTTACTTTAACAAGCGTTTCTCCAATAATATTTTTTGAACTAAACCCTGCTCCAAAAAATAAAGTTCCAAAATCTGCGACTTGCTGCAACTGTTGCTCATATGAACCTGTAGAAGCCATGGTTGCCGAAGTACCTATACATTGTGCGTCTTTAGAATTTAATTTATCCTTTAGTCTTCTGATAAGCATTGCTACATCAGCACCTTGCCTACCTCTGTAGGTGTGAATTTCATCGAATACTATAAATTTGATGCCTTCAGCAGCATTTATTAAAGGTCTTTCTTCTACTCTAGTAAGTATCAGTTCCAACATTACATAGTTTGTTAACAAGATGTCTGGGGGATTCTTTATAATTTCATCTCGTTCAGCTTCCCTTTCTTGACCTGTATATCTTTTAAATGTTACAGGCCCTTTTCTGTCTGGATAACCTTCATTAATATATTTATCTAACTCAATCATTTGGCTGTTTGCCAATGCGTTCATCGGATAAACAACGATAGCCTTAATCGAATTCTTTTTAGGATTGTTTAGAACGTAATTAACTATTGGAGTAATATATGAAAGACTTTTTCCTGATCCTGTTCCCGTTGTTAGTATAAAATTCTCACCTTTGGAAGCTAGTCTAATTGCTTCTTCTTGATGTTTATACAAAGACAAAGGAATTCCTTTTGATTCTTTACTTTTGTCTCTCCTGAACACTTTTTCGCACTCTGAATTTAAAATCCCTTCAGACACCAACTCAGAGATTGATTTGCCTAGCTTAAAGTTAGGGTTCATTTGGATAAGAGGATCTGGATATAGAGTCCCAGAATTTAACTCATAATCAACCTTTTCACGAATACGGAGGTCGTTGATTTTAATAAAACTCTTTATGTATGTTGAATAGTCGTGAATTAAGCTATTTCTGTACTCAAAAATATTCATAAGAAACTCCCTTAAAGGGCTTGGTATTAGGGGTCAATTTAGACCATAAAAAGATATATCTCAAATGAATTATTAAGAGATATTTCTCAATATATCCCTACACTTCTCAGCGTCTATGTGACCTATATGTCCATAGAGCGAGAAAATCGCTCAAACAAGGAGGCTGAAGCCATGAAAGATTCTGTTTTAAGTCAAATTAAGGCATTGGAAGCACTGTCCATTAAGGAGCTTAGGGCAAAGTACACAGAGGTTTATGGAAACGACAAGGGCGCTCAGAACAACAAAAGGTACCTGATTAAGAAGATCGCTTACAAGATCCAAGAAAATGAGCTTGGAGGGCTAAAGAAAGAGGCTCAGGACGAAATTAACATCTTCATTGAAGAAGTAAATCCATTGGAAGAATTAAGAAGGTCAAACATTGGAAAGGATTTATCTGGAAAGAAAAACAAAAAAGTTCCGATGCCAGGAACGATTATCAAAAAAACTTACAAAGGCAATTTACTGGAGGTTAAAGTTTTAGAGGCGGGGTTTGAACATAACGGAAAGACTTACAAGTCCCTTTCAAAACTTGCAAAAGAAATTAGCGGTGTGCATTGCAGTGGATTTGCATTCTTTAAATTATGAGATGTGCAATATACACCAGAAAATCTACGAACGAAGGCTTAGATCAAGACTTCAACAGCCTTGATGCCCAGCGCGAGGCATGTGTAAACTACATTCTAAGCCAAAAACACGAGGGCTGGACTCTATTACCTGAATACTACGATGATGGTGGTTACACAGGGGCTAATATGGACCGCCCAGCCCTCAAACAGCTCATAAGTGACATAGAGACCAATAAGATCGATTGTATCGTGGTTTATAAGGTTGATAGGCTCTCTAGGTCATTATTGGACTTTTCTAAGCTTCTTGAGCACTTTGACAAGCATAAGGTTACCTTTGTGTCCGTTACCCAGCATTTTAATACAAATAGCTCTATGGGGAGATTAACGCTTCATATCCTCTTATCCTTTGCCCAGTTTGAAAGAGAAATTATCAGCGAAAGAACCAAAGACAAGGTATCTGCGGCAAGAAAAAGAGGACAATGGACTGGTGGATACCCCATGCTTGGTTATAACCTTGATAGAGCAGCTAAGAAATTAGTCATTAACCCCGAAGAAGCTATTCTAGTAAAAGACATCTTTGAAACGTACGCTAAAAAATGTTCACTTCTTAGAGTTGCTAACATTTTAAATGACCGAGCCTGTAAGACCAAGTCACATACAAGTAAAAACGGAAGAGTCTTTGGAGGGAGATCTTACGACAAGAACGAGGTTGGGAAAATCCTCTCAAGTTTTTTATACATTGGTAAAATAAAATTTCAGAAGGAAATTTATGAAGGACAACACTCCGCGATAATAGAAGAAGATTTATTTTATCAAGTTCAGAACATTAAAACAGAAAACATGCGACAAAGAGACAAAAAGAAAACTAAGCAAAACGTGGGATTATTAAAACATATATTGTGGTGCAAGCCTTGCAACAGGATGATGATACCGACGTATACATGCAAAAAGAAAAAGAAGTATCGATACTACCTATGTAATACCGCCAATAGATCTGGTTACGATAAGTGCCCAACAAAATCCGTTAATGCTCATGAAATAGAGAAAGCTGTATTAAAATGCTTGAGGGAAATTATTGTTAAAGAAAACATCACTCAGGCAGCTGTTGTTACTTCTGTTTTATGGGACGACCTTTTTTCTTGCGAACAACGAAGAATATTAAACCTAATAGTTGAACGAGTAGATTACGACGGCCCGTCTGAGAACATATCTATAACTCTTAACCAGAAAGGCCTACAGGAGTTGGAAGATGAAGTACGAGTTTAAAGTTGAATTAAGAAAAACAAATTCAAGAATGAAAAAGTCGGAACAAAATAGCAAAATCAAACCGAAAATAAGTCGACAGAAAAAACAGCTTATTTTGGCGCATCAGATTGCGAGATATATGGATAAAAATAATATTACTACTTTAAAAGAGATGAGCAGATATACAAACACAAGTGTTGCAAGGCTGAGCCAGATAATGAACAGCTTGTTTATGCCAGCAAAGGTTCAAGGAGGCTTTGTCACAGGATCTAAAGATGTTGAATAACCAATAGTTACATAATTTTAATGACACGTAGAACAAAGGAGCCTTTCGTGATAAAAAAGGGAAACGATGAACGATAGGATTTTAGATTTTATTAACAGGAGTACATGGACGTTCGCAAAGACCATGCCCCAATGGCCTCATTATTACATTGTCAGAAATAATGAAAACGAAGATGATTTTGTTGAACTTGTAAAGATTATTAGATCAGAGGGAACCCCTGAGCCCTTTCTTGAAAAAACATATCTATATCTCCAAATAGGAGAATACAAATATTGGACCATGGGGAACCCGATAGAAGGAACGACCATAATTAATAGGTGCAGGTAAGGAGGTATTAAACTATGGATCCTTTATTTAAATCAATGATTATAGGTGTTGTCGCTGGAGTAGTTGATATATTGCCTATGATTCTAAAAAAAATTGACAAGAAGTCGATCACTTCTGCCTTTTTGCAATACTTTTTTGTATCAATTATAATCGTTAATATTGATTTGCCTGGCATTGTATGGTGGCTACAGGGAGGACTAATTTCTTTTGCTCTAGTTCTACCGATTGCAATAGTAATTTCGTCAGTCGATAGAAAAGCTATTCCGATTATATTATCTATGTCGGTGATACTTGGGACATTAATTGGTCTAGCTAGTCATTTGTGGAACTAAATAAGAGGGGACTGTAGAGTATGGATAACGAACCAAAAATAAAGCTTCACGATGTTGAATCTGCAGCACGCTTCCTTAATGTTAAAGTATCTCAAATTAGGTCATTGGTCTTTATGCGGAAGATATCAGTTGTCCATATAGGACGGCTGGTGCGGTTTGATGAACGCGACTTAATTGATTTCATAGAACAAAATAAAACCAAAATATCTGATCAATATTGACTTCCTTTACCAAAAAGTTAAAATGTTTCTGTTACGATCTCATTAAATTGGGATAGCTGTTTGTTTACTGTTCTCTACCGGCCCCGAAGAGCTAAGCAGAAGGTTCTTCGGGGCTTTTTATTAAGATCATACTTTAATAAAATACCATAATTACAACGGGTTAGCTATTGTCGTATTACTGTCGTATTTATGTCATATTATACTTAACGAAACTATGCTACCATCAAAAAATGCAAAAGGAGGCGTTATGGAAGAAAATTTGGTAAAAAACATGGAAAGAGCAAAATTTATAAAGAGAACACGCCAAGAACGTGCGTGGTCACAGACACAACTTGCAATGATTGCAGATGTTAATCTTCGTACGGTTCAACGACTTGAAAAAGATGGTACTGCTTCTTTTCACACATTACAAGGAATTGCGCAAGCATTTGAAATAGATGTTAAGGAGTTAAATCCTGTTTCAAATACTGGGGTAAAAGGTAAATCGCAAAAAAAAGTATACTTTTTAACTCGACTAACCTCTGGAAAGAGTCTTGCCGATGTAGTCGTTGGGGCAGATCAATTTCAATTTGAACACGACGAAGATCATGACCCAAGATCAATAAATGCAATGAAGGACATTTTAAAGCTTCTTAAGAGTGATGTGGTAAGGCTATACGATGCAGACCCCATAGAGAGACTCAATGTCGAAGCTGAACTCTCTCAAGAGATTAAGGGCCTAGAAGATTGTGGGTACTATTTATTTGGAATAAAGCGAGTGATTCCACGTATTGTTGGCAAACAAAAAACAGAAATTGTAATGTGCACTATTTTCATGAGTCATTCTCGCTCGCCTAAAATAATTTGTGACAAGAAGTCCAACATGGTTATACCTGCCCTATTAACTGAAGTTGCAAGGTAAGGAAGGTAGACTATGGCAACAGTTGATATTAATGATTTTACTTGTGAAAAAGAGTGCGTTTACGATGGTGAACGCTACTCTGTTAGAGACAATGGATCAGTACTCCGTCATTCACGGGATGGAAAACAAATACGATCTGATGATAATAAATGGACGTTTGGGAAAGAAAATTCAGCAAATCCATATTTGCATATCTCTAGTGTTCGCATTCACAGAATCGTAGCTACAGCCTTTCATGGGGATCCACCTGATCCGAAATATGTTGTAGATCACATTGATACGAATTGCAGAAATAATCGCCCTGAAAATCTAAGATGGCTAACTCGCCTAGAGAATGCACTCTTAAATCCAGCAACAAGAAAAAAGATTGAATACTTATGTGGTAGCATTGAAGCATTTCTTGATAATCCCTCGATGCTAAATACGCTTCAAGGTAACCCTAATCTTTCATGGATGCGGACAGTAACACCAGAAGAAGCTAAAAACTGTAAAGAACGCATGTCTCTTTGGGCAAGCTCTGGTAATAGTCCTAAAAAAACTACGAACAATCGCAAGGGCTCTTTTGGTAAAAGGGTTTATAAACCAATTCAAAAATGGGAAGTTGGTTTTGGTAGAGAACCAGGGCTAGAACTTGCTCTTACCCCACGGTGTGCACAATATATGTGGAGAGCGGATGCATATTTTCCTAGTTGTCCTCAAGATTTGGGAAGTAACCCTCTAGAAGATTACTTTCAAAATTTAAAGGTTGATACAGTATTAGCCTACAGCGACTATAACGAGTTTTGCCCCAAGTTAACAGTGATTGAAACTGTCTTTCTAAAAAACAGATCATCAATTCTAGTCATGTGTAAAAGAGAAGATCGTAAGTATTCAGTCATTGGAATTACACTTGACGAGAAGACGAATTATTTTATTCATTTTTACCTCGGTTCCTATCCCAGCAAAGATGACGCGGGAAAATCATTTTCTGACCTGCAAGAATCAACAGACTGGCCGGGGGCGGCCATTTCATTTCTCAGCCGGAACGTATAGTCCGCCTATTCAAGAAAAGATCGTTCTTAGCAACCTTTCAGAGTGTGAGAAAAAGATAACTAGTAAAGGAGGTGCATATATAACTACATAGAATTATGTAAGATTATTAAACATTGGGCAAATGAGCGTTTTTAAATTTTAAGCATCGAAAACTTATTATATAAAGAGAAAGGCAAGAGACAAAATGTGGAATAAGCTAATATGTGAGGTCATTTCATTTGATAAAAAAATTTATAGAGGAACTCGTTAAATTAAAAGAAAACATATCAGATAATTATGATGTGGTTTTATATGACGAAGCCGTTAATTGTTTTAAAAATGGGGCTTACAGAATGGCCTATATTGCTGGATGGTTATGCGCAGCTGAATCACTAAAAAATAAAATTAAAATTATGTCCGAGCGTGATGATGTTGCTGAAAAAGTTTTTATAGAGATTGAGAAATTAGAAAATGCAGGGAAACCGGCAGATCAGTTTATTTTGCAAAACGCAAAGAACATAGGCTTGGTTGACAATGTTTCATTTAGCAAATTAGAGCCGTTTATTAAACACAGAAATATCTTTGCTCATCCTTATAATCAAACACCACGACCAGATGAGGTTTTTGGATTACTCAAAACAATTATTGAAGAGGTTTTATCGAATCCAGCATATTTGAGAAGACCATTTATTGATCAGTTATTAAAAAACATAACAGAAATTCCCCATTTTTTGATTTACAATATGGACAAGATCCACATCTATTGCGACAGTATTACTAATAAAATTATCCCGTCACAGTACCCGTATTTATTTATACAAGCTGTATATCTTTTGAATAATATAAGGCAAGATCCTGACAAAGCTGTCGTTTATAAGAAAACGAAAATATTTTTAAGGCGATTTTTATTGAATGTTAATTCTGATTTTAAAGATGAAAAGTGGAAAGTAGACAAAAAGTTTCAAGATTTTCCTTCAACAATAACTGATTTATTTTTATACTCACCATTATTTACGCTAATAAGTGAAGATATGCAGGACAAGATCATCTCATATGTTACAGATACTGAAATAACGAATAATAAAATGGTAAACTACGTAAAATTGTTAATGAAATTTGTCGCAACGCCAGATTGCTTGACAGAACCACAGAAAAATATTGTAGAGCAGTGCTTAAGTAATTTTATTAACAACGAAAATTATTACGTCCTTCTTGGTGAAGTTCCTTTTTCGCTATACTCTGAACGAATAATTGGGGCATTAAAAAGTCATGATTGGTATGTTCAAAACCCTGCTGCTAGAGCTTTAGCTAATATTAAAAACGTTGAACTGCAACAACTACCTCCCGATATGTTGGAGATATTAGGTAGGAATATTTTGCAGTCTGCGGAAGGTGGAGCAAATGGTAGTGGCGAATTTATTTCTCAGAAAATATATAGTGAAGAATTGCTGCCAGAGCCTTTTATAAAAGGTCTTCTTTTTGAATGCTTTATCAATGAAGCTAGACAATTTCGGTGCAAAAAAGATTTCTTAAAATTAGTTTTGAATATAGTTTTTAATAAAAACCCAGCAAATCCCAAAACTCTTATCGAAGAACTTGTTGCCGAGATCAAGCGTGCTACACCAAAATATCCTATGTTTTCATCAAAAACTAACGAGGCACTAGTAATTCTAGAAGGTTTTGCGGATGAGTTAAGGATAACAGACACAACAAAAGAAGCTCTTGTCAGATTGCTAATTAGTGAAGTTAACAATTTTATAACGGCAAATCCCGATGCTTTTTAGGTTAAATTAATTTTAATGAATATATTTTGGAATAAAAAAGGATCATTAGAAACGGAAGGCCTAGATATCTTGGGATTAAGAAATATAGACCAGCATATAGAAAAAGATTGGGTGGCAGGCATTACTACCCTTTCTTACAGGGCAAAATATTTATCGATGTTGGCGTGGGGATTAGTGGAATGTTACAAGTCAATGCCGGGGAAAGAGGAATCAAAAGAATATAATCGTGAACATTTCGACAATTTTTTTTCGAGGTTAGAATACATTATTCTAATATCCAGCATTTACTTTGATAAAACAAAATTTAGGCTTTTAGGAGCACGTATACATAGCAAAAGTGTTAGAGAATTCTTTGAAAAAGGAAAGATATCTATTCCTGAAGGCAAGGTTATGGGCATAGTAAACGCCTATCTAGTGCCGGCGATGCTTTTTGGTATCGTAGGGAGAAGTAACATAGAATCGTTGAACATACAGGTAACTCCTAGAGGGAAGTTATTGCATGACGTAATTGACAAACAATTAAAGGAAAGCCGGTTAAAGAGTTTGATTATTAATGGTGGCCTATTAAAAATTGATTACCTAGATAAGGAAGCCTTGTTTTTTGCAGCTTCAAACATCATAAATAATTCAGAAGAAAGGAGCCTTCTACATGAGGCTGTAACTACTCCACCAATTACCAACGATATTTATGTTGAGCAATATGAAAAATTCAAGGGAACAATAAATTTATTAAAAACTTTTGGCAAGGAATCAAGTGACGCTGAAGTAATTATCCAACTTAATTATAACCACTATTTAGACCAGCATGGACTAAATTTACCTAATCACATTTCAGCTTGGGCCGAATATGAAGTCAGAAGAAATGTTCATTCAGCGTTAGAAATGTTATTAGTTGAGTTCACCAAGGAGCTTAGCATACAGGGACCGAGCACATTTGATTCAATAATAGATTCTTGGGCTAATACAAAAGGACAAGGGGAACTATTACAATTATTGTGTGACAAATTCGAAGATCCTTTTGTGGCTAAATTGTCAGTTTTTATGGACTATATCCGAAAAAACAAAACCCTCTCTGAATACAAAAATTATGGAGATGGAATAGACGCTGTTTTTGGAGCATTAATTAAACTTTTCAAAACTTATCACAAAACCCAACATTTGTTCGACAATAAAACTATAGAAAACAGAAACTCATACCTAGAAAAAACATTCAGTCTAATATCCGCTTCTGAGAATGATACAGTACTGGTTTTTTTACACGAAATTTATAAGCATATTATTATACCGGCTCACCTTGAAACAACCTTCAGGAAGATGGGTGCAGGGGCAAAATGTTCACTTAGATTTTATATGGACAACGGCGTTCTTAACCCCACCAACATAGGACTAGATACAATGGCAGGTAAAAGTAATACTCGACTCTACAACGTTATAAGTATTCTTTCCGATATTGGTGTTGTCGAAAAAGACGAGAAATCTATAAAAGTTATTGGTGAATTTTAGTGAAACAGAGTATCTTAGAAACGATTTCTGGCTATAAAGACATAAACAATTTAATCATTTTTACACACAACATCGATTTTAGATTTTTACAGACAGTTGTTCTTTATAGATTACGTAAAATTGGCAATCCCAGATTAATCGTATTTGCAGATGCTAATTGCGCTCAAAAATCTTACGACGAACAAAAAGACGCTCTTAACCTTCTTGGCTTAAGATATCGTATTGTCCCTATTAGAATGAGTAACGGGCGATTTCACCCTAAACTTATTTTTGCAACTGGAGAAAGTTCTGCACACCTGATTATAGGGAGTGGTAATTTAACTTATGGCGGGTGGATGGAAAATGGAGAAATCTGGACAGAGGTATTAGATTCAGATAAATTTTCTGGAAGTTTTAATAAAATAAAAGAATTTGTTGAAAAAGTAGCGGATTCTTTCCCGGCTGGAGATAAAATATTATCTTTTGTAGATGAATGTTTTAGCGATAACTATAAATGGGTAAATACATTATCAGATAACAGCAATATCTATTATAAGTTTACCAAGGAAAAGCCTCTTTTTTATCAGATTAAAGATTTAATAGGAAGTAATGAAAAGTTTGACAGAATCGATATTATATCCCCTTATTACGACGATAAAGGGCGAGCAATAAAAGACTTTGAAACGTCATTTAAATGCAACAACATTCATTTTTATATACCTAAGAAAAGCTCAAACATTACAAAAAACATTCTTGGTAATATAAAACAAAAGCACAAGATAAATTCAACTTATTATACTCATGACGAAAATAATCAATTGGGAGAGAAATTTGTCCATGCTAAAATTTATGCTTTCATTAAAGGAGCGGTTGCAAAGGTCTTTATTGGAAGTGCTAACTGTTCTTATTCCGCTTTATTAGCTCCAGAACAATACGGTAATAGTGAATTAATAGTATTCCATGAAATGTCTTTAAAGGCTTATCAGGAGCAAGTCTTTACGGATTTGCAGATTGATAATCAATTACCTGAATTTTTGCAAACCAACGAGGAAGATAATAAGAAGCAAAAAGATCCAGGCAGTATTAATATAAGTCACGCATCATTTGAATATGGTGTTTTAAAAATATTTTTCAAAAAATCCGAAAATATAAAAATAAATCTGGCTAAAGCAGCAAGCTTGGACAGAACCGTTGAAGTAAAATGTGGTAAAGAACAAGATAAGGAGGGATGTCTCTATCTCTCTGATTTGAATTTTATACCCAGTAACTGCCACCTCCTAGGTCTAAATACTGAGGGAGAAATAATTGAATCAAACATTATGTGGGTCGATAACGAGAAAGAACTGTCGGTTAATCCCAGGGGTAATAATTTAGCAGACTATATAAGCAACAATGCATTAAATGATCCCAACGATGTTTTAAAATTCAATGAAATGCTCAAACTACTTAACGATTATATTAGGTATGTTCCTGCCTTTTCTAAAAGGCATATAAAAATTAATAACGAAGTAAATAAGACAGACAAACAATCTTTTTCAGAAGAGGATATTTTTACTAATAGCTATTCATTTAACAAACATGATTTCCAAAATATTTTTTCAAATACGGGCAATATCAGCTTGGCTACATTAATCAGAAAATGGTTTGGTCTAACGACAAGCGAAGAACCAACTAGTGGTCAACCAGAAGGTGGTTCTGATGATGATCCAGACAGGAAAACAGTGTCCACCGTTGATCCTGAGAAAACCAAGAAAATGGTTCTAAAATCAGTCAATTTGATATTACAAGCGTTTCAGGAAGATAATTATTTTTATAATAATAGTTTAGAAAAAATTATGGTTGATGTTAGGGTTGCCTTTTTAATATTAAAAATAGGAGAAAACTACCATTGGATAACAGAAGATGAATTTTTTGATGCTACGTGCTCTATATGGGTTTCGCTATTTTTTAGGACTGATGAGAATAATGAGGGATATCTTGAAAAAATATTTAATAACAGCACCGATAAAAAGAATGCCCTAATTGCTAAAGTTAAATCCGTCGATTTGACTGTTTCTGCGGCGATGTGGGCTGTATCTCCTCATGAGAATAAATCAGCCAGTTTTTCTTTATTCAAACTGGCATCATACCTCTCTTTTGTCAAACACCCTTGGCTATGGTCTGGCGGAAAAATAGAAGACATTATGAAAGGCATCGCTGAAACTACAAAAGTAATTTTTAAAAACGATCAAGAAGCTTGTCAAAAATATATTGAAACCTTTCCCTCTAAATGGGAAGAATTAAGAAAATATGGTGAGGCATTAAAAAATTTAGAAAACATTTTATTAAAACATAAAGTACCCGCATTATGCCAAGAACTAGATGTCCAAGAGTTAAACGTGGGAGACCTGCTCTGGCAAGGGAAAATGGGGTTTGTTATTTGTAACAACTATGCAAAATTATCTACTGGGAGACCTGTGGAAGTTAAAATTTTGCGTCAAGGGAATAGAGTTGCTCAAATTAAAAATGACATGGTCGTACCAATTAAAAGTTTGCTCCATAACAAAAATATAGAAGACTTTAGATCTCTGACAGAAGATAAATATAATGCAATCCAGAAATTGATTAATGAATTAATTTGCATGGAATTTTAACGAACCTTTTAGGTTTGGGGACTTGAAATTAAGCCGTAAGGATAGTGCTCTACCCTTACGGCTTGTAAATTAGCCGCTTATGTAAGGGGACTCGCTGGCTTTAATACCAGGGGTTCCGTTTTCACAAGCTTTACGCAAATAGACAGACAAGACCCCTTCAGGGGTTGCATCTGTAAATCCCGCACTGATCATTTCTGAAGCAAAGTTCTCTGTTATTTCGTATTCCTCGCTTATTGCAAAAGATTTGAAGTAACTGAGCAGACGTTGCTCTGTTTTGTCCGTTTTCATGAGAATCACCTTCCTAGCGGATCCAATATAGTTTTGACCCGCTACTTATATTATATCAAAGTGTCGAGTTAAACTTGGTTGTCCAATAAATAATCGGACTGTTACAATAAAGCGAATATAATCAACAAGTTGCAACATTTAGCGGATTTTAAAAGGGGACAAATTGGACAGAATTTCGATACGTTTATTATAGAATTATGATACTTTAATTGTGATAAGGTGCGCTAGTGGCACCATTGCAATAGTTCAAATTAGTAGTAGAATTAGAGCGTTCCTTAAACTTTACTAGGAGGGCACTATGTTTAAAAAAACAGTTTTCTTTTTTCCGATATTATTGTTTTGCGTCATTGCTTGCAGTGGCGGTAGTGACGACGAAAACAACTTTTATCTCTCCGCTACCAAAGAAGTCGCCCCTAATTTTACTTCTGCAGTATCCGGTAGTTCTGTAAAAGTGAACCATGCTTTGTATATAGGGGACGCTCTATACACAACCCCCCTGGGGAATATTTACTCAACATTACAAGATTATGTATACCCTGACGACGAGGGAAGCATCGACATGCATAACATATACAAAGTTTTAACTACCTCTGGACAACTGTATCCGGACGCTACTACTGTTGCAAGCTGCGTCCTATTTAATGAAAGGGAAATTGCTTCGCCATATCCTCTCGGTGTCACAGATGCATATAATTGTGCAGCAAATGTCCACACTATGGCCGATAACTACGCAAACGCTTACGCCATAAAAGAGGCAACAGACGGAACAAAATATTCCTTGCTGCCTTACAAATGGGCTAGTACTCCCAGTGAACAGCAAGGCTATGGAGTGCTTCAAGGGCATTACAATGCAACAAGCGGGGATTTGTACCTAAGGATGACCCACTTAACGTACTATCCAAACAGATCAGACAGCTTCTCTTTAAGGACACATCTAGAAGGGAATGCATTGACGCACACGTTTGCACTAAGCACAATATCCAATCAGCCAGGCTCACAAACAAAATGGTTCCGTTTTGTCGGTAAAGGCGTTGCAAAAGGAACAGGTTATTTCCTAGTAAAATACGAGGACGAGGCAGGAACAACAGCCGGACTTGGTTACTATTGCATCCCTGCGAGCGCGACTTTAACTGACCTTGAAGCTATAAATACAGCAGCCCCCAACGGCTATGCTGCTAGTGATCCAGCTTTAGCAAATTGTGCGAGTTATCAAACAGATGTAGACAACATGACACAATTAACTACTGCCCAAACACCGATGGCACTCAGCGATTTTACTGACTCAAGTATTTTGCTTTCGTTATAACAACGGGTTAGATTTTCCGGCAGATATCTTTGCATCATTGTGATATTTTTACTGTGATAAGTTTCTCTCGCCGCACCAAGATTCGGTTCTTCCCCATTAAGGTTCTTACTATTATAAGTCGAATCTAACTCCTGCAAGGAATTGGATCTGAGAAAATTTGAGCGAATTATCTGTACCGCTCCCAGAATTATTTAGACTTCTTGTGTATCTGAGATCAGCCACCAAATTTATAATACCAGCGATCGGAAAACTTGTGCCGAGAGCGAGCACAAATCCAAGATCATTTTTGCCATAATTGGTTGTAGTAGAATTAAAATTATCGGCAGACACACTCCAACTTGTAATGGTCCGACCATAATAGAAACCAACTCCTGGATTCAAGAATGGGATAAGATGAAATCTTAACATAAGTGGAAATTGTAACGTTCCACTAGACGCTGTAGAAGTCACATTCGTGCCAAAGAAGTCGGCTGTGTCCCGAGAAAATTGTTGTTTAATATAAAGCATATCAAGCTCAAGACCAAAATTTGCCGGTAAACCAATTTCTGCAGTAAGTCCTCCAGCAAAGACAGCTTTACCGCTGGTATCTACTGATACACCTGCGTTTGACATACTTGCGCTGTTATAAACAACACCGCCTATCGCTCCAAATGACAGCGCGCTGGCTCCAGCATTTTCTGCTTTGAGACCAAAAATAGAGAGTACTCCAATTAGAATAAATAACTTTTTCATAAAATTCCTCCTAATACATTATTATACATTATTGCGCAGGCACGTTAATAGTACAGGCCTGCAAAGCGATCGTGCCAGCAGTGATCGCTCCGGCCAATATTCTGCCATTTATCGTGGTACCAGTCACACAAGTTACATCTCTACCAGCGACGATGGTTCCATAGAAGATAGTACCCACTCCTATAGTCGCATCCGAAGTAGGAACCCAAAATACATTCTTGGCCTGAGCACCGTTAGTCAGAGAAACACTAGCTCCCGTAGTCAGCGAGGAACCGATTTGGAAGATCCAGATGGCGTCTGCATTTCCACCGGCATCGAGGGTGAGAGGGGTCGAAACCAACATTGTGCTACCAGATGTATATGTGTCTGGAGGTATACCTAAGGGATATAACGCGCCTAGATCAGCACCGCCAGACACGGTTGTTCCTGGTGCTAGGTCCTTAGCGGTGTTATAAGCAACCAACAGGTCGTCTCTGGCCTGCGCTGACGCTGTATCGTTTATGTGTATCGCGCCGTTCACCACTGCTGGAGGAAATCCAGTCATTGAAGTACCTGGGTTCAACGAAACATCCCCATTTATAATGGATGCACCAGTGCTGGTGATCGCGGAGGTTGCCATAATTCCGAAAGGTGCGGCTGCTCCAAGGGCGACTGGCGTCGTACAGTTAGATGTCCCTGTGGTAAAACTCCATGCATCGTTATTTGCCAGTGCGTTGTCAGCCAGGTTCTTGGCTCCGGTTGTAATTGTGGCAGTATAGGTGGTGTTGGCTGCAAGATTGCTTGCCGGTGTAAAGATCGCAATGTTGTCTATTAGATCGTAGGTAACTGTTCCTGTTATGTCTGCCACTGTAAAGTTTGCTGTGTTAATCGTTAAGGGGTTCATTGTCTCGCTGAAGGTTGCATTGATCGTCTTGTTGATGCACACGCCTGTGGAGGTATCAGCAGGGGATTTGAGGATCACGGTGGGTGTGGTGGTGTCTACTGTCGAGCCTGTGGTAAAACTCCATACATAGTTACTTGCCAGTGCATCGCCATCCACGTCCTTGACCCCGGTTGTGATCGTCGCTGTATAGGTAGTATTGGATGCAAGATCGCTTGCCGGTGTAAAGACCGCATTTACGTCAGAGGAGGCCACAGCTCCTGAAACAGCTATTGTCCCTTCCATTAAGGTAAATGTTGTCGTGGTGATCGTTGAGGTGTCCATCGCCTCACTGAAGGCTACGGCGATTCCCGTGTTGACCGCTACACCGACGGCATTATTTAGAGGGACTACGGCAGTCACTCTTGGCGCAGTGGAGTTTGACCGATGCCCGCATCCTGTAATAAAAAAACTACTCATAATTGAGATAAACAAAATGTAAACTTGCCAAGCATTAAATCTTTTCATGATAGACCTCCTTAAAAAGCGACCCCGACCCTATAAGATGTGTGGTCTTGATTGTAGTCTAACAAAGATTCATTATACCCATGATAGAACTGAAAAAATATAGAGGGGTAAAATGTTCCATTGCCCATTCTGAATTTTAACCCCACCTCTTGACCTCCCATGGTCCATCGCTGTGAGCATCTCCCGCCTGGGAAAAAATCAAAATAGAGAGATATCCTGTCTATGAGTTTATCTTTATCATAATAATTTATAAGAGAGAGTCTTGTGTCCCAAAAACCAGTATACTCTCTTATATCAGAGTTAGTGTAATCCATCTGATAATGATAGTACCAATAAAACTTTGTATCCCAATTAAAAGACCAACTAGAGAATTTAAGAATAGTATACAGCTTAACAAAACTACCACTCCATGATCTGGAATTTAAGCCATCCTTTCCGTTAGATTTATGTTCATATAATCCAAGGTCGAAGGCCTTTATAAATATATCTTCTGGAAGCTCTATCCTATAGAAAAGATCTGGATTGAAATTTATATCTTTAAATGGTGCCGAGTCTTTGCCTATTTCCCAAAACATTATCTGTGTGTATCCTAAATATAGATCTAGATAGCTTGTGATCTGATATTTCAGACTTACCTGTATCTTGGTGTCAGGACTCCCGGCTATAATATAAAGGTCTTTGTACCTACTTAACCTGTAACTATTTTTACCTGATTCGCATTTGTGTAGTTCGGTCTCACAAGATCCTTCTGGAGTTTTTGCCGTTTCATTATCCTGACAATACAGATTTGCGTTTAATATAAAAAACAGTATCAAGGATAAGAATGTTGTCACAGCAGCCAGCCTTTAGAGAAGGTAATATATGCCAACTCGCATATCGTATGCCATTGCAAAATTGGTGTTTACGCCTGCACCACTTCTCCAACCAACAAAAGACGTTGTGAAGTGTATAAGGTTAGCGACGACGCCGAAATTGTCATATATTTGATATGCAGTTCTCAATCCAAAACCTAGGTTGAGAAAATCAACAGACGCGCCTCGTCCACCACCAAATTTCATTCCTGCATCAAACGTAGGGCCGATCGCAAAATCTTTCGGTCTTGAATCTGAAAAGGTTAAATAGAACGGATAGTCAAAAGCAGCTCCGAGCTTTAGCTGTACAGCGTTAGCTCCACCAAAATTAAGCCCGACAAGCCCACTCCAATTCTCTCCTTTTCCAATCTTTGTATCTATGGCGAATTGGTTGCCACCCCAACTATGTAGATCAATGTTTGGTCCGATAGTAGGTTCGATCTTCCACAAAGTAGGATTAGGTTCAGCACACAAATTGGCTGTTGCAAGTATTGCAAAAACAGCGACGATAATAAATTTTTTCATTTAATTGCCCCTCCTATGAAGCAAATTGTCTAGGTTTAGCCTAGCCTGTCTATTCTCAGAACCTTTATCCAATGTTTCTTGCACATCAGTTTTAAAAATATCAGCAGGGATATTACAAAAATAATGCTACAGAAGATAAGAAGACCATCAAAGGCGACGATGCCGCTAATTTTGTATTGGTGAATGACATAAGCAATTCCTACAAAACCAGAAATACAAAACATCATTGCAGATACAATTACTGCTACAGCGAACATCATCAACATTCTGAGGCCGTCCACCAATTGTAAAATGGCAGAAGATAAATAGGTTCTTATAAATGTTTTTAATAATGAGATTAACAATTACTTATTACTCCTACCGAGTATAAATCCGAGCAGTCCTGCTAAAAGAGCGGCGCCACCTATGTAATGCCAAGGATTGTTATGGACGGACTTATCTATAGTTTTTGCCTTTTCAACGGTGTAGTCGACTGAAAATTCTTTTGCATCCTTCAACTTATCCCACAGTGCGTGGGGAGCATGCTTATCAAGAGCTTTTCTAAGATGTTTATATTCAGAAGAAAATATCTCCTTTATTTCATCAACATCACTCGCTGCAGCATTTTCCAGTACCTTAAGTGCTTCTTTAACGTTCATAAAACCTCCCTGGTTTTTTCTTTTCTAGTGATCTTGCTTAGTTCACAGCTATTTCAAAAAGGACTCTCATGTTAGCCTTTGCCGCTTTTGAGTAATAGTTTTTTGGTGCCGCTTCGTGCCTGATCGGTTTTGTTGAACCATATCCGATCACGGAAAGCCTGTTAGGAGCAACGACTTTTTCTTTTACTAAATACGCTTTAACAGCATCAGCCCTTTTCTCGCTCAATATTTGATTGTATTCCTCAGAACCGGAAGCAGACGTGTACCCTGCAATACGGACATTAGCTTTAGGGTTGTCTTTTAGGATCTGCATGTCTTTTTTCAATGTTATCTGCGCTTCTTTTGTAAGCGTCGACTTGTTGAAATCGAAATGTATGTCCTCAAAGGCAATAACGACCATTTTTTTATCGAGCGCAAGGTCACGTGTTCTCGCCTCAGCCTTTTGCTCAGACACTATGATAACAGCTACGGGATCTTCCTTTTCAGCTTCGGCCATCGGCGCTGTCTTTGTCTTGCTGCCAAATGCAAAAGTTACTCCAAAAGTAAGTCCGATATTATTGTATGTTCCGTCGAAAAACTCGGTAACTATATAATCTTTAAGATCTACCCTGAGTGCGATATGGTCTGCTACCCAGTATTTCGCTCCTACGCCAACATTAAAAGCAGTCACGTCCTGATCCGCTATCGTTGGACTATAATGAATTGCTCCGATACCTAGAAGAACAAATGGGGTAAGTTTACTATCGGGCATAAAATGATAGACAGCGTCGACATGATAAAGCGTAACCTCCACTTTATCCGTGGGGCTTCTGAACTGTCCTTTGCTAACACCAGTTCTTGTCGTGTCTTTAACGCCACTGCCTGTAAATTCTATGGCGCCTTCAACCCCCCAATGCTTAGTGAAATTGTAGCCAAATCGTCCACCAAATAGGAAGCTGTTTTTTAGGTTCTGACTGTTTTGAAAAAAATTGTATCCTACGAAAGGATCCACTTCAAAGGATCCTGCCTTTATCTCAGCACGGGCAGACAAAGGTATTAGAAAAATAGAAGTAGCGACTATTAGTGCTACACGACATATTGATTTCATTGTACGTTCTCCTTTAAAAAAGTATTGTAGAGAGAGGTAAAAAGAAGACAGACTGAATTATAAAAAACATTCTGCCCTCTCTTTTTACCTGTTGGTTTCATTTCAAACATTTCGTATCTCATGGAGTAGGCACATTAATGACTGTGTTTACCATTGTAAGCGAAGCATTCAGTGCCAATGCTCTGCCATCCAGCGTTACTATCGTAACATTGCCAGAGGTAGAGAACGTAGTCGTAGCAGAAGAAATTATGGTTCCTACCATTGTTCCGCCGCCTGCCTCGTTAATAGTCGCTGAACTGCCGACCTGCCAGAAAACGTTCTTGGCTTGAGCATTGTTGATCAGGATAATACTGCGAGGTGCTGCCGGAGCGCCCACAGTAAGTGTGCTCGCCGTCTGAAAAACGAATACAGCGTTTGCATCGCCATCAGCGTCTAAAGTAAGATCCGATCCTGTTATCAGGAACGAACCACCCGCAGCTTTATATATGCCAGGTGCAAGTGTAAGTCCGCCGAGTTGGCCGGCACCAGGGTCTATGCCACCCGGTAATACAGCGGGAGACAAGTTGTGATATGCGATGTTCGCATCAGCCAGAGCATTGGTTGCTATCAAAAATGTTTGAGCATTTCCTCCAACACCAGCACCTCCAGGAGTCGGAGCATCTGTATATATTCTTCCCATTACTGCTCCATCTTTAAGTGGTGTTGTCGTATATATGTCACCTACTGAATCATGGAATCCGGTTACCAGAGTAGAAGCACTGGTTGTTCCGATATCCCCGTTGATCACGGTAAGAAGGCCCTCGTTAGTAATGCCGGCAGCGCCGCCAAAACTCCCGAATGGTTCAGCCGCTCCAAGAGCAACTGGCATTGCGCAGGTAGTTGTTCCAGTTGTGAAGCTCCATATATAATCATTCGCCATTTCATTGCCTGCAAGATCCTTTACACTGTGTGTTATTGTCGCTGTATAGATAGTATTGGGTGCAAGACTGTTTGTTGGTTTAAAGGCCGCAGTTGTACCAGAGTAGGTTACAGCTCCTAAAATAGCCACTCCCCCTTGATCTAGGGTAAATGTCAGAGTGGAAATCGTTAAAGGGTTCATTGCTTCACTAAAGGTTGTGGTAATTGTTTTGTTGATACACTCATCAGTGTCAAAGTTATAAGGAACTGTAAGAGTCACAGTCGGTGGAGTGGTGTCTGGGGCCGCGCTAGTGGTAAAGTTCCATACATAATTACTTACCAGTGCGTTGCCTGCAATATCCTTGGCCGCAGTTGTGATCGTGGCGGTATAAATAGTGTTTGATGCAAGATTGCCTGTTGGTGTAAAGAGAGCGGTTACGCCTGAGTAGGTTACAGCACCTAAAACAGGTGTTACCCCTTGCTCTACGGTAAATGTCGTCGTAGTTATTGTTGCGGGATCCATTGCCTCACTGAAGGTTGTGGTGATACCCGTATTGATCGCAACATCTGTGTCAGTGTCAGCAGGTACTGTAAGAGTCACAGTGGGTACAGTAGTATCTGATGTTACATCTACGGCAGCGTTAGGAGCTGTGAGAGCCGCGGCGGGATTATTGTCAGAGAACCATTGCCCGCATCCTGTAATTGAAAAAGCACTCAGGATCAAAAGCAACAATAGATGAGGCGACCTAAAATTAGCTACCCCTTTGACGACTGTCGTCCACAGAGCGTCCATTTTGTTTGTCTTGTTCGAGCAGATCTGTCCGTACATGGTTTCATTCATAAGTGTCTCCTTTTTTTCTTCATTCGTATTCATGTGAGCAAGATATCGTTTGAGAATAAATAAGTAAAATATATAATAAATATGTAACATATAGTTTTTATCTATATATAATTCTAGCCACGTCGTAAAATCAGGTACTCGAGGTGAAAACCTCTTTTTTCTTGGGATATTAACAGTTCGTGCAGTAGCAACAGCTGTTAGCCTGATCGGCTACAATAACAATAAAAAAAAAGGCGGACTTTTTTAAGCCCGCCCTTTTTGTTCCATAATCTTTACTTAAAATCTTAGTATGAAAGAGAACAACAGGTCATAACTCATCTTATATCCTTTTGTCCAGCCGGTGCCTCCAGTTGTGTAGTTTGCAAAGCTGTTCGAGAAGTGTATCGGAGATAAAGCTATCCCCACCATATTGTTAAAGTACCATTTAATATCGAGACCAAAACCGATCATCATAACATCTACTACCTTTTGGCCTCCGACAAAGCCAAAACTTGGGCCAATGTCTAACGTTGGTCCTATGGCAAAAGAACCGAAGGTAAAAGGTACATCTATAAGAAGGAACGGTCTGTAAGAGTTCATTGTACCAAGTGTTGTGCTCGCACGGGCATATCCCAGGCCAAGCCTCATATATTTCCCGCCGAATGCAGCTCCAATAAAAAACTGGTTAGGACCCCAGTCCTTTATATTTACCATCGGGCCTACCATTAACTGAAGTATATTGTTGCCGGGCTCAGCTTTCTCTTTTGCAGGAGCCTCTTTTGTAGTGATCGTGGTCTCTTTAGTTACTTTTTCCTCTGCTGCATAAGCGTAAGACCCAAACGCAACAAATAGCATTGCAGATACAAGAACTAATTTTTTCATACTGTAGCCCCCTTTTTTCGTGACTTCATATAAACAAAGTACTTTTGGATAAGAAATAAGTAAAATATATAATAAATATGTGATATATAATTTATAACTATGTATAACTTTAATCACCTTTACTATTTCTACATCACCGCAAAATCGGGTGGTGTCACAACCGCAGCTAAACATCTTAGGGTTAGTCAACCGTCGCTGAGCAGTCAACTCAAAGTTCTAGAAGGTGCGCTTAACCAGAGACTTTTTCAAAAAGTGGGTAGAAAAAATGAACTGACCGAAGCCGGTTCCGTCATTTATGGCCTATGCCGCCAGATGTTTGAGATCTCTGAAGAACTGGAGGGACTGGTAACCAAACGTGTTCCCTCTGCATCCCGGTGGATACACATTGGCGTTTCCGACGAGATAGAGAGATCTTTTGTGGTCGAGGTTGTAAGCCTATTTCTCAAAAAACACGCTTTGGCCCAACGACCAAAGGTAACGATAGCATCGGGCACCCATGAGCAGCTTGTCGAGCGTCTGCGATTTCGCGAACTCGACGTTATTGTTACGCCACTTGTAATGACGAACCCTGAACTCGAGAATTTTGATTGTGCTGAGGTTCCGGTTGCCTTGATCTGCCCGGGAAAATGGAAGATTAGTTCGAGCACGAAAAAACTCAAAGCTGCCGACGCGGTTAAAGAGATCGTTGGTGGTGAGAATGCACAATGGTTGATGCCTTCTTCACGGTTCAAGCTTCGTTCACAAATTGACCTCTTCTTTGAAGAAAATAAGCTCAAAGGCAGAATAGTTTTTGAGAGCGACGTTATGGCTTCCCTCGTTAGAGCCGCCAGTGATGGAATGGGAATAGCCTTTTTACCTTTGCTTTATGTGGCACGAGAAATTCGTGAAAAGTCAGTTCGTGCGCTGGGACCGAAGGGTGGGTATTGGAAGTATCGTGTTTGGCTGGGTTGCCATGAACAGAACAAGGGGGACAAGCTTATACAGGCTCTTTCTCGCTCCTTTAAGGAAATTTCCGATCAGGCGAATCGCTTAAGTTTATAATAATCGTCGTCCCTGAATGATCCTTACTAGTACAGCGATAATTGCTATTACCAAAAGGATGTGAATAAAGCCACCAAGGGTATAGGCTGTGATCAATCCAAGCAGCCAGAGAACCAATAATATTACTGCAAGAGTCCACAACATAAAATACCTCCAAACTTAATATTATGCGTTCTTAAGCTTTTTTAAAAGTTCTTTTTCTAGGATCAGTTCTCCAATATAGCGTTCAAGGGCATGGATTTTTGTTTCAAGATCTATTTCTTTTTGGCTGCTGCCACCTTTTCCCGATAATCCTTCCTTACCCCGAGCAATGAATAACTCTCTCCATTCGTAATATAAAGGAGGACCTATGTTATTTACTCTGCATAAAGTCGTTATCGCGACCCGTTTAGAGGAGCCCATTAACACTAGTTGTGCTTTTTCTTCTGCGCTCCAATAAGTATTATCGGAGTTTTTTCGTACAACGTATTGTCTGTCGTCTGTTTCATCGGTTCTAACCACATTCATTCTCCATGTGAACAAGATATCGTTAGATAATAAATAAGTAAAATATATAATCAATATATTATACATAGTTTTTAACTATGTATAGCTTTAGACCTTTTTTAATACTGAAGGCCAAACTTCCAACATCGATATTAGTAGAGCAGCAATAACGGGACCGATCAATACACCAAAAAGTCCAAAAACTTGTATGCCGCCTAAAACAGCGACTAAACTAATCAAGGGGTGTAATCCTTTAGAGCCTTTTACTCCTTTAAGGACAAAGATCCTTACAACATTATCAATGGCGCCGGCTATAAGCCCAAAAATGATCATGATCACAAGTTTTGCTATAGCTCCCTGAAGGTAGAGATAGAGTACTGCTGAAAGCCAAACAGGAACAGAACCAAGAACAGGAATAAAAGCAAAAATGAATGTAGCACCGGCGGCTAAAAAAGCAGCCGGAACATCCAAAATAATAAAACCTAAAAAGATTACTACTGATTGAGATACAGCAGCCAAAAGAGTGGCCCATATAGCGCTTCTGGAGCTTTTCTTAAAAGAAGCTATAAGAGCTATTCGTATATCACTACGTATAGGGATTTTATCCTGCAAGAATTTAATGAACTTTTCTCCGCCCAAAAGAAAAAACAAACAGCTAAGCAAAGCAAAAAATACTTGAACTAAAAGTTGTGGGATCTTGGCAGCCTCTGTTAGCGCAAAGGTGCTTACCCAAGACCCTAATGCAATAATCCAAGTTCTGATCTGTGAATCAACAAAAGAACCTATGATCGGCCATCGTCCGATGGAATGAGAAATTGAACTGTAAGAGATATTACTTAAAGAGACATAATCTTTAAAGGCGATAGCCTGATCAATAAGACTTTTAATAAAGAAACCTATCGGTACCACAACGACCAAAACAAGCATTGTAAAGACTAAATAAGCCGATAGTGTGGGACTGATCCTTTTAGTGGTTAGTTTTCTTTGAAAAGGTTTTAGTGCTAATGCAAAAAGCGCACCTACGACTATAGCTACCAAGAAAGAAGCGGCAATTTTAAATGCGGCAGCGATAACTAAAACAAAAAGTATAATGAAAGTTGCCTTTGAAACGGTGTTTTCTTTTTTAGGTATCATAAACACCCTTATAAGGTACTTGTTGCGTTGAAGCTAGAACAATATTTAAAACGGAAAAAATATCTGTTCACCAGCTACTTTGATTTATAAAAAGTTTTTGAACTAGATTTGTTCACAAGACGGGTGTAATAAACCAGTATGTCTGCCAAACAGAAAAAAAACGCCGGGAACCAACGTTCCTTTTTAAAGAACATCGCCCGCCAGGCGATGATGGAACACGGCCTTCTTCCGGATTTTTCTCCCGAGGTGTTCAAAGAGCTAAATAATATTGGAAAGCCTTCGGATTTAACGGACAAACCAGAAAAAGATCTGCGTAAACTTCTATGGTGTTCTATTGATAACGACGATTCCCTTGATCTTGACCAGCTTACTGTTGCAGAAACAACGCCAGAAGGCATAACTAAATTTTATGTGGCTATTGCCGACGTGAGCTTGTTGGTAAAAAAGGACAGTGCTATAGATAATCATGCGCGTCAAAATACAACCTCGGTTTACACAGACGCTGAAATATTCCCTATGTTGCCGCAGCAACTTTCTAACGATCTCACGTCTCTTAACTACGAACAAGATCGTTCGGCTATAGTAGTTGAGATGATAATTGATGCGGATGGCAGAGTTAAAAGCTCTTACATATATAGAGCACTTGTTCGGAACCACGCAAAACTTGCATACGATAGTGTTGCAGCTTGGCTGGAAGGTAAAGGACCGATGCCGGAGGCTTTGGCAAAAGTACAAACCCTTGATGCAAATATAAAACTACAGGACCAAATAGCTCAGACCTTGCGAAAACACAGATACGAGGTCGGTGCTCTTAATTTTGAGACCATTCATGCTCGTTCCATTTTTGTAGGTGATATAATCAAGAGCCTGGAAGCAGATAGTAAGAACAGAGCAAAGCAATTGATCGAAGATTTTATGATCGCTGCCAACGGGGCTACGGTGCAATACCTAAAATCTAAAAAGCTCCCTTCTTTTCGGCGCGTTGTACGCTCGCCTGAAAGATGGGAGAGAATAGTGGACGTTGTGTCATCAGAGTATAATCACAAACTTCCCTCAACACCTGATGCTAAAGCTCTTGCGATCTTTTTATTTGATCAGAAAAAGATAGACCCTGTGGGATTCCCTGACCTTTCATTGACCATTATCAAACTTATTGGGAAGGGAGAATATATAGTAGAATTTGAAGGGGAAAAAGAGGTCGGTCACTTTGGTCTGGCAGTGAGGGATTATACCCACTCCACAGCACCTAATCGCCGTTATCCCGACTTAATTACTCAGCGCATTTTAAAAGCGGCATTAAAAGGAGCACCATCGCCGTATAAACCTCAGGAATTAACAGCTCTTGCTCATTTATGTACAGAAAAAGAAGACGACGCTACAAAGGTGGAAAGACGTGTGGCTAAATCGGCAGCGGCGTTGCTTCTTTCCTCCAGGGTCGGTCAAAAATTTGATGCGATTTGCACAGGTGCAGCTGATAAAGGAACATGGGTGCGCATATTTGATCCTCCAGTAGAAGGAAAATTGATCCGCGGGTCCAAGGGTGTTGATGTAGGTAGCAGGCTTCGTGTGAAATTAATGCGCACGAACGTAAAACAGGGATATATTGATTTCGAACAGGTAAATTAAAGTTACCTTTTTAGGAGGTTTTAGTATGAAGAGAACATTTTTAGTAGTGACGTTGTTCGTTTTTGCAGCTGGATTTGCTTATGCACAGGCTCCTGCAACTACTGCAGCTTCTGCAACTACTGCAGCTTCTGTAACTTCTGCAGTTTCTACGACTTCTGCAGTTTCTACGACTTCTACAGTTTCTGCAACTTCTACAGCTCCTGTAACTTCTGTAGCTCCTGCAGTTACTGCAGCTCCTGCAAAACAGGAATGGCCTTGCAAAGCTGACAAGGAAAAATTTTGTGCCGATGTTAAAAAAGGCCACAATAAAGTTCATGACTGTTTAAAAGCGCACGAAAACAAATTGGCTTCTGCATGTAAGGAAAAACTAGCGGAAATAGAAAAGCTTCGTAATAAGAAAGCAAAATAGAAAGTTATAAAAGTATTTAATAACAGGCCCGCAGATAATAAATCTTAATAAAATTGAATGGTTAACGGCTACTGCTTAGGTATGCGATAAAGGGTCTTCTGGCACCAAAAGTAACTGTTGATTCAGCCAGAATACTAATTGATAATCTCCCGAGACATTTTAGAAAAATAATGAATAAACCAGTCAAACTCATCCTTGAAGATAACACAACATTTTATGGAAAAACTTTTGGTTTTGAAAATAGCACCTCGGGCGAAGTTGTCTTTAACACAGGGATGGTCGGATATCCCGAAAGTTTAACGGACCCATCATACAAAGGTCAGATACTTACACTAACATATCCGCTGATAGGAAATTATGGAGTGCCGGGTAACGAGGCTGAAAACAATCTCCTTAAAAATTTTGAATCGGAAAAGATCCATGTTTCTGGACTTATAGTTTCTGATTACTCATTTGAATACAGTCACTGGAACGCAAAAAAAAGTTTGTCTGAGTGGTTGATAGAAAATAAAGTCCCTGCGATCTATGGCATAGACACAAGAGCTTTAACAAAGATCCTTCGCGAGAAGGGAACAATGCTTGGGAAGATCGTATTTGGCGACGATAAAATAGCTCTCTATGACCCTAACAAAGATAACCTTGTTAGCATGGTCAGCACAAAAGAAAAAATTATTTATGAGAACAAGAATAGTAAGTACAAGGTCGTGCTTGTGGACTGTGGGGTAAAGCACAACATAATAAGATGTCTCTTAAAGCGAGGAGTTTCTGTTGTGCGTGTCTCTTGGGACTATGATTTTAATAAGGAAGAATACGATGCTGTGTTCGTATCCAATGGCCCCGGTGATCCTAAAAAATGTGAGGCAACAATATCAAATCTTAAAAAAGCATTGTCGGGGAAGAAACCAATAATGGGAATATGTCTTGGAAACCAGCTTTTAGCTCTGGCATCCGGCGGCAATACTTATAAATTAAAATACGGACACAGGAGTCAGAACCAACCGTGTATAGAAGTGGGTACAAAGAGATGTTACATAACGTCGCAGAATCATGGTTTTGCTGTAGACGATAAAGCTCTGCCATCAGACTGGGAGCCTTGGTTTGTAAATGCTAACGATGGAACTAACGAAGGAATAAAGCATAAAAGCAAACCGTTTTTTTCCGTTCAATTCCATCCAGAAGCATCAGCGGGTCCTCAGGACACTGAATTCCTCTTCGATAAACTTATAGAGATAATAAAAAAATGAATTACAAAAAAATATTAATACTCGGGTCAGGCGGACTAAAGATAGGACAGGCAGGAGAGTTCGACTACTCAGGCTCTCAGGCGATAAAAGCCATTAAAGAGGAAGGCATACGAACTGTTCTTGTAAATCCGAACATAGCGACCATACAGACCAACGAAGACCTTGCTGACAAGATATATTTTCTTCCTGTTACACCTGAGTTCGTCGAGAAAGTAATAGAAAAAGAAAGGCCCGATGGGATACTCCTTGCCTTCGGTGGACAAACAGCGCTTAACTGCGGCGTAGAATTGGATGAACTCGGGGTGTTAAAAAAATATAATGTTAAAGTCCTTGGCACAAGCGTGGATGTTATTAGGAACACAGAGGATCGCGATCTTTTTGTAAAATGTCTGAATGAGATAGACGCAAAATGTCCAAAAAGTTTTGCCTCAACAAATATTAACGAGGCTGTAAGGTTTGCATCACAAATAGGTTATCCGGTGATGATACGTGTGGCTTATGCGTTGGGCGGACGTGGTTCTGGTATATGTAGGGATGAAGCTGAACTCACCCGACGCTGTAAAGAGGCTTTTTCTACTGCACCACAAGTCCTTGTTGAAGAATGGCTTGGGGGCTGGAAGGAAGTTGAATACGAGGTCGTGCGAGACGTTCACGATAACTGTGTAACCGTTTGCAACATGGAGAATTTTGATCCGCTCGGTATTCATACGGGTGAGAGCATAGTTGTTGCACCATCTCAGACGCTGACCAACTCTGAGTATCACAAGCTGAGAACCATATCTATAAATGTAATAAGACATCTCAAAATAGTTGGCGAATGTAATATACAATTTGCTTTGGATACAAAGTCCGAGGATTACAGGATCATCGAGGTAAATGCCCGCCTTTCAAGAAGCTCTGCCCTCGCATCAAAAGCTACGGGATATCCGCTTGCGTTCATCGCTGCAAAACTTGCGTTGGGTTATTCTCTTACAGATATAAGTAACAACATCACAAAAGTGACTAAAGCCTGTTTTGAACCTGCGTTGGATTATGTCGTAGTGAAAATGCCAAGGTGGGACTTAAAAAAATTTAAAGATGCCGATACCAGCATTGGCAGCGAGATGAAGTCCGTCGGTGAGGTAATGAGTATCGGACGTTCTTTTGAAGAGGCCCTTCAGAAAGCACTAAGAATGGTTAACACAGGGATGCATGGCCTTGTTCAGAACTCTATTAAATTTGACAACATCGAGAAAGAACTGGACACACCTACAGATAACAGGATCTTCGCTGTGGGAGAAGCGCTTAAAAAAGGCTGGTCGGTGGAGGATATTCACAACAAAACAAAAATAGATAAATGGTTCTTGTATAAACTTAAGAACATAATCGATGTTGAAAAAGAGATGTATGCTGCAGCTTTAAATAAAGACATGTTATTAAAAGCAAAAAAACATGGCTTCAGCGACTATCAGATATCAAAGATAAAAGGCATGGACCTTCACGATGTAAGAAAACTGAGAAAAGAATATAATGTTATTCCTTATGTTAAACAGATTGACACCTTGGCTGCGGAGTATCCGGCAAAAACAAATTATCTATACCTTACTTATAACGCTACAGAACATGACATAGAAGCGGCGACCAATAATGTTATCATACTGGGGAGTGGTGCTTACAGGATAGGGAGCAGCGTCGAGTTTGACTGGTGTTGTGTTAATGCTGTAAAGAGCACAAAGAACTCCGGCTACAATACGATAATGATAAACTACAACCCTGAAACAGTGAGCACGGATTACGATATGTGTGACAGGTTGTATTTTGAAGAGATGTCGTTCGAGCGAGTTTGCGATATTTATGAATTTGAGAACCCACTTGGAATAATTCTTTCTATGGGTGGACAGATCCCGAACAATCTTGCAATGAGGCTCCACGAGGTAAATGTAAAGATACTTGGCACATCGCCGGAGGATATAGACAGGGCAGAGAATAGGCACAAGTTCTCTAAGCTCTTGGATGAGATAGGTGTTGAACAACCTGAATGGAAGGAGCTGACGAGTATAGAGGAAGCAAAATCTTTTGCAAATAAAGTTGAGTACCCGGTTCTTGTAAGACCAAGTTATGTGTTGTCCGGCGCTGCAATGAACGTTGTTTGGGACGATGAATCTTTGGAGAAGTCGCTCAATGCAGCACATCAGGTTGATACAAAATATCCTGTTGTCATAACAAAGTTCATTGAGAACTCCAAAGAGGTTGAGGTTGATGCTGTTGCAAAAAACGGTGAGATACTGATATATGCCATAACCGAACATGTTGAGAACGCAGGCATACACAGTGGCGACGCAACCTTGATGCTCCCGGCGCAGCGTCTATACATTGAGACCACAAGACGTGTCAAGAAGACCGCAAGAAAGATCGCAAAAGCTTTAAATATTACCGGGCCATTTAATATTCAATTCTTAGCAAAAGATAACAACCTGAAAGTGATTGAATGTAATCTTCGTGCATCGAGGAGTTTTCCGTTCTGCTCTAAAATATTTAAACAGAACATGATAGACATAGCGACCAGGGCGATACTCGGCGAGGACGTTAAGCCTGTTGAAAAATCATCCCTCGACCTTGATTATGTCGGTATAAAAGCCGCGCAATTCAGTTTCTCCAGATTAAAAGGTGCTGACCCAATGCTCGGTGTTGAAATGTCCTCCACCGGCGAGGTTGCATGCCTTGGTCGAGAAATTAACGAGGCTTTTTTGAAAGCGTTCCTGTCAGTTGGATTTAAAATACCAAAGAAAAATATTCTTTTGTCGACGGGCCCTATGGAGAGTAAAATAAAATTTCTGAGCAGTGCAGTTAAATTAAGTGAGATGGGATATGAATTATTTGGTACCCCGGGTACGAGTGAATTTCTGAATAAGAATGGTGTTTGCGCAGAAACATTGCACTGGCCGTTGGATAATAAGGAGCCTAACGTCAGCGACTATTTAACGAACAAGAAAATAGATCTTGTTATCAATATACCTAAGAACAACCAGCGGCAGGAGCTTGAGAACGATTATTCTATCAGGCGTACGGCTGTAGATTTTGAGGTGCCGCTCATTACTAACCTCCAGATAGCCGTACAAATGGTCGAGGCTATAGAATACTATAAGACTAACGGTCTGGATGTTACAAGTTGGGATGAATATTAACGACTAACTAGCAGCAATAAAATCCATTTCAACCGACGCATCCAATGGTAGACGTGCCACCTCCACGGTACTTCTTGCAGGCATTACTTTGCAGTCGCTGAAGTATTCGCTGTAGGCTTTGTTGACGTCTGCAAAATTATTGAGGTCCTTCATGAATATTGTGGTTTTTACGATGCTGTTCTTTGTAAGTCCGGCTGCCTTCAATATATTATCAAGGTGTGAGAATATAATTGTTGCGGACTCTTTTGCAGGTGAGTTGACCAGAGTTTTTGTCTGCATATTTATGGGCAATACCCCTGAAACAAAAAGCATGTTCCCGGCCCTTACAGCCTGTGAATACGGGCCTATGGGAAGGGGCGCCTTATCTGTTCTGACCTCTATTTTGTCCATGTTTATCCTCCTTGTTCGAGCGGATTATTCGTGTTAGTTATAACCTCATGGATTTTACCACAGAATCTGCGCAATATATTATTTTTCTCACTTTGATAAGGCTTTCCTTTATTGTGATAGTTGCCGCCATGCTTGGGAACTTTGATTATTTTGTTAAGATGCTTTTTTCCAATCACAAATCGCTGGGCAGCCGTTATAAAATATCTTTAATTATCTGCGCGACACTTGTTATCGGTATAATTTTACGCTACAGCGCTAATTACCACGCACTAGATATTTCCATACCGGGCGTATTTATTATAGGTGCAGTTACAGGATTTCTGCCGTCCCTGGTCGCTTCTATTATAATTTCTTTAGTGTCAATATTAGTGAAGGGAGAATATTTGCTCGCTGTTATGTGTATAGCTTCTGCACTTATGGGGACGCTGTTCTTCAGGCAGGATATATTCGGGCATAAAAGGAAGCTTTATATATTTCCGTTAGCAATGGTCCCGGTAAGTTTGCTGGTAGCTATTCTTTATCATTACGTTCCTGCCGGTTCTATGTTCACATTGAGCAACAAAAGTATTGAGGGAGATATAATCGTCGGTGTATCGGATATACTCGGTGTTTTTATGATTTTCTTTTTATGGAAATACTATAAGACAAGACTCGACCTTGCAGAAAGTGCATACAACTTGAATAAAACTAGACTGGCGATATTATCGTCCAAGATCAACCCTCATTTTTTATTTAACACATTGAATACTATCGCTTCAGCGATAAGGATAGACCCCAAGATAGCAAGGGACATTGTTTTTAAACTTTCTGAGACCATGCGTTATGTGCTTGGTGCGGAAAATGAGTTCAAGCCTTTGCAGGACGAGATAAACTTTATACAGAACTATCTTGCTATAGAAACATTGAGGTTCGGAGAAACAAGGCTTGGTGTTACTATCAACGTCGACGAAGCCGTCAAAGAGACCGAGATACCGATCATGTTGATACAGCCCGTGATAGAGAATGCGGTCAAGCATGGTATTGCTCCGCTTGCTGACAGACGTGGTGAAATAAAAATAAATGTCTACGGTTTTAAAGAGAACGGTGAAGAGTATATAAGGATAGATGTAGAGGATAATGGTACCGGGATGCTTGGCAGCGAGGAGAATATCTTCAGCAAAGGTATCGGGCTTAGCAACGTAAGGGATAGGATAAAATTATTATATGGTGATGATGGCGAACTTGTTTTTTCATCGGTCTTGGGTAAAGGCACAAAGGCCAGCATAATATTACCAGCGGGGAGATAAGATGAAACTAACCGCTTTTATCGCTGAGGACGAGGCTTTTGCAAGAGAAGAACTTAAGCATCAGCTTTCCATGTGTCCAGAAGTTGTTCTGGTCGGTGAGTCGGATAATGGCATTGAAGCTGCAAAGAGCATAAAAGAATTAAAACCAGACTTGTTGTTCCTCGATATAGAAATGCCCGGCATGAAAGGCTTAGACATAATGGATTCTTTATCGTCCGTACCATCATACAAACCTTTTGTGATCATAGTCACCGCTTACGATCAATATGCTTTAAAAGCATTTGAGTACGACGTTGTTGATTACCTCTTGAAGCCGATAGATACAAAAAGATTTTCCACTGCAATGTCCAGGGTGTTGAAATATTTTGAAGCAACACCAAAAATGCAGAGGATAACGGCCAAGAGGGGAAACAGGATAATCCTTATCCCTGTGGATGATATCTCTTATATTAGCGTAGAGGATTCAGTGGTGAGTATATACAGTGGTGGAACTATATATTCAACTACCTACAGAACATTGGACGACGTAGAAAAAGAATTGGATGCTAATACGTTCTGCAGGACCCACAGAGGCTACATTGTAAATCTCAAAAAAGTTCGTGAGATAAAACAGGAAGATTCTGGCTCGCTCTTATTAAAGATAGAGGATGTAAAGGATGTTGAAATACCTGTTTCTCGCTCCAAAGCCAAAGATGTAAAGGCCATATTCAAACTATAAACCGTGCTAAAACAGCTATATAAAGCAATGTAAAAAATCTTGACTAAAATGTAGGCAAGTGGTAAAAATTACAAAACATACTAGGAGTCCGTGATCAGACCTAAACAACGGAGGATCTATCATGAAAGATTTTTTAGGGATCGTATTAATGTCGCTGGTTATGACGTGCTCGTTTAGCAATTCATCTTATAGTGAGGAAAGAACTTCTGATGACCCATGCGATATTTTTCCAAAAGGGAAAATTTTTTGTGAAAGCTATGATGGCTACAGCTATATTAATTGTGTAATTGTAACTAAAGCCGAAAAAGATACTAAGAAAAAGTCTGATCTTGTGCTTTGCAAAGTTACAGTGCAGGCATGTTCAAGTGAGGGAGTCGTAGCAGATAATGCCACCAAGGTAGAGATCAATGGGCTAGCTCTTCTGACTCAATATACTAACAAGGATGTATTAGACCAACAAATTGAACAACACAATGAGAGTGTTAAGAAATAGATCCTAAAAAGCTTTCTGTTCTAATGCTAACCTTAAAATAGTTTTGATGTCGTCCTTATACATTGGTGCTACGCCGTAAATAAATTCCTGACCTTTTTCACCGTCGCCGTAGGTGTTTATTATCGAGTTAGTGATGAGGTCGATGTCCATGTTTTTGAGGCCGCCTTTTTTAAGGTCGCGTAATGCACCAATTTTATTCAGCCATGATGTGAGGTCGTTGATGGCCTTGTCTACGTTGTTATAGAAACCTGAATTTTCATGGAGCAAAAATCCTATCATCTTGTTAATTCTCTCAGGGTTGTGTTGTTTGTTAAATTTTAAAGTCGCTGGAAGTACCAACGCTAATCCAAATCCGTGAGAGATGTCATATATAGCGCTTATGCCATGCTCTATTTCATGCAGAGGCCATGCACCATTTCTTCCGCTGGTTAATCTCATCATTGCCATGCTCGAAGCCCATAACAGATCTCCACGAGGAGAAATGTCTTTTGGGTTTTCCAACGCTTTTTCAATGGAGATCTTAACGGTCCGTATCAGTGCAAGTGTTAAATAATCTGGTACAAGGAAATCCTCTTTGTTCGAGAGATATGTTTCAACACAGTGACAAATTATATCCACAGCTCCGTCAACAAGATAATCGGTTGGGACGGTCATCGTGAGTGCAGGGTCTATGATTGCATACTTTGGCATTACTTTCTCGTCGTGTATGGCGGATTTTAATTTTTTATCAGGGTTCGTTATTACAGCACCGTAGTTAACTTCCGAGCCTGTGGCGGCAAGTGTTGGTATACAGATTATTGGTAAAGCGTCCAAGGCTTTTTTTGTTTTTCTACCGCTAACGCCACAATAATCCCATATGTCGTCACAGCTCTTTGCAACTATTGCGAGACCTTTGCTTGCGTCCATAACAGAACCACCACCGAGGGCGATCACCATGTCGGCATTCATCTTACGAGCCTGTTCGCCTGCTTTATTTATTGTCGTGCTGCGTGGATTTGGTTCTATACCTTCAAATACCTCGTGATATATTTTTTCTTCATCCAAAAGTTTTTCTAATCTGCCAAGATACCCCTGCTTTTTTACCGAACCTTGTCCGATAACTATCAACGCACGTTTGCCCGTATCTCTTGCGGCTTTTTTTACTCTTGCGAACTCGCCCTCTCCAAAAAAAATAGTTACTGGCAGATAAAATTTAAAACTATCCATGTTATGCCTCCGTATCACGTCCTAAGTTATAGAACATTTGCTGCAAAAAACCCACCGTTTAATGTAAATCCCCGTCAGCCCGGGTTTATAGGTATTGATATAGGTATTGCCGACCCATATACCTCCTGACATGAATACTTACTTAGGGATAGATGTTGGCTCCTTGACCGTTAAGCTTTGCGGCGCGGTACAAAGGAACCTATGGAAGAACATAGATAAATTGGTTGAGGCCGACAAGGGTTACCGCTGGACCAACTATTATTACAAAGATGTAAGAATGTTCGTGATAGATCCTGTGAGGGTAGAGGGACGTCCGCGCGAGGTCTGTCGTGAGCTTATCAATAAGGTTAGAAAAGATGTTCCCGGCGCTGTTATTAAAGGCGTAACACTTACAGGTTCGGGAGCAAAATTTGCAGGAATGCATCTTGGGCTTAAACATATAACAGAATTTAAAGCTATAACTGAGAGTTTTAAGACGCTGCATCCAGAGATCCGTTCTGTTTTTGAGATAGGCGGAGAGAATTCAAAATATCTCGGATTGCGTGATGGTTTGATAGCAGATTATGAAACGAATGGCGATTGTGCGGCAGGCACAGGGTCGTTCCTTGACCAGCAGGCCGGCAGACTCATGTATAAGATCGAAGATGTCGGGGATATTGCTCTCAATACAGAGAAGAAGGCTGTTATAGCCGGAAGATGTTCCGTGTTCGCAAAATCCGACATGATACACGCGCAACAAAAAGGTTATTCACCGGCGGAGATATTAAAAGGGCTTTGCAATGCTATCGCGATTAATTTTAAGAGTAATCTTTTAAAAGGAAAAGAATTCTCCACACCTGTTGCATTTATAGGTGGTGTTGCTCTTAATAAAGCTGTTACAGCGTCTGTAAAAGAGATGTTCAGTCTTGAAGACAAGGATTTTACTGTTCCCGAGTTCCCTGAATATTCAGGAGCTATGGGTTCGGCGATATTTGAGATGAACAGAACTATCACCGACGTAATAGACCTAAAATTAGCCGGCAGCATAGAGGATGTTTTCCCTACATACAAAAATCTTGATATGAACCAGGTTGTTCTACTCAGGAACGATGTTCCTAAATATGTTTTTCCAAAGGATAAGGAAAAAATAGATGCGTATTTGGGAATAGACATAGGCTCTGTGAGTACAAACCTCGTCGTTACGGACGAAAAAGGCAATGTTGTAAAAGAAATATATGTTATGACCTCTGGTCGTCCAATAGAAGTTGTAGGTGATGGATTAAAAGAAATTAAAAAAGAACTTGGGGACAAGCTTAATATAAAAGGTGTTGGAACTACCGGCTCTGGAAGAGAACTCATAGGCGAACTTATAGGCGCTGATGTGATAAAGGATGAAATAACCGCGCACAAAACAGGTGCATCTTTTATAAGTAAAAAATATTTCAACGAGGATGTTGATACGATATTTGAGATAGGCGGACAGGATTCAAAGTTCATCAGCCTAGACAAAGGCGTTGTTGTTGAATTCCACATGAACGAGGCGTGTTCCGCTGGCACAGGGTCTTTCCTACAGGAGCAGGCGGAAAAACTCGGTGTACAGATAAAAGGGGAATTCTCTGAGCGCGCTTTGTCGTCCAAGAAACCGATTAACCTTGGTGAAAGATGCACTGTGTTCATAGAAAAGGACTTGAATAATTATCAGCAAAAAGGTGCTGAACTGAATGATCTACTTTCTGGATTGGCATATTCTGTTGTGCATAATTATTTGAACAGGGTTGTAAGGGGAAGGCGCATTGGTAAGATAATCTATTTCCAGGGCGGTACAGCATATAATGACTCCGTCGCTGCGGCATTCTCAAAGGTCTTGAACAAGAGGATAATAGTTCCTCCACATAACGGAGTTATGGGTGCTGTCGGAATGGCCCTCGTCGCAAAAGACAACTTTGAGCGCACAGGAAAACAGACTACGTTCAGGGGCTACGACATAGAGAACATAAATTATTCATTGAGAGAGTTTGCTTGCAATGCCTGCTCCAATCAATGCGATATACAGGAGTTCTCCGTCGAGGATAGGAAAACATACTGGGGCGACAAATGTTCGGATAAATTCAGGAAGGCCGTTAAAACAGGTTTGAAGCCAGTAACAAAGGACCTGTTCAAGGAAAGAGAAACACTCTTAATGGATGCTTATAACAGGTACCACAGTGAGAAAGATAGCGGCAAGAAAACCATAGGCTTTCCGAGAGCGATGTATTTTTATGACAGACTTCCGTTCTGGGCGACGTTCTGGGGTGAGCTTGGATTTAATATGGTCCTTTCCGACCAGACAAATAAACACATAATAAAACAGGGTATAGAGGCTGCAGCGGCGGAACCATGCTTTCCTATAAAAGTTACGCATGGTCATGTTTTGAATTTGTTAGATAAAAACCCTGATTATATATTTGTTCCACAGATGATAACTTCTGAGTGTACTATTCAGGATGAGCACGACAAGAAAAAGGTTGTCGGTAGAAGGCAGACCTATTATTGTCTTTGGGGGCAGACATTGGCGTCGGTGTTAAAGTCCAACCAGAGATTCAGGGGTATTGAAGATAAATTTATAACCCCTAAAGTAGAGCTTCGCGAGGGCGATGAATTCGTTATCGGTGATATAGAAAAAGAGATCAGGAAGAAATTCTCTTGGCTTACAAAGGATGATATATCCAAGGCTTATTACAAAGCTAAGGATGAACTGAATAAGTTCAGAACGTCGCTGTTTTCGCTTTATAAAGAGGCTCTGACAGAGATAGAAAAGAGTGGTCGCGAAGGTATTGTGGTCATAGGCCGCCCATACAATGTTAATGATAAGGGCCTGAACATTAATCTTGCATCAAAGCTGAGGGATCTCTATGGGGTCAATGCTATACCGATAGACCTTGTGGAACTAGTCAGCGACGATATTGATGACATAAATTATAATATGTTCTGGTCTTACGGCAGAAGGATACTCGCTACACTTAAACAGATACGTAGCAATAAGAAACTGCACGTTATATATCTTACTAATTTCCAGTGCGGACCGGACTCTTATATAAAACATTTTGCACCTGCCGCATTTGGCAAATCATACTTAACACTTCAGTTCGATGGGCATGGTAACGACGCTGGAATGTTAACGCGATGTGAAGCGTATCTTGATAGCAAGGGCGTGTTCAAAAGAGCGCACCAACAGTTGGAGGCACAACATGAGCATGTCGCTTAACGGAAAGATATTGCACATACCTGGAATGGACTATGCAGCATCCAGACTTTTTTCTTCCGTGTTCAAGGCGTTTGGTGTTAATGCAATAGCGGACGTTCATGCGGACTCAAAAACAATAGAGATCGGCTCAAGGTACACCAGCGGCGAGGAATGTCTCCCAGAAAAAGTCACCATCGGTGATTTTATGAAAGTTGTGCTCTCTGACGGATTTGACCCCGACAAACATGTTTTCTTTATGCCGATATCCAACGGCCCATGTCGTTTCGGCCAATATGCACCATATTTTAAGCGCACACTCGAAGATCATGGATTTAAAAATATAAATGTAATGAGTCTCTCCGGCGAGGACGGTTATGGCGGCTTAGCAGAAGATTCGAATGCATTGTTAAGAAAGGCTTGGACGGCACTAATTTCAGGCGACATTTTAAGAAAAATGCTCCATAAAATTCGTCCATACGAAAAAATGCAGGGTACAACAGACAAAGTATTTGAACGTGCAATTGAGAGGCTGGAGTATATCTTTTCACGTCCAGAGTTGTCTGCAATTAAAGTTAACAAGTTGGCAATGATCGCATTGAAAGATATAAAAAAGGAATTTATGCATGTGCCTGCCGATTTTACAAAAGAAAAACCATTAATTGGTGTTGTGGGCGAGATATTCTGTAGGCTGAATGAATTCTCCAACAATAATCTTATACGCCACGTTGAAGAACACGGTGGTGAATGTTGGCTCAGCGACATGGCTGAGTGGCTGTGGTATGCGAACTGGGAAGAAAAAAAGAACCTTAATTATGCGGGCAAGGGATTTTTTGCTAAAGAGAGCCTGTTTGCAAAAGCAAAACAGTTCATTCAGAAAAGGGATGAGCACAGGCTCTATAACGTGTTCAAGAATGAATTCATCGGTTACGAGGAGCCGGAAGAGGTTACGATAACACTTGGTCATGCAGAGCCGTATCTTGATAGATACACAGCGATAGGGGAAACAATATTGAGCGTTGGTAAAGCAGTTTATTTGTATCACAAGGGCGCGGACGGGATAATAGATATAAGTCCGTTCTCATGTATGAACGGCATAGTCAGCGAGGCTGTGTACCCATCTGTTAGCAAGGACCATGAGAATTTCCCGATAAAGTCGCTGTACTTTGACGGGACATCAAATGCATCAATAGAAAGGGATCTTCCAATATTCATGGAGATGGCTCGCGGTTATATGAAACGTAAAACAAGACACAGAACATATCCGTGGTATTTCAATATTGAGTAACCGATGGAACGTTATATTAAACATGTCAATTTTAGTGAGATAGGCCAAGAGGGACAAAAAAAACTTTGCTCGTCGTCCGTTGTTATTATCGGCGCAGGGGGGCTGGGGTCCAATTTTGCAAATCATTTTGTACGGGCGGGAATAGGTAGGGTTGGAATAATTGATAAGGATAAAGTTGAACTGAGTAACCTCCAACGCCAGTGGCTTTACGACGAGGGAGATATCGGTTCATATAAAGCTGATGCGGCATTAAAAAAGCTTTCAAAGGTAAATTCAGAAATAAAGATAGAGGTGATCGTAGACGAGTTCAATGCTCTCAATGCAAAAGATATTATAAAAGATTTCGACATAGTGATGGATGCCACAGATAATTTTAAGACACGCTACATAATAGATGACATTTGCTTTGAACTTAAAAAGCCTTGGGTGTTCACGGGAATTTTAGGCGCTGAAACACAAACAATGTTGATAGTGCCGGGTGTCACACCAAGATTAAGAGATGTCTTACCTGAATCTAATTTAAGTCATGCAGAACCAAATACGTCGAGCAGTGTGTTAGCGCCATCTGTATCAATAATCTCTTCTATAGCAGCGCTACTAGCATTAAAATTCCTGCTCAAGAAAAACTACGAGCCTGGAATACTGATAACCTTTGACACGTGGAACAATAAGTTTAAAAAATTAATGATGCGGTAGCGGCGGCAGTGTGAAGACTATATGCCCTGCCGGTCTTATTTGGCCATGCGGTGCTGGTGGAAGTTTTACTTCATATGCGCCCATATCGTGAGCAGCGCCCATCGGTCTGAAAGTGTTATCGATATCGTCAACCGGTGCGGTGTAGGTCATCCCTGAAATAGTATACTGTGCGACCCCGGTATTTACGGCAGGGGATAGTGGTTGGATAGAAAAACCACCCGTTTGCCAACTGCTTATATCTACGAACAGAGGATCAGCATCTATATTTCCATTCAACCAATTAACGATGTTATTAACATCTGCCGGTATTCCTGTTAATCCTCCCTGAATATCAGAATTAACGATCCATGTTTGTGATGCGGCAGGAGGGGGACCAAAGTTGAGAGGAAATCCTATCTGCGAAAGAGTTCCGTTAGCATCTGTGTTTTCCCACAATATTGAGTTTATTAATACCACGTCGCTGTTCATTATCACGAGTCCTGCTCCAGAACCTGTATTGACTACATCATTGTTTGCAATAGTTGTATTTACGATGGTAACGCCGTAGGTTATTTGCCTAAGACCCAAACCTGCACCGTCCATTGTTGCACCACAATTACTGGCTGTTTTGTTAAGTGCAAAGAGGCTGTTGTCTATAAAAACGCTGTCATTCATCGCCAAATACATCCCTCCGGCTCCTCCAACGATACCATAGGCTGGAGTATTTAAGATAAACTTGGAATGTCTTATTGTTGCAGGACCTCCGCCAGTAATGCACGCGCCGTGGTCGAAGTGGGCGTGGTTATTGGCTACCACGACGTTGTCAAGGTATGCGTCACCATTATATATGGTTGGATCAGATATTGGATTATTTGCGACAGAAACTCCGCCACAGTTTTCAGCTCTGTTGTCTTTAATTATCATATTTTGCAAACGCAATCCTGCGTTGCTACTAGAAATTCCTCCACCTTCGACGCTGGTGACTCCGTGTTGAAGGGTAAATCCTTGAACAATGTAATCTTTTATCGGGAAAAAAATTGTTGCTCCTGGAATGTTTATAACGTGATCAAGGTACTGTCCGTCGATAACCGTCAGCGATGGATCATGTGGGGAGCCAATAAGTGATATGCCTACGTTGGGGGTAAATTGAAGGTTTTCATTATATGTTCCCGGCGCAACCTGAACAACGTCGCCGTCATGTATGGCATAGTCAATGCAAGATTGGATGTGTTGTTTTGGTGATGTACTGGTTCCTAGATTATTGTCATTTCCATTAGTAGCTACGTAACAGTCAGCCGCCATAGCGGAAATTTGAGCAATGGCTATTTGCTCGTTCTGTCCACAGGAAGGAACGATAACGATCAAAGAAAATATTAAAAGTTTTTTGATCATGCTCCGTGTCCCCCCTATCACGTTCTAAGGGTGCACTGTAAAATGTGGCAGTATTGTTCTTATATGCGGTCTTTGAAAAGGTGGCACCGTTGTGTGAATAATTGTTGGTGTTGTTGGTTTTTGTGCGACTTCGTATGCGCCTACGTCGGGCATGGTGCCGTTAGGTGCAGGACGAAGAGCGTCTAAGATATCATTTGTAGGTGCAGTTATTGGGTCCGGTGGCAACTGCGTTGTAGATAACGCACCTGTCGCTATGCAAGGTGAATTTGGGAGTAAGGAATAATTAATATTTGGAAGTGTTTGGCTTATGAACTGAGGATCTGTATCGAAATTTGTTGTGCCGATTAGATTAGGAGTGACGTTGCTCATTATTCCACCAGAATTTAAACTTTGTATATCGCTGTTGGCGATATTTAGTGTCCCGACTGGCGAGTTCATATTGACATAAATTGGTGTCTGAGAACCATTACCCCAAATTATTGTGTTCAATATGTTAACGTTCGTTAAAGAAGCACCTTGATACTCGCTAACGTAAAGTCCTGATCCATAATCGGGATTGGAATTATTCGCTATTGTCGAGTTGATTATATTTATTGATGTATTGTTGCTAGGCGGTGCTAGCAATATTTTTAAGCCACCATCAGCATTTGTATAAGGGCATGAATCACCCTTGGCGACGTTGTTTGCTATTAGAGAGTTTATAATGGTTATTTTCTTATTAGTTCCAGTATTTGCCTGCAGATAGATACCACCAGCCTGATTTTCTGTTACATATAGTCTATCTAAAGTGAGGTCATCGCTATAACAACCATATACCACGAAAGCACCACCGCCATCATTCGCAGCTGAATTTCCAACTATTTTAATATTACTTAACTGTATAGGTCCGGAGGTGATGATAAGAAGACCTCCGCCTACAGATGCTGAATGATTACCAGTCACCTCGCTGTTCCTCAATATAACTGGAATAATGGACAGGTTGTAATTAATGAATACTCCTCCTCCTCCTCCATTGCTTGAGCTAGTTTGTTCATTGTTTATAACTTTTAGGTTTTCAAGTATTGGTGCTGCATTAAAAACATGTATTCCTCCTCCTGCTCCATTGCCACCACCATTTCTTATTGTAAAGCCCTTCAGGACTGCTCCGTTATTTGCTGGAGCTCCGATGAAGACAACGCTGCCGGCATGGTTTCCGTCGATAATTGTATTGTCTATATCGGCAGGGTCCCCTGAATTGATAAACTCAGATGCTACAGTAATATTTTTTCCGTTGAAGTTTATGTTCTCTATATATGTTCCCAGTTCCGCTATTACAGTTTGTCCGTTTGAAACAATGTTTATGCACGCCTGAATATCTTTTTTAGCTAGAGTGACAGTGGCCCCTGAGTTAGAGTTATTCCCACTGGGAGAAGCATAACAATCTGCTGTTATGGACGAGGTTTTGACTTGGAACCCTTGCGCGTAAATAGGAATAGATTTTTCATTCGTAGTTGATCTTGAGGTTTTAGTGCAGGAAGAAATTAAAAGGATCAGAGAAAGTATCAAAAGTTTTTTGAACATAGCCAAGTCCTCCTGTTAAATTTTTTGTCCCTGCAGTATATCACACCGGAAGGGGTAAATATCGGATTATGTTACTGTTAACGAGAAAGAGCTTGTAAGGGTTCCTTCATGGGGTTGGTTGTTATACTCTCCTTTGAAACATTGGTTATGTTTTAGAATAATATAAACAAATAAAACACCTTTAATATTAAATATTTAAGAAATAATTTGTCCATTTTTTGTTACTAAAAACTGGACAAATATTCCTTTTTCTGCTACAATAGGATCATGATCTCGAGAAATATTAAAAACACTATAGCGAAAGCCAAGAGGAAACGCTTTTGGACTGTAAAAGACTTTCCTGATCATAATCCTTGGACGGTATCTAGAACCTTTCTAAGATTATACAAAAAAGGATTTTTAAATAAAGTAAAGAACGGCGTCTATTACTATGGCAAGAAGACTTTTTTTGGTAAAACAGCACCTCAATCTCAAGATATAGTAAAAAGAATTGATGCAATTTATTTCTCTGCTGGGTTACATGCTTTCTATAATTTAGGACTAACAACACAAGTCCCTGCTAGTATGACCATCGTGACAAATAACAGAAAAAGCGTAGTAAACACGAGAATATTAAAAAGGGATATATCTCATTTAAAGAATATTACCGAGGGAGAATTCTGGATATTAGAATCGTTAAGAAAAATAAATTCCATTCCTGATTGCACAGCTGAAGTCGCTATCATTAAACTAAAAGGCTACATAAAAAAACATCATATTTCTTTAAAACGTCTGTTAAAGGCTTCGTTAAAGGAGCCTCCAAGAGTAAGAGCATTACTTGGAGCAATAGCCAATGAGCTTGGTTTTAAGAATTCTGTATTAAACAAAGTTAAAAACACATTAAACCCTTTTACTATTTATAATGTCGGTGCTAAAAATAGTTTAAAATACGGTAAAAAATGGAAAATTAAATAAGATGTTGTTCCATGAGTCTAAAGATTTTAATGACGCTGTATTGGCAGTAAGTAATTCTAAAAATATACTACCGTCTTTTTTAATTAAGGATTATTGGGTAACGGAAATTCTAAGGGCACTCCAAAACTCGAAATTTAAGAACACATTCGTTTTCAAGGGTGGCACATCCCTTTTCAAGGTTTTTGGACTTATTAATCGCTTTTCAGAAGACGTCGACTTGCTTTTTATAAGTGAGTCATATCCAAGCAACACCGGCAAGAAAAAAGCCCTTAAAGAACTTAAAGAATTTATCGCTACTATAAAAGATATAGAATTTGATCAAGACAACTCTGGTAATTTTAGTGCGGATGACCATAGGTCTGCTTATTTTAAATACCCGGCGGTTAATTATACTGGCGTAAGACCGTACATATTAATTGAAGCCGGGTTCAGGGGGAGTCCAACCTCATCAACCCTACAGCATGTTCAGTCGATGCTAGGTAAATATATGTTTGAGCTGAATCCAAATTATGAAACAACTGCTACAAATTTATGTGGAATTGATGTCTTGGTTCTAGATCCATTTAGAACTCTGATAGAAAAAGTTTTTTCGCTTCACAGAGCCTATTATCAGGAAGGGCTAGAGAAGAAAGAACGGCATTTTTATGATATATATTGTTTGCTGAACCAAAAATATATTGTCGAAAAATTAGGGACAGAAGAACATAAAAAGATCAAGGAAGATGTAGCGGAATGTGATAGAAAATATTTTAATAACGATAAAATCCCCGAAGATCTAAGCTTTTCCGATAGTCCGGCTTTTGCAAAATTCCATAAACAGTATGATGCTCTTAAAAGTACATACAAAAATAGCGAACTTTATTACGGAGAACGTCCAGATTTTGATGTATTAATGGATCGTATAATTAAATTTAAATCACTGTTTTAATGATGTGGCAGCGCCCATCGGCCTGGGAGCACTGTCTATATCGTCGATGGGTACAGTTCCAGCATCTATGGATGTGCTGTAAAATGTGGCGTTATTGTTTTTATATGTGGCTTCTGAAAAGGCGGCACGGTTGCAGTGATAATTGTTGGTTTTGTTGGTTTCAAAATTGGTACGACTATTTCATACGCGCCCATATCGTGAGTAACACCTAACGGTCTGGTGCTGCCATCAGTATCGTCGCTGGGTGCAGTATAAGTTGTACCTGTGAGAGTGTATTGCGCTACCCCTGTGTCTAACGCAGGTGACGATTGCTGTATGGAGAAACCACCTGACTGCCAACTGTTTGTATCGACGAACAAGGGGTCGCTGCTGATATTTCCGCTTAGCCAATGAACTATGTTATTGGTGTCTGCTGGTATTGCCGACAAGCCCCCCTGAATATCAGAATTAACGATCCATGTTTCGGAAGTAGATGAGGGACTAAAGTTGTTAGCAAAACCTATTTGCGATGTCATATTAGGATACCCTGTATTTCCCCATAATATTGAATTTATCAAAACCACGGAGCTGGGTGTTACAGAGCCAGTTGATACTTCAAGCCCAACTCCATAACCGAAGCCCGAGAGGTTGTTGTTCGCAATTGTCGTATTCATGACAACGGCAGTAGAAAGTGAATTGAAAATAGTTACCCCTGTACCATGCACGATCCCACACGCAGCAGAAACCTCGTTAAGTGCAAAAAGGCTATTCTCTATAAGAAGATGTCCACTAGTATTGAAAATCGCTCCACCAGATCCTCCGTTAGTGGTTCCAGAAATGGATGTATTTGAAACAACCTTAGTATGTTTAATTGTTACGTATCTACCGCCGGCGGTATAAAGACCTCTGTGTGATGCGGCGTGATTATTGATGATTAAAACTTTGTCGAGAGATATATCTCCGACGTCTGGATTAGAAATACTTCCATCATTGCTTATGTAAATTCCTCCTGCATATGTCGCTATATTATCTTGAATGACCATATTCTCTAAATTTAGTCCTGCATTCAGGCATGAAATTCCACCACCGTACCATGTGTTTTGTTGAGCATTACCGTTTTGGACAGTAAAGCCTTGAATGACGTAATTTTTCACCGGAGCGCCCTGTGTGCCCTGGATCTTGATAACGCTGTCAAGTTGCTGCCCGTCGATAACCGTTGATGCTGGATTGGATGTAGAACCAATAAGTGAGATGCCTGCAGTTGGAAGAAAATGTATGTTTTCATTATATGTTCCAGGGGCGACATAAATAATGTCTCCATCATTTGTTGCTACGTTGTCTATGCAATTTTGAATGTGTTGTTTAGGCTGAGTATTGGACGTACCAGAGTTTGAGTCACTTCCATTGGTAGCGGCGTAGCAGTTAGCGTTGTTTATCTGCGAAATTTTTGCGTTCCATCCTTTCTCATAAATAGGTAGTGGTTTTCCATCCGCTGATGATGTTGTTGACGTTTTAGTACAGGAAGAAGCTAAAAGGATCAGAGAAAGTACCAAAAACTTTCTGAACATGTGTTGAGTCCTCCTATACGTTTTATATTGGTGCAGTATATCACACCGGAGGTGTGGAAACGCCGATTTTTTCATAGAAGCTAGAGTGAATCTCCCAACCTGTAAGGGTAAGGGAGTTTCCCATAATTTGATGTTGACTTTCTTGATAATTTAGTCTAAAGGTAAGACCAGACACTACCTTTGGAGTACAGACATGAAAAAGAGGTATATTCTTAAAATAGCTAATTCCTCGAATACGGTATTTACGTTCAAGGATATTATGTTGCTCTGGCAGGAAACTAATCCCGCTAATGCAAAATCGAGAATAAATTATTACGTAAAACAGAATTTGTTATATCCAATACGAAGAGGTGTGTATGCTAAAAGCAAGAACTACAACCCTTACGAATTGGCTATAAAAATAATCACTCCGTCGTACATAAGTTTAGAGACTGTCCTTGCCAGAGAGGGGGTGATATTCCAAAATTACGATAAAATATTTTTGGTATCATATAAAACAACTCAAACAAAAATAGATGGACAGACATTCTCTTTCAGGAAGATAAAGGACCAAGTGTTAATGAACCCTGCGGGTATCAACGTCGGTGATGCTTTCTCAATAGCATCCAAAGAAAGGGCTTTTCTAGACACAATTTATCTGAACAATAAGTATCATTTTGATAATCTTTCCTCCATCGATTGGAAGAAGTGTTTTGAGTTGGCGAAGATCTACGAGAATAAAAACTTTGAAAAAAGGCTGAATGATTATAGGGAGCAAAGCAATGCTTAATACTGCGACACATAAGACAATATTGATACAGATATTGAAAGAGATCTGTTCCGACGTAACCTTATGCCCTGTCCTTGGATTTAAGGGCGGTACTGCCGCATATATGTTCTATGACCTTGGTAGATTTTCTGTGGACCTGGATTTTGATCTTTTAGACAACACAAAAGAGGCATTGGTCTTTGAGAGATTAAATGTAGCACTATCGCGTTTTGGAAGTATTAAAGAAAAATATAACAAAAAAAATACAATACTTTTTGTTATTTCTTACGACGATAAATATCAAAATATAAAGGTAGAGGTGTCAAAAAGGAATTTTGGTTCGCGTTATGAATTAAAGAATTATCTCGGGGTTTCTGTTCTGACAATGGTTAAGGAGGACATGTTCGCGCATAAGCTGGTGGCCATGTTTGAAAGACAGGGACGGACTAATAGGGATATCTATGATGTTTGGTTCTTTCTGAAGAATAACTGGCAAATAAATAAGGAGATCATAAAAACAAGAACGGGCTACGATTTTAAAGACTTTGTTGCTCGTAGTATTAAGATCCTCGAAAGCGTTAATAACAGAAGTATCCTGAACGGTATTGGAGAACTTCTGGACGAGAAACAAAAAGCATGGATAAAAGAAAACCTTAAGAACGAAACTATTTTTCTTCTGAAACTTCGATAGTTCCGCCGCCGAGTACAACATCATTATCATAGAAAACGGCTGTCTGGCCCGCGGTTATTGCTCTTTGGGGCTCATCGAATTTCACTTTTACGTTAGCTTTGTCCGGTATCAATGTTGCTGCGGCTTCCTTATGTTGCTGGCGTATTTTAACTTTTGCTTTCACTGATGTTGTTAATCCCGGTATAGATATCCAGTTCACATTTATTGCCGTTAAGTCGGTGGAGAATAAATATTTCTCTGATCCCAACACGATAGAGTTATTTTCAGCGTCTATTTTTACCACATATAGAATGCCGCTGTTCCCACCGCTGACACCGAGTCCTTTCCGCTGCCCGACGGTGTAATAGATAATACCCTTGTGAGTCCCTATCTTTTTTCCGTTCATGTCCAAAAAGTTGCCGGGCTTTATATCTTCTTTTTTGAACAGAACGGAGTAATCATCGGTCTCAATGAAGTCCTGGCTCTCGTCCCTGTCAGCGACATCACCGAACCCGAGCTTTTTTGCTGTTTCTTTTATTTCTGTTTTTGTTTTGTCACCAAGTGGAAAGATCAATTGTTCTAGCTGTTCCTGCTTTAAGTGAGATAAAAAATACGACTGATCTTTTTTTTCATCCACAGCTTTTTTTAGGAGATATCTTTTTGCCTTGTCGTCGTAGTTTACCCTTGCATAATGCCCTGTTGCAAAACGTTCGAATTTTATTCCGGATGCTTTTGCGCGTTCTATCAACGCACCGAACTTTATTTTATGATTACACATAACGCATGGGTTAGGGGTCTTTCCGCAAACGTATTCGTTGCAGAAGTAATTCAGCACACTGTCCTTGTATTCTTTTTTTAAGTCGACGACGTGATGTTCTATTCCAAGCTGTTTAGCGATCTTTTTTGCGAATTCAATGTCTTTTGCTTCACCGGGGCCGTAACACCCTGACTTTCCGATGTCAGGGATGTTAACGGACTCGTCCCATATTGACATCGTAATGCCGACGACATCATGCCCTTGCTCTTTTAATATGTAGGCGGCCATCGTAGAATCTACGCCGCCGCTCATCCCAACAGCAATTTTCATTATTTTTCCTCGTCTCTGTCCACAAGTCCCATTCGCGCGACATCATGTACGCCGTGTACTTTTCTGAGGCTGACCATTATCTTGTTCAACTGTTCTATGTCTTTTATTGTTATATCGAAGACACAGACGGCCCTTTTTTGCTCGCTGGTCTTTATGTCTGCCGCTAATACGTTGGAGCCGTTCTCAGCGAAGATCTTGCTCATTTTCACGAGCAGGCCCGATGTGTCCGCTGTCTCTACACGTATCCTTATTATTCTCTCGGATTTTGATCCTCTCTCCCATTCTACGTCGATGATCCTTTCCTTGTCTATCTCAAGGACCTTGGGGCAGCTTCTCCTATGTATCGTTATGCCGCGTCCCCTTGTTATGAAACCGATGATGGGCTCGCCCTGGACGGGGGTACAACATTTTGCGAACCTTACCAAAAGATCGTCGACTCCCCGCACCTTAATTACATTCCTTCCTGAACGAACGGACTGTGCGGCCTTTTGTACTATACCCTGGAATATGGATGTTTTTTTATCTTTTTCCTCTGCAAGCGTTGGATCTATCACCCTCATTATCTCGCGCGGTGTGACTTTTCCATAACCCATAGCAACGAGAAGATCTTCTATGCTCTTGTACTTTAATGCGTTAGCAGCCGCTGTTATTTTTCCCCCTTTGTTCAGGCTATGGAAAGAGAAGCCATGTTTTTTTAATTCCCTCTCGATCATGTCCTGTCCAAGCTGTTTGGATTTTTCTTTCTCTATTATTTTGAGGTACGACCTTATTTTTGTTTTCGCCTTCGATGTATGGACGTACTTTAACCAATCTTTTTTTGGCGCCTGATTCTTGGACGTTATTACCTCTACCTTGTCGCCTGACTTCAGTTCGTATTTTAAAGGGACAATTACGTCGTTGACCCTTGCACCAACACACGTATTACCGACGTTGGTATGTATCGCATATGCAAAATCTATCGGAGAACTTCCTTTGGGCAGCTCAATTACCTCGCCTTTAGGCGTGAACACATAGACCTCGCCCGAGAATAGATCGAGCTTAACTGAGTCGAGGAACTCGTTAGGGTCAGTGATCTCCTGCTGCGTTTCCAATAGTTCACCAAGCCATGTGAACTTTTTGGTATCGTCGTTGCACATGTGTCCTTCTTTATATAACCAATGCGCTGCGATACCGTGTTCAGCGATGTTGTGCATTTCCTGTGTTCGTATCTGTATCTCGACCCTTTCTCCATACGGACCTATGACAGTCGTATGCAGGGACTGATAGTTGTTAGGCTTAGGCATTGCAATATAATCTTTGAACCTTCCGGGCACAGGTTTCCAGAATGAATGTATTATGCCGAGTACCTCGTAACACTGAGTTACGTCCTCGACAATTATCCTAAATGCCACGAGGTCGTATATCTGTTCGAATTCCAACTCCCTCTTTTTCATTTTGTTGCCGATGCTGTAATAGTTCTTGAGACGTCCGTAGATGTTTCCCTTTATCTGGAATTCAGCGAGCCTGTCCTGTATTATCTTGATGACCTCTTTTATATATTTTTCTTTTTCAGTTTTTTGTTTCTGGACCTTGTTCACCAATGACGCAAAGAAATCCGGGTCAAGGTACATGAATGACAAATCCTCAAGCTCTGTCTTCAACCAAGCGATACCGAGCCTGTTAGCGATAGGTGCATATATGTCCATCGTTTCCTGTGCTATGCGCTGCTGCTTTTCCAGAGGCAGATGGTTCAGTGTTCTCATGTTATGGAACCTGTCGGCAAGTTTTATCAGGATAACCCTGATATCTTTTGCCATAGCTATGACCATCTTCCTGAAATTCTCCGCCTGCGCTTCCTCTGTGGACTTAAAATTATATTTTGAGAGTTTTGTTACACCGTCAACGAGATTTTTTATTTCCAACCCAAACTCTTTTTCCACTTCCACCAGGCTGACATTGGTGTCTTCCACTACGTCGTGGAGTAGTGATGCTGTTATTGAGGGGATGTCCATTTTTAGTCTTGTAAGTGTTTGTGCGACCTCGACCGGATGTATGTAATAAGGCTCACCGGACAACCTTAACTGGCCCTTATGTTTTTCTGTGGCAAAATGATATGCCTTGTCGACGGGAACTAGGTTGGCTTCAGGATAATAAGACAGTATGGACTTGTGGAGCTCTTCCAAATTCTTCTTTATATCGTCTTCCTTGTTCCCAAAAAATATCATTTTTGAATATACCTGCTTATTATGTCCTTTATTTTTCCGACCGCATCGTCGAGGATGTCGTTAACTACGATGTGGTCGTATTTGTCGGCCTCGGCCATTTCCTTTTTTGCGTTCTCAAGCCGTATCTTTACGACCTGTTCAGGGTCGGTTGCTCTTCCCCTGATACGCCGTCTTAGTTCTTCTATTGATGGCGGCTCTATGAATATCAACACAGCGTCTTTTCCTAATTTTTCTTTTATCTGCATGGCGCCCTGTGTGTCTATGTCCTTTATCAGGATGATGCCGCTCTTTAATGCGCTCTTTATGGTATCCATCGACGTTGCATAAAAATTATTATATACCGTAGCCCATTCCAGGAACTTTCCCTCTTTCTTCATCTTCTCGAACTTATCTGTGCTTATAAAATTGTAGTGAACACCATCTTTTTCTCCAGCCCGGGGCTGTCTCGTCGTGTAAGAGATAGGTTTTTTGAGGAAACATAATTCTTCTATCACAGAGTTTATCACGGTACTCTTGCCCGCCGCCGATGGAGCGCTTATGACAAAGAATTTTCCTTTATTTGACATTTTGTATCTGTTCCCTCATCTTTTCTACCAGCGTCTTACTTTCTACCGCTATGTAAACGATGTCCTTACTCTCTGATTTTGATGCGATGGTGTTGAACTCCCTGTTTATCTCCTGAATTATGAAGTCAAGTTTTTTGCCAACCGGTTCTGTGCTTCCCTTTTCCGTTTCCCTGAATTGTTCTATGTGGCTTTTTAATCTATCAAGTTCTTCGCTTATATCGAGCCTGTTGGCAATTAGTCCGGCTTCCGTTACTATTTTATCTTTGGATATGTCCACGCTTGAGAGGATCTTGTTAAGTTTATCCAAGGCCTTCTTATATGTTTCCTCAAAATGATCGCCCGTCCTCTTTTCTATGAACGATACGTTCTTTTCTACCTCGTCCAGATTTTTGTTTATTACTGTTTTTAATGCCTGACCTTCTTTTTTCTGCATCTCAAGTACACTGTCGGCACATTTTTCTACCGCAGGCAGAAGATGTTTATCCAGAAAATCCATTGTGAGGTCCTTCTCGTTGGTCATGAATATATTTGGTATCCTGATCACATCGGATATTTTAAGGTCACCGTCGATCTTGTATTTATTTTTTACGTCTGCCAGTATTTTCACATATTGTGACAGGAGCACATCATCCAATTCCAGAGCCTCAAGGGTTTCTGCATTCTGGCACGTCGAACGGGATGATCTTACGAAGAGGTCCAGGCTGCCTCTTACTAATTTATCCTTGAGTATTTTTCGTATGGTAGTCTCGACCTTATACATATATGAAGGCATTTTTGCCCTGCATTCAAAGAACCTGTGATTAACGGACCGTATCTCAATAGTGGCTTTTATATTACAGAACTCAACATCCGTGCTGCCATATGCCGTCATGCTCTCTAACATTTTATCCTCCCTGTGATTCTAACTAATGAAGCCGATAATGTCATTCCTTATTCTGCCAATATCATTCAACGGGTGATACCACTTTGTGTCCTCACGTTTTTTGAACCAGGTGACCTGTCTTTTGGCAAGGGCAAGGGTTTCCGTTCGTATGGACTCCGCCATTTCTTCCTTGTTAATGCGTCCATTTATGAAGTCAACAGCCTGCTTATAACCTATACTCTGCATGGGTTTGTGGTCAGGGCTGGCCCCCATTTTCAGAAGTCCTTTGACCTCATCCACCAGACCGTCCCTCAGCATTTTTTGAGTGCGCCCTTCGATGTTCTTTATCTGTTCCTCTTTTGACGGGTTCAATACAATTATGAGAGGCTCAAATTCTTTTACCTTATTTTTTTCGTGTTCTTCACGGAAATGGGTCATTGTTCTTTTTGTGGCATAAAAAACTTCCATTGCCCTCACTGTTCGATATCTGTCGTTGGGATGTATCCTTGCCGCAGAAGCGGGATCAACTTTTTTAAGTTCTTCATAAAGGTCGGAACGAGCTTCAAGCTCTGCGCGCAGAGCAGGGTCGGCTTTTGGGGCATCAAATGTCTGGTTTATGAGGGCGTTGATATAAAAACCCGTTCCGCCAACGACGATGAATTTTTTCCCCCTAGTCTTTATATCCTCTATTGCGGCTACAGCGTCTATCCTATATTTGGAAGATGTATACTCCTCCCACGGCTCTACTATGTCTATCAGGTGATGAGTGACGCGTTTTCGTTCTTCAATTGTTGGTTTTGCTGTACCGATGTCCATATGTTTATAGACGAGGAGCGAATCTGCCGAGATTATCTCAGCATTTATTTCCTCTGCTATGTTCATTGATACAGGAGTTTTTCCAGACGCTGTAGGGCCTGCTATCACTACTATCTTACAAGGCTTCAAAACGTTCATTTCCTCTTGAACATCTTTTCTATATCAGAAAGTGTTATCTCTATTTTTGTTGGCCTTCCATGTGGGCAGGTATAAGGGAACTCACATTTCCCGAGCTGGTTAAGGAGCTGGTTCACTTCCATGTCGCTTAACCTTTCTTTTCCCCTTATGGAGGCATGACAGCTCAATCTTGCGCCTATCAGGGCCAGCTTTTTTGTTAGAGCCTGTCTTGACACGTCGCTGAGGTCCTCTTTTATCAGTTCAAGGAATAATTCTTTTACGTCTATGTTACTCAATATTCTTGGGATGCTCCTTATCAGGAACGTTGCCTTGCCTTTGGCGCCACGCCCAAATTCTTCGATGCTGAACCCTTTTTCATTTAACTGCGGGATAAGCTCCCTGAATTTTAATGAATCGCCGATATTAAGTTCAAGCGTATCCGGTATGAGGAGCTGCTGAAGCTCCTTTGTGTCAGCCAACGACGCTGTTATGCGCTCAAAATTTATCCTCTCATGTGCGGCGTGCTGGTCTATAAGGATCAGCTTTTCGTTCTCCTCCATCACTATATATTGCATCTTGAACTGCCCGATCATTTTTATTTGAGAAGAGGGGATGTCCAGCCGCTTTTGTTCGGTGCCGCTTTGTTTTTTTGTATCCGTTGTAAAATTGAGCGACTGAGGCATTGCATCTGATGCGGTCTGATAATTTGCGCTGAACGTTTGTGCCTGCCCTGGTCTTTTTGGTGCAGCATCTTTTAGAGCCTGTTCCATTAAACTTTGCACAAATGAATAAATAAAGTTTGGTTCCCTGAACCTTACCTCATTCTTTGTTGGAGATACGTTTGCGTCCACGAATGCGGGATCTATGTTAAGGAACATTACTATAAGTGGTTCGGTGCCGGTGGATAGATGTTTTTCAAAGTAGCTTGTAACGGCGTGGTTCACTATCCTGTCCCTTACGAACCTCCCGTTCACGAATATCCTTATCTCTCTGACCGTGTCCGTCTCAGAAGGGTCGAGTATGAAAACCTCGCCTGAGGCGTATTCGTAAGCGCTTTTTGCGGACAGCCATTTTGCTTTAGTACCAAGTACGCTGCTTAGACGCTGTTCTGTATTGTTTGTTTGTGGCAGGAAGAAAAGGCTTCTTCCGTTATGCATTAATTTAAATGACACAGAAGGGTAGGCAATAGCGTAGTTGTTGACCGTGCTTATGCAGTGTGAGAGTTCCGTGTTGCTTTTTCTCAGGAATTTTAGCCTTGCTGGCGTATTGGAATACAATTCCTCGACGCTGATGGCTGTTCCATTCGACACCGCTTTCTTATTCCTGCTTTTTATATCGCCATATTCGGCATAGAGTTTGGTGCCGGCTCCGTCATCTTTTGTTTTTGATGTTATATTCATCTTGGACACGCTTGCTATCGCGGGCAGTGCTTCACCCCTGAATCCCAGCGTGCTTATCGAATAAAGGTCTTCCAGGTCTTGTATCTTACTGGTCGCGTGCCGTGTTAAAGCGAGGTCTATATCGTCGTTGTTAATTCCGGCACCATTATCTTTTACGAGTATCTGTTTTTTTCCGGCATCCACCAGCTCTATATGTATGTCGTTTGCTTCAGCGTCGATTGAGTTCTCTACCAGTTCTTTTATTACAGATGCAGGGCGCTCAACGACTTCGCCGGCGGCTATCTTGTTCACTATATCGAGAGAAAGTTGGTGTATCTTTTTTCCCATGAAGGCATAGATAACAGCAATAAACTTCTTAGTCAAATCAAGATGTTAGAAGCTGCAACACCCAGCAACCCATATTGGAGTTGACTTTGCACTTTCTTGAAGTATCATCTTCCTGTTTTAGCAGTAGCCCGTAAGGGTTACAAAACTTTTTTAGGAGGCCAGAATGAATAAAGCTGAACTTATCGAAAGAGTTTCTAAGGAAACAAATTTGACAAAAACACAAGTTGAGAGCACCTTGAATTGCATCACAGACTCGATCAAGAAAGCGATCAAGAAAGATGAAGAAGTGAAACTTGTTGGCTTTGGAACTTTCACGAAATCAAAAAGAAAAGCAAGAATTGGCAGAAACCCACAGACTGGCGCTGAGATCAAGATCCCAGCTACATCCGTTCCTAAATTTAAACCTGGAAAAGAATTTAAGGATCTCATCAATTAAGTAGAAGTTGAATTTTACGTTCTAGATAAGGGGTAGGTCTTAAAACCTGCCCCTTCTTTTTAATATGGAGTTTTTATAGTTGAAGAATCTTTTGACAATATATAAGGGGCAGGAACTCAGCACACTGTCGCAGGACCAGCTGGACCAGCTATCTATAGTAGATATACATTCGATCCTTTTGGTCGAGGACCCTGAGAAAATACCTGTGATAATAAAAAAGTTGTCGCAGGAAAAGCTTTTGGCCCTTGTGGACCTGTCGTCGTGGAACAAGGACCGTTTTGATGTTGTTAATTTCACAACGTGGCTGAAGGTAATACTAGCGATGCAGCCTTTTGAGGCTCTCCAACAGATAAAGAGGCTGGACCAGCCGGAGCTTGCGCTCTTTCTTACCAGCGTGGTTGAACTGAGTTGGTTCAATGTGGAACAGAATTATGATGGCAACCCTTTTATCACGCCTGACAGGACCTTCGTGATATATCCTCGTGAAGATGATAATAACGACGGTGAATCAGAAATATATAGGGTCGCAGTTGATGTCATAAACTTGAGCTATCTTGAGAGCACGCAGTACGGTAGGTCTCTCTGCCTGGACGCCATGAAATCTATTAAAGCTACCGACGAGGAAGATTGCTACCGTGTTAAGAACGCGCGTCTTGCCGACGAGGGAATCCCATCTTATATAGATGCACTTGAACTTTTTCATTACGAGGATCCAACGAAACTCCTTAAGCGCATAATCAAGATGGTCGGCGATAAGAGTTGCAAGAAAAGTCCTCCTATCAGTGAATATATAATCTCTGAATTCGCAGTGGTGCCCAAGTCGTATTGGGACAGTTTTGATGTCAGCCCCGAGCTGTTGGACAGTATACAAGTGGAGCTGAGCGCACTGCTAACCGCATCAGTTGTTATGAATAACACAGCTACTGCCGGAGAAAAATATATCCGCGAAGTTATAGAGAGAAGTAAAAATTATTTTGATCTGGGTATGGAGCTGATAAAAGATAACACGAGCGTGAGATTCAATGAACTGCTGCAGTATGTTCAGCTAAGGCATATCTTCAGGCTTGGATTCTCGCTGGTGGTTGACCTGAGGAAGAATGCGAACAATCTTAAGATTGCAATTGAGGCGATGAAGCGCCCTGACGTAGTTACTCCGGATGAAGAGGAATTCATAAAAAAACTGACCCTTCCAATACCCTTGTTTCAAAAGACCCTGCTGGACAAGGCTATTCCTTTTGAAAACCTTGTACAGCTTAAGGAAGCAAGAAAAATGCTTTCGGAGCTGGCCGGGAAAGTCATAAAAACCAACTAGTTAGGAGTGGCTTGACGCCTTCTTTTCTGACTTTTGTGCAATCTTTCAATACTCATGTTTTTTCAGAACCTAAGCCGCTAAAGCCTGCTAGATGGGCTTGATAGGTTTTAGGCCAAAATAGTCCGAAATAATAGAGAAAACACATATTGACAGTAAAGGCATGATGTGTTATAATGCTATGGAAGTTAGAAAAATAAAAAAGAGGGGGACCTCATGGTACGTTTGTTAAAACCCTTCATCTTTGCGATATGCATAATGGTTATTTCATCCTGCGGATTTAATTGGATGAAAGGCTCTCTACGCCCAAGCGATCTTCAAACAATAACAACCACACCACTTCCTACAATTACATTAAGCTTTACGATGCCGCAAGAGGTTGTTGTAGCTGATTGTAGTGCAGTGTCCGTAACGCTGAGCAGACCAGTTGCTGCCGAGGATCTTGTTGCTACAGCGACTGCTTCTGTTGATATGAGTGGAGTTAGCACTAACGGTAAGTTCTATTCAGACAGTAACTGCGTTAACAGAATGGACTCTCTCAACTTTACCGCCGCGATGGAAGATCTAACCTTCTATTATAAGGCGAATACAGCTGGAACAGACCTTATAATAGTTGCGTTTGGTGAAGACAGTTACGAGTATTCCATCCAGGTAGATAAACTTGGAATTAGTTTGTCGTCAGTGGCAGAGAATGTGATCGTCGACCAATGTTCAGAATTAAGAGTGGCTTTTAGCAAAGCTCCTGAGAATGATTTTAATCTAGTTCCTACAACGGATAACGGGGCTTTCTACAACGACGCTGATTGCACACATGCCATAACCAGCATTCCGGTAGCAAGTGGCGCGTCGGATGCTGTATTTTTTGTTAAGGCCTCAATGGATCAAAACATTAACTTCAGCTTTGCTCCAAGTACAGTTAACTATCCGAGCCTGACACATGAACTTACAGTTAATCCAATCCTAACGTTAGGCGGAACAGGGTCGGAGGCTTATTCATGCGTACCGTTAACGATTGGATTGAGCAGAGTTGCTGCCGAGGATGTAGCAGTGGCGTTTACAATAGATGATGCAACAGTTGGTCATATATATTCTGATGGTGTTTGTGAAGTGACTGCAACAAGTGCAACGATAGTAAAAGGCGATACATCTAAGGTTGTATACTTTATGACGTCAACACCTGAGGCGCGCTCTATAGATGCAGTAACCGCGTCAAACGGCAGCGTATATGGTTATTCAATGGTAGCAGAACAAAGGAATATAAGCGCAACTCTACCGGCTGCAATACAGAACCAGTGTGTACATGGCACATTAGACCTTGCAGTATCAGCGCCTGTAACATTCCATGTAATCCCATCTGTAACAGATGGCGCAGCTGGGTTCTACTCAGATGCTGGATGCACAACTTCACTGACCAGTATAACGATGGCACAGGGGCTGCCACAAGCAGGCTTCTATGTTAAGCCTACTGCCGACGCTGATGTAGGGCTCAAATTTAGCCCTGATAATTCTGCATATCCACATATTACAAAGACCCTTACAGTTAATCCTCATATAAGTGCAAGTTTTGCTGACGCACTGGTATTTGATTGCGTAACAGTAACGACAACTTTAACAAGATCTGTTGGCCAAAATATAGCAGTAGCGCTGGGTGGTGATGATGGAACACATTATTCCAACAGCAGCTGCACAAGTGTAATTACATCAGCGACGATAACATCAGGGGCAACATCCGTTGTTACATATTATAGCTCCACACTCGCAGGCACACATCTATTGACATTCAATGCAGGGGCATACGGAAGTGATTCAAAATCCATCGTAATGGGTCAGATACCATTAACACTTAATGCATCTGCAAGTATGTACGTAAGCACATGTGGACAACTAGAGTTCAAAACAACAAGCGGAGCAGCAGCAAGAGAGGGTATTGTAGGCGACATTGGCATTACACCGTCTAATGGTGCGTTCTATTCCGACAGCGGCTGTACAGTCGCGATAACACAGATAACGATACCGATCACTCAAAACTCTGTATTCTTCTATTATAAACCAACCGCTACTACTAATGTGGCTGTTAGTGTTACACCGACGAGTGGGAACTACACAGCCCCTGCAAACAAGTCTATAACTGTAGCCGGAACATCTGGTTCGCTGGACTTAAGCTTTGGTGTAGATGGATGGGTTAAATTCCAGCCATACTGCACAACCTGTTTTGGAACAATAACAGATGCAATTATACAGAGTGACGGGAAGATCATCGCTGTGGGAGAATACACAACTGCTAATTATTCTTTCACTTTAATAGCGAGATTTAACGCCAATGGAACTTTGGATACAAGTTTTGGAACAACTGGGCTGATACCAACCCACGCTCAATACGGTGGTTCTATGCGTACAAACAACCTTGTTGTACAACCCGATGGTAAATACGTTGTTGAGGAAGACAGCCAGAGTTTAGGAGCTTACCTATATAGGTACAATGCAGACTGGACAGTTGATACTACCTTTGGCACGAATGGTGTTGTGCATGAGACAGGACTTAGTATGCCTGCTGCTGGAACCATTGTTGTTCAACCGGATGGCAAAATATTAATGAATGATTTTAAAGGATTTGGTGTTGTCAGATATAACACTAATGGTACCAGAGATACCTCTTTTGGTTCTGGTGGTAGAGCAACGACTAGTGTTGGAACAGCGGAGTCAAGTGCCGGTATAGCAAGACAGTCTGACGGTAAGATCGTCGTAGCTGGAACAAGGCTCAATGGTGTGTGGGGGTTTGAGCTTGTAAGGTACAACACTAATGGAACATTAGACACAACCTTTGGTACGAACGGAAGTACCTTTACCAATATGGGATACGCAGAAGGTTATCCGTATGGAATATATATTGGCAGTGACGACAAAATAACGCTGAGTGGTTACATCGTTAGTTCTGGAAGCTGGATCCCGGCATTAGCGAGATACACCGCAAATGGAGTTTTGGATACAAGTTATGGTACCGGAGGTAAGATCATAAACGTAAATTACGGCATAATGGACTTTGGTGGTGCACACGGTATGGGAGCAAAGTATCTCCCAGATGGAAAATATATCAATGTGGGGAGCACTACGCTTAATAGCAAGACGGTCTGGGCTATGACAAAGCGCTGGCCACAATAGATGATGGAAAGGAGGAAAATATGGTACGTTTGTTGAGACATTCAGTTACGATATCGTTTTTTTCCTTGCTGTTCTCATCCTGCTCTCTTCATGTTTTGAATAACAGCAACAGTAATAGTAACAGTAATGCAAATACATCAGACGTTGCGTTAACGTGTACAGCGGCGGCGGTCAATGCTACGGTAGTGTCCAATACTGAGTTTGTTGCCACAGGCTCTATGACTCAGGCTAAATACCTCCAGACAACAGTTGAACTGGCGGACGGAAAGGTTTTAATGGCAGGCGGTTTGGCATTAGACCAGAAAAAGGCTGAAACGTATGATCCAACGACGGGCCTTTTTACCGCGACCTCTGATATGAACCATACCAGGCGTTATGGCACAGGATCTTTATTGCCGGATGGAAGGGTATTGATGGCTGGAGGTGTAGACGCTGGAGTAGGCGCGGGCACTCTTACTACGGAGTTATACTCCCCCGTTACCAGGTCTTTTACCAATGGTCCAGATATGTCCGAGGCAAAATGGGCCTTTACAGCGACTACATTGAATGATGGGAGCATATTATTGGCCGGAGGCTGGAGCGGAGCAGTTTCATTGGCTTCTGCACAGATATACGATCCCGTAGGTGGTACTTTCACGACAGTTGGTTCTATGGTCAGCATAAGGTCATCCCATACAGCGTCTTTGTTACCGGATGGAAGGGTTTTAATAGTTGGCGGCTTTAAGTCCGGGGTCGCATACAGGCTCGATGCTGAAATTTATGATCCTGTAGCCCAGACATTCAGCACAGTTGCTTCTACTATGGACGACACAAGGAGTCAGCACAAAGCGACAACACTGGCTGATGGCAGGATATTCATAAGCGGTGGAAAGAACGATACAGGAACTCTGGCTAGCACCGCGATCTATGATCCTTCAACAGGGCTTTTTACTGCGGCAGCGCCTATGCCTATTGCAGTATACGGACACTCAGCGACACTGTTAACTAATGGCAAGGTGCTTGTACTTGGTGGTTACAACGACGCAGCTGCTTTAGCTTACGCTAATGCAGAGCTTTATGATCCTAGCACAGATTCCTACGAGGTTATAACCAACCTAGGTTTTGATATATACTACCATCAGGCTATATTGCTCAATAATGACAAGGTTCTCATCGCTGGAGGCGCCCATACGGATGGTGTAGGCCTTGATACAGCGTATTTGTTTACAGTTCTAGGGCCTACGATCACTCCTGGAACGTTAACATGTACAGCGTCGGGCGGAGATGCCAGCTATACATATTCCGTAGATTCAGGCGCGGGGACCATAACCAACGCAGGGGTATATAGTACTGGTACAGCGACTACAGCACAAGCCGTTACGATCAAAGCCGTTGATGGTGCGGGCAATAGTGCTACAGCCAGTTTTAATATAACGATCAACTGATCGAAGACCACAGCACCTTATCTTTAACATTAGCGCCTATCAGTTTGGCTACGGTCTGACATTTTACAACAAATAGATAATATAGTTTTTTGGGTTTGTGCGGTTCTATATACAGGGTTTCAAAATTTCCCTGTCCCTTGGAAATGACAAGGTCAGCATCGTAGAGTGCCTTAACAAATTCTGGGGAACACCTTTTTGTTATTATGCCAGGTATCTTTGTACCGGTACTTATCACCTGCGCGAATTTATGCAGTCCTGCAAAGAGAGCATCCACATGTGTGGCATCATTTATTATTGGCTCGCTCCTTACAGCGAGGGTGATATTTTTTCCATTTTTGTGAAGATGTTTTAATAGGGCTGCATCAAAAATTATTTCTCCGGCGTTATCGGTGATATACAGAATGTTCTTTGACTTAGCCAGGTCTTTCTCCAGCGCCTTTATATGGTACTTGAAATACGGGGCTGAGATAGTTGCTCTTATAAGGTCTTCTATGTGTACCTCTTTAAATGCGCCGTAGTCTATGATGTTCCCGATTATTGCCATCTCTATGAGTTTTTGTATGCCTGAGAGTTTTTTGGACACTTCCTTTTCAACAACAGGGAGCAATCTTACAGCTTCAATGTTTGAATTATTTTTTATGTCTTTGTATGGGTCTTCAACGCCAGTGAGCTCTTTAAATGCGTTAAAAATGAGCTCTGCGTATTCTGGGGCTGTCTTTGTACTGCTTTTTTTGAGCTCTGCTTCAAATGCTTGTAGGACCTGGCTTTGGTCCGTCCCCAATATGTCCGCCAGACGTCTTATCTGATCCAGACAACAAGCACGGCATTCTTTTTGGGATATCATCGTATTGTTCTCCCCAATGAATTGTGGTAACTATGGCCCATGAACAATGTAATTATCTTTACAAAAACCAATGACAGTAAAGCGAAATCCATAGGCAACGACATAAAAGCCTTTTTCGAGAAGCAGGGGATAAAGGCCTCCTTTAAGGCTGGCAAGGCTGACCTTGCCATAGTTATCGGAGGGGATGGCACACTTTTAGGCGCTGTAAGGGCCTTATGCGAAGCCATACCCGAAGAAAAACCTCTTCCTCCAGTGCTTGGCATACACACGGGCTCTCTCGGATTTCTTACAGAGAGTAATGTAAATGGATGGAAGGCAGCCATAAAGAGAGGGTTAGCGAAGGGCTTTATTATTGAAGAACGATCAATGTTGAGTGTGACAGCCGGTGAGAATAAAGGAAAGTATACCGTGCTTAATGACGTTGTGGTCAACAGGAATAGCGTGGCAAGGATAATAGATTTTGATGTTTATTATAACGGGGAATTTGTGAGCAACACTAAAGCTGACGGTGTTATTATAAGTACGCCGACGGGATCCACTGCGTATTCCCTCGCTGCCGGTGGGCCTATACTTCATCCGTCCATTCCTGCTTTTGTTGTGACCCCTGTCTCTCCTCACACACTTACCAACAGGCCTATCGTGGTTGCTGATAATGGTGTTATAGAGGTAAAGGTGAAGACAATTACGGACGATATTATCGTCACTCTGGACGGGCAGACTGGCGTGCGTTGTTCCAAGAACAGGCGCGTTGTGGTCAAAAAGAGCAAAAGGAATTTGAGGCTGGTCCGTCCCAACGACATTACATATTTTAATATTTTAAGGAACAAATTATCGTTCGGCAAAAGAGGCTGAAAATAAATGCTCAACAAGCTCATCATAAGTAACTTAGCCATAATAAAAGACATAGAAATGGATTTTACGACGGGGATGAACGTCATCACCGGCGAGACAGGTGCAGGAAAAACTATTTTAATAGAGGCGCTCACACTTCTTTCAGGCGGCAGGGCGGCCTCTGAATTCATAAGGGAAGGCGAGGATACCTGCGAGGTACAGGGTGTGTTCGATATGAAATTTATATCGCCGGAAATAAAAAAAGAACTTTCCGACACTGATATCCCGGCCAGCGACGAGCTTGTGATAAGGAGGATCGTACAGCGTGGAGGGAAGTCCCGCGCATATGTGAACGGCGTTATAGTTACCCAGGGGTATTTGGAGTCACTTGGTGAGAGGCTTTTGTCCATACTTAGCCAGCACGAGCATCAAAGATTGTTCCGCCCGGCGTTCCAGCTCGAGCTTCTTGACAGGTTTTTAAGGAACAACGACAAGCTTGAAGGACTTAAAAGGACATATCAGGAGTGGAAGTCGCTGGAGAATAAATATGTTGAACTGAAAAATTCACAGAACGATGCGCTTAAAAGAACTGATTATCTAAAATATCAGATCAGCGAGATAAAAGAACATGCTTTCATACCCGGCGACGAGGAGAGGTTGAGGGATATTGTTACAAAAGCTGATCATTCCACCGTGATGCTTAAGACGCTGTATACATTAAGGGATGCTGCTTCCTCCGGGGATGATTCTGCTGTCTCCAGGCTCAACAGGCTGATACCTGAGCTTACAAGATGCAAGGACATAGATCCTGATGTGGAAAAGCTCCTTGAGGCTCTTAACGACGCTGTGGTTAAACTGGATGATCTTGCCAGTGAGGCGGAAAGGATATCTAAAGGCTATGACATAGATGAGTCGGAACTTGAGTTGAACAGGGAACGGCTCTCAGAGATAAAGAGGCTGAAGAAGAAATTCAACTGTGAAAACATAGACGCTGTGCTTAAGATATGTGGATCCATGGAGCAAGAGCTATCCCGGTTCGAGAACATGGACAAGGTTCTTGCAGATGTTGAGAAAGAACTGACGGATATAAAAAAGGGATACGACACAAAAGCAAAGGAGCTCTCTGGTATAAGGAAGAAGAACAGCGTCAGGCTCTCCAGAAAAATAGAATCTATACTCGCGGACCTTGGCATGTTCAAGGGCGGTTTTACGGTCAATTTCTCAGAGGCTGAGCCTTCGGCAAATGGTATTGATAGGGTCGATTATCTAATATCTACGAACCCGGGGGAACCCGCAAAGCAGATATCAAAGATCGCCTCAGGCGGAGAGATGTCCCGCCTTATGCTCGCTGTACAGGCTGCAACTAACGAAGTTTATGGTTACGGGCTTCAGGTGTTCGACGAGGTAGACGCCGGTATCGGCGGCGATATTGGTTTCAAGATCGGCGGCCTCATCAAAAAGATATCATCCGATTATCAGGTTGTAGTCATTACGCATCTCCCGCAGATAGCCGTTTTTGCTGACTCTCACGTCAGGGTCTGGAAAGAGGAGCAAAAAGGTAGGATTATCGTGAGGATAGAAGGGCTTGACAGGGATGACCGCTTTAACGAAGTGACCAGGATGCTGGGCATGGAAAACCACAAAACTGCTGTCAGCAACGCTAAGGAAATGATGGCAAAGGCGCAAACTTTCGGCTTGCAATAGCAGTGCTAATGGTATAATCACAAACCCTGAAATCGTTTAAGGAGAGGCATAGCAATGGATAAAACAAAAAAGAAGATCGTGAATTTTTCTGCGGGTGACACATTGAAGGTCAACTCGATAATAAAGGAAACGGACGTCAAGGGTGCTGAGAAGCAAAGGATACAGGCGTTCCAAGGCGTATGCACAAAGAGACATAACGCAGGGATATCCTCTACATTTACCGTAAGGAAGATCTCCGACGGTGTAGGCGTGGAAAGGATATATCCACTTCACAGCCCGATGATCTCGAGTATAGAGGTTGTCAACAAGGGCAAGGTAAGGCGTGCAAACCTTTCTTACTTCAAGAAATTAAAAGGAAAGGCAGCGAGGATAAAGAGAGAAGAGGGCTCTGTCCTTGAGGTGGCAGCGGCAGCTGAGATCGTAGAGAAGACAGAAAAATAGCACGGGACACATATATCC
>Ga0247841_10000434_pt1 | contig 107779 bp, 92 predicted proteins | sample LaCruzMarch2015__2_FD_192410 | JGI IMG/M metagenome (GOLD analysis project Ga0247841, IMG submission 192410) | Freshwater microbial communities from meromictic Lake La Cruz, Castile-La Mancha, Spain - LaCruzMarch2015_18m | ecosystem: Environmental > Aquatic > Freshwater > Lake | place: Spain... | reverse complement strand
CGTCGTATCAGAACTAAATCATCGTCCGAGAAAGAGACTTAACTTTCTAACTCCTCATGAAGTTTTTTATGAAAAAAATGCCCAAAATTGAATTAGACGATGTTGCACTTCAGAATAGAATTTACGCTATTGATAGTGAGCTAAATACAAAAGACCGCCCTTGCGGGCGGTTACTTTTGTTGCTCTTAATTTATTAGATTAAGCGCGGTCTTTCTTAAAGCAGTTTAAGCAATACACTGGGCGACCTTCCGTAGGACGGAAAGGAACCTGAGTTGCTTGTCCGCAAGCAGCGCAAGTGGCGTCAAACATTTGACGGTCCATTCTTGGGCCATTACCGCGGCCAGCTGATGCTGGTCTGTTAGCTCGTTCCTTTTTAAAGCATTCGTTGCAAAAAACCGGTCTGTCGCCAGATGGTTGGAAAGGAACTTGAGTTTGTTGTCCACAGCCTGAGCACGTAGCATCAAACATAGGACGATTTGGATCTTGATTCAAAGAGAATTCACCTACTTTCTTTTCGTAAAAATATGATCGAGGTTTTTTCTTCGCTCTAACGCTTTGGACGCTCGACCTTTTTACGTTCGCTGAACTCTCTTTGTTCTGAGATCTCGCTTTCGTTTTCCCCCACGGTCTTAATACGTCTGCTATTTGAGGAGTAATCTACCCCGTGACGAGATATTATCATACATCACTATCAAAAGTCAATGTTTACGTACTGACCTTCTACTCATAACTAATAATGGTTAAGCCACCAAGGCAAGACCGACAAATAACATCGACAGGAACAGCATAGCAATTATAAAAGGAGAAAAAATAAAGACTGCGATCCAATACGCAAAAATATTCGTTTGTTTAACGCCATACCCAAGAAAAATCAACAAAAAAGTGAATATATTAATCAAAAGAAAAGCATCCATTTGGGATACTATAAGATACGGAGAAAACATGACAATTATTGATATCACAAAGGACAAAACACCAAGAATATAAAAAACGTTCCCCCAAAATTTAAAGCGTCCGGTTAGGTACAACTTTTGTATACCACCAGAACACATGGAGTAAATAATAAACCCCCATCCAAGCAAGGAAACTGGGTTCATCCACTCTTTTGCATTTTCTCTTATTATTGTCCCCGAAATAATACAGAGAATAACTCCCACACAAAACAGAATAATTCGTAAATTTTTCATACAATAATAGTATAGTAATGAAAATATGGGGTCAAAAAAATACAGTGTATTGCATGTTGTTGCTGGTGTGGGGTTATAATTAATATGTTCCTTTTTCACAACCAAACAGTCATTGGAAGAAGAGGGAGGAAGGATGATTTGCAACGCGGCTGGCAGAGGTCGCAATGGAAAAAACATCCACACTGGTAATGGATCGCTGGGAGGAGTAAGCGATATCCACCACATTTTTCCTCAGTCTCGTTTTCCTGAGCTACGAAGTACTCCATGGAACAAAGTGAAGTGCAATAGGGATTTGCACATTCTCTTTCATTTTGTCTTTGGTAACAGGACGCCATGGGAAGTGTGTAGGTTTGTTGGTCGTTTGATTAAGTTGCTTAAGGGCAACAAGTCTCGCGACGACGCGATACGATACTTTGACCAAGAATATTGGGGGCACTTCATGCAAACGTGCATGTGTGTAAATGGATCTCGCCGGAGGAGTTGGAAGAAGAGACTGAAGGGTATTCCTAATTACAACCTCATGCGCATGGTTTTTCACAAGAAGACCCCTTGGGAGATCATGAAGCAGTTGAATGGGTATTTTTCTCTTGTTGGTGCGCGTTCTGAGAAGGAGATCGTTTCGTATTTGGCGAATACGTTCTGGGGTGGTTTTATTCCCAACAGGAAACCTAAACCGAGTGGCAAATTCGGTCGTAGAAGGAGTCGTTGTCGAAAACCCTTCCGCTCATTTTCTTAGAGAACTCATTGACTCACGTGTCATCAGCGCCTCCCAAAACGGGAGGTATTTTTCATTCTATGCAACAATCAATCGCACGTTTCACTAGCCCGCCAAGTTTTCCCATAAAGCCGGATTTTTCAGAATCGTGTTTATTGATTGCTTGTTCATCGATCTTTTTTACATCCCCTGTTTCAATAACGCCCAGGTTTATTCCCCAGAAAAGGGAATATAAGTTGTAAGACTTGCGGAATAGATCATAAGCGTCATCTTTTTTCTCCATAGAAAGTTGTTTGGTGCCTACTTCAAAAAGACGCATGGAAGCGGCAAGCAAGTGTTTGGAAATGCACCATATTTCTCCTTCCGGATTTTTTACAATTTTCTTCAGTAATTCTTTTCGCATTTCTCGTACTTCGTTGATCATGTCGAAGTATTGGGTTTTTTCCGTTTTGTTGCCTGTGAACATCAAATGTTCCTCAATGCTCACTAAATTCATAATGGCGATACTCAAGTCTTGATCGGAGGAAAGATCCATCTTCTCCTGCTTTTTCATGGTATCTATTCTTTCGATAAATTCATTTATTTTTTCTAAATTTTGTTCCATTGGTTATTTGATAAAAATATAAAAAATTATAGTTGCGACAGCAAGTAAACTAACTGGCATTGCTACTTTTTGAAAAGGGAAATAAGCATGGTTGTTGTTTCTTTTTTTCATGTATATGTATAAGGCGTTGCCTAGCAGAAAAAAAATGCTACCGACGACGATGCCAAGCAGAAGCTTGTCGTATCCCCAGAGTTTGTTTAGCGGGTGCCCGACAATATTTGTCCAAACCAACGACACATATACTAAAACATAGTAAGCAATGACTGTAAGCATTTTTCTTCCCGGAAAGTTGAAGTTTTTTCTTCTCAACCAGTCGATTGTCCAAAGAGCGATAGACAAAGTTAGACCACCTATCCACACCCCCGTAATTGTGTCATCTACTCCTAACCAACGAGAGAAGCCCACTCCCGCGCCAACTGCTACAACACAAACAGGGCAGACTGCGTATGATGTTTTCGCCAAGAAAAGAAGTCCAAGTGGGACGATCGTTTGTAACAGATAATTTTTCTTCATGTTAGATTCCAGCTTTCTGTTTGAAAAAATCTGTTACCTCAACTTGGCCCGAGTAACATTTTTGTCCGTCCCAAAGAAATGGTACGCCGATAGAATCAGTCGGCATGCCACATTTCTCGGCTTTGTCGAATAACTCTTTGGAGTCTTCTGTATTGTTGGATACCTCTTTTTGAATGAAAGAAACTTTTTCAGCCACTTTGTTGGTCTGTAGGAATTCGTCCACTATTTTGCAGTGGGGGCAGGTGTCACTAAAATATAAGACTATTTCCGCATTACTATTGCTTTTTGTTGGCTTAGGGGCGTTTTTTGTTTTCCAAAAATAAGCTCCGCAAACAACTAAGATAGCGACTAATATGAAACCTAGAATTTTTTTGTTCATAAAATTTTTTTTAAGGTTTATTCGTAACGCAACGCTTCGATAGGATCTTTATCAGCAGCTTTCCTGGCTGGGTATATTCCGAAAATCAAACCAACTACGCCAGCCATGCCTATCCCCAATATAATAGCAGACAATGGCAGGTGGAAAGGCCACGCGAGTTTGAACTGGGTTTTTAGTATTTCTGAGATTATAAATGACAAGCCAATCCCAATGATCGTTCCACTTGCTCCTCCACTAACAGTGAGGATAACGGCTTCTAGTAAAAATTGTCGCATGATATCGCTGTTTGTTGCACCTAATGCTTTTCTGAGTCCGATTTCGCGAGTTCTTTCCGTTACCGATACCAACATGATATTCATAATCCCGATTCCGCCTACAACTAGAGAAATGGATGCAATCATAGCAAGAAAAACGGTAAGCGCTTGAGTAACAGTGCTTAGGCGGTCAACAATATCTTTTTGTGTCATAACAAAAAAGTCATCTTTCTCCGGATCGGAAATATTGTGTAGTTCGCGTAATGTCGCTGTAATATCGCTGGCAGCCAAATCTACATCCGCTCCGTCTTTTACGCGAATAAAAATTTCCTGAAAATAGTTGATGCCCAAAATATCTTTTTGTGCAGTTGAATAGGGAAGCAATACTATTTCGTCAATATTGAATGCGGAAACTTGTCCACGTTTGGGGAGAACTCCTACAACACGCGTATTTTGGCCTTTTATTTTAATATACTCTCCAACAGCATCGCTCTGACCAAAAAGTTTCTCTCTCACGCGAGAACCGATTACAGCCACTTTGCTTCTTTGGGCTATATCTTCTTCGGTGAAAAACGATCCCTCTTCCGGGACAATTTGAAACATTTCTTCGATGGCGGTTGCTGTCCACCCGAGGGTAGTTGGACGATACGAAACATCTTGGTAAGTTACAGGACCTGTGACCATTACTGCAGGATCAACTGCTAAAATTCCAGACACGTTTTCCGGTTTTTCTAGTGCTTTTATTTCTCTTTCTTTTATTGAATCAGAGAGAATACTCTCTGCTGCATCCGTTGGACCGCTTGGTGCGCGGCCGGGACGTAATATTATTGTATTGGCCCCCACACCCTTTACTTGGTCTAAGATCAATCCTTGAGCTCCTTGCCCTAATGAGACGACAAGAACAATGGCCATTACACCAATAACGATGCCGAGAATTGTTAAGAGCGAGCGAGTTAGATTTGTGCGCAAACTATGGAAAGCTGTACGAACAATTGTTAAGTAGTCCATATTATTTTTCGTAATTGTTACGGTTATGCTCGTGTACTGCCAACCCTTCTTCGTCGGCTGTGATAACGCCGTCCTGTACGCGAATGATTCTTTGTGCGTAACGGGCTGCTGGTGTTTCATGAGTGATGACTAATATCGTGTGGCCTTGTTTGTGCAGCGAGTCTATTGTTTCCATTACACTTCGGCCTGATTGCGAATCAAGATTTCCTGTTGGTTCATCGGCCATTAAAACTTTTGGGTTATTAACAAGTGAACGAGCAATAGCTACTCTTTGTTTTTCGCCACCTGAAAGTTGTGATGGTTGGTGTTTTAGGCGATGAGTCATGCCTACTTTTTCCAAAGCTTCTAACGCGCGTTTTTGGTGTTGATTCTTTGGAATACGGGAATATTGCATGGGCATTAGAACGTTTTCTAAAACAGTCGACCTTGCTAGAAGATGAAATGCTTGAAAAATAAAACCGATTTCTTCATTACGAAAATGCGCCGCGTATGGTTCTGTGAATTGAGTAGTGTCCTGTTCGGAAAAAAAATATTTTCCTTCCGTCGGTTTGTCCAGAAGTCCGAGAATATGCAAAAGAGTGGACTTGCCTGATCCAGAAGGGCCCATGATCGAAACAAATTCTCCTTGGTTTATAGAAAAACTTACACCGCGAAGTGCTTGCGTGCTTACACCATCGCCTATGTATGATTTTTTTATATCTCTAAGCTCGATGAGCGGAGACATGATTTTATTTTGTTGTCTCAACTATAGCTTTGTCGCCAACGCCAAGACCGCTGGTCATCTCGATAATTCCGTCGGAACCCAAGAGGCCGGTAGTAACTTCCTTTTCTTGTGTTTTTCCGTCGGTGCCTAAAACATTGGCGAATTGTTTTTCTCCTCTTGTAATAATCGCACGCCTTGGAATTCCAAGTACCCCTGATTTTTTCGCGGTGTTTACAACCACATTAGCAGTTAATCCAGTCTTAATTTTTTCCGAAGCATTTTTTACCGAAACTTTTATTTCAAAAGTAGGAACGCCGCCAATTATTTTTGCTGCAGGGGCTATGCTTATCACTTCTGCTTGCCATTTTTCTGTTGCAGGGAAAGCATCAAATGTTACTGCCGCGGTTTGTCCAACTTTAATTTTGATTGCATCTGATTCAGGTACGTCGGCTGATATTTCTGACGCGGATTCTCCTTGGATGGTCATGACGGATATTGCGGAACTTGCCAATTCACCGACTTCTATATTTTTTTGTGTGACAATTCCCGCGAATGGCGCGTAAAGAGCGCTTTTTGTAAGAGACAGTCTTGCTAGTGCCTCTGCTGCTTGTAATGCCGACATTCCGGTCGTGTTGACGGACGCTTGAACAGTCGCCTTGTATTGCGCGTTTGCTATTTCCGCATTTTTTATTGCTGTATTTGAAGACTTTGCCAGGGAAATTTTTCCCTCCCCGTATACTTTCTGTGCGTTGTGATAAGCGGCTTCCGCAGAAAGAACGGTGGAATATTTTGTTTTTGCAGTAGAAGAATCTTCGCCGCTTTCATCTTTTGTGGCATCATAGGCGTCTTTTGCTTGCGCAAGAGCGGCTTTGGCATCCGAAACAGCTAATTTGTACTTATCTAAAGTTTTGATATTTTGCGCGTTTGTATCGACAAGTTCTTGCTGCGCTTTTTGCAAACTTAGCAATGCTTGGTCTTGGCTACTGGCCAAAGTAGCGCGTGCTTGGGCAACTTGTAGGGACGCATAGCGTGTGTCTAATTGGATAAGTTTTTGGTTGGCTTGCACAATGTCGCCCACTTTAACAAATATTTCTTTTACAGTTCCAGGTGCTTCAAAACTCAGATCCGCTGTTTGGTTGGCCCTAAAATTTCCCGAAAAACTAACATCTTGTGTAATGTCCATTTTTTCGGCAGTGACGGTACGAATAACCGGGTTGGCAGACTTGTTGCGTGCGTTAACAAAATAGGTGCCAATAATGGCAACAAGCACAACCGTGACGACAATCCAAATAGTTTTAGTACGTTTTTGCATAATTTGTACCGTAATAATGTAGCTTATTGGATGTCTTTTTGCAAGGTCTTTTTGAGATTTTTTTTATTCTTTCTTATGATAACGAGTTGGGTTATACTCAAAAGCAATGAAGAGAATTGTTGCTTTCTTTGCCATCGCTTTGCTTGGGGGATTTTTGTTAATTCTTTTTGCGGTATCAAAAAAACAGCCACTGCCTAAGCCGGAAGCGGGGAAAATGATCGTTTCTTCCAGTTTTTATCCGCTTGCTGAATTTGCTAAACGGGTTGGTGGCGACAAAATAGAAGTGGTAAATATTACCCCCGTTGGAGTGGAGGCACATGATTACGAACCAACTCCCAGGGATGTGGTCGCTATTCGTTCATCTCGTTTGTTTTTGTACCAAGGAGCTAATTTTGATCCGTGGGCCGAACGTGTGGCTAAAGATGTTGTCGGTTCCAATATAGCCGTTATAAACATGGCGGAAAAATTTGACTTGATGAGTGTTGAAGCCGGAAAGAAAGATCCGCATTTCTGGCTTGATCCAATTCTTGCTAAAAAGGAAGTTGTTATTATTCGAGATGAGTTGAAAGGAATTGACCCCTCCAATACGAGTGTTTATGAAGAAAATGCTCAAAAATTTCTTGCCTCTCTTGATATTCTTGATCAAGCTATTCGTTCCGGTCTTTCCAACTGCGCTCTTTCTGAAATTATTGTTTCACACGAGGCCTTCAATTATTTTGCTTCTCGCTACGGTTTAAATGTTATTTCTATTTCCGGAGTTTCTCCGGATGTGGAACCATCGGCTCAGGTATTGGGGGAGATTGCAAAAACAGCAAAAGAAAAAAATATTCATTATATATTTTTTGAAACTTTAGCTAGTCCAAAATTGGCGGAAACAGTTGCCAAGGAAGCTGGAATTCAGACATCTGTTTTAAACCCAGTGGAAGGGCTAACGCCGGATGAGGCAAGTGCTGGAAAAGATTATCTGTCCATTATGGTAGAAAACCTGCATAATTTAGAACAAGCACTTCAATGCCAAAACAAAAAGTAATAAAAGTAAACAAACTTAATTTTTCGTATCTGGATGAAAAGGTTTTAAACAACCTTTCTTTTTCTGTTGATGAAGGGGAATATTTGGGCATTATTGGCCCGAATGGTGGGGGAAAAACCACTTTAATTAAAATTTTACTTGGTCTTTTGAAGCCCTCTTCTGGAGATATTTCTATTTTCGATCAGCCGCTTGAAAAGTTTCATGAATATCATGAAATCGGTTATGTCCCGCAAAGAATAGCGGCACATGGTGAAGGAAACTTTCCCGCGACCGTCAATGAAATTGTTACAAGTGGATTTACAGCCGACAAGGGGCTTTTTTACCGGTTAACGGAAAAAGATAAAAAAGTATTGAATAAAGTAATGGACGTAACAGATGTTGCCGAATATAAGCATCGTTTAATAGGAGACCTGTCTGGCGGGCAACGCCAGCGTGTCTTTATTGCCAGGGCTTTGGCCAGTGAACCCAAAATTCTTATTTTGGATGAGCCAACAGTTGGTGTGGACGTTTCTGCGCAAAAACAGTTTTATACTTTTTTGAAAAAACTTAATAAAACACAGGGTATTACAATTCTTTTTATTACTCACGACTTGGATATGATCGCCAAAGAAGCGACTAAGGTTCTTTGTTTAAATCATAATCTGGTTTGTTACGGTTTGCCGAGCGAAGCTATTGATGAAAAAGTAATGCACGACTTGTATCAGGCGGATATGAAATTTGTGCATGATCACAATCATGAACATTCAACCGATGAGGAGGAACATGTTTGAGATTTTTCAATATGATTTTATGATTCGAGCGTTTATTGCCGGTATTGCCGTGGCATTGGTTGCTCCCACAATTGGCACTTTTCTGGTGGTACGGCGTTATTCGCTTATGGCCGATACGTTGGCACACGTTTCTTTGGTGGGGGTAGCGATAGGGCTTATTACAAAAACTCAGCCAGTTATTGTGGCTATTATTGTGGCGATCATTGCTGCCATAGGCATCGAGAAATTAAGGGGGACGAAACGGGTTTTTGGAGAGTCTATATTGGCACTTTTTCTTTCGGGAAGTTTAGCTATCGCCAGTGTTATTATCAGTGCTTCGGGTGGATTTAATACAAGTCTGCTCAATTATCTTTTTGGCAGCATCACAACTGTTTTGAGTTCGGATGTCTACATAATCGTAATTATGGGGGTCATAATATTAGCAACGATTATTGTATTTTTTAAGAAATTTTTTCTTGTTTCTTTCGATGAAGAACTTGCCAAAACAGACGGTATCCATGCCAAGTTTTATAGTTCTCTACTGGTAGTACTCGCAGCGGTAACAGTAGCCCTTTCTATGCGCATAGTAGGAGTGTTGCTTATCGGCGCATTGATGGTTATTCCTGTCATTACCGCTATTCAATTCAGGCGCGGGTTTAGAGCAACGATAATTTTGGCTGTAATGGTGTCGCTTTTAGCAGTATTGGTTGGACTAATTGTTTCTTATTATTTCAGTCTTGCGAGTGGAGGAACAATCGTGGTTGTGGCTTTAGTATTGTTTCTGCTTAGTGTTTTTCTGAACAAGAGATTGTAAATGCGATCAGCGCGTGATGTTGTGTCGTCCAATATAAAAATATTTTTTCTTTTTCATTTCGCTTTAGGGTGTCTTTTCCCGGGCAGTGTTATGGCGGGGAATTCTTTAACTGATCAAATCTCGGTAAATAATGATATTGTTCAAAAACAAATTTCCAAGCCATTTGTACTCTTAGCGGGAGACAAAAAATTTTCTATAAACTCGAAAGTGCTAAAAACTTGGGTGCGACTTAAGAGCGAGGGAGACACAACGCTAATGTGGCTTAATCCCGGAAAAATTTATGATTATTTGAATGTTTATATTTCTCCTGTGGTTAATAATCCCGGAGAAAATGCTAAATTTATTATGCAAAACGATGTTTTTTTAATGAGTAAACCGGGAAGTGAAGGAACGATTGTCGATGGCATAAAAACTTCGCTTGCTATGCGTAGTGCTTTGGCGAATGGAAAAAGTAACGCAAAAATTTATTTTAAAAAATATTTACCGCCGATAACAACAGATAAAGCATTTAAAGAAACAGGGATTAAGTCTATTTTAGCTACTGGCACTACAAGCTTTGCTGGTAGTCCAAAAAATAGAATTAAAAATATTGAGGTTGGTAGGTCAAAATTGCAGGGGCAACTTATTCCACCCGGCGAGGAATTTTCGTTAAACAAAAGCTTGGGGGCGATAACAGAAGCGACTGGATTTGTTCCGGAATTAGTGATTAAAGAGAATGTTACAAAGCCGGAATATGGCGGGGGGTTGTGTCAGATCTCCACTACGATTTTTAGAGCAGCTATTAATGCCGGATTGGATGTAACCGAACGTCACAATCATGCTTATCCCGTAAAATATTATGGAGTTCCTGGTTTTGATGCCACTATATATTTGCCACGCCCAGATTTGCGTTTCGTAAATAACACCGGCAAATGGCTGATGCTTCAGTCTTCAATTTCAGGAAGTAAGTTAACGTTTCAAGTTTTTGGTGTTTCTGATGGACGCAACGTAAAAATTGATGGGCCACATATAATTGAAAAGATGCCGGATGGCTCAATGCGGACGCTTTTAAGAGAGGTGGTAACAGACAAAAAGGGTAAGGAAGTGTTGAATAAGCTTTTCCCGAGTGAATATAAATCTCCCGATCTCTTTCCTGTCGTGCGGAAAGAAAATGGGGAAAGTGGTAAACTATAAACATGAAAAATAAATTTATCAGTTTGGTCGTGTTGCTGGCGATTTTAGTCGTTGGGGGCTGGTTTGTTTTTTCTGGGCAATTAAGATCGCCGGAGAAAAGTGTGGAGAGTTCTTTTGTTAATTTGATAAAAGGGAAAAATGGCCACATAAGAAGCGAAATTATTTTCCAACCAGGAAAAGAAAATCAAGCTAGTTTGCAAGAAATAAAGATTACTACCAATGGGGATTTTCAAAAAGGGAAAGATGGATCGTTGGAATTGGCAACAACCTTTAGTGTGTTGGGACAAACTCCAGGTGCTTCGTTGAGTGGTAAGGGGGAAGTAGCGTTTGTTGGAGGAGATGTGTTTTATCGTATCGATGAATTACCGCCAATTTTTTCTGATACGGAAAAGATTATCGGAAAGTGGATCGGTGGAGCTTCTAATGTAACTATTCTTTCGGATGCGTTTCGCGAAAATATTTTAAAGGCGCTTAAGGAGCAAAAAATATTTGCCGAAGTGAAAAAAATAGGCAATGAAAAAGTAGATGGAGCCAGAACTGCACATATGCAGGTAAAGCTTTCATCTGACGGATACGCATCATTTTTGGCTGAATTAGTGAATCAGTCCGGTAAGGGCACTCCTGTAACCAAAGAGCAGATTGAAAAAAATATTTCTCAGCTTAAAGATTTGCCCTTTGATGTTTGGGTTGATTCTTCTGGTAATTTAAAAAAGATTAACATTGTGCGTACGGACGCTACGAGCGGAAGTGTTACAAACGTTTCTATTTATTTTTCTAAATTTGAGGGGAAATTGAAAATTGAAGTTCCGAAAAATGTTTTGCAAGTTGCTGTTCCTGCGGCCAGTCCGTCTCCTAGCGGTTCCTTGAGTAAATAAATAACCATGAACGAAATAGCTGTTTTAATTATCGGTGCAGTGGTTGGGGGAATGCTTGTTGTTGTATTCTTGCGACAAAGAAATATTAGTGATCGCTCTAGTGAAAAAAATCTTCTTGATCGTTTTGATAAATTTCAACAACAAGTTGAAGCAAGACTTGATTCTTCTAAGCAATTTTTATCCGAGCGTGTGAGTGAAACAGAAAGGACCGCTCGTGAACTTTCGCAACATTTCGGGCATCTTCGACAGGCATCTCAACAAATTTTGAGTACAAACACTGAAATTTTGGATTTTCAAAAGATGCTGGCGTCCCCCTCGGCACGCGGTGGTTTTGGTGAAATGCTGCTTGAGACATTGTTGCGAGACATTTTGCCTGTGGATAGATATGAACTTCAGTACACGCTTTCTTCGGGGGACCGTGCTGATGCCGTTTTGAAGCTACAAGATGGTTACATAGTGGCTGTAGATGCAAAATTTCCATTGGCATGGTACGAGCCGCTTGTGCATGCCTCCGATGAGCAAGAAAAAATAAATGCTTATCGTGAATTTTCCGCTGATGTTAAAAAACATGCCAAGGATATAGCTAGAAAATATATTCACGAGCAAGATCGCACTCTGTCTTTCGCTTTTATGTATATTCCCGCGGAGGGGGTGTATTACGAAATTGTACGTAACCCCGAATTATGGAATGCCATAACGGCAATGAAAGTATATCCTGTGTCTCCAAATTCTTTTGTGCCTTATATGTATACAGTTTTAGTTGGTTTAAAGGGTTTGCAAATCGAAAAAGAAGCAAAAAATATTTTACAATTATTAGGCAGATTTCAAAAAGACTTTAATAGGGTAGATGTGGAATTTTCTAAAGTGGGCTCACACCTTGAACAAGCGTTACATCGCCACGAGGACGCGGAAAAAATATTTAGTCGATTAAAGGGAAAAGTAGAAGGGTTGAGTACTGGAAGCAGTATTGAACCAGTGCTGGAAGAAAAAAATAATACAGATACGTCGGAATCATCGGAATAACTAAAAATTACAAGACGTATTGTCTTAAAGCGTACACTCCGGATAGTGTACGAACTGCGTCCACTATCCTCATTCTGCACGCTCCGCTTTGCAAAGCAGAGTCGTGAGGCCACTTTAAGACAATACGTCTTGTAATTTTTTAAATAAAAAATCATTTGACCGAATGCCTTGTTTTTCTTTAAGCTACGCTCATGAAACTACCGGAGCGGGCTAAGGAGGTTATTGAAAATTTAGATATGACGCGTGGGTTGTATTACAACGTAAATAATCCCACGGCAGAATTGTTGTACTTTTTGGTAAAACTATTGCGCCCTAAGAGGATTGTGGAAGTTGGAACGGCAAATGGCTACTCATCTATCATTATGGGATCGGCTGCGAAAGATTTTGGCGGTAGCGTAATAACAATAGAACGCAATGGTCGTTTGGCAGAGAACGCGACAGAAAATATTATGAAAGCTGGTCTGCAAGACACCGTCACTGTCTATCCGGGTAGCGCTTATAAGGTTTTGGAAAGGTTAACGGGGGAGTTCGATTTGGTTTTTTTGGATGCGACTAAACAGGAATATCTAGGTTATTTTGAGCGTGTACGCGATAAGATTTCTTCTAGTGGATTGATTTTGGCTGACAATATCATTTCACACGAAGAAGAACTGGGAGAGTTTGTAAGAAAAGTAAGCGATGATCACAGGATTTCTGTTTCTGTTTTGCCGATTGGTAATGGTTTGCTTGCTGGAATATTTAGTCAACAAAAAGAGCCGGTAGAAAAAAGACATATGTCAGTGTTGGGAGAATTGGTTTCCTTCGCTGCGCCGCGTATTTTTCAGGGGACAGTTGCTGAAGTGCAGAGTGGAAAAATATTTCTCCGTAACTTGTACGAGAGAGCGGAAGAAAAATCTCTAGAAAAAGAGTTTAACGAAATGGATGGATATGAGGAGGCGTTGTTTGAAGAGGCCTCAAGGCGTTAGAAATTAGATAGCGAAGTTTCGATTCCGTTTAATACAAAGTCTTCACTTAGCGCTAACATGCTTGTATCTACTGAGTGCTGATTTTTGATTTGTCGCAATTTTGTCACGTCGTAAGTTGGTTTTGTTCCTTCTGCGCGTAAAACGTGCCCCAGCGGTCCCCATGGTGCTGTTCTTTTCTCGTCAGTCGGTCCGAATAGTCCGAATGTTCGCACGTTTTGTGAAACAGATATATGCATTAATCCGGAATCATTACTCACAAAAAAAGAACATTTTGATATTAGAGCAGCCGTTGCTCTAAGTGGTAGTGAAACACCATACGCCTTATGGCGCATATTTTTTTTGATAGTGGCTTTAAGCGAATTCTCTTCTGGTCCACCAAAGATTAATATCTTTGCATTGTATTTTTCAGTCAGCCGATCCGCTAACCTTACCCATCGTTCTGTTGGCCAGCGTTTGTAGATAAGGTCTGCGTTCGTGCCAGGATGAATACCGATATATTTTTCTTCTGTCAGCTTACTTTCGGTAAGAAATTTATCCGCTATGGATAAATCTTCTGCTGTCAGCGGAAAATCGTAAGTGCAATTTTGGCTATTAGTTTCAATTCCTAAAGACGATAACAAATTTAAGTTTTGCTCTACGTCATGTACTGGTTTTTCAGGTAGAGCAGTGTTTAAAAAAAGTGAGCATTGTTTAAGAAAATAGTAATCGTATAAATTTCCGATTCTCTGGTTAACATTGCCGAAATGTAAAATAGAGCTGCTCGTAACAAGTTGACCAGGATAGGAAACTATTCCTATATCAAATTTTTCTTTTCGTATATTTTTTACCATTTCGAGCCATTGTTTGAATTTTGGCTTGGCATTTCCCTGAAATATGTTTTTTACATTTGTATTGGCTTTTAAAACATCTTTTGTGCCGCGTGGAGCAACTAGAATAGATATTTCAGCAGTAGGGTTCGCTTCTTTCAATCTTTTAATTAAAGGCGTTTGCATTAGCATGTTGCCAATTCCGGACATGGCGACTATCAGGACTTTCGGATGAGCTGCATTTTTATAGTTATTCATTTTTGTTTTTTAACAGATCTTCGTAAAGTTTTCTGAGTTTGGTAATACTTTGTTCCCAAGCAAATTCCGTATGCGCGCGGCAGCGGGCTTTTTCCGCCAATTCTTTCGCCAGGTTTGGATTAGCAAGAAGATCTTCTACTTTTTGTGCCAGATCTGTTGAGTCTTCTGGCTTAAACAGTAAACCAGTTTTTTCCGGCTTTACGATGTATGGAATAGCTGACCCGTTCGTTGCTACAATTGGACATCCGGAAGCCCCCGCTTCCAAGAGCACAATACCAAATGCTTCAAATCGGCTGGGGAAAACAAAAACTGAGGCATTTTGATAAGCGCCAAGCAATTCTTCTCTGGAACATTTGCCTGTCCACGTGATGTTATTTTCTATGCCAAGTTTTTTTATTTGCTCCTGACAAGTTTTTTTAAAACCAAAATCTTCACCGATAATCACTAACCTTGTGTCTGAATATTTCTTATATATTTTTGCAAACGCGTCTATGAGCAGATCCACACCTTTTGCTTTTGCGATTCTTCCCGCGAATAAAAGAATATTTTTTTCTTTAACTCCCCATTTGGGGAAGGGGTTGAAATATTTTTTGCTAAAGACTTCCGTGTCTATGCCTGGAGGTATCAACTCAACACGTTCTAACATAAAACCGTCCTTTTTGAGCATTTCATGTTCGTGCGGAGAGATCACGACTACTGCGTCTGCAGCAGCTACGGTGGATTTTCCGTAAAGAATGCGATATAATTGCCATTTCATCGAACGACGATTGTCGGTGTTGTAGTAATAGGGATTCAACACGAAAGGTATTTTGCGTTTCTGTGCCACACGAGCCGCAATATCAGCAGGGGCATACCAGAAGGCATGTGCATGCAAAATATCCATCTCCATGCCGGAGAGTTCGTCTTTGAGATTTTCGGGGATGGGGTATCCAACTGAATCAAACGTTCGAGCGCTATGGCGGTGTATGTATGGAGGGTCAACGGGGTCTGGGTCTAAGATAACTGGCGGGTGATGCATTTTTAAATTTGTTGTCTCTACTTGTACGTCATCGCCTTCGTTTCTTAAACGTTCAACCAATTCTTTTGTATAGTCTTCTACGCCACCAGTGGCTGGCGGATAGCGCAGGAGGGTGTGTACGATCTTCATATGTTAAAAACAAAAGCGCAAATCTATTTTGCGTTATTGTTTTTTAATTTTAAATATTTTTTGCACATTTTATATTCATATTGTGCGCTCAAAAAGCACCAGAGCCAACCTTGCCATCCATCCAAAAAACCTCTGTGCAGAAAGAATTTTTTTATAAATTGTTTTGCAGCTCGTCCAAAGAGAAATACTAAAACGGAAAAAATATTTGTTTTTTGTACATTTGCGTCTTTTCCCATTCGATCTTTTCCTGTAACAAACATTTCTTCCGCGTCCGCAGACGTGTATTTTTCTTGTCTTTTTTTGTAATCAGCTAAAGTTTGGTAATGGCTGTGGTGCAAAAGTTTTGATAATAATTTTCCTGAATCTTTAGAGCCGTATTTTAAAGATGTCTCGTTTTCTTTTCTAATAACTTGTTCATGTATTTCTTTGTTGTCCCATCGGGCGGCCGAGCGGTTAAACAAACGTAAATTATTTCCTGTTAGATGATTCAATGGTCGCCCCATGAATTCTGTAACTATACTAAGCCAATAATAATCAAATTTTGGTTGTGACAAGATCGATTTAATTTCCACCGCAAGATCATTGGTAACTTCTTCATCCGCATCAATTTGTAGGATGAAATCGCAATCTGTTTTAGATACCGCAAAATTTTTCTGTGGGCCGTATCCACGCCAATCGTTTGTATATATTTTATCCGTGAACTGCTTGGCTATGTTTAATGTGTCGTCCGTACTCCCACTGTCCACGACTATTATTTCGTTGGCTATATTCTTCACGCTTTTAAGTGCGCGACCAATATGCCTTTCTTCGTCTTTAACAATACATATGGCTGCTAAGGTTTTCATAATTTTTTTTCGTTCAGTTTCTGAATTTCCTGTATAGTACCGATTTTGACAGGCAAAAGATTAATAAACTTTAAATGTGTCTCCAATTTCGCCAGGTGGACGTTGTGAAGATCATCAGTACCATTATTGACTCTGTGGTAAGTCTCGATTAGCCATTTGTTTTCGATGGCTGCCCATAATGCCATAGTATTCCATTTCCATATGGCAAAATTATTTTTTGTGGCATTGATTGTTTTGAGGGCGTAGCTGTCGTCGGGTTGTAAACTTTCCATACCCCATATTGTTGTACGAGCGGAGGAAAAATATTGTGCGGCAGCTTTTTTCACTCGTTCGTCAAAAGCACCGCCTGGATATATAAGAGTATCGGACAAAGTTCCTTCGTGACTGGTTTTTAGCTCCTCGTTAAGATTTTCATCGGAAAGTGAAGGTAACGGAACATGATTAACTCCATGGGCGGCTAATTCGTGTCCATTTTTTGCGCAGATGTCTTTCCAGTCGTTCAAGGGTGCGATTGTTGCACCTGAAGAATGTGCAACACTTTCTGTGTTAACAGGAACGGCAATAGTTGCTTTGACGTTATATTTTTGCAGTAATGGAAGGACATCCGAGATAATTTCCTTGTATCCATCGTCGAAAACTAACGAAATTGCGCCTCTTTGTTTCATAGTGGTTGTCTAAAGTGTATGCCTAAAACGGCAAAAGTTTAAAGGTGCACTCATTTATAGAAATTAAAAGTGTTAACTGCAAAGGAAGAGAAAGAATCACCCCTTCGAACGTACACTCCGGCCAGTGGCGATGGCCTCGCTCTGCACGCTATTTCAATAGGTGCGTGAAGCCGCCCATTGGGGCGAGCTTTGCCCTGAAGGGCAGGGTCGTTCAAAGGGGTGATTCTCGTCCTTTTTTATAGGTGTGGAACCATCTTTGTTTTCCCTTGGGGAAGGACAGAAAGTATAGTAGTCTTAAAACAATGAAGAAGATCGCATACATAACAAACGCACCGCCGCTTTCTGGTATAGGTAAACCGACTAGGGAAATTTATTCCGGAATAGATAGAAAACGTTTTGATCCAGATTTCTTTTGTATTGATGGATTAAAAAATGAGCTATCTAAAAATGGCGAGGTATTTTCATCTGTCAGTTTGTTGCCAAAGCCATTCTCTGCGAAGCCGGTTTCTTGGTGGCGCTTGTCTAAAAAATTGCCGAAAAGTGGTTATGATCTTTGGCATATAACAAATCAAACATTGTCTTTTATACCGCGTGAGGATTTTTTACTTACAGTTTATGACTTAATAGAATTGCTTGATCCACAAGAGAGATTTGGCGGATACATGGCAAAATTTTTGTATAGAGGAATTTCAAAGGCGAAGCACATAATTTGTATTTCCGAATATACGAAGAGAATGTTACAAAATACCTACGGAATATCAAACGAAAAAATTACGGTAATTCCATTGGGGGTTAGCGACAATTTCGTTTTTAATCGTGATATAAAAAATACTGTTGGTTATCGAGAATTTTTGCGTCAGTACGAAATTCCAATTAATGCAAAAATTATTTTATACGTAGGGTCGGATCACCCGCGAAAAAATTTAAATGGATTAGCGGAAATATTTGCCGAGGTTCTTAAAAAAGTACCAAATAGTTTTCTTTTGAAAGTCGGCGAACCGGGCGTGACGGCGGGCAGAGAACAATTCCTAAAAAAACTTGATGAACTTGGGTTGAGAAAGTTTGTAAAATTTGCAGGCAGTATTAGTGATGAAAAGTTGCAGTTGGCATATTCCCTGGCAGATGTTTTTGTCTTCCCGTCTTTTTATGAAGGGTTTGGGGTTCCGCCGCTTGAAGCCATGGCTTGCGGCTGTCCGGTGGTTTGTTCGAATGCGACCAGTTTGCCGGAGGTGGTTGGTGATGCTGGTGTATTGCTAGATCCAACCGATAATGATGGATTTGTGGAATCTATTATAAAAATATTGAATAATACCGGATTTTCCGAAGAACTTCGTTCTAGGGGGCTCGAGCGTGTAAAGAAATTTTCTTGGCAGGACATCGTAGTCAAAACTGAGATGGTTTACGATAAAATGCTGGTGAGATAGCTCTTTTGGTATAACTCTGTACAAAAATGATAAAATGTCTTATATTATGACGTTATGACGGACAAAAAGTTGACCATAGGAAAACGTGTGATTGGTGCGGGAGAGCCGGTTTTTGTGATCGCAGAAATTGGCGTTAACCACAATGGGAGCATAGAGCGCGCCAAGCAACTGATCGACGCAGCTTCTGCGGCGGGTGCTGATGCGGTTAAATTTCAAAAAAGGAATTTAGAAGAAATTTATCAGAAAAAAGTATTGGATAATCCGAATGATTCAGAACAGAAATATCAGTTTATGATACCGATGCTGAAGGAGTTTGAACTTTCGAATGAACAATTTAAGGAGTTGGAAAGGTACGCTTCGCAGAAGGGCGTGATGTTTTTGGTCAATCCTTGGGATATTAAGAGCGCGGACAAAATAGAGGAATTATTTAACATTCCTTTCTACAAAATCGGCTCTCCTGATTTGACCAACATGGAATTGCTTGAGCATGTCGCTAACTTTGGAAAGCCAATGATTCTTTCAACGGGTATGAGTACGATGGAGGAAATTCAGGAGACCGTGAAACTCTTGGAAGAAAAGAAAGTAGATTTTGCGCTTTTGCACTGCAATAGCACCTATCCGGCTCCTTTTGACAAAATCAATCTGAGATTTATGGAAAAACTAAAAGAATTTAAAGTGCCTGTGGGATATTCTGGTCACGAACGTGGTATTTCTGTTTCTATCGCGGCTGTAGCTTTGGGCGCATGTATTATTGAACGCCACATTACCACCGACAAAACCTTAGAAGGCACTGATCATAAGGCAAGTTTATTGCCAGACGAATTTAGAGAGATGGTGAATAGTATTCGCGAAATAGAAGCGTCGTTAGGAAAAGCGGAAAGAAAATTGTCTCAAGGCGAAATGATGAATAGAGAGATATTGGGGAAAAGTATTAGTGCGGCAATTTTCATTCCTGATGGCACTATTATTACGCGTGAGATGCTAGACATTAAAAGTCCAGCTAAAGGTCTTTCTCCACAACGCCTGAAAGATGTTGTTGGCGCGAAAGCGCAACGTGATATGTTTGTCGGTGAATTTTTCACAGAAGATGATTTGCGAGGAGATTCGTTAATAAGAGATTTTCGTGGCGCGGATATCCCGTGGCGTTGGGGGATTATTGTTCGTTTTCATGATTTTCAAAAATATTTACAGTACGAACCAAAGCTGTTTGAGTTTCATTTGAGTGACAAAGACCTAGAAGAGCAATTGCCAAAAGGACCATTTAAACAAGAACTAGTTGTTCATGCGCCTGAATATAGTTATCGTCGTTATTTAAATTTAGTATCGTTGGAAAAAAACGATCGCGAATTGGCATTGAAAAGTTTACAAAAAAGTTTAGATCTTACAAAAAAACTTGGTGAACAATTTTCCGGTACGCCCAAATTTATTTTTCATTCAGGTGGAGTTACTTTGACTCCATATAAAAAACCAAGCGAGCTGATGCAAATTCTTGTTGAGATGATTGGAAAATTGAAAGGAGACGGAATAGAAATTTTGCCAGAGAATTTGCCTGGTCGTAACTGGATTTTTGGCGGAGAGTGGGTAACCAATATCTTTATGTTTTCAGAAGAGATAAAGAGTATTTTAGATCAAACTGGTTTGCACATGTGTTTCGATACAAGCCACTCTGAACTCGCCTGTAATATGCATGGTCGTAATATCGTGTCGGAGATAACCGCGCTACGTCCTTATATTCATCATATGCATATTTCTGATGGCGCCGGGGTTGGAGAAGAAGGTCTGCAGATTGGCAGTGGTACCATTGATTGGCAAAAGACTTTAGGTGCTATGGCAGGATATGAACATACTATGGTGCCAGAGATATGGCAGGGACATTTACACAACGGTAGAGGGTTTTTTCAAGCCCTAACACATCTTAAGCAATATATGAAATAATTATTTATATGTACCCACTAGAAAAGTTTTATCCGGAGGAGTTTGATCCCAAGCGCTATTGGGACGATCGTTATGCTCAAGAACATGCGGTTGGCAAGAGTAGTGATGAGTTTAAGAAACAAGAATTCTGGCCTCTTTTGGAAAAATACTTTTCAAAAGAAAAGTTATATCTTGATGCCGGATGCGGAGTAGGTGGATGGATTATTTTTCTGAAGGAACAAGGATATAACATTGAAGGTATTGATGTGGCAGCTCGTACTTTGCGCGCTCTTTCTGAGTATGATCAAGATTTGAAAGTAAAAATGGCACCTATGACCGCCATTCCATACGCAAATGAAAGTTTAGATGGTATTTTATCCATTGGCACACTGGAATATGTTCAAGATGCTGTAGGTGCGGCATTGGCTGAGGTTAATCGTGTTCTTGTAAAAGGAGGGATATTCTTTATAGAAGTGCCGATTGCTAATCCACTTCGGAGGATGATTTACATTCCCCTGAAGAAATTAGAAAAAATTATCAAAGTCGCGCGAGGTTTGAAACCGACTTTTAGTAATTATCTTTTTTATAAAAAAGAATTTCTTGATCAACTTGAACGAAGTGGTTTTGATGTAATTGAAGCGCGACCACACGAATTGCCAGATGCAAACAGTCATTATGGCTTGTATGTCGATTACCCGTTTTTGCGAAGTAAAAACCCATATCAACTAAATTGGTTGGGTAGGGTGATTAAGAGTGTAGCAAATTTTATTTCACCTTGGATTGTTTCTACTGGTATGGTAGTAATAGTAAAAAAGAATTAATTTAACAGGATATAAATACTTTATAATTAAATTAAAACCATGAACGAATTTGAAAAGCTCGCGCTAAAGGGGAAAACAATTCTTATTACTGGTGGTACCGGATTTTTAGGAAATATTTTTGGACGTGCCGTGGCTAATGCTGGAGGCAATGTTGTTTTAGCTGATTTGAATAAGGAAAATGCGGAAAAAATAGCAGCAGAAATTAGTAATGAAACGGGTGGTAACGTGGTGGGGATGGAAATGGATGTTACAAAAAAGGAAAACATTATCGAAGTTATTGATGCGATCGTACAAAAATTCGGTTCATTGGATGTGGCAGTAAACAATGCCGGACTTGATCCGAAATTCGATGCGCAAACACCGACTAACGATAAAATGTTTGAAAATTATCCGGAAGAATTTATCCGCAAAAGTTTGGAAGTAAACTTACTTGGCGCGACTCTTGTGGCGCAAGCGTCGGTAAAGCAGATGATAAAACAGGGATCAGGCAATATTGTTAATATCTGTTCTCTTTATGGAATAAATGGTCCTGACCAAAAAATATATCCGGAGGGAACTCAAAAGCCGGTAGATTATTCTATTTCCAAAGGAGGTCTTGTAATGCTAACAAAATGGCTTGCTACTTCTTATGCCATGAAAGGAATTCGCGCTAACACTCTTACACTTGGCGGAGTAATCAGAAATCATCCAGAAGATTTTCAAAACAAATATGGCGCGAAAGTGCCTGATGGAAAAATGGTTCAGCAGGATGAAATCGGCGGTCCATTGATTTTTTTGGCTTCCGATGCTTCGACCGGTGTCAATGGGAACAATTTAATTGTTGACCACGGTTTTTCGGCGTACTAAAAAGTTTTTGGAATATTATTCCCAGAATTATTTACAGGTACGAGTAGGTTTTTCCGCACTTGGATTTCCATGTTTTATCCATTGTCCTTTTTCGCATGTCCAATCGTCTTCTTTGCTGCGCAGAGCGGCAAATAATCCAGCTAGCAGAATAAAAATGAGAATAACTAAGTAGATTTTCTTCATACTGCAGGCCATTTTGCTGGATCAATTTGCATTGGATCGGCGATGGCTAGTTCTCGTAGCTCGGCTAGAATATCCTCTGGTAGAGGACCGGCTTGTACCGCCTCAACCATGCCAGCAATTCTTTCGGACTTTGTTGTTCCCATCAGAGCAGAGGAGACAGCAAGATTGCTAATAACAAAACGCATGGCCAGTGTTGGTAATGTTATGCCGAACTCGGTTGCTATTTTTTCGGCTTGTCTGGAATTTTCTTTGAGTTTTGCAAGCTCTTCTGGGAGCTGGTCTCGTCGAACAGGTACTAAGCTTCCCTTTAATAAGACAGAGCGGTTGATAATTCCAACATTATTTTTTAGTGCCTCTGTCATCACATTAGCGACCATGCGTTGATCAACAATACTATGAGCCACTTGTAGTGTTTCGAAGAAATTACTGGCAATCGCCGCCAAAGGCGCCTCTTCTCCGCGTGTAGAAATTCCAACATGTTGGATTTTTCCGGTATCTTTTATTTTTTGCAAAATTTCGATTAATTCTCCTCGTTCGATCTGTTCCTTAGTTGCGTAATGCAATTGCAGAAGTTGCAAAGAATCAGTTTGCAGGCGCTGCAAACTTTCATCGATTTGTTCACTGATGAGTTTTTTTAATTCCTCGCCTCTAATATCTTCACCTTTTTCGAGAATCATTGCACACTTAGTGCCGATAACTACTCCAGGAATTTTTCCAATTCCTGATTTTCCAATACGTTCTTCAGCTATTCCGTAACCATATGCCGTATCGATATAGGTTATCCCTGAATCAACGGCTGTTTTTAGAACATTGATAGCTTCTTGTTCGCTTGGTATTTTTTTCTCACCAATGCCGTATTCTAGGCCAAGTTCCACTGTGCCTAGTCCAAGCACTGAGACTTCTAAATTGGTTTTTCCTAGTTTTCTTGATGGTAGTTTGTTCATAGGTACAGGATACCCCATGTTATATTTTGGGGAAATGGGGTAGTTTCCAAATTATAATTTCTAAAATATTCCTCTTTCGCGTACGCTCCGGCCTGCGTCGAAGTACGACGCAAGCCTCACTCGGCACGTTTTTTGTTTCAATAGGTGCGTGAAGCCGCCCATTGGGGCGAGCTTTGCCCTGAAGGGCAGGGCCGCGAAAGAGGAATATTTTAGAAATTTTTAAACCAACTAATCGTATGTGGCTCAAGTGGCAATACTATGCTATAAATTGCTTATGAAAAAAATTATGAATCCCAAAAAGAAGCTTGTTGAAGTAGTGGCTTTGATCCCAGCAAGAGGTGGTCAGCAAACGATTAAGTACAAGAATCTAAGAAAAATGGGGAACAAAAGTCTCTTGGCGTGGGCTGTCGATGTCGCTTTCGCAACTAAGAATATTGATGCAGTGGTTGTATCTACAGAAGACAAAAAAATTGCGCGAGAAGCGGTGAAATTGGGAGCAATCGTTGCCCCTCGTCCTGCTGAATATTCTCAAGCGACCAGTGGTGATGCCGGATTCTATCATCATGCTGTTACTTGGATGGAATCAGAATTGGGATGGACTCCTGAATTAATTGTTAATTTGCGTCCAACCAGTCCAATACGTTTTCCTGAAGATATTGAAGCAATGATTAATTACATGAAAAAAAGTGGCGCAGACGGAATGAAAAGTGTTATTCCGGCGCAGGATCATCCGTACAAGACATGGCAATTTGTGGGTGCGAAGAATTTAGAAGTTGGGCGAGCTGGAGCCATGATGCCAATTTTGGATAACGAGTATCGTCGTATTCATGGGCCGGATCAACCTCGTCAGAGAATACAGCCGATGTTTCCTTACTTTTTCCAGGACGGACAAGTAGATATTACACGTCGGAAGTTTGTATTGCGACCCGAAGCGCTAGCAAATGAAAATATTTTTGGAGAGAATATTCATGGTTATGTTTTAGATCCACTTACCAGTACCGATGTTGATACGCCGGAAGATTTAAGACACGCGGAGAAAATTTACAAGATGATGCTAAAGGAAAGAAAAACAAAAAAGAAGTAGGGTTGTGATACTGAAATTATCTAATATGTAAAGTTGGTACCACCCCCGCGAAGGCGGGGGTCTTTGTGGAAAAAATGACAAACTATATCAACAAGCAAGATTCCCGCCTACGCGGGAATGGTACGGTTTGCTTTTTTGGATGGCCTAGAAGGTGCTTTTGACTAAATCAGTGACTGGATCACTTCGAATGTTTTTTTGCCAGCGTCACCGTCTAGTGTCGTAATGATATTTTTGCAACTCTGCACGCGTCCAGCACGGTCTTTCTCTGGGTGTTCCAAATAATCATTAATTGTAGGGATTAGATCTTTTCTTTTCTTAATAACCCGCACACCTCCGCCAGAAACAACGTCTCTATAATGTTCTTTGAAGTCTTTAACGACCATAGATTTACGCCAGTTCCACCAATCAAGCGGTTTACCATACAGTACGCATATGGTTGGGCGATCTCCCAGCATTGATTCTACGGCGGCGCTAGAAGAGAAATTAATCATGACGTCGGTGTATTTCCATAGAGCTACCAGCATATACATCTCACGCGGCGTAGGGTTGAAATTAAAATCTTTGTGAGGAGAATTATTTCTGCGTCCGAACGAATAACGTAGTGTATAGCCGTATTTATCAGCCCAATGTTGATGCATCGCCGGTTTTCCGCTGCCAGGATGCATTGATGCGTATAATTGTAAGTCTGCTGGTAATTTGCCCTCTTGTTTTGCGATACCAACCTGTTCTGCAACATTAGACATGTCATAAAGCTCAACAGTCGCCATGTGCAATAACCGTTTGGAAGGGTCAAGACCAATATATTCAAAAAGTTCTTCACGCGATGGGATTCTTTCTGAATGAGAAAAAAGATCGAATCTTGGAGAGCCGGTTACCGCGACTTGCTCCTCTTTAATTTCCAAAAATTCACGCAGGAGATGATCTTTCATAATTTGATTCCAGACAATAATTTTATCTGGAATAACTTGACTATCGCGCATACGTGCCATTTTCCAGATATTGTCCCAAGATTCTATAAAAGTGCAGGTTTTAATTTTCATTTCTTTGGCGACAGTTAAAATTGGACGATCAAGATTGTCACGACCTGTTGTAGTAGTCAAAATGAGATCGGGTTTGTACTTGTCGTAGATTTTTCGTAAATTTTCTTTTGTTTCTGGATTTTGCCATTCGTCCGTCTTGATTTCTTCGAAGAAAAAGCGGTTACGTGGATAATCCGCGGCAGGGAAAAATTGATTGGCCCACGGGGCTCCAGGGGTAACAATAACAAAATTCCATGTGTATTTGCTTATCAACAATTCTCTCATTGGTTGAAGCAATGCACGGTGGTGAGATCCCGAAGGTACTGAAATGACTATGGTTTTATTCATCTTTGGCTTCAGTGAAATTATGCTAGGCATCGTTATAAAGAGCAAATTTTACTTAATTTGATAAGTGGAATAAATTTTAGATAGACCAAATGGTGGTTATTTAGTTTTAGTTTTGGTGTATCAAAATATTTCTATTTTTTATAATTAAGCGAATAAATTTTCCATGGATAATAGCAAAATATCGCCCTTAGAATCATTTAGAACAACCTTAAGGGAGGTGGGGGGAAAAATGGGTTTACGACAAGATGTCACAGAAATACTGAGTTATCCCCAGCGGGTAATTGAGGCGTATATTCCCGTTGAAATGGATAGCGGTAAAATTAGAATTTTCCATGGATATAGAGCGCAGCATCAAAATGCCCGCGGGCCATATAAGGGAGGAATTAGGTTTCATCCAAATGTTGATGAGATAGAAGTACAGGCCTTGGCTGCTTGGATGACCATGAAAACGGCTGTCGTGGATATTCCTTTTGGCGGAGCAAAGGGCGGAGTTGCTGTAAACCCCATGGAACTGTCTGATCGTGAATTACAGCGTTTAACGCGTGCTTTTGTGCAAACGCTTGGTGAGGCGATTGGTCCAAACATCGATGTTCCGGCTCCAGATGTGAACACAAATGGTCAAATTATGGCTTGGGCGGTGGATGAATATCGAAAACTGCATGCCGGACAGCCGCATTTGGATGCAACGTTTACCGGTAAGCCGGTTTCTGTTGGTGGCAGTTTAGGAAGAGAGGAAGCAACAGGATACGGTGGGTTACTGGTGTTGTTGAATTATCTGGCTTCGAAAAAAATAAACAAAGACGGATTAAAAGTTGCCATACAAGGGTTCGGCAATGTTGGGTCACACTTTGCGCGTCTTGCAGACAAAGATGGAATGTATGTGGTGGCACTTTCTGATTCTCGTGGCGGTGTTTTCAATCCGGATGGGCATAATGTGAGCGCATTATTCGAAGGACAACGTATGGCAGGGCATTTGGAACAAAATGTTTGTTATCCTCGTATTGGTGTTGCTGAAGCAGGGCAAAAAGAGAGTGTTTGCAAGCCCATTACCAATGAGGAACTGTTGGAATTGCCAGTAGACATTTTGGTTCCTGCGGCTCTGGAAAACCAAATTACAGCTGAAAATGCCAATAAAATTCAAGCCAAGTTGATTGTGGAATTGGCAAATGGTCCTATTACTCCCGAAGCGGATGAAATCCTGGCAAAACGCGGAATTCCTGTGATTCCGGACATTCTAGCAAACGCGGGAGGTGTAACTGTGAGCTATTTTGAATGGGTACAAAATTTACAAAATCTTTATTGGACGAAAGATGAAGTTAACAAACGTCTTGAAGAAAAAATGAACACCTCCGCGAAAGATGTTTTTGATCTTGCGGAAAAAGAAAAAATCACTTTCCGTGAAGCCGCTTACAGAATTGCGCTAGGACGCGTTCAAGAAGCAATGGTTTTGCAGGGCTGGGTGCCGGCTAGCGAGAAGTAAACGCTCCCCGCGCTAAAGCGGCGGGGTACCAGGGGCGTTTTCTGCGAGAAGTTTCGGCTCCGCCGAGATATGCTTATCCACGTACTTTACGTACGTAGAGTTACGCGCGCAGTAGAGAATCTGATTTTCCAAACTAGCCACAGCGCTTCCCAGATTATCCCTTTGTTTATTTTTGATTTGCCTATTCGACGATCAATAAAAACAATTGGCATTTCGGAAATTCGGCCAGCATGAAATTTCGCGCGTGAATTCATCTCGATCTGGAATCCATATCCATCGGCTCTGACTGTATCCAAATTGATTTTTTTTAGAAGTTCGGTACGCCATATTTTAAAACCGCCGGTTAAGTCCGAAATTGGCACTCCAGTAACCATGCGAGCATAAATATTTGCCCACTGGCTTAGTAATCTGCGGTTTGTGGCCCAATCAGACACTTGACCTCCTTGCATATAGCGAGAGCCGATAACCAAATCATGATTTTTAATTTTTTCAATAAATCGCGGAATGTCGTTTGGATCATGAGAAAAGTCTGCATCCATTTGAATTACTGCCTCAACTCCCTTGTTTATGGCTTCCCGCATCCCAGCGATATAAGCACGGCCAAGACCCTCTTTGTTGGCGCGGGTAAGTAGGGATATTTGGCTATGTTTTTTTGCGTATTCTTCAACAATTTTGCCAGTTCCGTCAGGAGATGAATCATCAACAACAAGAATAGAAAGATCGGGAATATTCAGTAGGATTATCGCCTCAATAAGCGGTCCAATATTTTCTTTTTCGTTATATGTGGGAATAACAACGGTTGTTTTCATGAGAATTTTATTTTATGAGTTTAGGAAACTAGATTAAATCTATATTTTTTAGTGCTTCCTTTACTGTGACAAATACCGTTTCCACAGAAATGCTTGCGACACAACTTTTGTCAGATTGTCTGCCTGGTTCCTGCCATGATTTAAATTTTGTTGACGGAGAGTCTACTCTGGAAATATTTTTGCATGGAATTTCGCGCTTTAGGAAACATGGCTCATTGCAAGTTGGTCCTTCAATGGTGAGATGATATTTTTTTGGATCTTTTATGTAGGGATTGAGAAAGTAACTAGGGGCTGCGCGATGTAGTGGTTGACCTCCGTATAAACAGACTGTTTGCAGCCCTGCTGATGCGGCGAAATGGAGTGGTCCACTCATTACACCTATCCCAATATCGCATGAGCCCGCAAAGGCGATATTCTCTCGTAATGTTAAATTTCGGCCGTTATATTTTTGGGGATATTTTGCACCAAACCAAATTGGCGTAATACCTAGTTCGGATTTGATTTTTTCTTCCAGTATTGAAGTTTTTTCCGGATCCCAACCGCGCATTGTTGTTCCATTGATGCTCTCAAGAAAAACGACACGAGGACCGGGAAATTGCTCAGCCACGCTCTTTCCAACAAGCCAGTCGTTGGGTGAGCCGTAGAAAGGATAATTACCGTAATTGATACTATTGAGGCCAATGCGTTCAAGGGCTTTTTGTACGGGATTGTCGAAAATCCCTATCCCAAAATCCAACTCTGCTACAAGATCATATTCATTTTTGATTTTGTCATAATGTTTTTTATTCCATGTCGGATACTGTTTGCCTTCTTCTGTGCAAATTTTCCCGTCAAGTGATAATTTTTTGTCATGCCAGTGAACCAAGTGATGAATATGAGGATTTTCTTGCATTAGTGCGATGCAAAAACCATCCTGATTTCTATCTCCCCAATGTCCTTTGCGATCTTTGTATCCCCAAGCAGTTAGTAATGTAACTTCGGCTTTTGGAAAACGTTTCGAAATAATTTCTAGAATTGGTCCGACAATAAAAAGATGGTCTCCCATGTTTCCCACGTGTTTCAGTAAGATATTTTTTGGCTCGCTCATTACTTGTGATTTATGAATTTTTTTCAATCAACACGTCATTGTCCCAAACGTATTCAGGAAAATTGTGTGCTTCATTTCTTTTAATTAGTTCCACAAGTTTTGTGAATCTTTCGACGGTTTTTTCGAAGTTGTACGACTTTAGTCGGTGTTTGGCGCGTTCGGTGACTTTATCATAGAAGGATTTGTCACCAAGAAGATTGTTGCCAAAATTTATTGCTGTTTGGAAATCCTCTACGTCTCTTACCAATAAATCGGGGAATAACTCTACTTGAGCATCACTTGGGCCTCCGATTGAAGGAGTACCTACTGCGGCGCAATCAGCTTGCACTCTTCCGCGCGTCCACCATGTGTCCATATTGATCGCTAGTTTAACATCTGCGAGATACGGCAAATATTGTCTCCATGGACGAAAAGGCACTACTTCATGCAGGGTGCCCTCAAGCAACTGTCTGTTTAATAAGGAATCAGGAGTCTGAGTAACGTGGATTGTGTAATTCTTGTGTGTTTTTTGAATTTCTTTAGCCGCCAAATGTCCAGCCAAAACATCCGGGCGCGACGTATCTCCTGCCACAAAAATTACAGATTCCTTGTCTGAATAATCTCTCCAACACTTTGTGGCGTATTCGACTGGGTACGGTTGAGGAATGTAAACAACGGGTGTTTTTGTTAGGGATTGTTGATAAGGGACAGTGGCGCGAACAATAGATAAAACTGCATGACAGGAATCGTAAAATCCTCGCAGGTTAGAAAGGTGCTCTTCGTCATTTTGCCATTGTTCACGAAGTTGTCCGAAAGGTTGCGTTGGTACGCCAACGACGATCATTTTTGGGTAAGTTTCACGCAACCTTTTAACAAATTTTGCAATTTCATTGCCACGTTTCCAATCATAAACAGCAAGAATCGTGTCGAAATTGCGGAAGTAACTCAACGGATAATTTCCCCAACTGCCGGATAAACGCCAGCGTAATCGTCGATAAAGACCCTGCAAGACATTGCCGTCCAGCTGTCCCAAGATTGCGCCCATTAACGGTATGTGCTGTCCATTAAAGGCAGTAGTGTACGAGCCAAACGACGTTGGATCAATTTCTGATAAAGGATCTCCCAAATAATTAGGATGCTCGGGGGAGGGAATCCACACTTTACGGGATTTTGTGGTGTATTCTACACAGGCAAATTTCATGATTTTTTCTTCTTAATTGCATAGTACATTATTTCTTGAATTGTATTTAGTTCCGGGACCTTAAGCATATAGGCGGCGATTAGATAAGCGGCAAGTCCCAGTATAGTGCTTCCTATTATGGTAATAATATCGTTTGTTAAACCATGGGTAAATTGTCCGAAAAATTGTCTGCCAAAATATGTTCCCGCGAACAATGCGCCTCCACTGAAGAATATTTTAAATAAACTTGAGTCGGTAAATATTGTCCAGAGATGAGGAATTTTTTTTGTTAAAGCCAATGCGTAAAGAGATGTTAAAATAAAAGGAGAAATAGCTGAACCAAGTGCTAAGCCCTTGGCACCCATTTGTGGAGCGAACAAAAAGAAAAGACCGGAAGTAATAACCTGAGTGATGATCGTAACGGTTACAGACACTCTCGTAACTTTTAACGCCAAGGCCAGATGTCCTAAAAGAGAGCTTAGGCCATTTGCCAGAAGTCCTAGTAAGAGAATTCCCAAGACTGCCGCAGTCATTCCTGTATCTTCCGGAGTAAAAGAGCCACGTTGGTAAAGCAGTCTAACGACATTTGTTCGTAAAAGAACAATACCAATAGTGAGTGGAATACCAAAAAATACCATTAAGCGAAATGCCTGTTTCACTGTTTTGACTATTTCTTTTTCTATTCCCGTTGCTACTGCACGAGAAAAAGCGGGAAAAGAAACGACGACAATGTTAGTAAGGAAGAGGGAATTTGTCATCTGCGATAATTTATCGCCGAATTTTAACGCGGACAATGAACCGACAGGGAAATGTGAAACTAAAATGCGGTAGATGATGCCAGCACCTTGAGCAGCCAAAATGCTTAGGATGAAAGGTGAAACCAGCCACAATACCTTTAGCAAGTCAGGATCATTAAATGAAAGGGTTGGTCTATAGGGAACGCCGGCTCTTTGCAGAGCAAGTAAAATAAGCGCCAACTGTAACGCTCCGCCAATTAATGCGCCAAATGCGAGAACGATTATGCCGTATTTATCAGCTAGAGTAATTACAAGGACGAAGGAAACCAATGGTGAAATAAGACGCGCAGCCGCCGGTAGTCCAAAGACGCGAAGGGAATTAAGCATTGCGGCTCCGAGGTCTAAAAGCATAGTAAAGAAAAACGCAGGTAACATAATTCTCAAGATTTGAACCGTGAGATGATGGATCTCTGGTGAAAAACCGGGAGCAATAAAAAATACTAGTTTATCGGTGAACATTTCCAGTACAAACAAGGCAATGATAAAAATTACCGCAGAAACATCAAATAAATTATTAGCAAGGCGCCACGCGCGTTCCTGTTGTCCTCCTGTTAAGTACTCAACAAAAATTGGCAGAAAGACAGAGGTGATAGATCCGCCCAAAAGAATTTTTGCCAGAAGTTCGGAGGTTCCTTGCGCCATAAAATATGCGTCTGTACTACCGCCAGCGCCGAATTTATATGCTATGGACAATTGTAAGAGAAAACCGGCCAAAAGGGCCATTATGGTAGAAATGCCGATAGCACTTCCTGCTTTTGCGGCTTTAAAAAGCGGAGGTGGGGTGTTTTTTTGCTCCGCTGCGAGAGGTGTAGTCATAACTATTTATACGTTCAAGAATAGCTGAAAAGTGTGTTTTAGTCTAAGAAATATGGTAAATATTATGCATAGTCTTATGAGTTTTAAATATATTTTTAATCGTCTTAAGGGAACGCTCGCGGTCGTAAAAAAAAGAATTTTTAGATCGAAGCTATGGTTTTGGTTAATTTTGTTGTTGTTTATCTGTCTTTCCGGTTCGGTACTTGTTTTTAGAGAAGTGGAGGTGTTGAAGTTTAAGCCCATCGTTGTGGATGGTTTAGCACCAAAACAAAAATATGATCAATCGGAAGCGTACATAAGAGACGGTTTGGTATTTCGTCAGTCTTTTGTTGCTACAAAAAAGAATATTTCTCACATTGCTATTGGTTTATTCAACTTACGACAAACATCTTTTGCGACAAAGGTAATGGTGGGGCTAAAAGATGTTAATAATAATTCTATCGTCGAGGGTATTATTTCGACAAAAGATTTACGCCAAGATTCTTATACTCTCGTACCAATAAATGCTGTTTTGGAAGAGGGGAAAGAATATTTTATTGATATTAAAACGGATGGTATCAAGATTGGCAATGAACTGGTTTTTTCCTATGAGCCGACGAAGAAGCATCTTTTTAATAGCTATCTAACGATTTTTGAAAATGGCGTAGGTAAAAAAACAACAGCTCAAATTGGTTTTTATGTTTTACGGCAACCGACATTAAATATAGTGGGTAAGATACTTTTGCATTCATTATTTTTTTATGTTTGGCTGATTTTTTCGTTGGTTGTTTTAATAATATTTTTAAAGAGAAAGACACGAGTCGGTCTAGCCAATATGTTGCAAGTATCTGTGCCCCTAGATGAATTTTTCAAAACAAACTGGCGAGAAAAAATAACCGTTTCACTACTAAGTATAATTCTTGCATTTACTGTTACATTTCCGTATTACACAAATTTAAATCTTTACAACACGATGGGTGATGTGCAGAGAAACCTTGTGTTTAGAGCATTGGGCAGGAATTCGCTTGTTAAGGAAAACGCTATTGCCCAATGGGATCCCTATTTATGCGGAGGAGTACCACTACTGGCTAATATTGAGTCCGCGCATCTTGATCCATTTTTTGTTTTTACATTGATTTTTGGGGAGAGCTTAGGACTGCGTTTGTCGGTTACCGCGACGCTGGCGATTGGTTTTTTGGGGATGTATTTGTTGTCCAGAAGATTCTTGGGTACAGGCATTATTCCTTCTTTGGTTTCGGGGGCAATATTTTCCTTTTCCGGTTTTCAAATGTTGGCATTTGGTACGGGAGTATTCGCTTGGATTCCGATCGGATGGATTCCGTTATTTATTTATTTTTATCTTCTTGCCTTAAAGCGGAATAAACACATATTTTCTGCGGCAATAATTTTAGCTTTTATATTTCTTGGTGGGGGTCCGCATATGCCGGTATTTTCAGTGATACTCGCGTTCTTGTTAACGATCGGTATATCCGTTTCTTACAAAACGTGGCGTCCGTGGTTGATTTTGTGTTTAATCCTTATGGTTGGCGGATTATTCTCCGCAGTGAAGCTTATCCCTGCCGTTGAACTGATAACGATTTTTGATAAGTTTAACAGATCCCCGTCATTTATTGCTCCGTTTAGTTGGATTCCAAATATGTTTTGGAATCGTAATCAGTTGCAAACTCCTGCTTGGAATTACGCTTTGACCGGCGAAAATTATCGTTGGTCGGAATTTGGTAGTTACGTTGGTATTTTGCCGGTGATTATTTTTCTGGCAGGCATTCCAGTATTCATAAAGAAACAATCACTAAGGACGTGGTTTTTTACTGCAGTAGTGGTGTTTGTGATGGTTTTTGGATGGTTCCCTTGGACACTTATTCAGAGCATACCTGTGCTAAATGAAATTGTTCGCAATCCGCAGCGGCTTCGTAGCGTCTTCTTTTTGCCGTTTGGACTGCTTGTAGCTTACAGTCTGTCTTTTTATTCCCAGGCGATTGTTAAAAATAAGTTTCTCAAACGTCTTGTTGTCGGCGTAATCTCATTAATAATTATTGCAGATTTGCTGACTTTTCATTCGGGCGTTTTCAGAAATTTATTCAATCTTCCTGAAGAAAAAATTGAAAGATCAGATAATTTTGTAAGAGTAGTTGGAAGTTACAGTAATGAGGATGAGGGTTATTACAAGGCCGGATATTTTAATTATCTTGCTAATCAAGGGACGACGGATTTGTGTGTGCCAAATATGAAAATTAACAGAAATGTCGCATCGGTAGGGATAGATGGGAGCAATCCAAGAAAACCGTATCGAGGTGAAGCATATTTCTTAGAAGGTAATGACAAAGTTAAAGTGGAAAAAGTTTCTGCGACAAAAATAGAAATTTCTTTTCAAACACAAAATGACGCTTGGATAATAATAAACCAAAATTATTTCCCCGGATGGTCTGCATCTCCCAAAAGGGAAGTTGAGGGGCGTGATGGCCTTCTTACTGTTAGAGCAAAGAAGAGTGATAGCAAGATTATACTTTCGTACAGGCCGTTGTCCTATGAGTTTGGTTTAATGTTATCGATTGCAACTATGGTGATATTTTTAGCTATTATTTTCTGTACGGTTCGTAAAAAATATTCAAAAATTCAGAGTGCTTAGGGTGTTTTTTTCTTCCGAATATATTAAGTATATTTTGTTTGGTTCTTTTTTTGCTGGGATATTGTTGGGATAAGAAGTTTTAAGTGATGAATTTTTGTAAATAAGGGGAATCGCTGCATATCCTAGATTTTGTTTGCGGTCCGGTGGAACATTCGCAATTACTATTTCGGTCAAGTCTGGAATAGAAGGATAGTTGTTTTTAAGAAAGGATATTGCTTGACTGGTAAAAGAAGATTGTTTTTTTACTTCCAGCATGTGCGAATAGTTGCTCAACATCCACTGTGTTTCGATGGCAATAAAAACGAGAATGGTGATAAATACAATCTTTTTGTTTAAAATATTATTTATGAATGAGAAGTTACTGGCTGCGATACTCATGGCGAGAATAAGACCAACCAGAGGCAAGTAGAGCCACCTTTCCTGTCTTTCATTTAATAAAAGTAAAAAAGGCAAAGAGCAAACAAGATAAAACAACAAGGAAAACCACCTTCCTCTATTTTTTTTATTTATTGCAAAACCTACGATAATAATGATTGCCAGGATGAACAATACTATCAAAATGTGAAGCGGAGGAATATTCATCCAACCGGTGGTTTCCTCAATTTTTACCAAATAGCTTGCTGTTTGCGCATTTCCAGTAATAAGTTCTAGTATCCAGCTTTGAATTGCCCATGTTAAAGAGGCCAAGAGATTTCCCAAAATCACTAATGGATTGATAGACATTTTGTAAGAATTGTCCACAAAAGCCATTTGCAGTCCTGGTTCACTTAGCATCCAATTGCGAATAAATAAAACAATGGAAGAAAAGAATAGATATGGAGTTAGATAAAAGAGAATGGCCTTAATTTTATTTTTTATTTGTTCATCTCCCTTGCCTGTTGCAAGGAGAAATATTGGAGCTAACGCCAAAAATAAAAAAGTATTTTCTTTTGAAAGAATGGCAAAAACAAAGAGAGCTAAGCTTATCAGCCAATATATTTTTTTGCTTTTTTCCCAAAATATCGATAATGCCAGTAGGGAAAAAACGAAAAAAAACGTTGAAAGAACTTCTTGAATTGAGCTTAACCAAGAAACAGTCACAAACACAGCCGAATGTGTTGCCCAAATCAAGGCAGCTATTAAAGAAATATTTTTGTTTAAAAAATGACGAAATATAAAATATATTCCGACCGCGGTAATGGCATGAATCAGAAAGTTAAAAAGATAATGAGGCCACGCTCTAACGCCGAACAGGGTGTAGAGAAATGCGGGAACAACGGAATTTGAGATTGGGCGATAAAATGCTATTTGTACAGGGATATCTGATTTGCCCGCTTCAACGAATCCGCGGTCTGTTAGGAGCGTGGCGGGATTTTCCGCTAACAGTATTCTTGCTCGATCAAGAATAACAAAGTCGTCTTGGCGGAAATACATACCAAGAAGAGGAGTAAAAGAAAAAAGTACGAATAAAAATACAACAACGATTTGTGGACATTCTGCTTTTAAGTTTATTGGCCTTGTTGTTTTGGTTGGTTTTTCTTTTGGGCGCATGCGCCAAGTAAAAAAACAGGCGCAAATTAAAATAATGGCGATTTCAATCGTTGGGTGCTTAAGGATATAGTCTGTAATTAAATAAATTAGCGGCGGCGACGAAAGAACAGAGAAAGAAATGTCGCCATATACGGGATCTCCATTGATGAATGTTTGTCCTTCGGGATATTTTTTACTGTCAATTTGGTATCGTAATGGAAGACAATCTTTTTCGTTTAGAGTTGGCGCTTCCAAGTCAAAATAAATACTCTTTCTGTTGATCGGTTTAAATTTAAAAAAAAGTTTATCATTGTAAAAAGCACTAGAGACAGTAGTATTAATTTTGATCAGATTTTTTCCATCATGAGGGGAATTTTTTACTGTAAATGTTATAGGGGTGTCTTTTGGCAAGTCCTTTTTGTTCAGTTTCATTGTGATTCCTGAAATATTACCTATTGGCACATTCACAGTCTGCCCAATTCTTGATTGATTAAATACTTTTCTGATGTGCAGTGGATTTTGATCTGGTTCGTTGGTTTGAGAAGTAATCGCAATAGGTTGCCAAAAAAATAAAATTATTATTGTAAACAAAGCAAGAACATAAAGAATATTCTTTATGTTGAGTACTTTTTTGTTGAATAATTTTGGCAAATTAGCGTTTTCCATTTACCCGTAGTCTATCTGTACATTGGCTTATCTTCAAGCTAGTATTTAATGCAAATGCAGAGCAATTTTCAGCAGTGGGGTTGGAAAAAGAAGATAGTGCTTCTTTTACTTTTTGTTTTTGTATCTTGTGCGGTGGTGGGTGTTGTAAAATACTTTCCCTTTAGCGAGCGTGCCGATTTTGTAGTTCGCGTAAAAGATGGTTTGCATAATATTAATCTAAAATCCGGAGATGAAATAAAACATGAATTTGCACCAAAGGTTAATAAAATAAATGGAGTAATTGTTTATACCGATGCTGGATACTTTGGTAAAGAAATTGAAGTAGCTGTTTTAAATGAAGAAGGGAAAGAACTAGTTAAGAGCAAAAATGTAAAGCGTGAATATTCAGAAGTTCGTACGACGTTAACTTTTTATTTTCCTGTTGTCGAAGTACCTACGAATGGAAAAATTTCGATTGTAGTAAAAAACATCGGCAAGCAAGATGTTTCCTTTTGGGGGAGAGATCTGTCGGGAGGCAACGTAATAGCTTTTTCACTACTGAGACCGACGCTTGCAGACCAATCCTTACGGCTTGGGGTGTATGTAGGAACTATATTTTTTCTAGCGTTTGCTGTTACCGCGCTTTTTTTTAGAGGGAAAAAACGTTTAGTTGGGATAATCGCTATTTTGATAATTATTACCCCAATAGCGTTGGCGGGACTTTTGCGTATGGATAAATGGGGAATCTCTGACTGGGATTATTATATTTCGGTACATAGCGCTTATAGGCAAGAAATTTTAAAAGATCACGTCTTTCCGTTTTGGGATCCTTTTACCTCTGGCGGAACAGCTGGATTGGCTGATCCGGAATTTCCGTTGTTTTCTCCATTGTTTATTCCGGAATTAGTTTTTGGTGTTCCTTCTGGGATAAGGATGGCAGTAATGATTTCGGTGATTATCGGGGGTTTAGGAATGTTTCGTTTGGCGCGATATCTAAAATTAAGTTTGGAAGCAGCAACATTGAGTGCTATTGGTTTTATGTTTGGTAGCGTTAATCTATTGGAAATAATAGAAGGACACGTGAATATCTATATGGCAATGTGGATACCTTGGATCATGTGGGCTTGGATTGAAATGATACGCGGAAAGAAAAAGCCATTTTTGTGCGGAATATTTTTAGCTTTAACTTTTTATGGTGGTGGAATTTACCTTTTAATGTACACCGCGCTGGCTTTTGTCGGTTTGGGTTTTTTTACTATCAAGCCATTTAGAACATTCTTGTTAACACTAAAGGCGGGGTTGTGGGCGCTGGGCTTATCGGCCTTTAAATTAATCCCTGTTTTTCTTTGGCTTAGAAAGTATCCGGATAGTGCGTATGCGGGTTCGACTAACACACTTCCGTGGCTTAAACAAATATTTTTGGAACGTATTCCACATGGTGCGGATGTAATCTTTAGACAAGGAAGCGGGTGGCATGAATATAGTGCTTATTTGGGCCCTATAGTCCTTATTTTGGTCGTAGTGGGGATTTTGTGTGCGAGAAGGGATAAAATGGCCAGAGTGTTGTTTTTTTCAGCCGTAGGAGCTGTGTTGATTTCTGCGAGTGGCCCCTTTTTAAAGCCATTTTTTGATGTTTTTCCGTATATACCACGTTCAAATATTTCGCGTTTCGTTTTATTTGCGGTAATTCCTGTCTTGTTGATAGCCGGATATGGTATTGATTTTATTCAAAAAAAAGTAAAATTTGGACAAGTAATTGCTATCTTTTTAATTGGTTTTGTAGCAGTTGATTTGATGAGTTATTCATATGTTATTTCCCAACAAGCTTTTGTTGTTAATCCACTGGAGTTATCGCAAAAATCTAATTTTCCCATTGAATATACGGCAGATGGCAATTACACAGAAGTAATTAGTACCAATAGCAATGAAGTGAAATATTCACGTTCCTATGCGTCCTTTCTGGCTGGCTATGGATCAACAACATTTCCCTCCGTGCTTGGTCCGGATTCGAGAGTGAAAGTGATTCAAGACGAAGAACATCAATATGTTGAATTAGAAAATAAGCAAGGAACTGTAAAGCTGGTTGATTGGAATCCAAACAAAGTAAAGATATCCGTGAATGCACAGAATGACGACCTGTTGATTATTAATGCAAATTACGCCGATGGCTGGTATGCAAACAGTAAACCAGCATTAGATGTTGGAGGAAGAGTCGCGGTGAAAGTGTCGAAAGGTGAGTCATTGGTTGTTTTTCAATATAAAACACCAGGGGCAATAGCAGGAATGGTAACTACTGTATTTACTTTGTTGTTAGCGATATGCCTAGTTGTCTTAAAACGATTTGGCAAAAGTAGCCATTTTTCCTAGTCACTGTTCTCATTTGATATTGACTCTGGATTTAATTTCTTTTTTTCTGGTTCGTTTGTCCTATCTACTGTGCGCTGGAAAATGTACGCTCCTTTTTCGTACCAAACCTGCTTAAACTCGTGATCTTGCAGGATAACTTTTAATTCGTGTTTCATTGAACCTTCAGAAAATGGCCAGGAGTACGCGAACGAACTGAGCACTAGCCATTTTGTCGAATTATTTATATCTGGGTAGTTTTGAATTTTTAGGCGGTTGGCCAAATGCGCAGTAAACCCGCCCGAGGCCGCAATCATATCGTCTTTCGGTATTATTTCCTCGACTTTTTTTACTGCATCTTCGTGTCCAATTATTAAATCATCATGTATAGTATGTTTTTCGTGGCTGAAAAAAAGAGGCGCTTTTTTGTCATTCCAGGTGTTTATCTGGACGCTGTAAATAAGAAGGGCAGAAAATAATACAGACGCAATATTTGAGAATATTTTTTTGACGTAATCTGTGGATAAATTGTTACGTATCAATAAAACAAATAACCAATTTAGCAGTTTCTTAATATTAGTAATGCCGTATACAGCGCCTATTGCCAGAATTGGTAGGATATTGGCATTGGAGTAGTTGCTAATAATCCATCTATAGCTATCGGGACTAGTGAAGCGCGAATAAAAAATAGTTAAACTTGAAATATATGTTAGGGGTGAAAAAAGCGACAAATATCCAAAAGAAGAGAAGAGGGTTTTAATTGTGGTTCGTTTTACTTCTGTATCGGTCATATTTTGCAGAATCGCTTTTGGATACTGGAAAAAACCGCGAACAACATTGTATGGGTCTTTTTGATCCGAATCTAAATACGTAAGGGTGGCATGATCTTTTGTCCAAAGGGGCATGACAACATAAGCAACAATGCAAAAGTATGCAAAGGAAATAATCATTACCATCAAAGCTGTCATAAGCGGCTTGTTTATGATAAATGAACGAATAATCTCTAAAATCGGTTTTCCCTTGGTTGGCTTAATTGATTTTGCGTCGAGTGTGCCACCGCGTATCATTTGTATCTTCCTGACAATAAAATAATATGTTGACTTAAATAATGTTGCCAAAAAGAGATAAAATCCAATCATAAAAAAAATAGGGGGAGCGTCTTCGCGAGTCATTAGTCCGAGAATGAAGGCAATCCCTAGAATATACTTTTTTCGAAAATGGATGCCATAAAAAAACCATATAATTGCCGCTCCAGTCAAAACACTGGGGTGAAAATCAAAATTTAAAGCATATTGGCTTCCAATGAAAGCGAGGTATGCGTAGAGAATGGCAAGAGAAAGCAGAATATTTTTTAGCAATAAGCGAGAGATTTTATATAATGGCCAACCAGCAAGGGTGACAGCCATGGCCTGTATTATTAATAACAGGCGAGCATCCGGAAAGAAACGATAAAACGGAGCAAAAAGAGCGATAATAAAATGTGCGTGGTCACCCCACATCACCATATTTTTAAAAGTGTTAAACGGAAGGCGGAAATGGCTCAAATTAAATAATGCTTGTGTGTATCCGCCAAGATCTAATCCTGTCTCAAAATAGTGGTAATTAGAAAATCCTAGTTTAATATAAAGAAAAGAAAAAACGGCGATAAAAACAATTGCCACAAAATCACCAAGTGGAATTGTTTTTATTTCACGTAATTTGAATTGTAAGTTTAGTCTTTTGGCCATTCAACCTCTCGGCTATTATCAGTTGTAGGGGTAACCGCGAAATGTAGCAAGTCTGGGCATACTTCACTTGGCTTAAGTTGACTATTGGGCTCACGATATTGAATAAGCCATTTGACGTCATATTTTCCAGGCGCAATTTTTATTAATTTATTTCCATTTGCGAGAAAATGCAGGCGATTGCGGATGTTTATATTATTTGAAAAAACGTTATCAAGATTTTCTATACAGGAAACTAGGGGACGGAAATCAACCAAATCGGATGCGTTTCCATACTTTTCTCCCAAGATTTGAAAATTATCCGTGCTACCTCCTGTTTTCGTAAAAGGAATGAGAATAGTTTGAAAATTAAACAACATTAGTAATAAACAAAGAATAATAGAAAGGGAATATCCGGCTTTTCTCAGTTTGTAGCGATCAAAAATAGAGCCCAAGCCGACCCCCGCCAGGAGCCAAATACTTAAAGTCACGACGGAAAAATAACGCAGGGCATAATATTCAATCATGAATAACAAAACCAGCAAATACACCGCTGTGCCAAATATCCAAGCTATAATAGTGGTGCGTTTTTTGCTTAATATTATGCCGGCGATAATTAAAACGGATAGAGAAAGCCAAATATAGCGATTAAAGGTATCGGTAAAGAGATGTGATGTGTAGTGTGCTGCATAAACTGAGCCAGATATAAATCTTGGAGCAAGCCGCGGTAACTCGACTAGACGGTTGGTAAAATAGCGCGCGTTTTTTTCAGCATTTCCCTGGTCGCTCTTATATAAAACCAAATTAGCGTACTGTATTCCGAATGATGCCCAAAATCCCACTGTTGCCATTAAAGCGCCTAGAGCAACTTTTTTTAGATATTCCTTGGAAAAGTTTCTTGATAATTTTAATATCGTGATTGGTATTGCAGTAATAATTATTCCAGCAAGCACAGCCAAAAATAAAATATGTGTATTTGCGCCCAGCCCGGCAGCAAAGCCCATAAGCAATGCCGACCATTTTTTCTTTTGCTGATAAAAATATATTGTCAAAATAACAAAAAAAGGAAGCAAGGTGATTGCCCATGACATTCGTTGTTCGGCAAAATATATAGGAGAGAAAGCAACTGCTGAAAGTCCCATCAATCCACCTATCTCTCCAAATTGATGTGTTAGTACCTTGTAAGCAAGCCCAAAAAGCGATGCCGAAAATATAAGAGTAACCAAGCGTAGTGCAAAAGCGTTGTATCCAAAAACGAAAACGAATGGCATCCTAACGTAGTCGATCCACGCTCCGATATAAGAGCGTTCGCCAACCAGTGGTGGTTTTTTGTTTGTAAGCAATTCGGAAATATTTTGTCCCTCATCTCCTTCATCACCCATTAATCCTGGTACTCGATTGATGTATAACGAGCTTGTGAACAAAAAGATTGAAAAAATAATCAACAAAAAAATATTTTTTGTCGTCAGTATTCTTTGAAGCATGGATATATTGTACATGTGATCTATTTATTTAATTCTGTTTTGGGATTTATGTATTCATCGTTTGGTATAACAATGAAGTTACGTAATTCTGGACAGAGTTCGTCTTTTCGGCGTAGTGAAGGATTGAGAGCATCTGGTCCCATGCGATAATCAATAAACCAGCGAGCATTTTTACGCGTGTCTGTTACTCTAATCTGCTTGTTGTTGTGATGCATAAACATTAATCTGTTTGTTATTTTGGGTTCAGGCGCATACACGGTTGCCTTGTTTTTAATTATGCAACTTACAAGTGGTGTTATATCCGCAAAATGACCGGCCGTATCCCAAGAAGATCCGGAATCAGGGTAGGTTTTTGCTGTTCCTGCAGAGGCAGAGTAGGCGTTAAAAACAAAAGTATATGTCCATAATGAAAAAGCCAAGGCGCAAATTATAGGAATAGCGGAAAGTATTTTTATATTTTTTATACGCAGTATTACTATTTTTCCTAATCCAATACCCGCCAATGACCAAAATGCCAATGTGGCAATATGCAAGTAACGCGCCCGGAAATAATTAGCGATTATGGCAGTGGCAATCACAGTAAAGACAATACCCGTAAACCAGAGTAATGTTTTTTTGCGATGTGACCGTAGAACTAACGCGAAGAATACAAGAGTAAACAAAAAAACGATAATTATGCGTGTCCACTTTTCGGAAAATTCCCCGATATATTCTCCTATGTACGAAGATGACGAGAAATAATAGAACACGGCTAAGAAAAGATCGTGAAAACGATCGCCGATACTTGACCACGAACCTACCCTAGCACTTTCTACGCGGAATGTTGTTAAAATATTCAACTGGATGCCAAAACTGGCCATAAATCCTATCAATGCCGGCCACCAAGACAGGAAACGAGAAAACTTTCCTCTCTGGGAGATTGTATAAATAATAACAATAGCCGAAACTGGTGCCAAAAAAATCATATGTGTTCCAAGGCCAAATCCTGCCACAAGTCCGGCGAGAAGTGATTTGTAAGGAGATTTTCCTGTTAAAACAAAAAGAAACAAAAAGAAACAAAAAGGGAGAAATATTATTGGCCAACTGATGCGTTGATAGAGAATGAATGGGGGAGAAAAACAGAGAAAGGCAAGAGCAAATAAACTTATGGGATTTCCAAATACTCTACGAAAAACGATAAACGCAAGCCAAAAAGTAATAATTGAAGAAACAAAAAATGGGATGCGCATAGCTAATGCATTTGGCCCAAGCCAGTTTACGAATGGCAAGCGTGCGTAGTCGCTCCAGAACCCTACGTATGATTCTCTTCCCTCAATATATGGTTTGCTGTTTTGAATATGATCAACTACGCTCAATCCCTCATATCCTTCGTCTCCCACCATTGCTGGGATTTGTCCCAATTTGTACGAGTTTACGAGTAAAAATAGTATAAATAAGCATGACACTGCTGCATAGGTATAAAGCTTATCTGTTTTAAGTATTTCTCTGAGCGTCATTTTTGCGGAGAAAATTTGTTGTATTTCCTAATAATAGCGTATCGGATAATAGCTTCAAACAACCTTTATGTTGTTCGATCTGATTAATTTTATACCGAAACCAAGCAGAGTTAAAAGAAATATAATTAGCCACGATGTAGCACTAATTTTTATAGCCGTTAAAGTTTTTTCTGGGAGATATTTAAAGGTGATCGTATGCTCTCCTTTTGGCACGATTACTCCGCGAAAAATCCAATCAGATTGTAGTATTCTTGTTTCTTTGCCGTCAACATAAGCGTGCCAGTCCTGATAGAATGTATCACGCAGAATTAAAAAACCATCTCCATTATTTTTTGTTTTCAATATAACCTCAGTTGGTTTGTACGAAACAAAATCAACTGTTCCAACGCTGAGTACTTTATCCTTGAGTAAAGTATCATCTTCTACGGGTACGGGATCTTCTGCTGACTTAGCATCAAACAAAACTGCTCTTGCGCCATCTGGATGTGTAACCGAAGCGACATTTTTTACAAATTCTGCGCGTGGGGCAACCTCAAGGTTTTTATATAAGCGTACTGTTTGGCCTTCACTTTTGGTTTCCTTAATTAATTCAATATTGGACATGTCACCAATATCGCGATTTTTTTCGAATGAACCCAAAAGATATCCGACGCCTAATCGGTCCAATAGTTGTCTTTTTTCTGAAATAAAAGGATTGTATCCGACCGCGTTTTCGTTTTGATCGCCGATTTCATATAGATACCTTTTAACTTCGCGAAGCTGCAAAGCGCCAAGCCATTGTGTACTCGGAATATTTTTCTCTGCGGCAATATGCGGAGAAAGAATTTCTTGTGAAAGTTTTATTCTGTTTGGAGAAGAATAAAGTGGTGTCAAAGCTATATCTACATTGGTAGTATCTTTTATTGTGTTGTTTGTGCAATTACCCTGCATGCATACAACAGACGATCCACTAGGAAGAAAATCAGCGCTTTTGCTATTTGGATACGCAGCATACATAACCCAAGGCCCTTGTTTATCTCCTGTTTGGCTAAAAGTCACGAGAAAATTATGATTAGTGGTATTTTTAAAAGTATTCGAGAAAATAAATTCAAGACCCTTTCTGTCTTTGATGTCTTTAGCTGATATCGTTACCGTCTGCTGGAGTTTCGTATCAAGATCTTCTGTTGTGAGTTTTATTAATGTTGAAGTTTGAACATTTCCTCCCCAGCGTAAATCAAGATTTATTCCGCGTAATTCTGAACCAAAACTAGTAAATGTTTGTTTTATAACAACATCTGTATCTAGTCGTTTAAGCTGATGAAACAATGCTTGGGGCTCCATGCTTACTGAGAGATCTCTTTGAGTGAAAAGGCGTGGTCCCCATGGCTCTGCGTTTTGTAATGTTTTTTCGGCACTGGCTATATGGAATGGCTGCAACGCAGGCACGCTGACATTTCGTGTTAGATTGGGTAAAAGAATTTCTGCTGTCGCTAAAACAATAAATAAAATTATGTTTTTCTCTGATACTTTTCTTCCGAGTAACAGGATAAAGGGAATAGTAAAGAACGGAATTAGAGTACGAAAATATTCGCTGGTTAAATTGGCGGTAACTTGCGTTTTGATGTTAGTGGGAACATTGAGCCAACTAAGATAAGATACTAATAATATAATAAATATAGCGCATATGAGCATGGTTGTTCTTTTCCGCTTACTGGCTTTTATTAGCGCCTCTGCGCCATAAGCGACCATAAAAGATATCGCGATGATCAATAATAAAATCCATCGTGCCGGAATAGCTAGGGAATCTAACCAATGATGTTCTACTAGATAACGATATAAAGGAGATGTTTCTCCACTAGACATTAAAAGCGAAAGGATTGTAAGCAATGAAACAAATATCAAAGGCCTTTTGGGCATGCGTCTAATTGAAAAAATGCCAACCACCAACAAGCTTAAAACAGTAATGCCAAGCCAAGAGCTTAACTCAGTTTCATTTTTAGCACCGATATAATTTTCGTGATAACCGAACGCGTGTGGAAAAACCCATGACACTAGATGCGAGAAGGGGAGGTTAAATTCATAAAGCTCACTTGGTAACATGGCATCAACACGATCGGAATATGGTATCACCGAGAAAGTGGCGCCTATCTGCGCGTATGACAAAAGAATTGTTAGTAGGGCTGCCGGGATGAGTGGAACAAGGCGTAATGAAGTTTTTTTAATATCAGTAGAAAAATGTGCGATGGCATAAATAATCAGGGAAAAAGCGCTGATCATTGCCGCCTGAGGTTGGCCCAATAGAATTTGCATCGCAATGGCCAAACTTAATCCCAACAATGAACGATATGATTTTTTCTTTAACCAGTTGCCAAGCAAAAATAAACACAGAGGAGTCCAAGATAGAGGCAAGATAACGTTTGTTAAGTAATAGCGACCAACAAAAAATCCCGTTCCTGCAAAAACGAAAGCGCCAATAGCGGACGATTGTTTCTGAAATTTTTCTTGTCTTAACAACAGATACATTCCCACTGTTGCTAGAATTGTGTGTAAAAATAATGAAATATTAAGAGTTATTACTCCAGGTAAAAACTGTCTTAAAACAACATGAAGGGGATAAAAGAATCCCAAATGGGAAATAGCGATCAGGGGATAACCCATTTGGAGATCCGGATCCCACAATGGTAATTGACCGGCGCGTTGATAATGCGCGAACATATCTTCTATCGGTGCGGTAATGAAGGTCATATCGAAATCGTAGAAAAGACGTCCTCTTAGCCACACAAAGAAAAAAGGAATTAAAACAAGAGCAAGGCAAGAAAGAAACGGCCATTGCGTGCGTACGAACGCTTTGATTATGTTTTTCATTGTTGCGATTCTATTATTCATGGCTAATTGGTATGCTTATATAATGCGGAAAATTCTGAATTTACGAAAGCTGTCACTTGTTGCTTTTTTTGTAGTATGGCTTACGTGGATAGTAGTAGTAGGTTTTCAGGTCAAGAAAAATTTATCTGGCAAAGTGGAGGAACGGGCAGCAAATTTGATTGTTGCTATAAACGAGAGTACGGAACTTCCGATTTACTCCAAATTCTATGTTACACAAAGTGTATCTTTTCCTGAACCAATTATCTTAAATCGTGTCAATGTTCCTATTCGACAGCCAGATGGTTATAAAAGCACCCTCTTAGTGAGTATTCAAACCGATACTTTAGAAAATCAGGAAAATAATTTTGAAATATCGGCCAATACTCACGATCTCATTATTCCTCTGAATTTTAGTAAACCGGCGAAAAATATGACGATTATGATATCAGCGGTGGATGTTTCGTGGAAAGTCAAAGATACTGCTGCTCCCCGTGTTTATCGGGAAAAATCTCGTAGTGGATATAGAGATGGGCAGATGACAATCGCGGGGATAAATAAAGAAGGAAATATAGCGTTGTCTGTGTACGCCACATATACAAAAACTAACTTTATGCACAAGCAGTTTAATGAAAATCACAAAATAATTTCCCTTTGGTTTAAAGAATTGCTTTTAGTTTTTCTTGTGATTGTCTGGCCGGTTATTTTTCTTGATGTCTTCTTTGTTAAAAAACAGCAAAAGTAAAGTGAATAGTGTGGTCCACGTAAAAGCGGCATAAAAAACTGCGACGCTTGGGTATTTATTCAGTTGTTTGAGTGGGATAAATATTCCCATAACAAGTGGAATGGCAAAACAAGAAAGAATGTAAATATAGCGAATGTGGGAGCTAGTTAGTATGTATAAGAAAATTAAAATAACGGAGAAAGCGAGTAATGGAGGAGATGGAATCTTAAATAGAAAAAAAGAAAGTAATAAGAGTATTCCATAACCAATGAGACGGTTTATGTATTGAATGATTATTGGCATTGGTTTATTGAGTTTGAAGAGATCTGCGCATACTCGGGCATTTGATAAATTTCCACTTCGGCATTTTTGTAAACCAACGGAAACATTGAAGGGTTATTGCTATATGACTTTGGCGCCTTTTCTATCCATGTGTAAAAAAGAAAATAGTATTTATGTACTTTTAATTTCGGTATATCTTCCAGTACTTCTTGGCAAGAATTTAAAAGTCTAAATTTTGTTGTCTGGTAGTCTAGAACGAAGTTTTCATGTTTCGCAAATATTGGTAACCACTCCACCCCACGCCCTCTGTTTAGAGTTTGTATAATTACGGCCTCTTTCGGCAGGTTGGCGTTGATCCATTCGTAGGAAGTTAGTTCTGTTTTGTGCAATGATGAGCGTTCTCCAATAAATATATTATAATATCCCTGAGCTGAAAGCCATGCGTGACTGCTTAAAATGAGCATTAAAAAAACGACAACTGTGTTACGAAGCAAGTTTGTTTGAAATGTCGTTTTTAAAATACTGTTTAAACCAAGTGAGCCAAAAATAATCAATGACAAAACAAAATAGGGGGAAAATCTTCTTTCCCAAGCGCCTATTCCAATCAAAGAGTTAAAGGTTGCAAAAAAAGAAAGAACAGCAAACACAACCAAAAAAACTTTTCCAAAAGAACGATATTTTTCGGAAGCATAAAAAGTTACTAACCCTAGGGGTGCAATAATAAATAGTATGCCAACTCTTGTTTCCAGGAAGTCCTTTATTGAAATATATTGAACAAACTCTTTTGTGCTCGCGTAGGGTAAATGTCTTGGGAAAAAAAAGAAAATAGTTATTATCGCGCAAGCAACAACAAAAACTGCGGCAATTGGTAAATATCTGTATGAGTGTATTTTGCGAAGAAAATAGTAAGGGGTAATAAGTGTCAGCGTCAAAGCGACGATTGCAAAAGTAGCCGGGTGCGCAAGATATGTGCAGACCAACATGATCATGAAGAGCGCTTTTTTGTTACTTAAAGCAGCGTAAAATAATAATAGTAAAAAAGGGATGCTCCACAGTTGGGCAATGGTTCCATCCCTGAAAAAAGGTAGGATGTCCCAGGTTGAGACGGACCAAAATATAACACCTATGGCTGCGGTTAGATTGTTTGCTATTTTGCGTAGCAGTATTGTCAACAAGATCCCTGATGTTGCATATCCCAGAGCCATAAAAATCATAAAGCGATATGGCCATGTTATTGGCAACAATCTCGAAAGCGATAAAATAAAACTAGAAAGAGGATACGGAGATGACTGAAAATGGGAAAAACTACTAGCAAGCATAATGTGTGAGGGGGCATCACCTCCGATTGGTACGGAGACTGAAAAAGGGTATTGAAAAGAAAATACCAATAATATTAAAATTCCAATTGGCAGTAGGCCTAAATTACCGAGTTTTTGTAAAGTTAATCCCATGTAGTATAAAGATTACCTTATTTTGTGTTGATAATGTAGGATCAAGATAATGAACGAGAAGTCAGATCACTTAATGAATAGTAATATTTGCATTGTTATACCTGCTTACAACGAAGAAGCGGTTATAGGAGAAGTAGTCAAAGGTATAATCAACTGTGGCTACAAAGACATAATAGTCATTGATGATGGATCTACTGATCACACCTATGATAATGCTCGGAATGCAGGCGCCACAGCGTATCGTCACAAGATTAATCGTGGTAAGGGTGCAGCAGTAAAAACAGGCCTAATTGCGTCAAAAATCACGAAAGCACAGGTTGTTGTGACAATGGACGGTGATGGGCAACATGATCCATTGGACATAAATAAGGTGATAGAGCCGATTGTGTCTGGTAATATTGATGTTGTTTTAGGCACAAGAATGTTTATTTTTAAAGACATCTCGTTCCACAAGGTTTTAGCAAATAAGATGGCTAATTTTCTGACTCGTGTACTGACGGGTATGTGGGTTTCTGATAGTCAATCTGGTTTTCGTGCTTTTGATGTAAAGGCCCTAGACGTGCTTCACGATGTGGGGGATAAGTATGAGTATGATAGTGAAATAATTCGTCAAATTGCGCGTAATGGCTTAAAGTGCAAAGAGGTTCCAATAAGGGTTTACTATACGGAGTACTCGTTAAATAAAAAGCATAAACAGGGTATAGTGAATGGTGTAAAAACGGTATATCGGTTAGTTTGGAACATTATTTCTTAGGAATATTTAAATGAGATTCTATCAGATAATCGTGTTGGTGGTTGCTTCTGTAATGCTGATTCAAGGAGTTGCCAGACTTATCAAAAACTTCCCCAACCAATCTTTTTTAAAGATTGCTGTGAGAATTTTAGTCTGGTGTGGCATGATAGTTATTGCTTTTTTTCCGACGGTAACAGATGTGTTGGCAAATTTTGTTGGGCTCGAGGGCAATATCAACGCCGTCATATTGGTTGGTTTTTTGTTAATTTTTCTCATTGTTTTTAAGATATTGTCAATTATTGAACGTATTGAAAGAGATATTTCCATCCTTACGAGAAAAGATTCGCTTGAAAGCTTGTATAAAGACAAGTAGTAGTTGGTTTAAAATGAATTTTTCACTTTTGGGAATAAATATTGGTACATATTTATTGTATTTTTTGTTTGCTGTTGTAACTCGAAATCATATAGATAGCCCAGCAAAATATGCGGAATCTTTTTTTGCTTTGGCAGTAATTTTTGTTTTAGGGGGATTGAATATTACAGCATTGCTACAAGTATTTTTAAATAAGAAGTTTACTAGACTAGAGTTTGTAAATATTTCAGCCGGTTTTGCTTTTTTGGGAGTGATTTTAATAAATTTTGTGGAAATGATGTTTTTTCACAAATATGTTTTATCGGTGATAATGGCCAACTCAGCATTGATTTTTTTATTAGGATTTTTTATTTCAAAAAAAATATTATCGCAACGTAAGTCTGATTTTAGGAACCCCGTATTCAGTTTTAGTAAGAGAGATAAAAATGAATCGATGTTTTTTTTACTGATCGTTGTTATTTACACTGTTGTTGTCGGAAAGATTGTGGCTGCTTACTATGCGTTGCCGGATATTGATCCGTATTCATGGATGCTTCATACGCAAGCATGTATTAATGCGGATGATATAACAAGTTGCTTTGGAGGAAGGCCTCTTTATGAGGTGCTGAATTTACTTTTCGTTCGTGCCGCAAAAATTGATTTATATGTATATTTTAAATATATTTTCCCGTTTCTTTCTTTATTAGTAGTATTGCCGGCAGTGATGGTGGCAAGGAGGGCGAATACTTTTGCTGGAAAAATATTAATAGCGATATTACCACTCACTGTTCCTTCAACGCTGCTTTACCTGCTCACGCCAATGCCTCAGGCAATAGCTATAATATTAATATTCTTTTTTTTCTATTGGCTTTTGTATTCTCATTTTTCAGGGAATAATTATTTTTACTATCTCGCCGGAGTAATATCTCTTTTTATGTTTTGGTATCACGAAGTCGGGCTATTTTTCTTTATTGGTTGGTTTTTTGTTACTTTTTTTAGAGAAAGAAAAAATATTTTAAAGTTTATTCTGACACATCGAGTAACAGCGGCGGTATTTTTAACGCTGCTTTTGTCGAATTTACACTACCTACAGCAACCATGCGAATTTGTTATAAACTGGATGAATAATCTTTCTGGTGTTTTTTTTCACATAAAAATAAACAGATATTTTCCAGCTGCTTATATGAATATTGATGGAAGTGGAATGGGTTGGCCAGGTGCTGCGGGAGTAGCAAAATATTATCTTTTTTATGCTGGGCCGCTAGTTATACTCCTGCTGTTGCTGTCTTTAATGTATACAATAAAGAACAGGAAGTTATTTTTACGAAATATTGTAAAAAAGGAATACCTAGTGCTTTTTTCTCTTTTTGTTCTTTTCTTTTTCTTTGCCGAGATTACGCCAAGGTTATTTAGTTTAGCTTTTTTACCGGAGCGAATTTGGATATTTGCTGGAATTGTCGTGCTGTTTCCAATTATGCACTATGTATTGATATGGAAGAATAAGTTAATAATATATTTATTACTAATCTTTGCGGCTATTGGGGTGTCCGGCGCTATTTATGTTAATCAGCAGAAAAAATTTACTTTACCGGATTACCGGATTAATGCGGCAACGTGGATTAGAAAAAATTTACCGAATGATAGAATTATATTATCTGTCGGTGACAAAAACTTAATTCGTTTTTACTCTAAATCTCGATATTATCTAATGCCGAGCAGTTTCTATTGTGATGATAGTATTAATAGCTTATCGACTATTTGGTCGTATTTTAGTGACGGTAGAATTATTTATTCACCAAAACAAGAAAATATTGAAAAAAACTTTAGAACCGATCTTGCAAGTTATTTAGCTAAGGAGAACACCCCCACAATTTCAGAGGTACAGACGATGGTATCGGAATATTTAGCGCAAGAAAGTTCTGATGACGTGCGCTTAGGTCAAGAAGATTTATTGAGCTTAGGTTATATATATTATTATCGTGATGATCCTCGAAATCCTATAATGGATAGGCCGTATTATCAAAAGAAATCTTCTTGTGAAATTCCAGTTTTCGAAAAATATCCGAGTTCTTTTAGGATGATCTATAACGATAAGGAGATGGTAAAAATTTGGAAAATTATCAAATGAAAAAGCTTCTTGTTTTTTCTCCGTACTATCTGCCGCACGTAGGTGGTTTAGAGTCCCATGCTGCCGAGTTTAATGAGGAAATTAGCAAAGAGGGCTATCGCGTAACAGTTTTTACGTCAAATTTGCCAAAAAACAGCAAGGAAAACGAAGAAATAATGTTGGTGGATAATGGTAATGCCATTCAAATAATTAGATATCCCGCCTTTGAGCTGATACCAAACTATCCGTTACCAAAATTTTGGAAGAGAATATTTTGGAGACAAATTCGCGCTTTAATTAGTGGAAATTTTACAGTTGTTGTTTCAAGAACGCGTTTTTTTATATCAACATTAATGGCTTTGGTATATGCAAAAACATTAAATAAACAGTGGCTTCATATTGAACACGGTTCAGATTTTCCTAAGATGAAAAATAAGATCACTGGTTTAATATCATGGATATATGATTGCACCTTTGGCCGACTGATTTTTGCGCTTGCTGATTGTGTTGTTTGTAATTCACAAGCGTCAGCAAATTTTGCTCAAGTACTACATGGAGATAGAAAATATTTTGTTATCCGTCGCGGCATAAATGAAGAAAAAATTGCCGGCATAAAAGCGTTTAATAAGTCGGAAGTGGATTATAAAGATAAATTAGTAGTTGTTTATTTGGGGCGCTTAATGGGTGGAAAAGGAGTGGCGGATTTATTGCACGCGGTGGCAGCACTTAAAGATCTTCCTATTGTGTGCTGGATAATTGGAGATGGCCCCGAAAAAGAAAACCTTGAGCTTTTATCTCGCGAATTAGATGTTCGGCATAAGGTTATTTTTTGGGGAGAGAAAAATTTTCACGATGCGATTGGTCTTTTGAAGGCATCTGATATTTTTGTAAATCCCAGCTATACTGAGGGTATGCCGACTGCAGTTATCGAGGCCGCGTTATGCCATTTGGCAATTATTGCGACCAATGTTGGTGGTACAAGGGAAATTATTGATGGGGAAAATGAAATTTTTCTTGTTTCGCCACATGAAATAAAGGCAATTTCCAAGGCGATCAAAACATTGGCAGCAGACACTTTTTTAAGAAAAACCATGGGTGACAATGCGTATAATGTGGTAGCTGGAAAGTTTAGTTGGCAGAAAAGCATGACGCAGTACAAGGATATTTTAGGAAGAATGGAGAGTGGTGCGGTGGAAGAAAATAGCGCTAGTATAAATTTTTAGTCTTTGTTAATAATAGTCAAATTATGTGCGGAATAACAGGAAAAGTTTATATTCAGAATGGCATAGTAAGTGAGTCGGACATAGAGAGGATGAACGAGGCGATTAAACATCGTGGTCCAGACGACGGTGGTGTTTACACCTCGCCCCAAAAAAAAGTTGGTCTGGGGCATCGACGGCTTTCCATTATTGATTTATCGCCTTTGGGACATCAGCCAATGTCGTATATGGGACGTTATTGGATTACCTTTAATGGAGAAATATATAATTTTCAGGAAAAAAGAGAAGCTTTGATTGCTGAAGGATATAAGTTTCGTTCAAAAACTGATACGGAAGTGATTTTGGCATTATATGACAGATACAAAGAGAAATGTCTCGAGCATTTGCGTGGGATGTTTTCTTTTGCGATCTACGACGAAAAAGAGGAAGTACTTTTTTGCGCACGAGATCGTGTTGGTAAAAAACCGTTTAAGTATTATTGGGATGGTAAGTTGTTTATGTTTGCGTCGGAATTGAAAGCTATTTTGACCCAACGTGAATACAAACGCGAACCGGATTATTTGGCAATCCATCACTATTTAAGTTTGCAGTATGTTCCAGCACCGCTTACTGGTTTTAAGGGCATACTGAAACTAGCACCCGGCACATTTTTGGTACTGGATATCAAGAAAGGAAAACTAAATCAACAACGTTATTGGAGTTTGGACTTCAATAACAAAATTGATTTATCTGAAAATGAGTGGAAAAGAAGGATATTAGACAAACTGGATGAAGCAACACGTTTAAGAATGATTTCTGATGTTCCTCTTGGTGTGTTTTTGTCTGGCGGGGTTGATTCATCGGCAATTGTGGCAATGATGGCACGTCACAGCAGCTTCCCTGTAAAAACTTTTTCTATTGGTTTTACTGAGCAAAAATTTAATGAACTTCCTTATGCCAGTATGGTAGCAAAAAAGTTTAAAACAGATCATACGGATTTTATTGTTAAACCGGAAGCATTAGATGTTCTGCCCATGCTTGTAAAAAATTACGAAGAGCCATACGCCGATAGTAGTGCTTTGCCGACTTATTATTTGAGTAAATTAACACATCAGCACGTAACAGTAGCTCTTAATGGAGATGGAGGAGATGAAAGTTTTGCTGGTTATCCTTGGTATAGTATACAAAAATTTGCTGTCCAATATCAGAGACTTTTGCCGTTTCACAACGCTCTGGTGGAACCTGCAGCGCGCGTAGCGAATATGGTGTATCCAAATACAATTACTGAACGTGCTTTGCGTTTTTCTCAAACTTTAAAACAGCCAACTGCTTTTCGTTATTTAAACTATATTTGTTATTTTACAAATCGACAAAAAGAAGAATTATACAACGAGGCAATGCGTCCGTATTTATCAAATGCAGAGTCGAGTCAAATCTTGGACCAGTATTTTCAAAAAGCCGAAAAATTTTCAGCTGTGGATCAAGCCCAATTTGTTGATATTAATACGTATTTGTCTGATGATCTTTTGGTCAAGGTGGATATTTCAGCAATGAGTGTTGGCCTGGAAGGTCGATCACCATTTTTGGATCATGAATTTATGGAATTAGCGGCAAAAATTCCCGACAATCTAAAATTGCGCGGTTTTAATAATAAAAAATATATTCTAAAAAAAGCATTAGAAGATATTTTACCGCATGAAGTGATGTATCGACGCAAGCAAGGATTTAGTGTGCCCATCGAGAACTGGTTTCGCAATGATTTGAGTAATTATCTAGAGAATATAATTCTTTCTGAAAGAGCGATCGCGCGTGGACTTTTTCTTCCAAATGCTATCAGTGGCTTGTTGGCGGCGCATGCCAACAAAAGGATAAATCATGCGCCGCGACTTTGGGCACTCTTGACGCTGGAATTATGGTTCCGCGAGTATTTCGATTAAGCTAATATTATGCAACAACTGATTGAATATGGTGTGAAGTTTGTCGCCTTTTTTGCAAAAAAATATTATGCGTACAAATTTCCGCCTTTTATCATCAGAAAGGGCACTTCGGATATCAATGTGTTTATTAGTATTTTCCTTCTCAGAGATCTCGACTTGCAGTTAAAAATGGAGCCAAAACTAATTGTGGATGCTGGTGCGTATACTGGGCTTTCCACCCTGTTTTATGCTTCTAAATTTCCTCGGGCAAAAATAATTGCGATTGAGCCAGAGCAGTCTAATTTTGAAATTTTGGAAAGAAATACGGGCGGGATAAAAAATGTTGACCGAATCCAGGCGGGACTTTGGAATAGAGATGCATGCCTTAAAATTATTGACAGACAAACAGGTAAGTGGGGATTTGCGATAAAGGAAGTTTCGGGGGGTGAAAAGCATGATATAAAAGCAGTGACGATTGATACGATTCTAAAAACATCAGGGGTGCAAGAAATTGATATTCTAAAAATTGATATTGAGGGATCAGAAAAAGAATTATTTTCTGGAGATTGCAATGCGTGGATTGATAAGGTGAAGGTTATCGTTGTTGAGTTGCACGATAGGTTTAAAGAAGGTTGTACATCGGCAGTTTTGTCAGCAATTAACCAAGATAAATGGGATAAATTTCAAAAAGGTGATAAAACAGTTTTTGTTAGAAAAATGTCGGAGAACAAGGAGAAAATGATAAAGGTTGCCCACCTAATAACGGGTTTAGAAGTTGGCGGTACAGAAAGATCACTTTTAGCATTATTGCCGCGCGTACAAAACAAGGGAATACTAAATTATGTTTATTGCATAGTTGGTCAAGGTGAAATTGGCAAAGAACTTGTGGAAAAAGGAATTCCTGTTAAATATCTTGGCTACAACAGATGGTGGGATATATTTAAAATATGCTTTTATTTTTTTAGGGAGATGCGCCGAGAGAAACCGGATATTTTAGTGACTTATCTTATTCACGCCGATCTTTTTGGAAGGATTATAGGATATTTTTCTGGCATAAAGAAAGTCGTTTCGTACAAACGTGGCAGTCTATTACAATGGGATTTTCTTTATTATGGTGGGCGTATGACCAGGGGTTTAGTAAAACGTTACATCACTGTTTCAAGAGAGCTTAAAAATATTTTAATTGATAGATCGCACATTGATGAGAAGAATATTACTGTAATTAAGAATGGGATAGATGTAGAAAAATACCTTGGTTCTAATTTGGAAAGGGAACGAATTAGAAAGGAGTTTGGTATCGCAAGTAGCGAAATAATTTTTGGAATTATCGCTAAACTTAGAAAAGGAAAAGGGCATCGTGATCTTATTGTCGCGTTTAATGAAGTTTTGAAGGAAAGACCGGAGGTAATTAAGAAGTTACTTATTGTGGGTGATGGGGAAGAGGAACAAGATTTAAAAAAATATGTGGGTGAGCTAAAAATGGAAAAATCCGTTATATTCACTGGTTGCAGAAAAGATGTTGCATCAATACTTTCGGCGATTGATATTTTTGTTTTTCCTACAGAGTATGAAGGTATGTCAGTAGCTTTGCTGGAAGCCATGGCAGCCAAAAAAACAATTATAACAACATCAATAGCGGCTAATCTTGAAGTGGTAGACGCTACTTCTGCTTTGATTGTCCCACCAAGAGATGTAAAAGCATTAACTTTTGCCATGCACGATATTATGTTGGATACAGATCTCCAGCAACGTCTTGCGGAAGCGGCTTTCAAAAGATGTCAAGAAAATTATTCACTTGATAATTCAGCACAACAATTTTTGGCTCTGTTAAAAAGTCTATGATTAGTATTTTGTTGTCTGTGCGCGACAATTATGATGGTTTTTTAGTTAAAACTCTCGAGAGTATTTCGCGACAAACTTATACGGATTGGGAATTGATTGCGGTTGATGATGGGTCAAGCGACAATACATCAGAAATTTTAAATAAATTTTTTGAGCGGTATCGTGGTCGTGTTAAAATTATTACTAACAAAGAAAATATCGGACTTACGAAATCCATAATTCTTGCGGAAAATTTAGCACACGGACAATATTTAGCGCGTATTGATTCAGGAGACGAATTTTTACCAGACAAACTTCAAAAACAAATTCGTTATATTGAGAGCAATAAGGAATTGGGGATTGTTGGATGTAATTATTTTAATAAAAATTTATATAGTAAAAATACTAAAAAATGCATAATGCCTGAAGCGGACTCATTAATTCGCAGAACAATTTTGAGACGTAACCCGTTTGCGCATAGTTGTGTAGTTATGTGTAGGGATATTTACAGAAAGGCAGGTGGTTATAACCCAGCGGTAGCTTTTGGGCAAGATTATGATCTTTGGTTTCGTGTATTAAGAATATCTAAAGCAGCAAATTTACAAGAATTTCTTTGTCTTCGAACAATACACGCGCAGTCAATCTCGTATACTAAACAACGAGATCAAATGCGACAATGTCTAAAAACACAATGGAAATATATGAATAAGTGGAATCCGATTAATTATGTTTGGCTAATTGAACCAAGCATAATAATGATAATGCCGACGAAAATTAAAAATTTGGCGCGCAAATTTTAACTTAAAACCTTATGAAAGATTTCAAGATCTTTGGTAATTTTATAGGTTAGGTCGAAGTTTGCTAATGCATATTGTCTAGCGTTTATTTTCAATGTTTCGCGTAATTGTTTATTTCCTATGATCTTAATAATTGCATCGTGGATGCTGCTTGGCGTAGGGTCGCACAAAATACCATTTTTTTGATGCGTTATAATTTCGTTAATTCCTCTTACATTTGTTCCAACTATCACGAGGCCGCTACTCATTGCTTCAAATAATGCTTTGGGGCTATTTTCGTACAAAGATGGTGCAACAAAAATCTCATGGTTGTTGATTTCTTTAGCAAGGATGTGTGTTGGAACATTGCCTCTAAAATCAACATCTATTTTATTTTTTATTGAAAAAGCTCTTAGTTCCGGTTCCAAAGTTCCGGAGCCAAATATCGTTAATTTTATGTTTAACCCGATTAGTGCCTCAAGAAGTATCAATGGGTTTTTTTCTTTCTCTAGACGGCCTACATACACCAAACTATTTTCTGGTCGTGGAACATCTTTGGGCTTAAAAAGGGTTGTGTCTACTGGATTTGGTATTACGTCTATTGTTTCAAGAGATATACCGTATGTTTTATTGATGTGTTCTTTTGCGAAGTGGGAAGTTACAATATTATAATCTGCCATTTTGTATGTGAAGCGTTCTAAAAAAGGAGCAATAAATTTTCCAAACCACCCCTTGAATCCTTTGCCAAATAGGGACAATCCCCATTGATAGCCGCACCTTAATATGAATTTCTTACCATATAATTTCTTTGCAATAGCAGCTGACCATGCTCCCTCCATTTGAGTAGTTGTGTATAGATCACAATTTTTTAATTCTTTCCGGTAGATGAAAGGAATTAAAAAACAGTACAACCAAGATGGTAAAGCTATTTTTTTGGGCAGAACGCGAATATTGTGATTAAGAAAAGTTTGATACCTCAAATCATCAGATCCTCCGTAAGATATGAAATAAATTATATTAAAATGTTTAGACCAAGCATTGTATGTTTTAATACCTGATCCTCCGTCTAACCATCCTCGTTCTTTCCAAAGTTTCAACGAAGTACCGCTTGTTAAAAAAAGAGCTAAATTCATTTAGTTCAAAAAGCTATTCTTTAATTGCGGATTATTTTCATTGAAGGTTGTTAATAATTTCTTCATGTCGCTCCAAAAAAATTCATAAACTTTTTCCGGAGTAAATTTATTCGTAACAAGTTCGTAGCCGTTAGTCGCGATAAGGGAAAGTTTGTCGGGATGATTTTGGTAATAGTGAATTTTGTTTTTTAAGTCATCCAAGTCGTTTTCAGTATAGGATATATAATTTAAGCCATCTTTAAAGCCAATTTTTGTATACATCGGATCGTCTATCCCAATCAAAACAGAGCCACACAAGACTCCTTCTAAAAGTTTCATCGACGGAAGACCAGTGCGCTCTTCTGGACTGGAAAACATCATATACTCGTTGTATTTCTCGACAATATTAAAACTATAGTATGGTAATTTGTAATTTAGCACACTAGTGAGAATCCATGCAGGAAAATTGCGTTTTGCAAAACGTGTAAACAATTTATCAGTTGATGATATTTGTCTCATGCCTGTCAAAGCGTAGTCATGAGGATAAATATAAGCGTCAACAACGTCATTAATATCCTTCTTGTGTGCATAAAGCGTCTCGCGCATAGGATTGAGAGCGGCTGACTTTCCGTAGTATTTGATGTAGGAGTTGTCTGTGGGCACACTCATTGGGCCACTGGCAAAACATTTACTAATCCTGTCATTAAATTCTTTAGTTTTTTTAAAGCGTCCTGGATAAAAAGTGAAGGGCAGTTGGTAAACTTTATTTATTGTCTCTGAAAAATAGTTTTTAAAATAGCCGTTTTGAGAGACGTCTCCTTCGGCGAGAATGTATCCATTTTTTAAGCTTTTAAAGAATTCAGAAATTTTGTCAGTGTTCAAGTGGTAATGACTAAGATGGACTAAAACAATACCAGTATATTTGCTCAGATTGCTTTTAAAACTTGTGAAACCGAAAGTAAAAATTACGTCGTTTTTTGCATCTAACGAATTTGAATTAAAATAAACCGAACATTTTTGAGCAAATGCCCCGTTGAGACGGCACCAGACCCAAAACTCCAATCTTGAAAATAATCGTAATAGCCAAGGGATTTGTGCTATCGTATTGTTGAAATAGGGGGTTTGGTAGAATGATGATTCTGTTCCATCTATCAAAAACGCCGTTTCATAAAGATCGTTTTTGGAGGGGATTTCCCATAGATAAGTATATTTATTGTGTTGTGGAAAGCGAAAAAGCCAATTAAAAACCATCTTGCCGCATTGATTAACATGGGGATTGAGAATAATTATCCGCATTGTTGTGAGTATAGGGTCTTGAAGAGAAGTTTGTATTCTTTCACTATGGATTTGATGTTATGATTTTCTTCCGCGTATTTAAAAGCATCTTGAGACATCCTCTGCCATTTGTCGGTATCGTGCAATATTGCCGTGGCATTATTGATTAGTTTTTTCATTTCACCAGTTGCACAGTAGCCAATGTTGTATTTATCCAACATACCATCGGGATTAACATTTAATGAACAAATAGGAACACCATTCTTGGCGGCTTGTACGAATGTATTAGGGAATCCCTCTTGTGTGGATGTATTCACGAATATTTTTGCTTTTCTGAAATAGTCGTCCATCTTTTCAAATGGCACGTTTTTTAATATTTCAACATTATTGTGGTTTTTTATTGTTTCTTCAAGGATTGTTTTATCGGAGTTGGAAATTAATAAAAATTTTTCTTTAGGAAAATGTTTTGCTAGATTAAAAAATAATTCCGGTTGTTTAAAATCTACAAGACGACCAACCCATAAAATATAACCCCTTAAACTTGGATTAAATAGAAGCAGTTCTTTGTTTAATGGGTACATTGTTTTAAATACGGTCGCATCGATTTTGAGGTTTTGTTGAATTTTTTTTTGTTGATCTTGATGCTGACAGATAACAGTGTCGGCGTTATTTAGTGCGTACATAAACAATGTATTTACAAGCCACGAGTTAATTTTGGAGAAATTGCTATCACTTTCTCGATCGTGGGCTGAAGAATATATATATATCTTTTTTAGTAGATATTTTGTTACGATGGCAACTTTGCCAGCCAATGATCCGCCACCGCGTATTATAAAGATGTCCGCCGATGTATTTTTCATTCCTTGGTAAAGAAACCAAAAATCCATTACAAAATCCAAGAAACAATTACGGTTTTTACATTTAATTGTTTTGTACAAATTAATAACGTGGCCATTGAGATTTATTTCTTCTTGCTTTGGTTGCTCTTTGTAAAAATTACCAACAATAAAGCTGATGTTAAAGTTTTCGTCTTCGGCTAATTCTTTTCCTAATAAATATTGTTGAACTTCTGCGCCGCCAAACGGAGGCAAGTTTTCATTTTCCTGGTGAAATAATTTATACGAATATGGGGAGACTAGGCAAACTTTGATCATTTTCTAATTTTAACAATTACATCATATCCGCCTGGCATAGTGCGAAAGTACATGTTAAAAATGTCGGTTATTTTTTGCTTGTGATGATAAAAAATAGTTTGTATTGTTGCATTAACAACATCAACCGTCAGTTCTCCCAAAAGAGCTAGGATATTATTACAAAAATATAAAAATTGCGGCAAAAACGGTATAAATTTAAGTACAGCAATATTTTCCAACACAACATTATTTATTAGAAATGGGGCTGCTAAACTAGTGTTTGTACCCCGCAAGAGCAATATCTCGTCATTTTTAAAGAGATCAAGATATTTGTATTGTGTAATTCTTTGAAAATCGTATGGAGTGCCATGCTCTCCCAAAAGGAAGGGGGTGGAAAGGTAGACTAATGCTCCGTTTTTTGTGACTCTTCTTAATTCAGTTACGGCTTTGTCAATAGATGGTACATGCTCTAGTACTTCACTGAGAATAGCTGCATCGAATATGCTGTCTTCAAACGGCAAATCATCAATAGCTGCTTCTACATCAGCAGCAGAACGTTTGCGGTCAAAATCAACGCCGATGTATTTTTCTATTGGTACTTCTTTTAGGATTTTTTGAAAGGGCTTGTATCCGCACCCAAGATCCAAAATCATTAATGGGCGATTTTCTTTTGCCAATAGATCCCTAAATGATAAAAAATTCTTGAGGTGTCTGCTAGTTGTGATATAGCAATAATCAAATAAATTAGGAGCGACTCTCTGGCGAATAATTTTGTCTGCGTCTTTTTTTATCATATAAAATTATTGATTATATTTTTGTACCAATAAAAAGCAAATATGGCGATGTGAAACTATTTTCAAAAAAATGACAATGTCGCAAGATGGGGTTAAATAATACTTGTGCTAATTGCAAAAACCTTACTATCAAATTTTGTACTTTCCCCGTCCCTTGTAGCATGCCAAAGTTTAGCACTCCGTAAGGTCCGCAAAAAAGTGGTTCTACAATGCTATTTGAAAATAGGCAACGAAAGGAATCAAATTGCATTATGTTGAGATTGTGTTTTGGAAGAAGATCTGGAGAGAGTGATTTTGTTAGTGGGTAATAAATACCTTGCAAGCGCGGGATCATGACAAGAAGCGTTCCGCCTGGTTTTAGAATATTGAGATGAGCGTTGATTATTTCATTTGCATTAGTAAAATGTTCTATTACCCCAAATGAAATAACGGCATCAAATGTATTTTTGTATCTGCTCTGGAACGAAGGATTGAATACGTCAGAGTATATACAATGATCTTCCGGAATTCCGCATGCTTTAAATTTGGCTCTAGTGCTGATTACGCCCACCTCAGTGTATTCCACGCCATATGGGATATATCGATACTTGGACGCAAAATCTATGATTCTTTCTCCTGGCGCGCAACCAATTTCTATAACTTTTTTTGTGCCGTCGGATACAAAATATTTTTTAACAATCTGATGCAGTATCTTACGTGCTGGTGGATTTCCCAACCACGCCCTAAATCCTTCCTGAGATGATTTTTTCCCATGCATTCTCTTGGTATTTATAGACTCCCAGTGAGACCGGTTTGCGATATCCATAGTATTCACATGTACAACTTAGATGAAGACATTTTTTTTTCTCGTAAGAATAAATTGTGCGTGTAGTATGACAATCCTATAAAAAATATAAAAGATACAATAATAACTGCGATAATTGCTCCAGTTATACCGAAGGGGGGAATCATGGCCAAATAAAGGATGAAGGCAAAAATCGCCATACATGTCGACCAAAATGAATAAAATGCATAACCTTTTACTCCCTGTGATACCAATAGGGTCCCTCGAGAATTTATGTAAGTATATAGAATCGCGTTGATTGAGAACAGAATAACCCATGTCAAATTGAAAGGATATTGATTTCCGTAAATGCGAAGCATAATGAGCATAATTCCAAAGTTAAGAAGAAAAAGAGGAATGAATCCAATAAACATTAATTTGCTTAGACTTTTGTTTATTTCTGCCTTGTCCGGTCTTCCGCTCGCAGTCGGAAATAACACCTTTATAAGAATCGAACTAAATCGTCCCAAAATTATCAACGAGGCCCCATAATAAACTGAATAAATACCAACACTTTGTAGGTCTAAATATTTACTGATAAAAAATCGGTCGCTGCCCCATAATACAAATAAAGCTATCGAACCAATCACGCTATATATTCCGTATGACAATAGTGTTTTAAATTTACTAATTTTCCAAAAAGATATTCGTAAATATTGTTTATGCCACACGAGAACTGATACGCTGTAAATTAATAGTCCTGCTGAAAACGAACATATGTAAGCAATGTATGATCCGCCGTAACCTAAAAGATACATAACGAAAAAGATGAGAAAAGCGATGCTTGTGTAAGAAACATCCAATATTGCCTGTGTTTTAAATTTGAGTAATCCCCGCAAGATGGATTCTGTGGAAGTTTTAAAAACAGTAAAAACACAATAAATAATGCCGACGCTGTATACTGCCATGTCAAAATTGAGCATTTCTGATATATAGTTTCTTGCTAAATACGACACAGTTAGTGTTAAACATGTAAAAAACAGTATACCCAGCATACTAGTTGTTATGATGATTCCTTGTTGTCCAGGCGGATCTTTCTCCGGTAAATATTTAGACAAACCAGAATGTATCCCCATGAACATAAGATAGGGAACAAAGTTGGCAACTGTAAAAACAAGGGATACTTTTCCATACTCCACTGGCCCAAGAGCGCGGACGGCGACAATCTGCAAAATACCCAGCATGACAGCCGTAATCACGCTGCTTATTCCAGCATAGCTCATGTTACCAAGGAAAATTTTCATATCCTCGCTTAGGTTGTATTTGAATATGCGAAAATGTGTTTTTTCAATCATGGCTATAACACTATTTCTTAGTCCCTTTTTCATATGTTAAATGAACATTGAAATACTAGGTCTCTTTGATCGAATTTTCTTGAAAAATAATCAAGATCTTTCCAAAACAATTCCGCGACTACCTTCTCATTAAAATGTTTTCTCACGTAATCGCAGCCATTTTGTGAAATTACTTTAAGTTCTTCGGGATTATTTTGGTAGTATTTAATTGTCGCAAGGAGATCGTCTAGGTTGTTTTCTTTGTAAGTGATGTAATGTGTGCCGGGTATTAATCCCAAATTTCTATACATAGGGTCGTCGATTGCTATTAAACCTGAGCCACAGGCCATTCCTTCAAAAACATTAATTGACGGTAAGCCAAATACCTCTTCAGGGCTTATAAACATTCTGTACGTATTAAATTTTTCGACGATATTAAATTTATAATATCGTGTAAAAAAATTAGGAATAATTTTAACTAAAATAAAATAAGGAAGATGCTTTTTTGACCACTTTGTAAGCAGCGAGTCGTTTGGTTTTATCTCATTTAATTTTCGTGCGTCGTCAAAGTTGGAAATGTATGAATCAATACACGATGATATTTCGGATGCAGCTTCATAAATAGTTCTTCGCATGGGATGAAAAGAAGGTTTTTTGCCAAAAAATGTTTCATATTCTGGTCCCAAATCACTGCAAGCTCCAACCGCAAAGCATTTATTTATCCGTTCACTAAATGGCTTAATATTTTTAAATCGATTGTGAAAGCAGAATGGCAGTTGATATACTCGTTTTATTGTTGAAAAAAAATGTTTAAAATAAATATTTCTCACTAAGTTATTTTCAGCGACGAGAATGCTGTTTGAAATCTTAGAAATATTTTCCGCAATCATTTCCGTGTTTCTTAGATAGTGAGTTAGATGAGTGAAAATTAACCCTTTATATTTACAAAAAACAACATGTTCATTGTTCCGGGGGAAAGCGTCGAGAGTGGTAAAAGAAAAATTTAAAATAATGTCATTTTTAGGATTTAGTTCTTCCGTGTTAAAAAAAATTTTAAATCGTAGGGGGTTTAGTCCATTTAAAAAACACCACAATATGAATTCTAAATAAGAAAAAAAATAAGGATATAATTTAAAGCGTATGCCCAGCTCATTAAGTGATGATCGTGTTCCGTCTATCAGGATTGCTATGTCTTTCTGTTTGTCTTTCATATAATAATCAATAACAAACGGATATTTTACAACATGTCGATTATTCAATAAAAAATTTCTAACAGTTTTTCCGTAATAGTGGACGTGGGGATTTGCTAGAATGAGCCGCATATAACCCCCTATTCAAAAAATTTCACTTTTGGGTTGATTAGTGAGATCTGCTTTATAATTTCGTTGCGATATATACCAACTTTTAAGATAACTCCCGTCTCACCCTCATTTTTAAGCGTTTCAGGGCTATATACAGTCAATCCAGTGCCGTATAACCTCTTTCCTTGTTTTGTTGGAGAATTATCCAAAACCGCCTTGATTCTAGTTTCTTTTAAGCCGAAAGCAAGCAAGTATTGAGAAAAAACATGCGCGCCAAATAAAAATATGTCACCATGAAAAGTTGATAATCGCTCATTTAGATCAGAAACAAGGATTTTGTGGTAGTCGATAAAATCTAGAAAAAGTTTTTTGTACTCTGCGTAGTAATTTCTAATATTCAATATTTGTATTTCATGTACATCTGTGACCTTTTCGGTTGCATAAAAAATACTATGATCCTTGAAATATTCTTTTTTTAAAATTTTAAAACCGTGGATTTTTAATAATTCGTCAACAAAGGGCTCGGCGAGGAAACATGTATGCTCGAAATTTAAGCAGTTAGTGTATTTTCTCGATAGTTGCTCGTGCATATTTGGAAGAGAGAATACATTAAGGCCGCCTAAGTTAAGATTTCTTCCTATCTGACAGACAAACGATCTTGGGTTATATATATGCTCAAAAACATGGGAATGAACAATCATATCGTATTTATTTGTTTGCTCGAAAGATTCATCAAACCAACTCTGTATGACTTTGATATTTTTATCAACAATGAATTGTGGATGTGGTTCAATAATTGTCCATTCGGCACTGGGGTGACTCTCAAGAAAAGAATGGCCAATAGCATCAGTAGCTCCTCCAATTTCTAAAATTCTTCCAGGAGAATATTGTTTACAAAATATTGCAAAGTTTTCATAGTGTTCCTGCCAAATTTTACCGATTCCGTCATTGTGTTGTTCTTGATAGACGACATTGAGAGGAAGTAATTTATCTAATTGGATTATGCCTGTATCTTTGCAAATACTAAAACTCATATCAAACTTAATATCTTCAGACAAAACTTGATCTGTGCACCCCATATAAACAGGGAAATCTTTGATAGTAAAAAGATGTTCCAAATTATTTTTACCAGTTAAAACGCTTGTGTCTCTTAAAATAGTATCCATGGAAATATCAAGCAATGCACAATATTCCTTTGTGTGATTTAAACAATAGTGGATCGATAATAGTATCTTTTACGCTCATTGATTTTCTTTGCGTTGGAGAAAAAAGTTTTTTGTAAGTCTGGTTTCTGAATGGACAGAAATATTCCATTCAGAACTCATATGTTTGAATATTTCATCTACCGTAGGAGCAAGTTTAGATTCCCAACCATAGTCATCAAAGAGGATGAATGCCTTGTCTGCTAAGTAATTTCCTTCTTGTAAGATCGCAAATATTTCACCAACAGATTGATATATATCGCTGTCGATGTGGACAAAACAAAATTTTAAGACGTTGTTTTTTTTAAGATAAGATAAAATCTGCTCTTTTTGGCTAAAAAGATATTGATTGATCAAAATATTTTTGCGTGTCTCTTCGTACAATAGTCCGTTATTTAGAATATTATTTAGACAACTTTTTAACGACGTGTCAGAGAACGATCCTTTGTGAAATTGACCATCGTCATCAGGAAGTCCAATAAAGCCATCTAATCCAACTAATTTTTTGTTAAAAATAGCGTTTCTTTCAAGAAAGTATGCAATCCAAAGTAAAGAAAAACCCTGCCAAGTTCCAAATTCAATGAAATCACCGTCAATAGTTGTGCATTCAGCTACAACCCTTTTTATATTTATGAGTCGCCCAATTTGATGTTCGAGTTCTATATTGTCACTATTGTTGCGGATTTTCTCATAGTATTCATCATTGAGATCTTCGGGTTTGTATACTAAAGGAAAATTTACGTTGTTTCTCCTAAGTTTAGCTGTATTTTTTCGGTAGTCGGTAATATAGCGGAAAAAAGGAAACTGTATTAATTCGTAATATAATTTATCAATGAAAGATTTTTGTTTCATGAAAAAATATGTCCATGTATTAAATCAATCACGTGCAAGCAGGCCTCTAGTACGGCGCCTTCACCACTACGCGCAGTTGTTACGTAGTTGGCAGTATCTCTTGCTGCTGGAACAGCATTTGCCGGGGCAATACTGTATCCAACCACTTTAAAAATAGGCACATCATGAATACCGTCGCCCATGTAAATAACTTGTGATAAATCCCCCAATTTCTGGAAATAATCCATCCTGTCTTCTTCCGAAACTGAAAGAAGGGGTATTTTCATGTCGTCTTGGATTCTTTTTTTTGTTATTTCCCAACCACGTTTGTCCGCACTAATTGCAGCTACTTCCATGTGGTTACGAATTAGTTTAATCCCATCGTTATCGTGGGGGCCGAATATTTTTGCAAATTTCCCCTCGTTAGTATACAAAAATTGGCCAGTAGTAAACACGCCATCTACGTCAAAGACAATCTTTTTGAAACTAGTGTTCATTTTGTATCGCTTTCCATAAATTATATTTACCAAAATAATAAAGAAATAAATCAAATGGATGTTGGTGCAGAGGCGACATATTGAGCCAAATAAGCGGCGTTAGAATGTTAATTTTTCTTTCATCATAATCATTGTTTCTGATAAATTCATAAAATGCTTTCTGAGATTGGACGAGACTTTCTTTACGTAGTATTTCGCATTTAATTTCGTTCTTGGAAATATCTACTGAGAATAAATTATCATTGATGATCCCGTGGTTGATTGTTAAATTGTGATTCATTTTTGCTAGATCGTAATATAGATCACCAGACTCAAGAAGTCCTCCGAAGTTTTGACGCCAATCAAGAAGACAAAATCCTTTTTTTGTCTTTAAAATATTATCGAGAATAAAGTCTCCATGGAAGCCGGTCTGTTTTGTTTTTGTCAACCATTCGAAGTCTATTTTGTTTAAAATTTCGCTTGTTTTAGGGATGATTGTGCCATTGATTGTTTCTTTTTTGTCTTCTATCCCTCGTGAAGAGAAGAGGTCAGCTAAACGTTTACGCGTTTTGGTGTTATAAAAATCGTTACAAACTTTTGCGAATTCTTTGTCAGAAACTTCTTTCGTGGGTTTCCATAAATTATTTTTCGCCCATCCAAGAAGTTTAAAAATGGATTCAGGGCGTGCGATATCTGCCATTAAATCACCGTCTATGTAGTTGTATTGATAAAAAAATTCACCATAATTAATAACTGGTGGCACAAGACCGGATAGTATTTTTGCTCGTTTGACCCGCTGTTCTACGTTTTTTGCGTCACTAAAAAATTTAATTACGTAATCGTCGTATAGATAAATAGACTCGGATGGTTTGTCTAAAATATGAAAAGAATCATCAATCTCTTTTCTCGCTATATTTAAGCCATCAACTGTTCCAACGTCATACCATGTGGCTACTTCGTGTACCTTAAAACGTGAATTTTTGTTAAGCATTGAACCTAGTGCGTGAATGTCTCCCAGGTTTGAATCTTTGGGGCGTGCTTTGTATAAACTCTCCAGCGCATTCCAGAAGTCGTCATAATCTTTAATTCCAATAAGTCCAATATGTAGGTAGTCGGACTTTGTCATGCCTTTCTCGTGCACGGCCTGAAGAAAATTATCTATAACGTCGAACGACGCGTAATTTGAGGAAGTACTACCCTTGTAGCCCGCGAGCCAATTTTCTTTGGGAGAGGGAATTTTGCCTGTTATAATTGTGTCTGAAGCGTGGTAAATGAATGGACATTGCAGGTGTTCTTTCGCCGTGAGAAGGGAATTAGCGATGCTACTTCCTTTTCCACTAAAATTTTTTACGTTCACTAGCGTAAACTTATGATTTGGATAAGCAATTCTTAGAAAATCTTTAACATGTTCCGCAAAATGACCCAAAGTAACAACAAATTCCGTGTTTTTGGGATAGGAGTCGATGATATAGGAAAGAGTGGGCTTTTTACCTATTTTTATTAAAGTTTTGTTGGTGTAGTTAATTAATTCACCCAAAGGCACGCCAACGCCTGAGGTTGGTATTAGTACTTTGAATGATGTTTGGGCCATGTCTGTAGTGGAAATAGTTATTACTCGAAAACGCTAGGTATTGCGATTTGAGCATGGATTCTTAGGTTTTTTTTGGGCTGTGTGCGTAGACCCCAATATATAAACGATAGCTCTTTTCTAGTGGCTTGGCCAGAGTTTTTGCTGGGTGCTTAGATAGCTTTTGCGATGAAAGTCACTCCCCAAGTGTCTGATCCGGGAGTGTTTTGGGTTATCCATTCTTCTGTATGAGTAAGCTCAAATCCTGCTGTGGATAGAAAATATTCTAGTTCTGGCTTAAAAAAGTAGCGCATTTCGTGTTTTTCCCTCAGCTCTTCGCATTTACTATTCTTTTTATCGATAATGAGAAGGTGGTAATTAACATCAACAATACATTTGTTAAGATGGACCTCTGGTGTTGCTATTCTAATAATTTTGACCTGGTCGTTTTCCACATTTTTCTCTTTTACGGATGGCATTATCCCTAAAACAGCCGGTCCATACCAACAATCAAATACAAACAATCCTCCCGGTTTAAGATGTTTGCGAGCATTAGTGAATGTATTTATTACATCAGCATTTGATGTTTGATAACTAATAATATGGAAAAGCGAAAGACAAACATCATATGTGTTGTGTAGATTTTTATTTCTGATATCGCCAACCTGAAAATTTAGTAGTTTGCTTGTATTTTTGGGCAGTTTACTTAGTCGTTTTATTGCTGATTCGATCATGGTCTTGCTTTGGTCGATTCCCGTAATATTTAACTTTGCTTTAGCAAGAATGCTGGCATGGATACCTGTTCCACATCCAAATTCAAGAACGGTTTTACTGCCGGGCTTGTGTTTCTTTATTAATTTTAAAATGTAAGCCGCTTCTTTCGGGTAATTCTTATCGCTGTAAAGAAGGTCATAGAATTTTGAATAATCTGCAAATACATTCATTATTATTGGAATATTAATACTAAGTTCTATAGAACAAATATTTCTTGATTTGTGTGCAAACGACTTTCTGTGTATTTTCTTGCGGTGATTATTTTTTGACACACTTCCATTATTTCATTTTCTGTTATAGATAGTCCGGAAGGCAAGTATAGACCATTAGTTGCCGCCTTTTCTGATTCAGGGAATTTTTCGTTTGGCGCTATTGTTTCAGTTTTTTGCAAAACTTCTTGTTCGTTAGGCGGGTAAAAAAAGTCTCTTGTATCTACGCCATTTTCTTTGAGTATGTTACGCAGCTCATCTTTTGTTATGCCGAATATTTCAGGGATAATTCTTATACCATACATCCAAAAAACGTTTTTTGCGTAGCTTTTGGTTGTTGGCAAAATTATGCCTGGAATGCCCCTAAGAAGGGTATTATATGTGTTTGCCATAGATATTTTTTTATTTAGGTATTCTTCCAGATGAAGAATTTCTCCACATCCGATTGCTGCTTGCAAATTAGTCATACGATAATTAAAACCAATTTCCTCATGAATGAATCTTTTTTTGGAAGAATGGAAAAGATCTTTAATTTTTCTTGATCTTTCTGCGAAATTATCGTCGTTAGTAATTACCATTCCACCTTCTCCTGTGGAAATTATTTTATTTGCGTAGAAGCTAAAGATACCAATATCTCCAATAGTGCCGCATTTTCTGCCTTTATATTCGGCTCCATGCGCCTCGGCGGCATCTTCGATAACAAACAATCTATGTTTTTTTGCGATTTCCATAACAGGATCCATATCTACAGGGTGACCGTAAATATGCACAGGAAGAATAGCTCTGGTGTTTCTTGTAATCTTTTCTTCTATTAGAAGGGGATTTATGTTTAACGTGTCGGCTTCACAATCAACGAATACTGGTTTTGCTCCCGTATACATCACAGCTAGCCATGTGGCACCCATTGTGAAAGCAGGAACGATCACTTCGTCTCCTGGGCCAATTCGTAATGCTGTCAATGCGACGTGCAATGCTGCCGTGCCGTTGCAAACAGCTATGGCATGTTTTACTGAAAATATTTTTGCGTAATCCTTCTCGAACAAATCTACAAATCTGCCGGCAGAGGAAATCCATCCACTTTCGATTGCTTCAACAACATGGTCTTTTGCTTCTTTTGATATTACTGGCTTATTGACCGGTATCATGTCTTATAGCGGTAGGATTTATATCTTTTCGTGAGGATGGATCGAATCTTGTTTTATCGGCATCTCCGGCGTACGGTCCTTGTTTAACCTCTATCATTTCTAGATCTTCTAAGACTTCAAATCCATGACCACCAGAAGCAAGAAGAATTGTATCTCCTTGTCTTAAGACGTAATTGCTAACAAAGTTTCTTGAATCATCGTAAAAGTCGATTCGTACGCTACCTTTCCTGATAAAAAGTACTTCGAGTGTCAGTTTTACATCTCGGTGTACGGGGTTATGAACATGGGGAATTATTTGGTGGCCCTTCTTGTGATTCATGAACGCGAGTTGCTGCGAGAAGTCGTTTGGAGTAATAAAAGCAGTCCCGGCTTCCGAGTGATCTTTTGTTATGACATACGCCATAACTGAATTATTGTTTTTTATTATATCTATCATTGCTTAGTTTATTTATGATGGGTGGTGATATTTCTTCTTGTAATATTCTTTTAATATTTCAGGCGTAATTGACCAAAGAAAAGTTGTAACAGTAAGTGGTTGCATAATGTAAGAAAATAGTCTTTTTATGTCTGCGGGAGAAACACTCTTTTTGTCTGGGGTACTGTTATTAGAAGATTTGTTGGTGAGGTTTTTACTACTGAGGAGTTGCTCCCACACTGCAAGATGTTTTTTTGCATAGTTTTCCCAAGTCCAGCTCTTGACCGAATCAACAATTAGTTTTCTATTATCACTAATTTCTCGTAGAACACAAATAATTTCATCAATATTTCTGACTGCGTGTGTTATACCATGTTTAGTGTCTAGGTGATAACCCTGCGGCGTGACGATGGTTTTAACTCCAGCTGCTAAGGCATCCAAATAGCCCATTGATCCCTCGTCGAAACCGTAATATATATAGTAGTCCAAAGAGGGAATTAAATTGCAATAAATTTCTTTATCGAAATGATCATAGTACTCTACCGTAAAACCTCGCTCACGCATTTTCTCTACGATTTTTTCCCACCCACTACCCATTATTTTAAAACTAAAAACATCAGGGCTTATTACGTTGCAAATTTTTAGTACACTGTTGGGATTTTTTCTAAAGTCATAGTGGGTTTTATGAGTTATTCCAAGGACGATTTTCCGTGGTTTTATTTCTCCGTCTTGAGCGGGATTTATGTAGCACAGTCGTTCTTTCGGCAACCCTGCCTCAATAAGATTTTTGACGGTTTCCTTTGACATGCAAATTCCCATAAGGGCAGTATTCAATTGTTTCTTTATTTGTATAACTTTTTGAATACAGTCGATGTGGGTAATCATGAGAGTATCAATCGAGAATGTGTTTCCTTCGTAAAAAAAGTATGTAATATAATGGTTGATATCGGCTTTTGGGTCCGGCGTTTTGCCGATATCACACTTGACGTTCAGTTTTAGCAGTTCATCGCGCAATTTTTTTGCAAATTTGCCCAATATCCAAGCATCAAGATCTTCGTAACACACAATATGGACATGCATATTCTTCAGATATTAATCATTAAGGAGTCGTAAAGTTGTTTAATTCTGCTTTTGATCATATTAGGTATTGTCGCACATTTTAGCGCGCGTAGGTAATTTTTCGGATGGACAACGGAAAGTTGTGCGCTGTCTGTCGTGTTTAGTAGATCCGTAAGAATCTTATTGTTAGAAACATAGTCTTTCTGAACAAAAAGTATGCAATTTTGAGCATACCACCAGTCCACTTTAAGATTATCCCAAACTTTTGATCTAATGCAATCGATTGGCAAAAATTTATTTTGTGTAAAAATGTCCGCCCAATAGTCTTGCCACTGCTCGTTTAAGTGATTCGTGCCGCCTTGTTTTGGTATTGCTGCAGAGAATAAAACTATTGGTGCCAGTGATGTTAGATGTTGAATGAAATTTTCTGCATTTTTCTTGGGCAAGTGTTCTGCCACTTCGACGGAAATGACTAGATCGAAAGTACGTCCTAGCGGAGTAGGTGATGTTAAATCCATTGGTATAAATTTGCTTTCCGGTATGAGTAATAAATTTTTATTTACATACAAACCATCAATTCCGGTAACATCATTAATCCCTAGATCCATTACAACTTTTAGCCATGTGCCGACGCCACAACCAACGTCAATTATTGATTTTGGAGAAATAATACTAAACAGGTATTCAAGAATTATTTTTGCTGATTCGTAAGATCCGTCTCGTTGTTCAAAATAGAAATTATCATCATATATGGTCATGGCGGCAAGCAGTTAATTGGCGTTAGTTAAATTTAAGTGTTTTTCAATAATATCCCTATAATCATCTTCTTTTCCCATCCAATCAGATTTTAGCGCAAATTTTCTCCACTCGCTGCTAAAATACAACCAAGAAAGATATTGTAAATAGCTTTTATAAAAATATCCTTGGGCAATAATAAATCTTATCACGTTAATATCTTTGTATTTTATGAAGTTAAAGAAAATAGCCATGAAGATTAAGGGCATATAGATGAAGGAAACCTCGAATGTCATGAAACAAAATTGAAGTAAAGAATAATGCTTGTTTTTCCTGAAGTCGGTATATGCTTTCGCGTAACCAGCGTTCTCTAATCTTTTGTTGAGATAATTTTGCGTATACCTATTTGACGACATTGCGTGGTATGTAACAGAAGCGCCGTTAAAAGCAAATTTATAGCCCAATTTGCTGATTTTAATATTTAATCCAGTTTCACCGTCGCCAAGATATTTGTTTCCAAATGTTTCCGGGTTGAATCCTCCAGCTTTAATAAAAACGTTTTTTCGTATGGCTTGGTGGCAGCTGAATAGAAAATTGATATTATTGGATATTAAAAAATCTTCTGGCGGATCAAGGAGACTGAGAAATCTGTTATTACAATATCGTTCTATCCATTTTGGCGGGGGCGTTTCCCATTTCGGCAAAACCCTTCCGGTGGCTGTTCCGACTTTTTGATCAATTATAAACGGCCTTACGATCTCCTTTAGCAACATCCGATCTGCAATAATATCATCATCACAAAAATACAATATTTCGTTGCTGGCGATTGACGCGGCGTTGTTGCGAGCATGGTGGTTTCCGCGTCGAGTTTCTAAAATATATTTAATATTGTTTTTATTTTTTGCGATAAAGTCATTAATGATAGCGGCAGTATTGTCGGAGGAATTATTATCGACCACTATAATTTCGTATTTATCTTTGGGATAATTTTGATTTATAAAACTTTCCAAAGTCTTTATGACGTAGTTGCTTCTATTATATGTCGGTATTATTACGGAAATTGATGGAAGTTCTGAAATTAGAGCCATTGCGGTTGAAGGTTAGATTCTATTAATCTATTTATTAATTTTTTATTAATGATTGTTTGAGTTTTTAATCCAGTCTGATTCTTGGGTATATTTTCTTAGTTTTCGATTGTGCAGAAGTCGAAAACAATATTTTATGTTATTTTTGTAGTAGAAAGTGTTGGCAACAAAAAAGCGTGAAACATTAAAATCTTTGTAACGAAGAATATTAAAGATATTTACTAAAAAAATAAAAGGCACATAGATAAATGTGGTTTTTGTTAGTATAAAAATGATTGATAAGATAGAAGGTCCATATTTTCGATAATCAGAATATGCTTGGGAAGTACCTTCATTGCCTATTCTTTGATCCAGGTATTTTTGTGTCATTCTTTGAAGAGGGATCACGTGATAAGTAATAGCTTTGCCGTTATAGCCAAACATGTAGCCGAGTGTTTGGATTTTTCTATTTAAACCGGCCTCGCCATCACCGAGCATGATCGGGCCAAAAGTGTCAGGATTTGATCCTCCGGCCATAATATACACGTCTCTTTTTACGGCTTGATGGCAACCGTAGATGAAGTTTATATTTTTTGAAATAACAAAATCTTCTGGAGGGTCAAGTAAACTTAAAAGCTTATTGTTACAATATCGTTCTATCCATTTTGGCGGAGGCGTTTCCCATTTTGGTAAAACTCTTCCGGTTACGCTCGCCACTTTTTCGTTAAACAAAAACGGAACACATATTTCTGTCAGCATATTTTTGTCAGCAATTACATCGTCGTCAGCGAAATATAATATTTCATTATTTGCTTCGGTGGCTCCTTGGTTTCTAGAGTAGTGTAGTCCGAGCTTGTTGTTGTAGATGTATCTTATTTTTGGTTCCGTGCTATTCAAAAATTTTGATACGGCCTGCATCGTATTATCTGTTGAAGCATTGTCTACGATTATTATCTCGTATTTATCGTTTGGGTAATCCTGGTTGATAAAACTTTCAATGGCAACACAAAGTAACGCTGATCTATTATGTGTTGGGATAATTACCGATATAGAAAGTTTGTTCCTACTCGTGTTGGTCATTTCATTGTTCATACATCACGTTCATCTTCTACGATCAATGATTTAAAAGTGGCGTTAGTTTCTGTGGATAGCATGTGCGGAATATTGGCGTGAATCCAGATCTGGTCGTCCTGTTTTAGAGTATAGCACTCCTTTTGACTCGTAATGGTTAATTCACCATGGGTAACGACGATGTTTTTCAAGGGTATTGAGTTTACCCTTTGAGTATTGGGATAAAATTGAAAATTTAATGATTTTTCTGATGATATCGAAAATTGAGACCACCAGTCGGGATGAGAAATGGGGTTGTTGGGTGTTCTGGCTTTTAGTAAATCTGGGTATAGACCGCGTTTTATTAAAGATGATCCGGGGATTGTGTTATCATCTTCGATACAAGAAAAAATTTCTTTTTTTAGCACCCCAATTTTTATTGGTAATAGTTGGGACTCTATCTCGAGTATGGATCTTTCTGTGTTAAAAGGGGAATTTGTTCTGTAAATAACCAGTCTAATGTTTAAGAGCTTAAGGAATTTATTTATCTTGGAATATACAAAACGGTTACGTGGTGAGCGAAAACCGAAACAACGCGACAGTATTCCCTGAAAAAGGAATGGTATTTGCAGCTGTGTAGATTTTTCGTATTGAAGAATATTTTTAAAGTATCCTAAGGAAACAACGCTTGGTAAGGAAAATATATAAGCTTGTGGAAAATAATTTTTAAATGATTTCAGATTTTTTTTGTTTAGATCGAAAGTTATAAAGTAGTCGGTGTAATATGGGCGGATAATTTCCATATTATTAATATTTAAGCTCTGGCCAAAAAAGGAATATAAAAAGAAGTCAATTCTGTTATTTTGCATGTCCGCAATAGAGTTCTTTAAATATTCCACGCTGTTTATCAGAAGGTGATCCTCGATGTAAATAAACAGCGTGGAATACTTTGCCTGCTCTAGCATTTTCAGAGTGTTTTTTGCCCAGTATTTATCGTCTAGGTTAGTAAAAAAAATGCAATGATCTGTGCTATTGCCGGCGATTGTTTTTACAAAATTTATTGCTTGTTCACGAAATTTTCCGCGGATATAAACAAGCCAATTATCACTAACTGGAAAAACAAGTGGAAATGTTTCTTTAAAAACTTTAAACTTTTCTTCTGAGTTCAAAAAAATATTACAGAGAGCAGTGACCATTCAGTTACTGGATATAGATTTAGTATTTAAATTCCATTAGTTTCTTATATATCTAATTAGCTCAGATATCAATTCTGGGGTTGCGTGGCGATAGTAAATAAAGCACACTATTGTTCAATGAATGATTTTATTGGAACCGAAGAAAACAAACCCCAACAGGTATTTTTTGAGCACTATGCCAAAAAAGTAACAAATTTTTTCAGGATATTATTTATAGTAGTTGCGAGAATTTTGTTTAGTAAGGCACCTATTAGATATAGTCTCGTTCCATACTTGTTTAAAAGAATGAGTTTTTTGCCTTATGAGTGGCGGCTTAATATGCAGGCAGTAGCAAGGCCATACTATGGATATCCGATTTTTTACGCGCTTAAATTAGCAAAATCATTGGGTTACAAAAAAGTTAGTATCGTTGAATTTGGAGTCGCCGGTGGAAATGGTTTGGTAAATATTGAGTATCACGTGCGCGAGATTCAAAAAAAGATTGACATCGATGTTGAGGTATATGGTTTCGATGTCGGCTCGGGATTGCCTAAGCCCGTGGACTACAGAGATCTTCCGTATCAGTGGAAAGAAGGATTCTACAAAATGGATCTTGAAAAGTTAAAAAGCAGACTAAAGTTTTCCAAGTTGTTGATTGGTGACGTCAAAAATACCATAGAAGAATTTGAAGGTGCTCCGGTGGCCTGTGTCATGTTTGATTTGGATTATTATTCTTCAACGGTCGATTCTCTTAAGATATTCAACAAGCCGCATCTGCCTAGAGTGTTTTGCTATTTTGATGACGTTATTGGGTGTAACGAAATATGTTTATACAATGATTTTACGGGAGAATTGCTGGCCATTAACGAATTTAATCAATCCAATAAAATGAAGATTACAAAACTAAAAAATACGGCACATTTCTTTAAAGATACAGATTTCCAAGACAATTTATTTGTGATGCATGACTTTGAACATCCGGAATATGGAAAATATGTCAATTTTGAAGACGGGGAAGCGTGCAATCTGAGTAGTTAATTTTTTAGTTGATTTATAGCGTTCTCTAAGGCAATAATGTTTCCTGTATCAAGCCAGGATGGAAGATCGACACTTTCAAAAAATATTCCGTCGTTTAACATGGCTTCGATGACATGTACATCTGATAAAGAAGTATCTTCTTTTGGTCTTGATTCATAAAGTCTCCGCAAGTGTTGCCAAAAAGATTTGTAATCATAAATTCCGGTTAGCCCAATATGGACAGCGTTGTAGCCAGTAATTCCTTTATCGTTTATTTGCATTAGGCGCGAGCCGTCTTTTTTGTGAGTACGATATTGGCTTACGTCTTGGTTTGGTGTAACAGGAAATGCGGCAGCCCAATTATGATCAGGGATAGGGATATTCTCGGTAACAATAGTGTCGCAAGCATGAAAAATAAATGGACATTGTGCAAGACTTTCTGTTTGTAGAAGGGAAAATCCAAGACTGCTCCCGGGGCCTTCGTAGGGGTCAATGTTTACAAATTCAATCTGGCGATCTTGGTAATTATTTTGAAAAAAATTCAGAATTTGATCTTTTAGATAACCGACAGTAATGACCAAGGGAATATTTGAGTCGTATTTTTCTAGAATATAAGAAATAGTTGGTTTACCGTTTATATCTATCAGCGCTTTATTGGTTTTTTGGGTTAATTCTTTAAGACGCGAACCGGTGCCAGAGGTGGTAATAATTACCTTATAGTTCATAGTTTAAAGCGAAAAAGTATTTTCTTTTTTGCCAAATTGTGGATCTAGGAGTTTGCGAAGTTCGTGAGTTTTTACTGCTACGTTGGCATCGGGGCGAAAAATTGTAGAGCTGCCGCATACCAACATATCCGCTCCGGATTGCAACATAAGTGGTGCTGTTTCGGGGGTGACGCCACCGTCTATTTCAATTAAAATATTTCGCTGGCCGATATACTGTTTTAAGTCATGCATTTTTTGCAAAGCGCTCAGTATTAATTTATGTCCGACAATGCCTGGATTTATTGCCATCAGTACAACCATTTCTAAATCATCAATTATGCTGTCTAAAACATTTAGTGGTGTTCCCGGATTCAAAGCGATACCTGGACGCATGCCAGCGTCGCGTGTTTTTTTGATTACTCGGTGGACGTGATTTAGCGGTTCAATATGAGGTGCGAAATATTCCGCGCCAGCCGCGGCAAAGTCGTTAATATAGGGTTCAGGGTCCTCGACCATCAAGTGCACGTCCACAGGGAGTTTTGATACGGATCTCACGGCTTTCAGCATCTCTGGGTGAAGGCCATAGCGTGGAACGAACATCCCATCCATAACATCAAAATGGATATAATCTATACCGCCTGCTTCCATCAAAGAAACTTCTTCTTTGAGCGTAAGCATATTCGCGCAAACCAGGGAGGCAGTGAGTTTGTACGCCATATTATTCCAGGTTTGAATGACGTGCCCACATTGTGTCGTGGGTTTCGCCTGTTTTATCCATGAGTTCTAGAACCAATGCATCAAAAAATATGCCAAGACACTGCTCATTTAATGTTGTCATTGGTTGCGCAGAGATTAAGCCCGACACAGGTTTTGTTTTAGATGGTGCGTGAATAATCACTTTCGTATCCGCCAGTTTTCCGATTCGAGATTCTGGGTTACCGGTTATTGCAGCGATACGCGACCAGTTGTTTTTTGCAATTTTGGTTAAATCATAAATCGATTCTGTTTCTCCCGAACCTGAAGCAACTAAAAATAGATCCCCGTTTCCAATTGATGGCACTGTGGTGTCACCGATAAAATAGGCGGTTTTTCCAAGATGACCAAGACGCATAATAAATGCTCTAGTTGCCATACCCACGCGTCCCGCGCCACACCCCACAATTTTTTTTGCTTTCAAAATATCTCCAATAAGTATTTCCACCTCGATTTGGTCTATTTTTTCCAGAACGGAATTCATTTCTTTCCCGATCGTTCTTATCTTCTCAATAATCATAGTTGTAAATTGATTTTATTTATTAGTATCTTTTGAAATGCAATGTTCACAAGAACATTGCATAGGCAGACTAACACAACAAATTTAATAGTAAAGAGAGAGAAAAAGATGAGAAAAAAGAAAGCAATTAAATTAGCGATGTTCGCGATGGTAAAAATAATGTTTCTTTTGTTGTAATATTGCTTTGACAGTGCGGCGATCAAATAAGTGTAAATAGTATTGATTAATTGAAAAACCGCCAAGAGTACAAACAGTAGTTCATCTACTAAGTTTATATGGTATGCCGATCCAAGCAGGCGGATTATTGCGTAAATTAGTACGAAAAATACAAGGACTAGAGGAAAGAATGCAATTGCAATAAGTCTTTCGACCGCAGATATTAGACCCTTCTTATCTTGCGACTTAATGGCGGTGGGAAAAAAAACGTTTACTATCGTTTGAGCAAGTTGATTACTTAAGTTGGACGATGAATTTAGATATACTGAAAACAAACCAAGATTGGAAAAACTCATGAATTTGGCAATAGTTAATCTTTCCAGAAATACGTAAAGCGCTGCCGAGATAGATCCCTGAAAAAAAATTTTACCATGAGAAATTTGTTCTTTTAACTTTTTGTTATCAAATTTTGTAAAAAATGGAAATAAAGAATACCCAAAATAGATGGAACAAGACAACGCGCCTAGAATAAGTGCCAGTATATATGAAAAATAATCATGGTGGTTTGTGAAATATAGAGACAAGAATATTGCAGGGACAAAAAACGCTTCAATTAAGCGGCCTATAAACTGTTGTTTAAAATATCCCATACCACGCATTAGGCCATCAAAGAGTAATTTGAAGGATAATGCTAGTGCCAGGCCATAACAACCGATGACAAATTCTCGATCAATTTTTAATATATTAGACGGTAAAAGTAATATCAGTAACGATATTGCGAGGCCGATTGCGGAAACAAAAAATAAAAAATATATTGGCGCAGATAAGTTTTTTTTGTTTTCTTCTTGATCTTTGCTTCCAATGATTGCGTGAATGCTTGAATTGTCGGTACCAAAAAGTAGAAAAAATTGAATAAATTGAGAAATAGATAAAATGATTGCAATTTTCCCAAAATTGTTTGGGCCAAGAAGTCGCGCGGCGATTATTCCTGTTGCAAAAGTTGTTCCTGAACAAGCAAACGTTGTGAGTGTAGACCACGACAAGTCGCCTAGAAAATCAATATGGTTTTTGTTAAGTTGTTGTCCTGAAATAAGTTCTATGCAACATCGTGCAGTCGAAATTACCCATTTTTTAGGGCACATTTAAAGATTTTTGTAGATTATGTTGGATAGTTTTTTGAGAGTGGGGAACATCGTTTTTACGTCAATAACCACAAATTTATCTTGTTTCTGATTTAATGCCATGATCTTATTTTGTTTATTTTTAAAAGTCTTGTGTGTGGTTGATACAACAACTCCGTCGTAGGGGCCCTGTATCTGCGTAATCGACGAAATATTAAATTCTTTTTGGATAGTTTCTTGATCCAGAAGGGGGTCATAGCCAATTACTTCCGCACCATGCGATTTTAAGATGTCAATGGTTACTCTGATTTTTGAGTTGCGATAATCCTTAACATTTTCTTTAAAAGTGAGGCCCATAATAAGAATTTTTGCATCTTTTGCTTGTTTTCCGGCTTCTTTGAGCCCATCTAACATTAGTTGGGCAACATATTCGGGCATATAGTCATTGATTTTTCGACCAGCAGTAATTACTTGTGATTTATAGCCAAGTTTTTTAGCTTTATGCACAAGATAGTATGGATCGACCCCAATGCAATGTCCCCCAACTAATCCTGGGGTAAATTTAAGAAAATTCCATTTGGTGCCTGCAGCAGAGAGTACGTCATTAGTGTTGATATTCATTTTGTGGAAAATTAACGAGAGTTCGTTCATTAATGCGATGTTGATGTCACGCTGCGTGTTTTCTATAACTTTTGCCGCTTCAGCTGTCTTGATATTTGGAGCAATGTGTACGCCAGCTATGCAAACTTTTCCGTACGTAGTGGCTATTGTTTTAGTGGACTCAGGCGTGTCGCCCGAAACAACCTTAACAACTTTCTCTAGAGTATGTTCTTTGTCTCCGGGGTTTATTCTTTCCGGGGAGTACCCGACAAAAAAATCTTTTTTCCATTTTAATCCTGACATTTTTTCCAACACGGGAACACAGTCCTCTTCTGTGGCTCCTGGGTAAACAGTAGATTCATAAACAACAATATCGCCAGGTTTCATGTTTTTACCCACTGTTTCACTGGCCTTGATAACAAGTGACATGTCCGGTTCATTTTTTTTGTCTACTGGCGTCGGAACTGCCACGATAAAGAAATTGGCTTCTTTAAGGATATTTTGATCTGAAGAATAAATAAGTTTACTATTTTTTATTTCTGCAAGAGAAATTTCTCCTGTTGAGTCGTTGCCGTTCTTTAATTCTTTGATTCTTTTTTCTTTTACATCAAAACCGATGGTTTTGGTTTGAGTGCGACCGAAGGCAAGAGCAAGTGGAAGGCCAACGTATCCTAAACCAACTACCGCGATGATCGTTTTGGGGCGAAAGTTCTTCATGCGTTCTATTTACACTAGTCTAGTGTTTTTTATAATTTTTGGGAAATCTGATTATTATGGTGGGTGGTAACGATTTTCTGCGTATTTGCCAATGCTAAAGCTAGGTCCCGTGTCGGATTAAAGAGTATCTGATTTGATTGATTAGCCATCTGATGCATGTTAAAATTGCGTAATGTTGAGCATGAGACACGTGCGTCGTCTGTCCGATCATTACCTTTATCCTAATTACGGGGTGCATCTGTATACGGTTCTGCGGTTAAGTATTTTTCCAATGTCTTGGTTTGAAAAATTAACCAAAAATTTAAAGGGCGAAACGCTCTGTCTGGGGTGTGGTTATGGTGTATTGGAAACTTTGCTGGCGCTTGATAACTCTCAACTTTCTATTACAGCTTCTGATTTGGATGAAAAGAGAATTGTAATTGCAGAAAAAGCAGTACATGATGTGCCAAATATTAAATTTAAAGTTCTGGATGTGACAAAAATTGTACCATCCGGTAACTATGACGTAATTATTTTTGCAGATCTTTTGCACCATCTTGGCAAGGGTGAGCAAGAAAAGTTATTAGATATCCTATTAGCTATGTTAAAAAATAGTGGGACTTTAATCATGAAAGACGTAGACACTACGCCACGTTGGAAATATTGGTGGAATTATTTGCATGATTCGTTGATGGCCGGCCAGCCACTAAATTATAAATCCTCTGACTATTACGCTCAGTATTTTAGGGATAAAAATAACAATGTGAATATGGTGAAATATACACGTTGGTGGCTACCGTATAACCACTACGCGTTAGTTGTAAAAAAGAGTGCTTAAGAAATAGCAAAAACTGCAATGTCTTTTTTGGCTAAAATATCCTCTGTTACAGGAACTGCTACATTTAAAAAGGTCTGCGCTACTTTGCTGGTGGTATTGCTTATGATATTTCCGGGCAGCAAGGCCTCGTATTTTAGTGGGCTTCCACTTTCTACTCTAGAAATTTTCTATTCATTAATTCTTATAATTTTCATATGGGGGACTAATTGGTTAAGTAAATGGAAGTTTTTTGTTTGTACAGTGCTGTTTCTTGTCTTAATTCATATTGTTAGTGTAGATTATTTACCCGTTGGTTGGGATGTTTGTTTGAGAAGACAGGTTGCTATAGAAGGTTTAAAAACGCGCTGCGAGCACACTCCTCAGTTTCGGGACGGTTCGAATTCTTATGTGTTGAAAGAAATTTCTTTCGTAGGGAAAAAATTTCCTCTGTATTTTATGAATAGTCTTGACTTTAATTTTTATCAAGATGATCAACATAGCAGAAATAATTTGCCGTATAGTTTTGAAGCTTTTGGGTACGCATATACACAAGGAAAAGCTGCAGATTTAACTGTTACCTCCTCACTTACTGATACTGCATTAGAGATAAATGGCAAAAAGACAACAGTTGATGCCGGCAATACGAATGTTTACAAGTTAACCGATGCAAAAAACAGAATAATAATAAAGTATAAAGCTCTGAGAAGTGATAGTGATGTTTTTAAAATATCATCAAGCACGCCGATTTATGCACGCGAAATTAGTAACGGCCGGGAGATGGCTAATATTTTTTATCGATTACTTAATTATGTAGGGCTTATTTTTCTTCCGTTAATTTTCTTACCATCCGTTGTTGCGGGTTTTGTTGCGCTACCGGGAAAAAATAAACGCCTCGTTATTGTTACTGCTGTTTTGTTGCCGTTGGTTAGCTTTTTTGCGCAAAAAATAGCAATAGCTATTTTACCATTGGCACAATATGCACTAGTTTTTTTGCCGCCAACATACAGTGTGTATTTAGATCGTATCAAAGAAATTCTGCCAGCAACCCTTAATTTTACAATATTTCCGATCTATTTTGTTTGCACTCAATGGCTTTTAATTTCTCGGAAAATGGATAAAACAATTTGGCAGTTCTTGTTTATTTTGGTTTTTTCCTTCTTTTTTGTAACAACAGTGCTTCCGCCCAACACACTAACTATTCTCTCAGGTGGTGACGATCCACTTACGCATGAAGCATTTTCTCGGGCGGTTTTGTTGAGCCAAAACACAAAAGAATTTTTAATGGGAGGGGAACGCTCGCTTTACTATTACCAACCTCTATATCGCTATGCTCTTGCATCCTTGCACTATTTATTCGGCGAATCTTTGTTTTGGATATTTGTGGTTCAAACCATGCTGGTTTGTGTGTTGTTGCGGGGAACTTATATTTTGCTCAATCGGTTGGGTAAAAAAGTTTCACTTGTTTTTTCTTTGTTATTTTTGCCGATTCTTGCTTTTAGCTTTACCTCTTTGTTTGGATTGGCTATGTCGGTTTTGCAACAATCTATTGCAGTCCCAGTTTTTTTACTTGTCATAATTTATCTATTTATTTTTTGGCTTCAAAGGGAAAATAGAATCGGTCTCTATTGTTTGCTTGGACTTTTTTTCGGCTTCAGTTTAATGACTAGAACTGATCTCTTGCCCGGAATGCTTGGGATACTACTTCTACTTTGGTATACAGTGTCGACATCACATGATCGACGGAGGGAGGTTCTGTTAGCTGGCAGTTTTGTAGTTTGTACATTACTTCCTGTCCTATTTGTTGGTTTTAGAAATTTTTATCTTTTTGGTGTTTTCTCAGTGCTTCCACAATCTGGTGGAGTAAATTTATTACAACAGTTTAATAATTACTTTCATATTTCCGGTCCGTCCAGTGTTGGTGCTGGAACACTTTATGTAAAAATTGTTTTAATATATCAACACAATCTTATAAAACTTGCCGCTATTTTGGGGAAGAATATTGTTGAAAACTTTATTGGGTATAATCCATTTCGAATTTTAGTTTGGTATTTTGTGCCATTTGCGTTGTTTTTATCGTTCATTAAAAAAGGAGTGAATTTTAAATATTTACTTGTTGTTTTGTTAATTGTTTTGCCATTGATAGCCGCTAATAGTTTTTATGGCGTGCATAACGGCTGGAGTATGTTGATGCATTTGGATTTTTTGTTGATTTTGCTTAGCGCATTAACTTTCGGTGTTTCTGCAAAGAAGACAGAAGTAAGTTCTGTATTAAAACAATAAAAATTAAATTGTTTTCTAAAAAATATGTTTTGTATTAAATTGAACAATTGTGATGCCGGAAAAACTGAATAGTTTACTCGAATTATTTCGTGTAAAGCATTGGGTAAAAAACCTTCTCATATTTTTTCCGTTGATTTTTACAGGCAATATAAGAAATAGTGTATTGGAGAAAAGTGTTTTTTTAACATTTATTTTATTTTCGCTTACGGCCAGCGCTGTTTACGTGCTAAACGATTTGATTGATGTAAAACATGATCGTTTGCACGAAAAGAAAAAGATGCGTCCTATCGCCAGTGGCGTGATAAAGGTTCGGGTTGCATTAGCTGCGCATATTATTCTTCTAAGCATAAGCTGGGTTAGCACTTTCGTTTTTCTTGGAAAAAATGTATTAGGTTTATTTATTTTCTACTATGCCGCTAATATTGCTTATTCTTTTTTTCTAAAAAAACATCCGCCGTTAGATATTATCGTAGTCGCGCTTTTCTATCTAATAAGACCGATTATTGGGGCAGCCGCTATTGCAGTGCCTGTTTCCAATTGGTTGGTTTTAACCACTTTTTTTGCTGCGTTATACTTGGTGTCTCTAAAACGATTTGCGGAGCTAACTACGGTAAAAAAGTGCAATATCGTTACGCGCCACAGTATAAATTTATATACCCTAGAGTCGCTAAAAGTTATTGGGCTGATTAGTCTAACAGTTGCTTTGGTTAGCTATGGTCTATATGCTTCCACATTTCCCAGACTTTTTATTGTCACCATAATTCCATTAACTGCTCTGGGATTAAGGTTTGTGTTGCTTACTGAGCGTAATGAGAGTCTTTTTGAAAATCCAGAGACGATTATCTTAAAAGATAGAATGTCCTTTGGTTTGTTTGGCGTTTGGCTTATTATGGTAATTTATTATCATTGGCAATAAGGAAAACGTGATACAAGTCAAGAGAATTTGCGCGAGAGAGAAAGTATTTTTGATAACAAGTGAACTCGTAAGGGGCTTCTTTGCGGATGAAGTTGGGATTTGCGTAGAGTATCCAACATTGTAATTGGTGAATTAATTTCAGAATTAAAAATAACAAACGAACTCTTGAGTTCAATTAAAGAGTGAGCGTCTGCTCCAACGCACTGTATTTTATTATATTTTAAAGCATATTTTAAAGCATCTATATTGGCTTTGTTTGCTATATTACGACTATTAAATACTTCAACAATGTCAACTTGCGGTGCAATCATTTCTAGTATTGTGTTGGAAAATTGTTTAGTTCTTATTTTATCGAAAGGGTGGGGAAGATAAACAATTCCATTTTGTTGTCTGATTTCTTTAATTGCTCCAAAAACAGAGATATCACGCGGGATACATTTCTGGAGAAATAGTCCGATAATTTCTCCACCCTCTTTGGTTTGAATCTCTTCCCCGACTATTACTGGAACCGAAGCAATTCTTTGGGTTTCTTGAGCACCTTTTATTTCGTTGTGGTCTGTAATTACTAGTAAGTCAATCTGATTTTTTTGCGCAAACTCAGCTAAACTTTTCGGGGATATCGAACCGTCCTGCGAAAAATTTGTGTGTACATGGAAAAGCGCCTTCATTGCGATATTCTATGACGGTATATTTGATCTATACCAGTCAAGTGTTTTTTTAAGGCCTTGTGAAAAATTTACTTCTGGTTTGTACTCTAAATATTTTTTTGCTTTGGTTATAATGGCTTGTGTTTTAACAATATCGCCCGGACGTTTTGACGTAAACTTTGGTTTGATGTGTACTTCCAATTGTTCTTGTATCAGCTCGTAAAGTTTTTTGACAGAGATATTTGTACCGTTGGCAATATTATAAGCTTCTCCCAATTTTGGATTTTTCGCTGTAGCGGCTTTGATGTTGGCTTGAACAACATTATCAATGTAGGTGAAATCCCGACTTTGAGATCCATTGCTATGAATTTCAGAAGTTCTATTCTGTAAAGCGTTTTTAACAAAAATTGGGATAACGGCCGCATAGCTGTCGTCGGGATTTTGGTAGGGACCAAAAACATTGAAGTATCTAAGCGCAATAGTTTCTAACCCAAATATTTTATAAAAAAGTCGACAATATTCTTCGCCAGCTAATTTTGTCAGGGCGTAAGGAGATTCTGGTTTTGGGGTGAGTGTCTCGATATTTTTTCTATTGCCGATTAACCCATAGACAGAAGAAGACGATGCAAAAACAACTCTTTGTACTTTTGCGTCACGAGCGGCAACAAGAACATTGAGTGTACCTGTGATATTTGTTTCGTTGACTGCTACGGGGTCTTTTACAGATTGATAAACTCCACGTAATGCTGCTTGATGTAAAACATAGTCAATTTCCACACATGCTTTCCTTGTTGTGTCCAAATCACGAATATCGCCTTTAATAAAATTTATTTTGTTTTTTATGTCCTCTAGATTAGATAATCTTCCGGAAAATAAATTGTCTAAAATAGTTACATTTTGTCTTCTCTTTACGAGTTCTCGGGCAATATTGCTGCCAATAAAACCTGCACCACCAGTGATTAAATATTTAGCCATGCAGTCTATATTATGATGAATAATTAAGAATGTCTATGCTAACTATTTAGCGAAACGTCGCCGCAACTTTTTTCATCTCCGCCACAAATTCGATATTTCAGAATACCATGATCAGTATATTGTTTATAACGAAAATTACGGCCCATAGTGTTGTCAAATCCATCAGAAGATTCGCCGCTGCCTTTTAAATTTGTTTCTAAATAAAATCCATTTGCGCCAATATGCTTTTTGTTTTTTGTTGTAAAAGTTTTAATATTTGTAGCGCAATAAGAATTATTTGTTTTATTATCTTGGCTAGAAAGTAATGGAGAAAAATCATTGCCAGGGTCAAGAGCGATTGTTGACAATCCTTGTGTTGTAACACAGTGATCAGTTGGATTAGTATTGTTGTTTAGCGGTGGAAAGAAGGTAGATTTATTATTGTAACGTTCTAATGAACCCTTGATCTGTGCAAGGTCGGAAATTCTTTTGTTATTTATTTTTTCTTGGCAAATACTAAGATAGGCAGGCAGAAGAAAGATCAAGAAGCCAAAAAGCAAAATTGCACAAATTATCTTTTCCAGTGGCCGATTTGTAAGCATAGCAATATTCTAACAGTTTTCTTTGCGTTGTGTTTTGTTGTACTTCTTAACTATTTTCGTATGAAGGACAGTTGGAGGATGTGCGGGAATTTATAGCAAAAAATTGTGGCACGCAATTATGGATAACAGTAAATAGGACAACTGTGTAGGCAATGTCACTAATAATTGTGTTTTGTAAAAATGGTATTGCATTTACGTAACAAGCGATCAAACCAGAAAATGATAGTTGGTACATACCTGATGTTAGCCAAACACTAAAATTTGTGACGACATAAAAGAGGAGTGAGCTTGATAATGCTGATACAGGCAACTTCCAGAGTTTTGGCTGTCTCAAAAAAGCGCCCAGCATTGTTATGATCGCAAAGGATCCATATACAGAAAGCGTTATTGGCCAAGGACTAAATCCAATAACAGTGTCGGAAATGGCCATTGCGCCAAGTGGCAAAAATAACGACTTAGGAAACTTATAAGATGCCCCCCCAAGCAGCGCCAGTGCCGCTATAGGCGCTAAATTTGGGGCGTGGGGGATTAGTCGGGCAATTATAGCCATAATGATTAACCCAAGTGGTAAAGCGATTTTGGAAAGAGTTTTTTGCATAGAGTTGATAATACTAATGTTTTAATGATTTACACAAATAAACGTATTTTTCTGATGACACTTGCAATAGTCATACCGATACCGATGTTTGTAAAACCTAGTTCAAAGGCAAGACTTTTTGAATTATTTTTTTTAGTATTTTCATCTGAGGAAATATTGGCTGCCTTTGGAACGCTTGCGGCACTAGGAAGCGTAACGGAGGAGATCTCAGTACCAGCCACTGATCCTGTCGTTGAATTTTTATAACTTTTTAAAGTTTCTTTCTGTGTGGTTAAAATTGGGGATGGTCTTATGGTTGGCGCTAGCGTGGGGGTAGGTGTTTGTGAAATAATATTAGTGGCTGAGGTTTTGTAATTGCTTTGAATTTGTAATTTAGATATCGGCCAAGGAGCGCTAAGTAATGCCGGAATGGCGTATGCTGTCATAAAAGCGGATGCATCATTATTTGTTTTCCATCCGAATCCGCCATTTGAATTCTGGTAGGAAAATAAAGCGGTCCAAGGGTTATTGCCATTGGATAATTTCCAATCAACTGGGTCTTCACCAAGAGAAACTATTGCTTGAATACTCCATGAGGTTGTGGCTGAATTTTCACCAAATCCTCCTAAATCATCCTGATGATTTTTAAGAGCTTCTTTGGCTTTTTCTAAGTAATCATCAACATTGATGTTTCCGCTAGTTTTTTTGTAGGCCATCAATGCTTGAATAGTGGCGGCGGTTAAATCAATATTTTCCCATAAACCATCAGAGTTTTGTTTTTTAATAAGTTCAAAAACAGCATTATGTATGATGTCCGAGTTCGCGGATTCATCTGCGGTAAGCATGGCAATGATCCCAAAAATATCATCATTGATAAGTGTTTTTTCTCCGAACTGATTATTGCTAAATTTATTCCGTAGTAATTTCACGTAGTCTATTCCGTTGAACGAACGCGGGTTTTGCCCAGATGCCTTTATTGCCATAATTAAACGTTCCAAGTCAGTGGCTGATTCTGGTTTATTGTTCGCAAGTGCGTCTAGTAGGGAATGGCCACCGTCGTGTTTTATATTTTCGGCACGATCCTCGTTAGCGCCAAATGCCAGGGCACTCCAAATTGTAACTGTGGAGCCGTCTATTGCGCCGTTTTCGTCTTGCAAATTTTTTAGAAAATTAAGGGCTAAATTGGCTTTTGCGGTTCTTTCTTCCGTTGAAAAAGACAAGGATGGTGTTGGAGTTGAGGATGGACTTGGTAATGGAGTTTCAGAAGGAGAGGGGGTGGAGGTTGGCGTTGCCGATGGTGTTGGAGTTGGAGATCTTTCAGTTAAATTTATTATTGACTTTGGAGTACGGACAAAATCGTTTCCGTCTGCCCAAATAGTCGTTTTTTCAGCTGATAATGTAGCTTTTAATTCACCGTTGGAGGGAATATCTAACGCAAGATTATTAACGTGAAGAGTTGCGCCTGTGGCCGGTTCCCAAGTTCCATGCCAAACCCAATTTTCGTCCGTGGTGCCAATTCGTTTTTCAATTTTTATTGTGAACTGTTGGTTTGGTTTTATTTCGTTAGGCAAAGTGATGCGTAATGGTATGTTTGGAAAACCGGCATAGGCCAAAAGAATAGAGTCGTCTTTGTTTGGAGAATATGCATCAATTCCGACACTTGCAGAATCGTCGTTTAACCAAAAGCCCCAAGTCTTAGAAAAGTCTGAAGGAGTATCATCTGTTCCGATTTTTGAAAGAAAAAGGCCAAATCCAAAATCTTTAAATGAATAATCGAAATTGGAAATTTTTGCTGCTTCAACTACTCCGCAAGCGGCGGAATGCGTGTAGTTGTGCTCTTTTCCTGCGGTATCTATGATGGTGCAGTCGCCTGCGGAGATTTTGCCATCAAAATATGTTTTATCGCTTCCCTCGATGCGAAGATAAATTTGGGTTGATGTGTCCTCTTCTGCTTGTACGGATACAAAAGGAATCGGGAGCGTGACAAATGCGATAGAAAGTACGGCAAATAGTTTTAATAAATATTGGCGGACTTTTAAGTAATTGTTTTGCATTTTAGAGTGTTGTGTTTTCAAACTTCCATGTCACTGTTTCTCCTGGGTTTACAATTGTGGACGATGCCCCAGTGACGGACATTTTGTCGTTAACGTATAGTGTCCAGTATTTTTGGTTTTTAGAATCATTTTCGATATTGTTTATCGCTTCGACTAGCATCCCTAAAGGGGCGCCGTAATCTTTAGTTTTTAAAGTCATACCTTTGCTCTCTGCAATCTTCATAACATCAATAACTGACATTGGTTTATCGGTCTGGATTTTGTAAGAAGAAGATTTGTTTAGTGATGAAATGTTTAGGGTAATTTCCAAATTCGTAATCTCTTGGGAGGGAACAGTAGATGTGACTGTTTCTGGCTTTGCCGTCTGGTTGGCTTCGGCTATTGGGGATGAGGATTGAGTTGGTACTGTAACTAAAGCACGCTCCTGTTGATGATTGGATATTTTTGTGAATAAAAATATCGATAATGGCACTAAAATAATAAGTGCTACTACTTCAAAAACTAAAGAGCGAAAACGGTTTTGGATTTTTGTTGACATTTGTTTTCTTATTAATAAAAAATCGCCGTTCTCGCGAACAGAATGGATTAATGTATTTATAAAAAATACTTATTATTCCTGCTCGGGAGATTTTATTTGCTTAAGGATCGGACTTTCCAAGAAAACTATTCTTGGTATACCGTTGCGGCACAGCGCGGGATTTTCACCCGCTTCACTTTAAGCAAATCTGTAAGTTGTTAAACTACCACTGGATTTTACGGAAGGTTCTCTAATTGGTCAAATTTGCTATGTAAACATATATAAAAAAAGAAAAGCACAGTAAAAGTTAGACTATTTCTTATATATCCAAACGTATTTAATTCCATCTAAGTAAATAATTTTTTCCGGCTTTTTGTAGATAAAATAATTAAACGCGTCATTTTCCCATGAGCCACTCCTTTCCAACATGGCGCGATACAAAACAACATAATCGATGCCATCTTCTCCAAATCTATCTGCCGGATCTGTTGAGCCGACAAATTTTTTACCAAATTCGTTTGGATAATATGATGCCACTTTAAGATTTTTCGCATTGGGTTTTTGGTTAAGGTAGTCAGCGGCTAAATCCAAACCTTCTCCCCATCCCAACCTGTGTCCTCCAAAAAAATGTTTAGTAAATGGGTTAACGTAAGATAGTCCATGTGGTTGCAGAGAGATAATAATATTTTCTTGCCACGCTGTTGCACTAAGAATAAGAGCAAGAAGTATGCCTGGTAGTAAACTTTTTTCATATTTTCTAAATAGATCGACAAGGGCAATCATGCTTGCCGCAGCAACTACGTCAAAAATAGCAAAAACAGAAAGGATGTAGCGGTCCGCTTTTTCTTTTCCTGTTGACATTTGTAGAACAAAAAGCAACACAAAAAACATTAAAATAGCAACATGTTTTACGTTGAATCTAATTTGTATTTTTTTCCACAAAACGACCCATAGAATTCCTACACAAGAAAATAGTGCAATCCATTGGATGGGGTTGGTGAAGAAAACTAAGCTTCTCCAATAATATGTATAATTTTCCACATGATATCTTCCGTACTCATCTGATCTAAAAAACTCTAGAATATCGCCCAGAATGTTTTGTGGATTGATAGCTAACGATGGCAAAATAATTAGCGCACTAATAAAGAAGGCAAAAAACCAGAAGGAGTATTTCCGTAACAAAGCAATGAAATATGTTTTATTGAGCCGCCTATTATCATCGAGCATCACCATGGCAATTAGAATAAATGGAATAATAATAATGCCTGAAATTTTTGATAATACTGCGGCGGCTCCGCAGAAACCGGAGAAAATCAAATATCTATATTCTTTATTCTTGTTCCAGAGCAGCAATAGCCCTAAACATAAAATTGTAAACAACGCTAATAGTGAATCCATGCCATAAACTCTTGTGTGTGCGTAAATAAATGGATCAACACCCAAAAATATTGCTGTTAAAAATCCGCCTCCAAAACCCCAGAGCCGGCCAAAAACATATCCAGCAAGGAGGATAAGCAGTGCTTGTCCCGCAACAATAGGGAGTTTTTTCATTGCCCAGTCGTCGTGGCGAATAGATAATGCGCCTAGCCACTGGGTAGTTATTCCTGGATGAGGAAGTTTCATTAGATCGCCCCAATGCCCCGCAGCCAGACTGCTGATAAATCCCGCTGAATTCGCTGTCCATCTGTCTTCGTCTGGAGAATGAAACGCATCTAAATTTAACACACGAGGGAAGAGTAAAAAAAGAGCTAGTAAGGAAAAACATAGACTCCGAAAAAAAACATTTGTTCTCATTTCTGTAATATACTACAGTGATTCCATACATGCGAAACGTCGCCAAAGTTGAATATTCTTTTTTGTTCTTACTTCTTGTTATTTTTATCGTTTTTCTTTTGCCGGCGGCTATTTATGCGCGGCGTGAATCGCGAGACGGTATACGGCGGAATGAATTGACTAATTTTAAAACAGAGCTTGAAAAATACTACAACAAACACGAGACATATCCACTTGTTTTCAGTACCGGTCCACACCAATATTTTGCAATCGACAAAGATTCAAAAGGAGCAACAAAGTGGTTTTTACGCGCAAAAATGGAGAATCTGCACAAAGCAGAAAGAGGATTCGACAAAGAAGCAGGACATAATTATTTTTACCGTTACTTGAATGAAAATAATAGTACTTACTTTGATATCTGTGGCGGGTTGTACGAATGTGAATAAAAAAGAAAGAAGAAACTAGGATCTTTTACGAGAAAAAAATATAAGTAAAGCTAAGATGGTTACAGAAATAAATTCTGTATAAATTGCAGTCTTGATCCATTTTGGCGAATATTGGAAAACAATTGAATGCTTTCCAGCAGGTACAAATATACCTCTAAATATTCCGTCTACACGATTAATATTTACGAGTTGGTTGTCTATTTTTGCCGTCCAACCATCTAATAAAACATCGCGTAGAACAAGAAAACCATCAGTAACTTGCTCTGTTTGTATTGTCACCATTGTTCGTTCGTCTTTAATAATCCAGGCCTTGTTTCCTGACACATCAAAAAAAAGATCTTTATTTATATCTGCTACAACTGTTTTTTGATCTTGTGAATCAAATCGCAATAAAGTATTTATTTGATTAATACCACCAGATATATTTTTTACAGATTGCGCAAACTGTAAACGTGGAAAGGATTGGTTATTACGATAGAGCCGAATGAATTGATCACCAAATGGCACAGTATCCAACAATGTGGTTCCTTCTGAATTGGCGGCGTAGCGGTGTGGGGGATACAAACCAATTAAATGAGTTGTGGAAAAACGATCAATTATTGTGCGACCATTTCGTCCAATAGAATCTCCCCAGCCCCCGAGAATTTTAATATAATTTCTTACATCAAGAATAGGCAAAGATCCTGCCCATAACGTACTACCAATGCCGTATCCAGCTGAAACATAAGGAGCTAGTGCTTCGTGCCATTCCACCGCCTGAGTTGAATTTGTTATAATTTTAAAGGCGGCGTCTGTAGATTTGTGATTGATTTTTACTTCTGCACAAGCATTATTGGCACAGTTAAACAACATACCGCTGGGATCATATTGATCCGTAGGGTTGGTGTGAATAAACAGTCGCGGTGCTAGTAATCCTTCCATATCTGAAGTTATCTCAAAATAAAATGTTTTATCTTTGATATTTTCTACAGGATAAAAAATAAAATTATTCCAATCGCTATCTGCAATATCTTGCGCAATCAGATTTGACTCTCTGATTTTTTCGTTACCATCTGTATATAATTTCAATTTAACCAATCCATTTTCAGAGCCGGAGCGAGATAATTTTACTGAAAGACCATTGATATTTTTAAAAGGAGAAACAAAACTTTGCCGATAAAGACATTTTGAACAAATAAGATTTCCCACTTTAATACCAAAGTTATTATGCGGAGCAGTATCAGAAATTGTATCTCTGGAAATAATACGCACCAGGCCATTTTCTTTTTGCAATATTTTAGCCAAAACAGACTTCTCAGTGAACTGCCATGGAACACCTTCATACCAAAACCAGCTTACCCATAGTGCTGGTGCTATGGTACCGATAAGCAAAAAACAAATAATAAATTTGCTTTTTGCAAAATGTTTTTCTTTTAGATATAGAATACAAAAATCTAGCCCCAAAGCCATTAATAATACTATGCCTATGTGAGTATAAAAAAAGAAACGAGATGGGCAGTTAAAGTATTTCCAGCCATGATGCACAATCCACCTGAAAATTGGGGAATAACCACCAATAGCCAATGACAAGCCAACCACCACCAAAAACAATGCTAACCACCACACGACTGGGAATTTTCGTCGACCCTTAAATAACCCTAACACTGCCAATAGAATAACTAATGGTCCAAAATAAGAAGATAATTCCGACTCATTTGTGGGACCACGATAAGTATCGTCGTGTCCAAATGGATGAGCAAAAATTAAACCCTTAAAAGCTACTGGCGAAAACTGGTAATCAAACATACCGCTAACATCTTCATTCACAGAGCCACTGGCTCTGTCGGTATATTGAATATTATCGATAATGGGAAAAAGATAAAAAGAAGTTAGACCTAATATCAAGAAAACTCCCAACAGAACAAAAAAGGATCTTAGCCAACGTCGCCATTGCCACCCCATTAGACAAAGAACAAAAATTGCCTCTGAAAATAAAACATAAACGGTCATTTGAGGATGTCCAGCTAATACACACAGTACGTTGACGCCAATCCATGCTAAAAAATAAACCGGTCTTCCGTGACGCATAAAGAGTTGAAGAAACAAAAATATAAATGGTATCCACATGAAGGGAAGTACTAAATTAATCATTTCGTACTTGCCAACAAAAGTAGCTCCTAGTGGTAAAAGTAACGCCGCAGATCCAGCTGCAACTTTATTAATTTTATTGTGTTTTAAAAATAAAAAAGTTCCAACAGCTGCCAACATAGCATGCATTAGTAGAGATAAATTTAGAGTCCATACTGCCGGTAAAAATTGGCGCAACAGCATATGTGGAGGATACCAAAATCCTAATTGTCCAATTGCCAGTAGGGGGTATCCTCCTGCTAATTCCGGTGCCCAAAGAGGAGATTGTCCTGATCGCTGAATCTGGGCGTACAGGTTCTCTAAGGGGATTGTGATTACTACTAAGTCATTTTTGAAATATGCCCCCTGTAATGACCACTTTGTAACAAAAAAGGCCAGAACCATTAATAAAATTAAGCCAATAGTACGTCCGTTGGCACTACAAATTTTCTGTTTAATCTGTATTAGAATCTTTTTCATGTTTGAACAGGCCGCTAAAGTGGTTTATTGTTTTTCTTTTTAAATGCAAAAATTCCATAATCTTGCCATATGGTTTCATAATCTGGATCCGCTTTGTATTTTTCTATGGCTTCAAGCATTTCTCCTTTATGTAATGGCCATGTGTTGAATTCCGCGCTTAGAACTACCCACTGAGTTTGTTTCGGTAGAGGATCAGGGAAGTTGTATATGTATTGGCGAGTGCTTAATTGGGGAACAAGACCGCTTGCCGCGGAAACAGATTTATTTTTAGGAATCATTTGCTTTATGATATCCAGTGCGCCGGCACTTAGAACAGGTTGATATTTTGTCTCAGTAAATTCTGGCTGTTCCAGTTTGTGTAGTGGTAGATCTTTATCTTTCCATGAGGAATAATATGTACCAGCCAATATAGCGATAGCCATAAGCAAAACAACTATTGTCTCAACTCCTCGTTTTGGCAGTAGACGAGCGAAAAAACGTTTTAGGTTGCTTGTACCAAGAATGGCGGAATATGCGAGTATAGATGCCAAACTAGCATTATAGTGGAAGCTCATGAGGTGGCGTTGATATTCCTCACTCATAAAACGTGCTACAAAATTTGGTGCCAACATTAAATATGTTATTGGGCTGAACAATGAAACAAAGCCGAAAGATTGAAAAATCTGACGAATTGTGTTGCGATTGGTATCTGTTACAAATATTTCCTTGATTAATCCAATCGGATGAGAAATAAACCAAACAAGGAGATGTGCAGGACCTTTTTGAGTGCCCGCGGCATCAAAGTAGGTTAATGCGCCACCACCAGGAGTCCATTTTGGCATCAGAATATAGGTAACCGTGAAGAAATAAGCCAATGAAATTATTATGAGAATGACGGCTTGGGTTGATTGCAGATTGAACAAGTGGCGGATATTACTGATTTTCAAAACAGATAGCAGGTTCGTTTTTGGAGATTGCTTCGCCTCGCTCCTGCCCGCAATGCTTCGCATAGCGATGCAGGCGGGCGCAAAGACGTTGCTTTTTAAAAATGAATAAGCAAGTGTGATGGTTTTTTTTGCAAGATCGGATTCAAATAAAACAATATATACACCAAACATTGCGTAAAAGAGCGCGGCATCTTCGCGGGTTAGAAATCCAATTATTACAGTAAACCAAAAAAGTGGATATTTACGAAAATGAAAAGCATAAAATGACCATGCCAGCACCGCTGATGTGAGTACGTTTGCGTGAAAGTCAAAATCAAGAGCGTACTGAATTCCAAAAAATAATAAATAAGCGATTAATAGCGAAAAAGAAAAAAAGTAATTTTTTAATTTATCTTGCGCGATTTTATAAAGTGCCCATCCGGCAGAGGTGACGAAAAGAACTTGAATGATAATTAATGTGCGAGGATCCTGCCAAATCGCGAAAACCGGCGCTAAGAGCAACATAATAAAGTGCGCGTGGTCTCCCCACGCTATCTGATTTTTTAGTGTGTTAAAAGGCGGAATGTTATCGTTGTTGATATTGTATAAAACCTGCGTGTATGTTCCGAGATCCAGGCCGTTGCGGAGCATAATTTCATTTGTGATCCCTAATCGAATATATTGTAGAGTGAAAAATAAAATAATAATCCACGGCAACCAATGGAGTAATTGCTGAATTGTTTTTTTGAAAAATAAGATACTTTTGTTTACTACTTGGTTCATGAGAAAAATTGGACTATGTTGGTGGTTTTGGTGTGAGCAAATTTGATGTAACAGAAAATGCGAAGTGCAGAGAAATCCAGAGGAAAAGAACCCCAACAACGATAAGAGCAATAAATGCGATTATCTGCATTTTTTGTGAAGAAAAACTATTTCTCATCATTTGTTTTGTTGTAAAGTGTTAGCCAGCACGTAAGGGTTACTAACAAGATAAGAAACCACGAACGGCCATCACCTTTGATTATAATGAAAGAAAAAAATAATGGTACTACGAAAAAAATAATACTAGAGAAAATATTATTTGTTTTTATATTTGAATTTTTTCCAATAAATAAAAGTGACAAAGCAAGCATGCCTGCAACTAGGGCTCCCACTTCTTGTTGGTAAGAAAGAAGAGTAGAAAATATTATCAGAATTATAGAGGCAATAAAAACGCCGTAACTAATCGGTTTTAGAATGGATATGTTGATAATTTTTTTCATAACGATTTGTTTCGAAATATTAACGCTTTAAACGTATTTTTTAGGGAGTCAGAGATTTCATTGATCGTGGGAATTTGTGGGTTAATTGAGGCCGAAATATTTTTATAAAGCACGTTTGGAGAATCACTATTTTTTGAAAATGAGAAGAACATTAAATCAAACGATCCATCAGCGTTTTGATAGGCGTTATCCAAAGAAAAATTAAGATTGCCTGTCTGATATGTCGTATCTTTGATGGGAGTGTATTCGGCGTAAATAGCACGATATGTTTTCGGATCATTCCAATATTGGAATGCCTCCGCGTTGCAGGTTTTTTTAATGCAATCAAGTGCAACATTGCCATAAAGGCCGATTGTTCCCTTAGGTGGCGGGTTAGAAATAAAATCGTTAAAAGTTGAGTAATTATTTTCGATATATGGGCTTAGAAAAATTGTTTCCCCATTACTTGAACTGAGAGTTTTCCACGGCTTGTGCGATGCAAAGGCCAAGTCGTCCAATATTTTGTTGCGAATTGGTTTGCGTTCATAATCAAGCCAGAAAGAACTTTTTCGTATACCAGCTTCGAGAATAGAAGCTCCGTCTAACTGGTAGTTTACTTGTAAAGATAAATTTTTCCCCAGTTTGAAAGATTTGTATGGAATACGCAGATGGGCGAGACCATCTGCCACCACTGCTGTTTGATCGTTTACTGATATGGGCACTCCCGTTACGGTTTCAAATGGCCCGAAGGAAGATTTTTTTTCAGAAAAGTCATTTTCATATTTGGTTGTTTTTAAGAAATAAATGCCAAATAAACTGGTGCAAATAACTAAAGCAATTAAAGTCGTGATTGTTTTTTGTGATAACAATTTCATATATCTATTGTTTCAGCAATTTTCCCCTGCTTATCTTTTGTTTTTGGCAGAAGTGATTTTAAATGAGCCCAATCGTCCTTTTTGATTTCTTTGAGGATGATTAAAACAAGAAAATATAACAGAAACAGAACTGCATAAAGAATTGGTGTAAAAAGTGGACTAATATTAATAAAATAAGTTGGGATAATCATCAAAAAAGTGGCAAACACACCCTTTACCAACGTGCTAATGGGGAAGGAAAGCTTGAAACGTTTTATCATGTATGATCCCATGGCCAGCGTGCCCAAGGTGGATGAGATTATGGTTGTAATAGCTGCGCCCTCAAGTCGAAAACGCGGAATAAGGAAGATTCCCAAAATAACGCTTACCGGCAACATTGCCCATGAAATAATTAATGGCACACGCGCCTTGTTTGAGCCGGCTGCTATCATCGCCAGCAAATAAAAAGCGGATAACATTCCCAGAGCAATCATAAGTAGAGTAAGTGGTCGCGCAGCCGGCTCATATTCTGCAGAAAAAAATAAATACACAAGCCCCTTACTGGTTGCTGCAGCCAATGCTGTGATAGGTAATAATAAAAGAAAAAGGTAACGGAAAATATCTCGAATAAACTGACGCGCCGCCTCTTCATTTTCGCGCATTAAGCGCGCTATACTGGGAAGAAAAATAAAGCCCAGTGCCTGCAAAATGAAATATGGAATTCTGGAAAGAGTGGATGCGGCATTGTAGTATCCGGCCAAAGTGTTATCGTGCAAGATTTTCTTCACTAAAAATAAATCAGTGCTCATGAGAATCTGCAATGCCAGTGACGTACCTACAACAGCACCGGCAAAAGTTAGAAGTTTTTTTACGGGAAATTTTCTAACGTAATGTCTTTTTATGCTTTTATAAATTACCGGAATGCCTATCGCTGATGCCATAGCTCCACCAACTGCAAATCCGGCAAAGGCGCCATAAATGCGAAACGGGAAGAGTAGGCCGACCGATCCTGCGAGTTTTGCTACCGAATAAAGAATAATAATGCCTGCCTGCAAAGCAAAAGCATGTAGGCCATTTAAATAATTTGCCAAAACAGAATATATGGCAGTTAGTGGATAAATAATAGCCGTAAACATTATAATTGGCGCAAGTGTTTGGTCGCCAAGAAAAGTGGCAATATTTCCAGCGAAAGCGACTGTGCAAAAGGAAAGAATAAGTGCCAGCGCTGTTTGTCCGATTAACGCGGACGCGAGGATGCCTCCGCTATTCTCTTCGTTTTGGGCTACTTCCCTTGAGACCGCTATGGGAATTCCCAGCGTCATAAGCATGTTGAGGATTGTCATAAACGAAAGGACTACGCCATATATTCCGTACAGGGCGGGTCCCCCAAGTTTTCCAATGAGAATATGAGTGATATAACCCAAGCCGAGCAATATGGTTTGGGCTGAAGCAAGAAGGATCGCGCCAGAAAGTCGGGAAGTGCGGTGAATCTTTATTGAATTAGAATTGTTCATAAAGTTATTTTATTGCAAGGCCAGCGGCAACTAAATCGATAGTGAGTGGACCATGTTGTATTTTTAGTCCCAGGTCGATGAATCCCTTATCGTTATATTTCAGTGTATCTTCCGGAATATCTACGACAACATCTTGAAAGTCTCCCTTTTTTGGAGTTTCAAAATTGCTTATTTCTTTGTTGTTGAACATTATTCTTGCTTTAACCCCATTATTTTTTACGCGCAAAAGAAAACGGACTGGTTTTTTGATTTCCATTTTTCTTTCGCTGTCCCAATACGGAAGAACGTATGTTCCCACGTTGAGACGAATTATTCCGTCAGCACTTTGAATTTCTCTATAGGTGCGTTCATCGTGGTAAATAGGATCAGAAATTCTCGTGGCTAGGATAGAAATGGGTGAGTACGGTAAAACATCTTCATCATCGCCAACATCGTTCGCGATAGTTTGCGATTGTAGAAGAAATTCGGTTTCTTTATCGATGCCAGTGGTTCTTTCTGCGCTGACAGTTGGATTAAACGAGAATACAGTAGAATCGGAATTTCCGTAGGCCTTACCGAGAAGCGGATTGTACTTAAAACTACTGCTAGTTGCTTCTTCCGCTGATCCAATTAAGCCGATTTTATTTTTTTGTAGCAAACTTTCTATTACTGGGCTATTACCCAGCATAAATATTTTTTCATAATCAAGATTTGTTTCATAAAGCGATTTTCTTAATGCAGACTGTTTTGCTTCATCTCCTATTGTCTTTAAATCTCCGCCGATTCTAGTAACCATATTAAAATCAGAAAGGATTCCCCATGTTAAGCGCCTTCTATTCCAGTCATCAATTAAAAAATTATTCAAGCCATCTTTTTTTTCGAAAGAATTTAGGAAATTAATCATGTCGGTTGTTTCTCCTGTGAGTGTGGCGTTTACTCGCGGAGTATGACTGACTGCAAGAATCTGCTGAGAAGCGGAGTTAGCTTGTAGTGCCAGTACAGCAGAAAGGGCGACCGCGACAAAAACAGTTTTTTTCTTAATAATATTTCCCACAAAAAGTCCCGCTAAAACGGCAAGTGGAAGTGATGCAAAAAAGAGTGTTCTGGCAGACGGAATGTCGATGAAAAAGAAGTTGCCTTGACCCAAAACCAAAAATACTATTGCATACGTCAAAAGAAGAATTATCGGCAATTTATCTGAATGTTCGTTTTTCTTTAGTAAAAAGAATATTATGCCGGCGATACCCAAGAAAAAGATTATGCTGCCAAAAAAAGTTGGATACTCTGTGATAGAGATGGCGAACGGTTTTAGGTGTGGATGCAAATTAAAAAAAGCTGAAAGTTTTTTGGATAGAGGCGAGAAAAATACTAAAATAATCATTACAACAAAACTTGATATTGAAATTAAGGAGAAAACTTTTTTGTTGGAAACAAAAATGTTTATAATTTTTGATTTATAGAAAATAAGAGTTACTAATGACAATATGACGATTACGAAGACAGTCAAAAAAGCGGTAAATTGATGCACGAACGGTATTAATAATAAAACAATAAATGCAGATAGCAGGAGGGGAATTAATTCCTTTTTTGTTTTTCCTCGGTTTTTAATAAACGACAAAATTAAAGTGAGCCCCAGAATAAGGAGTAATTCTCCCACGAGATTTTGGTAATGATATCCGGGATAAAAAACGTATCGCAAAAATCGTATGTTTAAGCTTGCAAATAGGAGTGAAAAAAGTTGCGTTAAACGACTGCTAGTGAATAGGGATGTGATGGTTACAGAGAGTCCTGCTAGTATTATCCCCAGAATAAACGAAAACCATGCCGGTCCTGCGTATTGGTTGCCGCTTAGTTTAATAATCGCTGCTGTGAGAGTGTGCAACGCCGGTGTCGCAAAATCTGTCGGATCACGATTTAGAGATATGGCTTCGGCGTAGTTTGGCAGTTTTCCTGTTTTTAAGGCATTATTGGCCCAATAAATCGCCTTTTGAATATCACCGGTTGGAAGTTGATTATGCACAAAGATAGATGGCTGGACTAAGAAAATCAACAATAATAGATAAAGAGCAGTACTTTTCCATGAAAAGGTTGGAAGATTTTTTACAGTGTAAATTAAACGCGATCTTGAGGGATTATAAATTACACTCAGCACGGCCGGTAAAACAGAGGCGATACCTAAAGTTGTAATTGAGAAAGGAATATGGAAAGACGCTAGAATAAAAGATAAAGCAGTTGACCATGCTGTGCCAAGCGCGCCTGATAGGGCAAGAAAACCGACAATAGACAGACGGTCTCGCCACAAAACACTGGTCAGAAAAATTCCCGGTACGAAAATAAGCAGAAAGATGGCTAAAAAAATCATGGAATAATATTTTCTAGCAGAGAAGAAAATTTAACCCCAATTTGTTCCCAAGTCCATTGTTTCCACGCGTCAGCTGCTTCTTTGGAAAATTGTTCGTGTGCAGTGTTGGTTAATGAATATTTAATAGAATCTGTCATGGAATTAATATTTTGTATGTTGTATAGAGCCCAGTTTTGAGTTTTGTATGGTAGGATATTTTTTCTTATTCCGATATTCCCAGAGACAACAGGAATTCCGGTAATTAGGCCAAGAAGAGCGCGAGATGACGATTTTGCTTGGTTGGCTTGAGAGTCATCTACTGGATCGATAATTACATTTGCCTGCAAGGCCAGATTCTGCGACATTTCGTTATCGAATCTACCCAAAAAATGTATACGATCAGGATCAGATAGCTTGGCTGCTTGCGCGCGGATCGTTTGTTCGTCGATGCCGTCGCCGGCAAGAATAAAATGCAGTTTCGGATTTTCTTGAGAGATTTTTTTCCAAGCGGATAATACCAGATCAATTCTGTGGCCAGAGGAAATAGCTAGGGCGCCGATATATAACATAATTTGCTCATCGTCGGGGATGGAGAATTTTTGGCGCAGATTTATATTTTTTTCTGTTTTAATTTTACTAATTCCATTGGGAATGAATTCTACCTGCTTGTTTGGAAAATTAGTACTATATTTTTCCACAAGAAACTGAGAACAACATGAAATAAGAGTAGCTTTCTCAGCTGAATTTTTTTCTATATTTTGCATAAATTTTTGTTCCAAAGAAGAAAGACGCGAAGCATAAACTTCGTCATCATCTGTGTCTAAAATAATTGGGACGTTGAGTTTTTTTACTGCCGCGTAGTTTTGTGGATGCGGTTTGACCAAAACGACAATGTCGGCATTTTGAGCATATAGTGCATTAGTTAGCCCTTTTTTCCCCAAAAAATAACGACTAATCAAATCAACTTTGTTAGGTTTTTTTGAAGAATCTCGAAAAGAAGGGCCGGCACAGACAATAGGGACATTAAATTTTTCGTTTTGTTGTTTTCCTAATGTAATTATTCGTGCTTGATGCCCGTGTCTCTGTAATTCATTTGCCAGTGGAATAGTACGGCCTATTATTGTTGAACTTTGCGGCGGCAAAGTCGCTAGAAAAGTAACGCGCATATTTATTAATGATAAGAGTACCTTGCGCAGGCGTACGAGAGCAAATAAGTCCTTTTGAAATCGTAAAAGCTATTTGATTTCGTAAACAATTGTTACATTGGCGATGATCTCTTGCGTGCCGACCGGTATTTCGGGAGATTTCGCCAAATCTGCGCTTCCTGCGCCCATTGGTGTAGCATTTCTGTATAACTGGGAGGAATCAGGTGTGCTCCCTGATGATGAAAATGTTTTGACTTTACCCAAACTCACCCCGAGACTTTTTGCCAGTTCTTTGGCTTTACCTTGAGCATCTGCGATAGCATTTTTCTGCGCTTCTGTTTGGAGTTTATCCAAGTCATCAATCGTAAACTGAATACCACTGGCCTGGTTAACACCTTCTAATGTGCTTTTTGCCAGGACATCGCCTATTTTATTTAAATCTCTGATTTTTACTTCAATATTTTCTGCCGCTTCAAAACCGCGCAAAGTTTGCTTTCCATTGTTCCAATCGTAAACAGGATTAATAGAAAGATTTGTGGTTTTTATGTCCTCAGCTTTCACTCCTTGTTGTTTTACGGCATTCAAAACTGCATTGAATTTATCGGTCAAAGTCGTCATTGCTACGGCGGCAGAAGGTTGCGCACCTGTAGTTACGCCCAGGGAATATTGCGCAATGTCCGGTTTTGATTGGACTTTTCCTGTTCCATGAACAGTTATTTCACGATTTGCCTCGGCCTCTTTTTGAATTCTTTGGGGCTGAGAAGAGATATATTGCCCGGCAATATATAACAAGCCGCCAAGCACTACTGCGACGACCAAATTTTTCCCGTTCATATATTTAAATTGTTAATTGTTAATTGTTTGATGACAGTATATCATGGATGGCGGAGGGCTCATTATCGGACCATCTTATTAAAGATTGTGAATATGATGATTTTATCGGTAATTTTCCCAATATGTTTTCCGAGAAAGTATTAGATTCGGCGCGAGAATTCATAAATACACCACTGAGTTGGCAGTTTACCCCCAGTGAAGAACGGGCCATCAATCCGTTTTTTACAAATCGCAACAGGCGAGTGTTTTTTATGCATACCTTACCGGCTAGTGTGGGTACTACGCTTTTAGCGATGTTTTCGAGATTGAAAAATCCACGGGGTATTCGTGGTGTGTTTGTTGACGCATTTATTCCACAATTTTTAGCGACAAGAATCACTGAAGTTGAAGCGGTATTTGGCGGAGATGAAGCGAAGTTTTTAAAAGAAAGAAATATCAACAGTTTGGATGCATTTATCAATTACTCCGCTCAAGCACGAGAATTTTTTGAAGAATTTTTAAAGCGTTCGACTCTTGATCCAGAGTATTTGCGAGATTTGGCTCAATCCGATAAGGCCCAGAAATTTTTAAGTGTTTGGCTGAGTGAAAAATATGGACACAATTCTATTGCTCGTACCGGCACACTTTGGCTTTGCTGTGAAAAAGTATCTTTGTTGGCAGTTAAATCTATTGAATGGAGTAGGCCGGGAGCGGGCTATATTGAATATTCCACTCGCTATGTTGATTCGTCCGCTACAGGTACGTATCCGATTGAAAATGAGTTAAACAAAGGATGGGGGATTGATAAAGGGCTTATTATTGACGGACGAGATCAAGCTTTTGCTGCCTATAATGCGTTAAAAGGCGACAATTTTGATGGACCATTTCCAAGTTATTTACGGGAAAAATTTGGAGCGTATTTCCAAAATGTACCCAAAGACTTGGAATCCGGAATTTTTGGAGAAACCTGTGATGTTTTGGGTAATCTTTTGCCTTTATCCGCTTTGACGTCAGTTGGTATGTGTTTGAGTGGGGAAGCGTTTGCGGAAGTTTTGTCACATTTGATTTTGGACGCAACGCCGGAAAATATCGCTCTAACAGAGGCGATTCTGGGTGAAACAGACCAAATTGGTGCGCGGGAATTTGGTAGATACCATGTGCCAAATAACTGGAAAAAGACCCATTGGCAATTTTTAGATACTCAGCAATTTTTGGATCTGGCAAAAGATGAAAAACCGCAGACAAAACCAATCGCTTCCTATTCAAGATCGGCAGTAGAAGAAGCAATTGGTGGATCATTACGTTTACGCAGTGATGTAAAAAGTTCGGCGGACTTTATTATGCAAATGGCTAATGCCGGGCTAAATGCCAATCGAGAAAAATTTGATAAGTTGCCGGCTGAGTTTGAGGGCTACACAGTAACCATGCGAGGCATGATGACTTATCGTGGCTGGCGTGATTTGCAAAGAATGGGTTTCTGTACTCATTTTCGTACGATGGTCACTACAGATTTGGGATTCTATAAATACGACAAAGCAAATTTTGCACCGCTTGAAAATGCGTTTGTTGCGACAGCCAAAGAAGGTGTTTGGATTGAACATGAACTAAAACGCAAAGGTGTGCCAGCACAATTGCGCCAATATCCACTAACACTGGGGTGGAATATTGGGTTCACTGTTGGCGCGAATTTACGGCAATGGGAATTCTGTAATTGGCAACGTTCTAAATACAGTGTGAATCATGAAGTACGAGAAGTTTTCTTGTCTGTCGAGAGCTACTTGAGAGAGCTGTTGCCGTGGTGGAATAATGTTTCACGGGCGGATGTTACTCCTGCCTATGTTTTTGCTCGCGGGGCAACAGCGGTGGTGCTAAGTAAGGAGTAGCCAATAAAAGGAAAATTTACACCTAATAATTGGCTTATTAAAGCCAATTATTAGGTGTAAATTGAATATGAATAATATAGTACCGTTTTCTAGTCAATAGCTTCGCATCACTTCGATGGGTGTTTTGAAGTCTAAACCGAGGTGCAGTCGTTCGTTGTTGTAGTAAGGTAAGTATTCATTTATAGCTTTC
>Ga0247841_10000432_pt1 | contig 108265 bp, 117 predicted proteins | sample LaCruzMarch2015__2_FD_192410 | JGI IMG/M metagenome (GOLD analysis project Ga0247841, IMG submission 192410) | Freshwater microbial communities from meromictic Lake La Cruz, Castile-La Mancha, Spain - LaCruzMarch2015_18m | ecosystem: Environmental > Aquatic > Freshwater > Lake | place: Spain... | reverse complement strand
ATCACCTGGATGACGATGTCGCTCCGGGGTCCCGCAGAACAAGCGCGTCGAGCAGACCGGCCCTGAAGGTGTGATGAACTACGGAGCGCGATGGGCCGGCAGCTCAGGCGCCGGCCGTTAGGCCGAACTCGTGAGCGCAGCGGACTACATCGGGCGACTCGTGGAGGTCGAGGTGGACCGGCCTCTCGGTTCGACCCATCCCGAGTTCGGGTTCGCTTACCCGGTGAACTACGGCTTCGTCCCCGGCGTCGCAGCACCCGACGGCGATGAGCTCGACGCCTACGTACTAGGCGTCCTCGAACCGCTGGAGCAGTTCGTGGGTCGCTGCATCGCTGTCGTCCATCGACTCGACGATGACGACGACAAGCTGATCATCGTCCCCGACGGAACACAGCTGTCCGATGCCGAGATCGGGCAGCTCACCCAGTTCCAGGAGCGGTACTTCACTTCGACTATCATCAGGCCGTGATGGCAGGTCGGCCTAACAAGTGCATCAACCTGATGCGCCGGAGCGCCGAGACACGCTTCGGGCGCGCAGCGCACAGGTTATGCACCGGGCGTTGGGCATACAGGGGAGCGCGATGCGGGTACTAGCATTCACGAGGGGGCCGGAGGATTGGCGCGCCCTTCTCGCTGACCCGGTGAAGCACTGGCGCACCGGGTATTCTGCCCGGACACTCGCGCACTCGTGGGAGGCCGCTGACGGCTTCCCGCCTGAAGTCGCCAGCGCCGTAAGCTCGAGTCACGACCCGCTGCTCGCTGGACTCGCCCCGGTCCTCGCGATTCCAGAGTTCAGGGTTCCGCTTCCGCCGACTGGCGGCCGTCCCTCCCAGAACGACATCTTCGTCCTCGCGCGCTCGCTCGCGGGTCCGGTTGCCGTGATGGTCGAAGGCAAGGTGGATGAGTCGTTTGGTCCTGTGCTCGGCGATTGGCTCGCGGAGGCCTCTCCGGGGAAGCGGGAGCGCTTGGACTTCCTGCTTCGCACGCTCAGTCTTGCGGACTCTCCGCCCGACGCTCTACGCTACCAGCTGTTCCATCGTGCCGCTTCAGCGGTGGTCACGGGCGAACAGTATCGGGCCGCGCAGCCGCCGTCATGCTTGTGCACTCGTTCAGTCAGAAGAATACCGGCTGGCAGGACTACGCAGCATTCCTCTCGCTGTTCGGCGTCGAGGCCCGTGAGGGCGTGCCACAGCGCCTTGGCTCCGGGTCGCGCATCCCTCTGTTCGGAGTCTGGGTCGCGGGTGATTCGGCATTCCTGCGTAGCTGACGGCTGATGTCCAACAAGGGCATCGACCCGACTTCGCTAGTCCTCGGCTACCATGGAAGGCATCGGGCGCGGGTCATGCCCAACAGCGTTGGGCCGAAAGGAGGTCGTCTCGATGCCGAATGGTGGTTCTGATTGTTGTGGCACGTGCTGGTTCAACGCCAAAAACAAGGGCGAGGCAGGCTACGATCACGCGGACGACCCCGAGCCGCCCTTCTGCACAATTCGCAGCCTCCCGATCGCCAATCCGTTCTACACGTACTGCGGCAACCACCCCCACCGTCGCCCGGAACGCGACTCCATCCCGATCGGTCCGGTCTTCACTGGGGAAGAGCGGCAGATATGGCAGCCATCACCTGACAGCGAAGACATTCGGCAGCACTTGCTTGCCCTCCTCGGGCAGATCGAGGTGCGGCCACGGTCGGAGTACCCGGCCGGTCTCTACACCGACGAAGTCGTCGTCTGGCAGCTGGGCGAATTCAAGGAGTCCCGGGCGATCGACCCATTGCGACGAGTCGCCTCGCTCGACCCGAACTCCGTGGAGGCCGGCCCGTTTGGCCGGACCAACCGGCGTCTGATCCATCTTGCTCTGGACGCTCTGGGGAAGATTGAGCATGGTTCGGCCTAACAACGGCATCCAGCGGACGGCGCTGCGCGCCGCCGCTGATGCCGAACGTTAGCCACAACTCGGTCGTTCATGGGGAACCAAAGGTGACAGACACGAATCGACTCAAGGAGTTGGGATACTCGGCACGCTGGGAAGCGCTGTTCGACGAGCACTTGCGGAGCGGGCTGCGGCCCGGGCGTATCGTTCGCACGGACCGCGGCAGTGCGCTTGTCGCCACTGAGTGGGACGTCGTGAGGGCGAAGCCGTCCGTCCGTCTGCTCAAGGCGGCCTGTGGTCCCCTGGATCTGCCCGCGGTGGGCGACTGGGTGGCGCTCCTGGCAGCCGACGACCTGGATGTCCCTCTCATTGAGATTGTGCTCGATAGGGTGAGCGCCATCGTGAGGGGTGACTCGGGTGGGACCTCGGATGTGCAGGTCCTGGCCGCCAACGTCGATGTCGTCTTCGTGGTCCATCCCATCGCGCAGCCGCCCAACCTCAGGCGTATCGAGCGCGAGCTGTCCTTGGCGTGGGACTCCGGAGCCCGGCCGGTGGTTGTGCTCACGAAAGCCGACCTCTCTCCGGACGCAGAGACGGCGCGTCGGGACGTGCAGGATGTCGCGCTCGGCGTGGACGTCGTAGCGGTGAATGCGCTGGCCGGTGATGGTATCGAGCCGCTGATCGAGCTCACAGGGGATCATCGGACGGCGGTGCTGATCGGGCCGTCCGGGGCGGGCAAGTCCACGCTCGTCAACGCGCTGCTTGGCCGGAACCGGCAGGCGACCCGGGAGGTGCGCGTGAGTGACGGTCGCGGCCGGCATACGACCGTGACTCGCGAGGTGATCCCGATTCCCGGCGCCATCCTCATCGACACGCCGGGGCTGCGCGCCTTGGGGCTGTCCGGTTCGGAGGGCGGGATAGCTGCAGCCTTCCCCGACATCGAGCATTTGGCGGCCTCGTGCCGCTTCCGTGACTGTCGCCACCTCGAAGAGCCCGGATGTACGGTGCTCTCCGCCGTCGATTCGGGCGTTCTTCCCCAAGACCGGCTGCACAGCTACCACAAGCTCATCCGTGAGGCCGAGGTGGTCGCCGCCAGAACTGACGCACGCCTGCGCGCGGATGAGGAGGGGAAGTCGAAGACCATCAGCAAGGCCGCGAAGGAGTACTTCAAGCGCTTCGGCCATCCGTAGGGGATGTCGGTGAACCCGGAGGGTGTGGCTAACAAGCGCATCGAGCAGAACGCCAGAAGGTCTCCCGTGATCCGGGCGGCCGGCCGCGTCTGCTCATGCGCGGTGCGTTAGGAATAGCCCCGTGAGCTGCGCTGCTTGCAGAGGATCGGTCGTGACGTATATCATGGCATCAGTTATACGTCAGGAGGTTCTGCATGAATACCAAGCTCACCCTGCGGCTCGATGACAAACTCATTGCAAGCGCCAAGCGCCACTCGGCGGAGTCAGGCAAGTCCGTCTCGCAGCTTGTCTCCGATTTCTTCGCCCTTATGGATGCTCAGGATGCGGAGGTCGATATCACCCCCCGCGTCCGCTCGCTTCGGGGAGTACTCGCCGGTTCCGGGTTGGATGAGAGCGACTATCGACGTCACCTCGAGGAGAAGTACCGGTGAAGGTTCTGTTCGACACCAACGTCGTGCTTGACCACTTGTTGGAGCGCGGGCCTCACGCCGACAACGCGGAGCGGCTGCTCAACCTCGTCGACACCGGAAGGATTGAAGGGGTCATCTGCGCGACGACAGCGACGACCATCAGCTACTTGGCGTCAAAGGCCGTTGGAACATCCGCGGCCATGGACTACCTCCGCAAGTTGCTCGCGATCCTCGATGTGGCCTGCGTGGACCGTGAGGTGCTTCAGGGTGCACTCGACCTGGGCTTCTCGGACTTCGAGGATGCAGTGCTGCATGAGGCGGCCTGCAAGATCGGCGCGGCGGCGATCGTGACTCGCAATGGGAAGGACTTCTCGAGGTCAGCGCTTCCGGTATTCGATCCCGCCGAGCTTCTCGCCGCAGTGCAGGCCGATCCGAAGTCGTGAGCGGCATTCCCAACAAAGGTATCCAGCAGACTCGCTTCGCTCGTGGCTGATACCTAACACGTTAGACGGACGGAGGCCGCTCGATGAGCACCGACTACGTCGTCCGGCTGGCCGGCCCCGAGCACGTCGACCAGCTACCCGACATCGAGCGCGAGGCGGCCACCAGGTTCGGCGATTCGCTGCCTGAATCCGTGCTTTCGCATGTCACCCCGTTGGACAGCCTGGCGGCAGCACAACAGGCGGGTCTGCTCTGGGTGGCTCTCGAACCGGCGGGTGCCCCTGTTGGATTCGCCGTTGCCAGCATCTGCGGACGGCGCGTTCACCTCGACGAACTCGATGTGTTGCCCGGGCACGGTCGCAAGGGAATAGGGTCGGCGCTCGTCGAAGCTATCGAGGACTACGCGCTCAACAGCGGCTGCGTCGAGATCACGCTAACCACTTTCCGCGATGTCCCGTGGAATGCGTCTTTCTATGCTCGCGTCGGCTTCGAGGTGATACCGGAGCAGGAGCTCGGCGCGGAGCTCGTTCGACGGCTCTCAGATGAGGCAGCGCTGGGGCTGGAACGTTCTAGACGGGTGGCTATGCGCAAGCCGCTGAGCCGTCTAACAAGCGCTTCAACCTGACGCGACGACTCCTCGGCTATCCTGAAAGCGCACGGCGCGCAGGTTAAGCGCAACGCGTTCGACCGAGCCGATGAGCGGGAATACTCCCAAGGTCGGAGGGACCCTTCGTGACGGTTCGCAGCTGGGCCGACACACTGCGCCCGTTAGCTTCTCGGAGGTGTCGGAACAATGGCGGACCAACAGGGTATTGCCGTGGAAGGCGTGTGCGATCTTGCAGATGACTTCTTCCATGGCATCGCGTCGGGGGAGGGCGGGCGGAGTCTTGCCAGGCTCTTCCGGCATCCCGATTCACGGATTCATACACCCGACGGACAAGCCTTCTCTCTCGAAGAGCACCGTCTGCTCCACACGAGGTGGACCGCAGAGAGGCATCAGCTAGGAGTTTCACGTCATGCCCATATCGGAAGATCCGGGGGCGTTCGAGCGGTTGGAACCGTGTATCGGGAGGCCCAGTACGTCGAGGCGCCGTCGTCAGGCTCCAGCCTGATCAAGGCGATTGTGGGGGAGGACTGGATCATCGAGCGGAAGTCTGATGGCAAGCTGTGTTTTGTCTTGTATCGCAACAGCTTTCACCATCCCCTCCCCGAGTCGGCGCGAGTCCAGCTTTGACCAATGTGTCTTCAGAGAGTTGCCGGTCGAACAAAGGTGTCGAGTTGACGGCCACTCGCTACACTGACCGGAGAGCTGCTCCGCCGCAGCTGATACCTAACACGTTAGTCTGACGTCAGGCGGCCGCCTGTGGTCCTCCACGGTGGCCAGTCGCGGCGCACCCGGGTAGCATGTCGGCGGAGGTCATTGCCGTGGTCGATGTACTACAGGACAAGCGCGAAGCCATCGCCGAGCTCTGCGCCCGGTACGGGGTTGCGCGCCTTTTCGTCTTCGGGTCCGCCCTGCGCGACGACTTCCGTCCCGGCGAGAGCGACGTCGACCTGCTCGTCGAGTTCGGCCCCATGGACGGCTACGCCAAGGCAGTCGCCTACTTCGACCTCCTCGACGCGCTGAGCGAACTGCTCGGCGCGGAGGTCGACTTGGTCATGGTCGGCGCCGTCAAGAATCGCTACATCGCACGCGACATCGAGCGCACTCGGCAGCTGCTCTATGCCGCGTAGCACGGCCGCCTACCTCGCCGACGTCGTCGATGCCTGCGACGCGGTCGCTGAGGTGCTCACCGGCGTCGACCTCGAGACCTACTGCGCACGGCGATCCATTCGCTCCTCGGTCGAGCGCGAGTTCACCATCATCGGCGAGGCCATCGGCGTACTCGCTCGCCGCGACCCGGCGCTCGCTGCGCGCATCTCCCACGCGCGCCTCATCGTCGGCCTCCGCAACCGGCTTGTCCACGAATACCCGCAGATCGACGACGAGGCTGTCTACTCGATCGCCCGGCGCGACGCGCCCGTGCTGCGGGCCGAGTGCGCAGCCCTTCACGAAGATGTGGGGGACGCAGACTGACAAGCGGATCAAGCTGGCTCGCCGCGACGCCGGCGGCCTCACGGGCGGCCGGCGCGCTCGCAGCTTATCCGCGGCGCGTTAGAACAACCCTGCAACCACCCTGTCCAGAAGGTTGTCTCGGGCTTCGACGTCTCAATGATTGCACCAATTGTGGTACAGTCCTTGCATGACGGAATCCGCTGACAACAAACCGGTGCTCGTCGTGGTGTTCTTCAAGACCGCGTCGGGCAGCGAGCCCGTTCGTGAGTGGCTGCTCGACCTGGCCCCGGATGCTCGGAGAGCGATCGGTTACGACATCAAGACGGCGCAGTATGGCTGGCCACTCGGGATGCCGCTCATCCGCAAACTCGAACGGGATCTGTGGGAGGTGCGCTCTGACCTGCCGGCAGGCATCGCGCGCGTGATGTTCTCCGTGCAAGACGGGCACATGGTACTGCTGCATGGTTTCGTGAAGAAGTCGCAGAAGTCGCCGGCGGCGGACCTGAAGATCGCACGGCAGCGGCTCGCTGAACTGAGAGGAGCGAAGTGATGGACAAGAAGCATATCGGAGGCGACTTCGACGACTTCCTGCGTGACGAGCACATGCTCGACGACGCTGAAGCGGTCGCGGCCAAGCGCGTCATCGCGTTCCAGATCTCTCGGGAGATGGAGCGCTGTCACATCACCAAGACTGACATGGCGCATCGCATGGGCACGAGCCGGCCGGCGCTCGATCGGCTGCTCGACCCCACGAATCCGTCGGTGACTCTCTCGACGCTGGAACGTGCTGCATCGGCGGTCGGCAAGCGGCTCAAGGTCGAGTTGTCAGCCTAGCGTCTGCGCCAGAAAGCAACTACCACTTGTGCTTCCCCTGGAAAGTGTGTACGCTGTGTTGTACGGCACCGGGTACTAGGAGGTCATGCATGTATCCGTTGAAGGTCGATGAGGACATCCGTCCGCTCTCGGAGTTCCGGGCTGGCGTCGCCTCCTTTGTGAAGCAGGTCAACGAGACCCGCCGCCCCATGGTTCTCACCCAGCACGGTCGCGGGGTCGCCGTGCTCGTCGACATCCACGAGTTCGCCGCCATGCGCGAGCGAATGGAGCTGCTGGAGGACATCGCTGTCGCTGATGGGGAAATAGCTCTCCCTGCCCTGCATTTCCACCCGCCGCGGGTGGCGAAGCCGCCAGGGAAACTGAGGCGCAGATAGTGGCCGGTAGGGTCACTCCGCATGAGGAGGCCAAGGCCCGCGCACTCGAGAAGCTCCGTTCGTGAGGGTCGACTGGACCGATCTCGCACTCGATCGCATCGACGAGATCGGACGACACATCGCTGAAGACAACCTCGACGCCGCCGTCCGCTGGACGACCGGGCTGTTCGATGCGGCTGATCGGCTGTCGGAGTTTCCGGAGAGCGGACGAATGGTACCGGAGCCGGAGGCGCGCGAGGTCCGCGAGCTGGTGTACGGTGCCTACAGGGTCTTCTGGCACGTAGGTGACTCGATCAGGGTTCTGAGCGTGCGGCACGGGAGTCAGCTCATCAGCGATGAGGATGTCAGCGGGGACTGACCTAACCAGCGCTTCCAGCAGACAAGACGCCCTGAGGGGTGTGCTGGGTCGGCAACCGCGGGGCGTCTTGCAGCTGAAGCGCATCGCGTTAGGCGCACGGGCGCAGTCGTGGAAGAATCAGCCGATGGTGGATACTGGGCTATCAGGTCGGGTCGCGCTGGTGACCGGCGCGAATCACGGAATCGGCGCGGCGATAGCTGTCGCACTGGCGCGCGAGGGCGCGAGGGTGCTCGTCACGTACTTGCGCCAGAGTCCTGATGTTTACCGAGTTGCCCCCGAGGACGCGGAGGCCGCAGCGAGTCCAGGACGCGCCTACTATGCTCGCGAGATCGCACAGACGTCCGAATCCGTGGAGGCCGAGATCGCTGCATTCGGCGGAGTATGTGCGGCTCGCGAGGCCGACCTCGCAGACCCGCAGTCCATTCCGCTGCTGTTCGAAGCGGCGGAAAGCGAGTGGGCGGGTGTGGACGTTCTGGTGAACAATGCGGCGCTCGACATCCCTGACACGTTTCTACCCGATTCGGTCCTCGGAGATGATGCCAGATTCTTGGACGAATACACTCTCAGGACCGTAAGTGTCGAGGGGCATGACGCGCACTTTGCCGTCAACAGTCGCGCGGTCGCGCTGATGATGGCCGAGTTTGCACGGCGCTGCATTGAGCGTGGCGGTACGTGGGGCCGCGTCATCAACGTCTCCACTGACGGGTCCTACTGTCATCCGTCGAGCGTTTCGTACGGTGCGAGCAAGCATGCGGCTGAGAGCTTCACCCGCTCTGCTGCTGTTGAGCTCGGTCCCCACGGAATCACCGTGAATGCGATTTCGCCCGGTGCGGTTCAGACCGGCTGGATGCCCCCCGAGCTCGAACGCGACATCGCCGCCGGCTACCCGCTTCGCCGAATCGGGCGACCAGCGGACATTGCGGATGCAGCGGTCTTCCTGGCTTCGGAGCAGGCTGGGTGGATCACCGGGCAGATTCTGCAGGTTGGTGGCGGAAACCGGATGTGAGCGGATAGACGATCGCGGCCCGGGGTTGGTGCTCGGACATGGCGCCCAACAAGCGCATCAAGCTGACGCGCAGAAGGTAGAATCGACCTGAAAGGCATGTGGCGCGCAGCTTACGCACCAATGCGTTGGCCAGCGTGCGCCGGCGCAAGCCGGCAGAGAGATGCAGGTGAGGGCTCGATTCGCACCTGAAGCGAGCGCAAACCCTGCCCCGGAAGGAGTCCACCCCCAGGAAGCCATTCCTTGCGCCGCGTGGGGCGACCCACGAGGTGAAGCGTAGGAAGGCAAGTGAGTGGGCCGGGCGATTGAGCCCCGAAAGAACGAGTAGATGGGAGTGTCGACCCTCTTCTGTGTGTGGGAAGACGACGCGGGTAGGCCATCCAGCGTGGACGTGGGTCTACCCGACTCCCCGGGGTCGAAGAGTTCGGCACGCGCACGATGGCTCTCTGCACGGAAGCCGGGAGGCCTCAGCGTAGGCCTGTCGCAGATGGTGAGCGGCAGGCATCCACGGGAAGGCATGAGTCCGTAAGCCGTGGAAAGGGACGCTGAGGAGTCAGACGCGAGCGTGCGCGTCAACGACCAATGGCGCATCTGCTTCGTCTGGCGCGCCGGCGATGCCTACGACGTCGAGATCTGCGACTACCACTGAAGGCGAGGTGTGACGATGACCGAGAAGAGACTGCCGCCGGTCCACCCCGGCGACGTGTTGCTGGAGGAGTTCCTCAAGCCGCTGGGCCTCAGCCAGAATCGGCTGGGGCTGAACGTTGGCGTGCATCCGCGGCGCATCAACGAGATCGTCCTGCACAAGCGCCGCGTGACGGCCGAGACCGCCTTGCGCCTGGCGCGCTACTTCGGCACTTCGCCGCAGTTCTGGCTCGGGCTGCAGGCGGACTACGACCTCGATGTCGCTGCCGACACGCTCGGCGAGCGGCTGGAGCGCGAGGTACAGGTGCGGGCCAAGGCGAGCTAGCCGTGGAGGCAGCTAACAAGGCGTTCGAGCTGGCTCGAAGAAGCTCAACGCAGGGATGGGGGGTGAGCGCTCGCAGCTCAACGCCGGCGCGGTTAGGTGGGGGCACGCCTGGGGTGGCGTGGCTTGGTCAGGCGTCGCAATCAGTCATGAGCGCGTCCGCCGCGAGATCCGCTGTGCGCGCGTCAACAACGCTGCGAAGCAGTAGTAGGCCGTCGATCTGGGCCAGGGCCGCCAGTGCTGTCGCCCGCTGTGAGCGTCCTGGCGCGGCGACGATCCGCGGCTCGAGCCAGTCACCCCAATCGGTCACAAGGGCCCGGACCGCGGAGCGATAGGGCTCGGAGCCGTCGCTCGCCAGTCCGACTACCTCGAAGAACAGGGCGAAGACACGATCGTTCGCTGGGGTCGCCAGGACCGGCCACACCTGCTCCAGAAGCTCCTGTGCGGCCACAGATCCCGCATCGAGAACCCCAGCGACGGTGTCCCTCAGGCGCTCCCCGAGCACGCCCAGGACTGCCGTGGTTAGATCCGACTTCGTCGGGAAGTAGTAGACGACTGTGCGGTCGCTGATGCCAAGCCTGCGGCCGACGGCGCTGAAGGTCAACGCCGCGAGGCCCTCCTGCATCGCAGTCTCAACCGCAGCGTTCAGGATCTCTTCCGGAGAGTGTCGTCGATAGCTCATGGGTTGATTGTAGTCCTGACTACAGTTATCCTCAATTGTAGTGGTAACTACACTCTTGGAGGTTGGCACACATGACTCGGGCAACAGGTCTCGTCTCCGGGCTCATCCTGGGAGTCCTGATAGCTTTCATCTTCAGACTAGTGATTCGACTCATTCCAGATGAGTGGCTGGTGAATGAGTTCTACCGCGCGCTTCTGTACGCAGCCCAAGTGCCGGCGGCACTCCTCTTCGTTCCGATTGCCAGCGGGGCCGCGCGCTTCCAGAACGAGAGTCCGCGTCACGTTCTGCTGTGGACCTGCTGCGGAGCCTTGGCTTTCGATGGGCTCGTCCTTGGCTTCTGGCCCTCGCTCTACGGTCACGAAGGCGTTGCTCGCGCCGTGGTTGCCACACTGCTCTTGTGGGCGTTCGCGTGGGTCGTGGCAGCTGCGCTGCTCGTGGCGCCCGGCGAGGCGCGAGGTGCGGAGTCGCACGCCGCCACTGCCAAGCCCTAGACCGCTTCGCGGCGCGGGGCGGCAGTCTCGGCAGGACGCATCCAAGGCGGTCGGAGCCTGAGCCTCGCCCCACCTAACAAGCGGATCGAGCAGTTTGTTCGCCGCGTGAGATGTAGACTCGGCCACGAAGTTCGGAGGGCGGCGCATTGCAGCTCGCCCGCACCACGTTCGGCGTATTCTCTCGGGACCCGATGCGGTGCTATACTCAGCACTGGAATACTGGTGTCGTCTTGGAGGCCGCAACATGGGCATCAACGTGAAGTTCTCTGAGGACGTCGTCCCGCTCGGAGACATGAAGGTGAATCCGGGCAAGATCGTGCGTCGCATCGACGAGACCGGCCGCCCGGCGCTGCTGACGAGCCACGGACGGGGCGTCGCCGTGGTGCAGACACTGTCTGAATACGAGGCCGCGCAAGAGGAGCGCGAGTTCATGCGCGCCGTCGTCGCCGGGCTTGCTGACATCGACGCCGCACGCGTCGTTCCCATGACGGAAGTGAAGCGCCGCTTGGGCCTCGACTGATGACTGCGCGGTCCAGCGTTGAGTTCGCTGAGTCGGCGGCAGACGATCTGCTGCAGGTACTGGCGTGGTACGCATCCCAAGATGTGCCTGACGTCGGGAGACGTTTGGTCGCCGCCGTCATCGAGCGGGTGGACCAGCTAGAGATGTTCCCCGACAGCGGCCGGATCGTGCCGGAGTTCGACACGCCGTGGCTCCGCGAGCTCGCGCAGCCGCCGTTCCGGATCGTCTATCGTCGAGAGGCGGCCAGCGTCATCGTCGTGCGCGTTTGGCGGAGCGAGCGTCTGATGGACCCGACCTTGGGTGGAAACGCCGAACAAGCGCTTCCAGCGGACGCGCCCGAGGTGCGCGACAGACTGGATCCGTAGTGGCGCGCCGCTGAAGCGCATCACGTTAGGCGCACAAGTGGGAACGCAGCGGTCGAAGGAGACGGCCAGCCAGAGGGCGCGCATGAAGTGAAATGCCGTGAATGTGGGGCTGAAGTCGCCGATGACGCTCAGGGGTGTTTGAGTTGCGGTGCCTGGTTCTTCCGCAGAGAACCCCATCCATAGTCCTCAGGCTCCCGCGGACTCCGTCTCGTCGCCATCGACTTCTCGTCTGACAAGTGGTGGCCATCCTGGAGGCGAGCCCTTGAGCATCTGGAGGAGACCTGCGATGGGGTTCTTCAGGAATATGTTCGGCAACAAGCAAGGTGGTACAGATCCAAGCATATATGGAGGGGAATTGGTGGAGTTGCGCCATTCGCTGGAGACCCAGCGGGGTACACTTAGTTGCATACAATGCGGCAAGAATATCACGGTGAATCTAGCAGACATAGAATGGCAAATACGGAGAAACAGGCGTCTAGAGAAGGGTTTCGGTGGAGGGACAAATGTGGCTTTCGCCTTTGATTCTTCGCAGGGTACTATTAGTGCTTTGTTAGCTGTCATCATCACGTCGGCTGCCATGGAGAAGAAGCCGGTCGAGGTCGACCGGCTGACCGCAGGTCTGGCAATGGCCGGCCCAACAGCGCAGCAGCGGCTGCAGCAGTCGCACTGCAGCCGGCGGCGTCAGGCCGGCCGCCGGGCTTTTGGGCGCAGCCGCTCAAGGGTGAGGAAGCCGTGCGCGGCGCTCACCAGGGCGGTGTGGTTGCGCCAGCCCAGCCAGGAGCGGCCCTCGTAGTGGTCGAGGCCCAGCTCGCCCTTCAGCTGGCGGTAGTCGAGCTCGATCGTCCAGCGCAGGCGGGCGAGGCGGGCGAGGCGCCCGGGGGCCGCGCCCTCCGGCAGGTTGGAGAGCCAGTAGTCGATGGGCGCTTCTTCATGCGCCGGCCACTCGATGATCAGCCACTCGCGGCGCGGCGCCTGGTGGTCACGCTCCACGGGGTGGGCGGCGACGACCCGCAGGCAGGCGAAGCGGCCGCGCACCCGCCCGCCGCCGGCCGTCCTGCGGCAGACCAGCGTGCGGAAGGCCGAGCGACCGAGGCGCTCGGCCAGGGCGCGCACCGACTCGGGCCGCCGGTCGGGCCTCAGGCGGCTCGGGGGGCGGCCGCGCCTGCCGCTGGGCTCAGGCGCGCGAAAGTGGGTCTCGGGGGCGAACACGCCGGTCTCCGGCGAGACCGCGACGAGGTACTCAAGGTCGGCCTCGTGGGGGTGCGTGCGGAAGGCCGTATTGTCGCCGTAGCCCCAATACCCATAACTTAGGGCGGCCCCAGGATATGGATGGCGGCGGCGCTGGCCAGGGTGGGTTGGGGCCAGGTCCGGTGCGGCGCGCGTTTGACGTGGTAGCCGCTCATCTTGCGCCGCACCACGCGAGCCGCCGAGCGGGGGCGTCGTTCGGGCGGCAGGGCGTGGAGGATCTCGGCGATCGCCCGGCGCAGGGCCATGGCCAGGGTGAGCCCGCCGTGCAGGCCGCTGCGCACGCTGCGTCGGGCATGCGTGCAGGGCCCTGGGTGAAAGAGAGCCGGTCGGGGTCGTGGCCGCCGTGGCGGGCGGCGCTGTGGATGAGGGCGCGGATGGCGTAGTGCATGCACAGGTAGCCCCAGGCTTCCTGGTAGACCCCGGCCGGGGTGCGCGAGCGCAGCACCACGCGCGGCCCGCGTTGGCGGGTCCCCAGCTCGTCGAAGAGCGACTCGATCTCCCAGCGCTTGGCATAGAGCGCGGCGAGCTCGGCGGCGGGGGCCTGCCCAGGGTCGAGGATCGTGGTGAGCAGCCGGTAGCGGGTACCGGCCGAGCCGGGACGCCCGGGGTCCTCGAGGCCGTGCTCGACGACCCGCACCGCGAGCGCCCGCTCGCGGGCGCGCTTGTCCGCGGCGGCGACGATCTCGGAGCGGTACGAGCCGTCGGGCAGCGGCTCAAGGACGGGCGGCGGCGCGTCGCCCTTGGCCCGCCACAGCAGGTCGGCGCCGGTCGCGGACGCCTTGTCCCACAGCGGGAACCCGGTGAACCCGCGGTCGGCCAGGACGAGCATGCCCGGGCGGAGCGCGCTGACCAGATCCTTGGCCAGGCCGACCTCCGCGACGTCGTAGGAGCCGAGCGCCGCCGCGAAGACCGCGTGCGTGCCGCACTCGCCCAGCGCGACGATCCGCAGCTGCGGGAACGCCGCGCCGTCCCCACGCCCGGCCTCCGCGCGGCCGAACGACTCGGCGTTGGCCGGGGTGTCGGCCAGGTCGATGGTCGCGCCGTCGAGGCTGACCAGGCGCCGGCCCCAGTAGAACGCCCCAGGCGTGGCCGGCGTGCCCAGCGGCGGGCAGGCCCGCGCGAAGAGCTCCGCCAGCGGCTCGGGCCCCAGCCTGGCCCGGGCCTTGGCGATCGCCACCTGGGAGGGCGCCTCATAGCGCTCCTCGCCGTCCGAGGTCCAGGCCAGCCCCTCGGTCAGGCTGCGCATCACATCCTCGTAGCCGGCCGAGGAGAACAACGTCATCGCGAGCACGTAGTACAGGGTGAGGCGCGCGGGCAGCAGCCGGCTACGCCGCTCCCGCCTGCCGGTCGCCGCGATGACCGCGTCCACCAGCGCCCGGGGGAACGTCGCCGTGAGCACCCCCAGCGCGACCCGATCGGTCAACCGCCGCCCCTCCGCAACCCGCACCTGTCCTGCACGCGCCATGCCACGAAGCATACGACATATGCTTCACTAAGTTATGGGTATTGGCCGTAGGCCGCGTCGGCGAGGAGCGGCGCCCTGGGCACGTCCCAGCCGGCCGCGGTTCTCGCCAGAGCGGCGGCCAGCTGCGGCTTGGTCTGAAAGACGACCGAGTCGGGGATCTTCGCCTTGCGCCGCCGCGGCGCGTCCGCGCACCACTCCTCGGGCAGGTAGAGCGCCCAGCCGAGGGGCACGGTCCCCTTCCTGCCGGCGGCGTGCAGCGAGACGCCGATCTGACAGTTGCCGATCTTGCCGAGGGTGCCCGAATACTGGCGCTTGACCCCCGGCGAGCGCACCCCGTCCTTGGGAAAGCCGGCGTGAGTCGACCACCCAGGCCGCGACGCCGATCCGCGGCGCCACGCGCTCGGCGACCGCGCGCAGCAGCAGCTCCGGATCCCAGGTGCTGTCGGCGAGGAACTGCTGCAGGCTCTGGTAGTCGGCGCCGCCGCCGAGGCGCGCCACCAGCGGCTCGAGCGACTTGCGCGCGCCCTGCTCGAGCAGGCCGCGCAGGTAGAGGCCGCCGTTGCGCGCCTGCACCGGTCGGTTCATCGCCGGCCCCAGCACCGCGGCGGCGAACGCCTCGAGGCGCTCCTTGACCGCTGCAGGCCCGTTCACATCCGCTGTCGCCATCGTCGCCATCATCCCTCCCCGCGTGGACCAACGCCAACGCAGGGAGAGTTCGCGCCGTGGCGGCGAACTCTTACGAGATAGCTAACAAAGCACTACTATCTGCAAGACGTGCAGAGGGTTGGTGTGCGGAGACTGCACGCAAGAAGCACGGAAGGAGAAGGTCAAGTTCCGCCGGGAGCTTCGCCCCCTGATCCGCAGATATGCTCTTGAACAGGTGGGTGGTCTCGCTTCTTCGGATCCCGCGAAGTTCGAGGAGATTCTAGACGCTTCACTTGATGCATGTCCGTCTCCGAACGACGAATCTACAATACTCTGCCTAAACTGCAAGAAGGACCTGTTGATTGGGTTGGACCACATCACAGACTGACTACTGACTACTTTCGTCTCAACCGCCCAGCGAGCATCTGACGGCTGAGAGTCTGCGCGATCCACATCGACACCTCACCTGAGTTCTGGACCAGCGCCCAACGCCCGGTCGAGCTGTGGGGCGCGGCTCGGCCCATGGAGGCAAAACGTAGACCGGATCAAGCCGGTCCGCTCGTATAACAAGCGGATAACCTGACAGCGCTGCGCGCTGCAGGTTACCCGCAACAACGTTGGCGTGCACTGCGACACGCGTCCGCTATGAGGTGTAGAATTTGAACGCGAGCCTCTGGAGGTGCTAGATGTCACAGACCTACGTGGAATTGGAACGCAAAGCGCGCCTGTTGTCTGCCGAGGAACGGGCGCAGCTGGTTGATGCCCTGCTTGAATCGCTCCGTGGTGAAAGGATTGCTGAGATCGAAGCTGCTTGGGCTGTCGAGATCGAGCGTCGTGTCTCCGCCTACGAGCGCGGTGAAGCCAAGCTTGTCCCTGCTGAAGAGGTCTTTGCGAAGGCACGGACTATCACAGGCTCGTGAGCCAAGCGCGGTTTCTTGAGGAAGCCGAGACTGAATTCCTCAAGGAGGTTCAGTACTACGCCGATGTACAGGCTAGCGGAGCCGAACGGTTTCGCGCGGCAATCGAAGAGGCGACGGCGCGCGCACTTGCGTTCCCCATGGCTGGCCTCAGCTACCTCGCAAGGACTCGTCGAGTCTTCGTGAAAGGCTACCCGTTCTTCCTGGTTTACCGGCCGGAAGCCACAGGCGTGGTCGTCCTCGCGGTCGTTCACGAGTCTAGGCGCCCAGGGTATTGGATGGATCATGCACGCTAGCAAGCCCCTCGAGACGGACCTTCGCAAGCGGGCTTCGCCCGCTTGCTCGGCCGCTCAATGGCGACGTTAGGTAGAGCCAAGAACCGCGTAGTGGCGCGGACTCGCGATAGTGTGGGCGCGTCATGGGGCACCAATTGTCTCGGCATGGGGGATGCGGATGAGTCGCTACGCTGTCATCGATATCGAGACCACGGGGTTCTCGCCGGCCCATCACCATCGAATCCTTGAGATCGGAGTCGTTCTCGTCGATGACGACGGCAATCTGGTCTACGAGTGGGAGACGCTCGTGAACCCCCAGCGTGACGTGGCGGCGACCGAGGTCCACGGTTTGTCGGCCGCCGACGTCTATGCGGCTCCGACGTTCGCGCAGATTGCCGGCGAGTTGGAGTCGCTGCTTCAGGGCAGGGTACCCGTCGCCCACAACCTGGCGTTCGATGCACGGTTCGTTGCTGCCGAGCTCGAACGTGCCGGCTACTCGGTGCCGCTCACCACGACATCCGGGCTCTGCACCATGCGGCTCGCCTCGTGCTACCTCCCCGATGGGCCGCGCACCCTGGAGGCGTGCTGCGACTCCATCGGTTGTCCGGTCGAGTGCGCGCACGCGGCGCTCGACGATGCCCGTGCCACCGCCAGGCTGTTCGCGCACTACATGCGCGCCGACGCAGCGTTCGCCGACTCGTGGCTCGAGGTCATCTCCGCTGCTCAGACGAGCGAGTGGCCCGTGATTCCGGCGACGCAAGTGGTCCGCGTGTCGCGGACGACTGCCAGAGCGGCGCGAGATCAGCACTTCCTCGGCCGGCTTGCATCTCGCGCTCCGCGCAGCGAGATGTATCCGGAAGCCAACAGCTACCTCTCTCTGCTCGACCGGGCGCTTCTCGACCGCCAAATCAGCCGGCACGAAGAGGACGAGCTCGTCTCCGCAGCCGAGATGATGGGCCTCGCGCGAGAAGACGCCATGGCCCTGCACCGTCTCTACCTGCTCGCGCTCGGCAGGATGGCTCTCGAAGACGGCATCGTCACGGCCGACGAGCAGGCCGACCTGCGACTCGTGGCCGAGATGCTCGGGCTCACACCGGAAGACGTGGAGGCTTCACTCGATCCGGCTTCCGGACCGGTAGCAGACGCATGCGCGGTCGGTGGCTTCGCCCTCAGGCCCGGAGACGCCGTCGTGTTCACCGGCGACGCGCCGGGCGTGGATCGTGCGGAACTGGAGTACCAGGCGCGAGCCCTGGGGTTGCGCGTCACAGGAGCCGTCAGCGGCAAGACGAGTCTCGTTGTCGCGGCCGACCCCGACAGCATCAGCGGGAAGGCGCGCAAGGCTCGCGACCTCGGCGTTCCCATCGTGGACTACCCAACGTACATGGGCATGCTGGACTCGGTGTCGTGCCAGGTGTCCTACCTAACAAGTGCATCAACCTGACGCGCCCGGCCGATACACTCCGATGGAAGGGCAGCCCGCGCAGGTAATGCGCGGTGCGTTGAACCGCGGCGAGAGTGGCTTTGCGCTTGAGCCCTCAACCTAAGGGCCTATCCCGATAGGTCTGCACGCACGGATGCGCCCGTGGACACGTCGCGGATGCGGCCCCTCCCCGGCTCCCAAGTAGCTGGGCTACGAGGGGACCGTCTCGTGACCGCCCCGCTCGGTCCACGAACGCCCCGCACGCACATCCCTAACGGGATAGGCCCTAAGAGCTTTGAGCGCCTCTGCATGAGCTGAGCCCGCATGCCAGCCAATGGGCGATGCGCTTCGTTGGTCAGGACCTCCGTGGTCACGGCTGCCCGGGCCAGCGCTTCCATGGTCCACAGGGGATGGCGCGCTGGACGAGGTTGACTCTGCGGAAGTACCGGGGTACTGTCGTGGGATGAAGATCGCAACATCAAGGATTACCCAGCAGGGGCAGATCTCCGTACCGCTCGAAGTGCGCAAGCGGCTTGGTCTCGTTCCAGGGGCCGTGATCGAATGGGACGCCGAGGGGGAAACCATTCGGGTCCGTCGTGCCGGCAAGTACACGTCGGAAGAGATTCACCGTGCCGCGTTCGGTGACAAGAAGCCGAAGGCGCTCTCCGTCGAAGATATGGACGCGGCCATCGCTTCCCATCTGGCAGCGAAGTATGCGCGCCGCTGACACGGATGTCGTGGTTCGCCTAATCGCACGCGACGATGAGAAGCAGGTCGTTCAGGCCGAGCGATTCGTCAGTAAGGGCGCCTGGGTTTCGCTTCTCGTTCTCCAGGAGTCTATCTGGGTCCTGGAGAACGGCTATGGACGAAATCGAGCCGAAGTCGCGTCGATCGTTGAGATGATGCTTGAGCACGACCAGCTCGCGCTTGAGAGCTCGAACGTCGTGAAGGACGCGCTCGAGGAGCTCAGGAGCTCTGGCCGCGGAGTCGAATTCTCCGATTGCCTGATCCTCTGCCTGGCTCGCGCTAACGGACACATTCCGCTTGGAAGCTTCGATCGCGAGCTTGGCAAGCTGAGGAATGTGGAACTTCCATCGTAAGAATAGCCCCACATGACCATCCCCTTCCGTCCGGTTGCGCGTTCAGCCTCCGGATCCACGGCCGCGAGAAGGCGGACATGGCGCGCCGCAGCCGCCGGAGCCGCCGCGGCGGGGTAGTACTGTGAGGGAAGATAAGGAATTCCGGCGAATCCTTATCTTCCCCCCGGCGAGCGAGCCTGCGAACGGCCGTACGCGACCCGACAGTCAAGGAATCCTTGTCTTCCCTTTTCGCACTACCCCGCGCCGCGGCCGCCGGGGTCGCCGCGGCCGCCCGCGCGCCCGTCGCCGCGCCCGCGCCTGAGCGAAGGGGATGGTCGTGTAGCCCCAATGCGCCGGAGCGCCGCTCATGCGCAAGGCGTTAGCTGCACCGGTCCAACCGTCGCATCGGGCCACTGTCCCGCCGCCGATTATCACCCCCTTTGACGTATAACGCCACGCGTTATATGCTTTCTGCATGATCGAGTCGTTTCGCGACGCCGAGACAGCCGGGGTCTTCGATCGCCGCTTCTCGCGGAAGCTGCCGAACGACATCCAGCCCGCGGCGCTGCGCAAGCTGCGCATGGTCAGCAACGCTGTCGATGTGAGCGACCTGCGCAGTCCGCCGGCAAACCGGCTGGAGAAGCTGTCCGGGAGCCGCGCCGGGCAGTACAGCATGCGCGTCAACGACCAATGGCGCATCTGCTTCACCTGGCGCGACGGCGCCGCCTACGACGTCGAGATCTGCGACTACCACTGAAGGCGAGGTGTGACGATGACCGAGAAGAGACTGCCGCCGGTCCATCCCGGCGATGTGCTGCTTGAGGAGTTCCTCAAGCCGCTGGGCCTCAGCCAGAACCGGTTGGGGCTGAACGTCGGCGTGCATCCGCGGCGCATCAACGAGATCGTCCTGCACAAGCGCCGCGTGACGGCCGAGACCGCCTTGCGCCTGGCGCGCTACTTCGGCACTTCGCCGCAGTTCTGGCTCGGGCTGCAGGCGGACTACGACCTCGACGTCGCCGCCGACCAACTGGGCGAGCGGCTGGAGCGCGAGGTCCAGGTCCGTGCCAAGGCGAGCTAGCCGTGATGGCAGCTGACAAGCGGTTCGAGCAGCAACGTCACCCTCCCCCTGGGTCCGGGGCCGTAGTATCCTTTGCGTCAGGTCTTCTGGAGGTCGCCTTGTCCGTCCATTTCCGCATCGAGGTTGAGCAAGTGACCGACGGCCGCTGGATCGCGGAGGTCGTCGAACTGCCCGGCGTACTCGCGTGCGGCCCGACCCAGGATGAGGCGGTCGCTCATGTCCAGGCGCTGGCGCTGCGCGTCGTTGCCGACCGCCTCGAGCACGACGAGGCCGGCCGCGGGTTTCTGGACATCTCCTTCAAGGCCGCGTGAGCGACTGGCCGTCCACCCGCGCCCGCGCGGTGCTGGCGGCCCTCCTGCGTCTCGGCTGGACGGTCAAGCGCCAGACCGGCTCACGCAAGATCCTCACTCGTCCCGGTTGGCCCGACCTGGTGTTCGCTTCTCACGACCGCGACGAGATCGGCCCACGCATGCTCGCTCGCATCGCCAAGCACAGCGGCCTGAGGCCGGAGGACCTGTGAGGGGCGCACCTGACAAGTGCACCAACCCGACGCGCCCAAGTGTCGCGGCACGCCGTGAGCGCAGCGCGCGCAGGTTATGCGCGGTGCGTTCGGCAGAACCCAAGGCGTAGCGTGACAGCGGTCCGGGAATCATGTAATCTGATTCTCAGATGCCAGCCGAGGAGCCGCCCATGTCCGACGTGACCGTCACCCAAGTCGCCCGCAACTTCGCCGAGTACGTGAATCGCGTCGCCTATCGACGTGAGTCCTTCACCCTCCTGCGCGGCAAGAAGCCGCTCGCCGAGCTGCGCCCACTGCCCACCGGGGCGCGCCTCTCCGAGCTGCCCGGCCTGCTCGCCTCGCTGCCGCGGCTCACCGAAGCCGAGGCCGGCGAGTTCGCTGCGGACCTCGACGCCTCCCGCGATGAGCTCGGCGAGGCACGGGACGCATGGCAGTCCTGATCGACGCCAGCATCCTCATCGAGGCGGAGCGTGGCCGCCTCCATCTGGAGCCGCACGTCGCGCGTCACGGCGAGGACGAGGCCTTCCTCAGCGTCGTCACCGCCAGCGAACTGCTGCATGGCGTGCATCGCGCCTCTGGCCCCGACGTGCGCGCCCGCCGCTCGGCCTTCGTCGAGGGCGTGCTCGAGCGCTTCCCGCTGCTCGCCGTCGACCTCGCCTGCGCGCGTGCTCACGCCCAGCTCTGGGCCGAGCTCAGCCGAGCCGGGACGCTGATCGGCCCGCACGACCTCTGGCTCGCCGCCACCTGCGTGGCGCACGGTCTCACGATGGTCACCGGCAACGTACGCGAGTTCGCCCGCGTACCCGGCCTCGAAATCGAGGTGTGGGAGGGCTAACGGTTGCGGGTCTCGCCGAACAAGCGGATCAAGCTGGCTCGCCAAAGCGTCGCGGCAAGACGTAGCCGCGGCGCTCGCAGCTTATGCGCCGTGCGTTAGGACGACGGGCAGGATGCCGGAGCTCACGTTCTCAGAGAACAATGGTCGGCTGGTCATCGTATCTCCGATGCCGGTGGGCAGGCGATGGCTCTCCGCAGCGATCGGCCTCTTCCCATTGCTGGCGCCCTGGGAGTTGCTGGTAAGACCCCATTGGTCGGGTCGTCTCGGCCTGTTCTTCGTGATCGCGGCAGTCATCTCGGCGGGCGCACTACGCCTGAGTGGCCTTCTCTTCTTCGCCGCCGTCGCAGGTCTGAGCTCGAGGATCACGCTCGACGCAGGCGGCATGACGTTCACGTATTCGGCAATGGCGCCGGTCGTGCCCACGCAATTGCGCTCGTATCCTCTTGCGGATGTGGCAGCGGTCGACGTGCGCACGTATGAATGGAGTGATGGCGCCCCATCGTATTCACTGCGCATTCTCACAATCGACGGCATCACGCATGAGACCGCTTCGTCCTGGTCGCGCGAGGAAGTCGAGGACTATCGCGACAAGGTCGCGGCCTTCTTGTTGTCGCGGCATGTCGCCGATCGTCCGCTGTCCTGACCAGCGCATCGAGCGGACGCCGGAAGCTACAATCGTCCCAATGCGCCGGAGCGCCGCTCATGCGCCAGGGCGTTAGATGCACCTCATGGAATCGGGGTTGAGGCGGCATCGATTCGAGTTATACTCCGGGTATGAAGACGGCGATCTCCATCCCAGATGACGTGTTCACCCAGGCTGATGCACTTGCGCGCGAGCTCAAGCAGTCACGCAGCCAGCTCTACACGCGCGCGGTGCGCGAGTATGTCGCGCGCCACTCGGCGGACGAAGTGACCGCCGCGCTCAACGCCATGTGCGATCAAGTCGCCGCTGAGGATGCCGCCTTCATCGGCGAGTCCGCACGGCAGGCAGGCGAGCGGATCGAGTGGTGATCTCCCAAGGCGAGGTATGCTGGGCCGATCTGGGTCAGCCGGTCGGTTCGGCCCCCGGATTCAGGCGCCCGGTGGTCATCGTGCAGAACGACTCGTTCAACCGCAGTCACATCGCGACGTGCGTGGTGGTTCCGCTCACGAGCAACGCGCGTTGGGCCGACGCCCCGGGCAATGTGGCGCTCGCCGCATCGGATACCGGGCTGCCCAAGGCCTCAGTCGCCAATGTCTCCCAGATCTTCACGGTCGATCGCTCCCAGCTCACCGAACCGGTGTGTCGGCTTTCAGACGCCAAGCTCGAACTGATCCTTTACGGGATAGATGTCCTGGTCGGCAAGTAGGCGCGGGCATCCAACAAGCGCTTCCAGCAGAAAGCGCCGCCCGGTGAGGTATGCTCGGGTCACAGCGGTGAGATGGCGGCGCTTCAGCTGAAGCGCACTGCGGCTCAGCCGGGCGCGCGGGAGTCCACTGGCGTAGAACCGCGCGCGCCTTCCCGGGTGAGCCAACTCCCGCACCAGGTTGGCTCCTGGAGCCTCGGGCCGCGTGACCACGTCAAGCGACTCAGCGTGACCCCTCGCTGCCGTGCTACCCGCCGTAGAGTGTCGCACGGCCCTCGCCCCGCCCACTTGCCTCGTCCGAATCGGCGCCGCTACACTCCGCCCATGAGCGTGACCCCGGCCCAGGCAGGCCTCTCCATGCCGCCCGAATGGGCGCCGCACTCCTGCTGCTGGATGGCTTGGCCGTGCCGTGAGAACAGCTTCTACGATTTCGAGGCAGGGCGCGACGACTTCGCCGAGGTCGCGCGCAGCATCGCGCGCTACGAGCCGGTGCGCATGATCGCCAACCCACGCGACGCCGAGGACGCGCGCCGCTGCTGCCGCCGGTACCCGGATGGCGCGCCCACCGGCGTCGAGATCGTGAGCATGCCGACCGACGACTCCTGGGTGCGCGACACGGCGCCGACCTTCCTCCTCGGCCGGGGCGGCGCGCTCGGCGCCCTCGAGTGGCGCTTCACGGGTTGGGGCAGCTTCCGCCGCGACTACGCCGAGACGGCCAGGATGGCCGGCCGGGTCACCGCACTGACCGGCGCCCGCGGTTTCACGGCGCCCATCGCGCTCGAAGGCGGCGCCATGCACACCGACGGGCAGGGCACGCTGCTCACGACCGAGGACGTGGTGCTGGACGAAGGCCGCAATCCGGGGTTGACGAAGGCGGACGCCGAGGACGTCCTGAAGGAGTGCCTCGGCGTCGAGAAGGTCATCTGGCTGGCGGCGGCCCTCGAGCGCGACCCGACCGGAGGGCACATCGACGGCCTGGCCTGCTTCGTCGCGCCGGGCGTCGTCGTCGCCACGTCCTGCGACGACCCCGCCGATCCCCAGTACGAGCCGCTGGGCGAGAACCTGAGGCGACTCGAAGCGGCCGAGACTGCGTCGGGCCGCCCCCTACAGGTGGTCACCATCGACCACCCGCAGCGACGTCTGGACGAGGACGGCGACCGCCTATCATCGACCTACATCAACTTCTACTTCGCCAACGGAGCGGTCATCATGCCGGGCTTCGACGACGCGCACGACGCGCCGGCCCGCGAGACCCTGGCGCGGCTGTTGCCCGAGCGCGAGGTCGTCCAGCTGCAATCGAGGGAGCTCGCCCGCATGGCCGGCGACATCCACTGCACGACGCAGCAGCAGCCGTTGATGTAGGTCTCCCAGGTCGTGGGAACCTGTGAGTCGCACACCTAACAAGCAGTTCGAGCAGACGCCGCCTGCAGGTATGCTTGGACTCGCGCGGCAGCCGATGCGGCGCAGCTCAACTGCGAAACGTTAGCGCCAAAAGGATAAGGAGAGCACAGTGATATTTCATGTTAAGAATACTGATCTCAAAGGCTTAGGCATATATGCAAAAGAGGGAATCTCTGCCTATTCATTCATATCGGATATCAGGTATCTCAGAGAAGTGACAAATAACAATCCGCTCTCAGAAAGTGAGATTCACTTGCACGATCATCAGCATTATTGGCCTGACGGGAGAATATTCATCGTTGATGAACCCGAATGTTACTTCAATCATTCTTGCAGCCCCAATGCGTATATCTATTCCGCAGGTGGCAAGTATTTCATTATTGCGAAGAAGGATATAAAGAGCGAAGAGGAAATAACCATTGATTATGAGATACAAACAACTGGATTTGATGTCTCATGGGAATGTATATGCGGAGCAACAAACTGCCGTGGAATGCATAAGTGGGATTTCTTTTTGCTCTCACCCGAGATTATCCGCGAGTCTTTGCCATTTTTGGATCCATGGTTTGCGCAAGTGCATGGAGAGAAGATCCAGAAGATTCTTGACCAATGCTTGAAAGGCTAAGGGCCTATCCCGCCAGGTCTGCGTGCGGGGCGTTCGTGGACCGAGCGGGGCGGTCACGAGACGGTTCCCTCGTAGCCCAGCTACGTGGGGATCCGGGGAGGGGCCGCAGCCGCGATGTGTCCACGGGCGCATCCGTGCGTGCAGACCTGGCGGGATAGGCCCTTACCAGATGATGGTCATGGAGGACGTTCCCGAGGACCACCAGGTCAAAGAGATCCTTGTATGAAGCGAAGTCCTGCGTTCCGCAGCTGTTTAGCCCGATAGTCCACGAAACGTAGGTTCTGAGCAGGGAAAAGGCAGGATTCTGCAGGGAAGCGGCGTGTATCTATGCGCGGAGAGGGCGCGCAGCACATCAAGAAGTACCTGGGTCTCGAACGATGATGTCGCTGCGAGGCCGAGCATCGCGCTGCAGCGGCCGGCGCAGCGCCGCCGCTGAGCGCCAACGTTATGCCTGACCCCAAGTGGCCCTTGACTGCAATGTCAGGGCTGACATACAATCCCGTTGTGAGACGCGGCGCCGACAAGCCGCTCGTGTGGGGCTGCATGGGGAGGTCCGCACACCGCCCCTCACGGCGGTCGCTCGCGTTGAGGCGGGCGTGCTCTTGCGCAGGCTCCAGCGTGGAGAGTCGCTTGGCCTGCAGCAGTCCAGACCGATGCCCGCCGTGGGCAGGGGTCGTCACGAGTCGTAGCCGAGGTCTTCGCGAAGAAGACGCAGACGACGCCGAAGCCGGTGATTGACGCCTGCAAACGTCGCCTGCGCGCCTATGATGCGATCGCGGGCGAGAAGGAGTGAGTGCGATGGACAAGGCCAAGAAGAATCGACTGGCGGCCGCCGGCTGGCGCAGCGGGGACGCAGCCGCCTTCCTCGGACTGACCGAGGAGGAGGCCGCCTTCGTCGAGCTCAAGCTCGCGCTTGCCGGCTACCTTCGCAAGCTGCGTGCGCAGAGCTCATGGACGCAGCTGCAACTGGCCCGTCGGCTGGGCTCCAGTCAGTCGCGGGTCGCGAAGATGGAAGCCGCCGACGCCTCGGTGTCACTCGACCTACTGATCAAGTCCCTCCTCGCCTTGGGGGCGTCACGCAGTGAGGTCGGCCGCGTGATCGCGAAGGCGGCATGATCATCGTTAGGTGCAGCTCAGCCGAGCGCACGGGAATCCACTGGTGAAGAACCTGTGGCAGGAGGCTCCGCGGGAGTCCATGTCAATCGCGTTTCATGACCATCCCCGTCACTCAGGCGCCGGTGAGCCACGAACGGCGCTCCCGGCGGACGCCTCGCCGGCGGCGCTCCCCGCGGGCAGCCATCCCCGGCGGCGACGCTGACCCTGTGGAGAAGGCCGCCTCCTCGACCTTCTCGTCGTGCCCGGCCGTCCGCAGGCCCGCGGCTGCCGGGGGAAGAGAGGGAAGGCCGGCTCCTGAGGGGAACACAGCCTTCCCGCCCTGCACCTTCAGCGGCCGCGGGTCGCTGGCCCGCGCGCCTCGTCGCGCGCTTCCGGCGGCGCGGCTGCGGCGGCCGCGGCCAGGTCTTCCCTGAGGCGCAGCCGCGGAAGGCCGTGGTCGCCGCCCCCGGCATAGTCACTGTGCGAGCGTATTCCGTTGGCGGTACTTCCAACGGTATCGTTGGAAGTACCGCCAACGGATCCGGCCATCTTCGACTATGCCCCCGCCGGCGGGCCACGTGCGCTGGGCGCGAACCGCGACGCTGACGCCGCCGTCTCGTCGCGCCCGAGGGAAAGACAGTTCTGCCGCTCTCATCTCTACCGGCCGCAGGCGGCGAAGCCGCCAGGGAAGCCGAGGGGGAAGCGCCTCTCGTTCAAGCCACCGGTCCCTCGCCGGGCGCGCCCGGCGGCCGCGCGGCCGCGGCGAGCGCGGCGGCCGCGGCGGCTCCGGCGGACGGGCACGTGCCGGCGGACGGGCACGTGCCGGCGGACGGGCACGTGCCGGCTGGCGCTCGCGGCGCGCCACGTCCGCCTTCTCGCGGCCGTCGATGCGGCGGCTGAACGCGCGACCGGACGGAAGGGGATGGTCATGTCGCGTTTCCCACCGAACCTGGCACGAGAACGACGATCAGAGGATCGCCGAGCAGATGGAGCCGCTGCCGAACAGCATGACACCCAGTGTCGCTGGGGCCTCGCCCCGACCACTTGTGTCGTCCGAATCGGCGCCGCCACTCTCGCACCATGACTGAGACTCCCGCCGAGGCAGGGTTCTCCATGCCGCCCGAACGGTCGCCGCACTCCTGCTGCTGGATGGCGTGGCCGTGCCGCGAGAACAGTTTCTACGATGTGGAGGCGGGGCGCGACGATCGCCGACCCGCGCCATGTCGAGGAAGCGCGCCGTCGCTGCTGCGGGCAGCCGGGCAGCACGCCAGAGGACATCGAAGTCGTGTCCATGCCGACCGACGACTCGTGGGCGCGCGACACGGCGCCGACCTTCCTGCTCGGCCGGGACGGTGCGCTGGGCGCTCTCGAGTGGCGCTTCAGCGGCTGGGGCGGCTTCCGTCACGACTACGCCGAGACGGCCAAGATGGCTAGTCGCGTCACGGCACTGACTGGGGCCCGCAGCTTCGCGGCGCCCATCGCGCTCGAGGGCGGCGCCTTCCATGCCGACGGGTAGGGCACGCTGATGACGACCGAGGAGGTCGTGTTGGACCAGGACCGCGATCCTGGTCTGACGAAGGCCGACGCCGAGGACGTCTTCAGGGAGTACCTCGGCGTCGAGAAGGTCATCTGGCTGGCGGCGGCGCTCGAGGACGACCCGACCGGAGGGCACGTCGATGACCTGGTCTGCTTCGTTGCACCGGACGTCGTCGTCGCACTGTCGTGCGATGACCCCGCCGACCCCCAGTACGAGCCACTGCGCGAGAACCTGAGGCGGCTCGAGGCGGCCGAGACCGCGTCGGGTCGCCTCCTGCAGGTGGTCAACATCGACCACCCGCCACGCCGTCTGGACCCGGAGGACGGCCACCGCAGGTCATCGACACACATCAACTTCTACATCGCCAATGGGGCTGTCCTCACGCCAGGCTTCGACGATCCGCATGACGAGCCGGCCCGCGACGCCGTGGCGCGGCTGTTCCCCGGACGGGAGGTCATCCAGCTGCAGTTGAGGGAGCTCGCCCGGATGGCCGCCAACATCCACTGCACGACGCAGCAGCAGCCCTTGGCGAAAGCGCCGCAGGTCGCGTGTGAGTCGCATCTAACAAGGCGTTTGAGCAGACGCCCCAAGCGCTGCGATATCCTTCATAGTCACCGGGCGCAGCTCAACGCCCGGCCGTTCGACGGGACTCAGGGAGGCGCAGCGCGGGCAAGCAGGCGAGAGAGGAGTCGACATGAGCTCGAGCACTCGTGCTTATCGGGGCGTTCTGCTGGTAGCCGCGGTCGTGCTGACGGTCGCGCTCACCGCATGCGGTGCGAGCGGACCCAAGCAGCAGTCCGCCGACCACCAGAAGGGCTACCGCCTCGGATCGGACGCCTACACCTACGGTCTTCCGCTGATGGTCACCAACGCCACCTACCAGACGATGACGAGCGTGAACGTTTCGAACGGGGCGTACGGGCCGGTCAACCAGTTCAACAACGTGAGGGGCGCGAACAACGCGGGGAGCAAAGCGGTCGTGGCGCCGGGATCGACGAGTCTCTCGTCGATCGCCTGGCTCGATCTTCGGGACGAGCCGCAGGTGCTCCACGTTCCCGAGGTCGCCGACCACTACTTCGTACTGGCCCTGATCGATCCCTACACCGAGAACGTCGAGAACCTGGGCGCCGCCAGCGACACGAAGCCGGGCGACTACGTGATCGCCGGTCCCGGTCAGCACGAGGTGAAGATACCTGCGGGGACGCAGCGACTCGACGTCGACTACTCGCGCATCTGGATCATCGGGTCCACTCAGCTCAAGGGACCGGACGACGTCGCCAACGTCAACAAGATCCAGGACGGCTACACGTTGACGCCCCTGAGCAAGTACGGCACGGACTACACACCGCCCGCTCCCTCTCAGCCGGAGACCTCGGTCACCGAGTATCAGATGCCCACGGGTGTTCAGTTCTTCGACGCGCTCGGACAGCTGCTCGCCGCCTACCCCCCGCCGGCTCGCGATGATGCAGAGCTGCGCAAGCTGGCCGAAGTGGGGATCGGGCCGGGCATGACCCCGTCACAGGACTCGAGGCTGAGCAGCGACACCGTCAAGGGGCTCGCCGACGCTGTGGCTGCTGGTCCGGCGCAGATCGAGAAGGACACACAGAAGCTGTTCGCCGAGGGGTTCGCCAGGAACAACGGCTATCTGCTGGGCGGCTTCGGCCAGTACGGCGCCGACTACACGCTGCGCGCGGTCGTCTCGCAGATCGGGCTGGGCGCCTTCGTCCCGCATCAGGCGATCTACGCCATGAGCTGGAGCGATCACGACAAGAAGGCGCTGTCGGGCTCGACGTCGTACGTGCTTCACATGCAGGACCCTCCCCCCACCAACGAGGGCTGGTCACTCACAGTGTACGACCTGCACGGGGCGCTGGTCTCCAATCCGCTCAACCGCTACGCGTTCAGCAACTCGTCGCAGCTCGCGCGCAGCTCCGACGGCTCGATCGACTTCTACCTGCAGGCCACGGAGCCCACGAGCCCGGCGCGGGCCGGCAACTGGCTTCCCACGCCGAGCGGGCAGGGGTTCGAGGTGACATGGCGGCTCTTCGCGCCCGAGCCGCGCAAGATCGACGGGATCCTTGGCGGCAGCGGTTGGCAGCCGCCAGCCATACAGCCGGGGCAGTGACTCGGGCCGGCCCCGTGTTCGCGATCACGCGCACGTCGGCCACGCGCGGGCGCCCCCGTCCGTGGGCTCGTGCAGTTCGACCGTGCGCCCGGCGAAGCTCCTGAGCTGTGACGTCGGCGGGATGTCGGCGATCAGGGAGCCGCATCTGACGGTGTTGTCCCTGGCCAAGGTCCGGTGGTACTTGGCGCACAGGAACCACGAGAGGTCCCTGGGCGCGAGCAGCCGATCGGTCTCGGCTCCGCGGCCAGCGGCTGCGGATCGTCGAGTCTGCGCTGGCCGGACGGATCGCCAACGCCGAGGGTGCACGGCTAACAAACGCATCGAGCCGACGGCGCAAGCGCTCTATGATGCAAGGACCGCATCATAGAGAGCGTATGACCGCGGCTCATGCCTGACGTTGGGCGCACTTCCAGGGGAGTCATTGACCGAGATCGTCCAGGCGACTTCGCGCTCCGACGTGGACGCGGCCCGGCGGCTGTTCGCGGAGTACGCTGCCTCACTCGACATCGACCTCGGCTTCCAGGACTTCGCATCTGAACTTGAGGGGCTCCCCGGCGAGTACGTACCGCCCTCGGGCGCCCTGCTCCTCGCGATGGACGGCGAGGAAGCCGTGGGCTGCGTGGCGTTGCGCCCGTTCGAGCCCTCCTTCGTCGCTGAGATCAAGCGCCTCTATGTTGTTCCTGCCGCACGCGATCGAGGTCTCGGCGTCCGCCTTGCGGAGGCGGGGCTCAGTGCGGCCCGCGCGGCGGGGTACGCCCGCGTCCGCCTCGACACCCTGTCATCCATGCAGGCCGCACAGCGCCTGTATGAAGGCCTCGGCTTCAGCGACATCGATGCGTATCGAAACGACCCGCACGAGGCACGCTATCTTGAGCTGACGCTGTGAGGCGGGTGCCTGCCAAGCGCATCGTTGGCGCGGCAAAGCGCTGCGATAAGCTGTGACCGTAGCCCGCGCAGGTTATGCGCAGTGCGTTAGTCAGATGGCCATCACGTTTGACCGACTGTATCCTGTGGTATACACTCGTCGTGTGACTGAGATCCGCAGGACAGACGAGTTCGACACGTGGCTCAAGAAGCTGCGTGATGGTCAGGCGCAGTTCCGGATCCTGGCCCGGATCACGCGGCTGTCATTCGGTGATCCGGGCGATGTGAAGTCGGTCGGCGAAGGCGTCAGCGAGATGCGCATCCCCTACGGCCCAGGCTATCGGGTCTACTACACCCGACGCGGCGACCAGATCGTCATCTTGCTCATCGGAGGCGACAAGTCGTCGCAAGACCGCGACATCGCGAGAGCCAAAGAGCTCGCCGCGGGACTGTGAAGGAGATGAGGGACATGGCACGCACCAGGACGCAGCCGTTTGACGCGGCCGACTATCTCAAGAGCGAAGACGACATGGTCGCCTATCTGGAGGCGGCGCTCGAAGAGGACGACCCACGCGTGGTGGCGGCCGCACTCGGCGATATCGCTCGCGCCAAGGGCATGAGCCAGGTCGCACGTGATGCCGGTCTCGGACGTGAATCTCTCTACAAGGCGCTGTCGCCTGAGGGCAATCCGGAGCTCGGCACCGTGATGAAGGTGGTTCGGGCTCTCGGGCTGAGCCTGCACGCCAGCCGCTGCGCGTAGCCGCCACTGGCTAACAAAGGCATCAACCCGACAACCATGAGGTAGTTTCCGAAAGAGAAGCGCTTGCGTTGCAGGTCATGCCCAGCCCTAGCACCACCACCGAAGCGTAATGTCACCCTTGCACGGTAACCGTGTAAGCGGTAGTCTTGCTGTGTGATCACCTCATTCGGGGACCGAGCGACGGAAGATCTCTACCACGGTCGGCCGACTGCCCGCGTGCGGCGGTTCCCGCGTGACGTGGCCGACGCGGCTCTGATGAAGATGGACTCGCTCAACGGCGCGGCCTCGACGCTTGACCTGCGCTCACCGCCGGGCAACCGGCTGGAGGCGCTCAGGGGTGAGCTCAAGGGCTTCCACTCGATCCGCGTCAACGACCAGTGGCGACTCTCGTTCCGCTGGCAGGGCAGCGACGCCCACGAAGTGCGACTGACCGACTACCACTGAAAGGAGGCTCGCCATGATCCCCGAGAACCGTATCCCCACCCATCCGGGCGTGATCCTCGCCCAGGAGTTCCTCGCCCCGCTGGGAATCTCGCAGGTCGCCCTGGCGGCGCATCTCGGCGTGCCGGTGCAGCGGGTCAACGAGCTGGTGCGTGGCAAGCGTGGCGTGACGCCAGCGACCGCTTGGCTTCTGGCCCAGGCGCTGGGCACCACGCCGGAGTACTGGGTCAACCTACAGACGGCTCACGACCTGGCGCGCAGCAGGCCGGTCGAGCCGGTCGAGCCTCTCAAGGCCGCAAGCTGAGGCCTGGGGATGCTGACAAGGCGTTCGTTGGCCACCACGGCATGCTGAGCTTTCGGCCGCACAAGGCCAACTGCTCATGCGCGACACGTTCGACGCAGCAGATCCGCAGCGTCATCACTGGGCGGGACGGGGTAGTATCCTCGACGTGATGTCTCAGGGATGTGAGTGATGTCGGTCGTCTTTCGAATCGAGCTCGAGCGCGAGGCTGATGGGCGCTGGATCGCCGAGGTGGTCGAGCTGCCCGGCGTGCTCGCCTACGGCGCAAGTCAGGATGACGCCATCGCTCGCGTGCAGGCACTTGCCCTGCGCGTCGTCGCCGACCGGCTCGAGAACGAAGATGCCGGCTGCGAGTACCTGGACATCTCCTTCGCCGCTGCGTGAGCGACTGGCCCAGCACCCGCGCCAAGCTCGTCCTCGCCGCCCTGCTGCGCATCTGCTGGACGGTCGAGCGCCAGACCGGTTCCCACCGCATCCTCAGTCGTCCCGACTGGCCCGATCTCGTCTTCGCCTTCCACGACCGCGAGGAGATCGGCCCGCGGATGCTCGCGCGCATCGCCAAGCACAGCGGTCTGAAGTCCGAGGACCTGTAACGGTGGGCACGCCGAACAAGCGGATCAACCCGACTCGCTCGGCTCGCGGGTTATCTGCGGAACGTTCGTCGCGACTCTGCGCGCTTGACTTCCAGCGTCTCGTGGCGTACGCTTTTCCGTACGTATCAGGAGGTTCGCGATGACGACCATAAGGGCCTATCCCGGTAGGGATGTGCGTGCGGGGCGTTCGTGGACCGAGCGGGGCGGTCACGAGACGGTCCCCTCGTAGCCCAGCTGCGTGGGGATCCGGGGAGGGGCCGCATCCGCGACGTGTCCACGGGCGCATCCGTGCGTGCAGACCTGGCGGGATAGGCCCTAAGCGCCACCGAAGCGCGCAAGCAGCTCTACAAGCTTCTCGACGACGTCTCCCAGTCGTACGAGCCCGTTCAGATCACCGGCAAGCGCGGCAACGCCGTGCTCGTCTCGGAGGACGACTGGCGCGCCGTTCAGGAGACGCTCTATCTGGTTTCCATCCCCGGCATGCGCGCGTCCATCCTCGAGGGCATGGCGGCTCCGGCCGCTGAGCTCGAGGGCGAGCTCGACTGGTGAGCTGGCGACTGCTCTACACAAAGCAGGCGCGCAAGGACGCGAAGAAGCTCGCCGCGGCCGGCCTGAAGCCGAAGGCCGAGGAGCTGCTTGCCGTCCTCGAGGCCGACCCGTTCCGGTCGCCGCCGCCGTTTGAGAAGCTCGTCGGCGACCTCAGAGGCGCCCGCTCGCGGCGCAGCAACATCCAGCACCGCCTCGTCTACCAGGTGCTCACCGACGAACATGCCGTCAAGGCGCTCAGGATGTGGACCCACTACGAGTGAGGCGAACAAGCGCATCAGCTTGAACTCCTCGCCGCGCGGGAGCACACGTCTCATCCTGCGAGACTCCTGAGATGCACGCCGCGGGGAGCGGTCTCGGAGACAGTCGAAGTCCGGGGAAGGGAGAAAGGCCATGTCCACGCCGGTCTCGACCGAGGAAGGCTACGTTCCCTTCCGCGGTTACAGGATCTGGTACCGGGGGGGTGGGCGCTGCGGCTGGGCCGGGGAAGCTGCCACTGATCTGCTTGCACGGTGGTCCCGGATTCACGTGGGACTCCTTCGAGCCGCTGGAGGCGATGGCAGTCACCGGACGCGATGGCAGTCACCGGACGCCGGCTCGTCTTCTACGACGGTGGACACGGCTACCTCCTGTGGTCGCTCAGAGCGGGAAACCCTCGTCCCCGCGGATCGCCTCGAGGTCGGTGTCGTCGGCCGCCCAGCCCGGCACGTTCTGGGGATCGCTCGCCAGCGCCTCGCGGAAGGCAGCCAGGGCGCCCTCGCAGTCGTTCTGTCCATAGCGTGCGAAGGCGGCGGAATCGTACTCCCACGACGCCACCCGGTAGGCTCGACCCTGGGGCGCGCCGACGATCAGCACCGTCGCGTCGGGGGCGGCGGTCACGGCGGAACGCCTGGCGCCCGGGTCGCGGACGAAGACGAACGTGCCGGTCGGGGCGTCGACCTCCTCGCCGTTCACCGTGAACACGGCGTGACCGGCGCTGACGAAGTAGAGCTCCTCGTGACCATCGGCGCCGCCGGAGAGCTCGTCGTGAGCCTCGACGAGTCCCTCTCCGGCCTCTGCGACCGTGAAAGCGTTCACGCCGAACGCGCCGATGTCGAAGTGCTCGCGCACGGCAATGCACGCGGGAGCCTGATTCCGCGTTCGTGAAGGAGGGCGCCATGCGAGGCGGCTTGAACGTCATTCTCCGGGAGCCGATCAGTCCGGAGAATGAGGCAGTCCTCCTGGAGCTTCTGAGGAGGGAGATGACTGTCTGCCGGGAGCTGGCCGTGGACCTTCTGCGCGAAATGGAGCGGCGCTTCGGCGCCGAGGCCCGCGAAGTGATGCGCGAGATGGCCGGCACGCAGGAGCTCGAGACAAGCGAACAGGTGGGAGAGCCAGAGGCTGACCTTCGCAGTTTCTGTGCGATGGTCGATCGAGTCGCTGCCGGCTCCCATCGTTGGGGACGGGTCATCGACGAACCCGCCGACGTGGCTCTCGTGATCGGCGCCACGGTCTACACCCATGTGCTCGGACGCGGCGCCAGCGGCGGGCGCAGCCCGCTTGACGGACTGTGAAACGGGCATTGTGGAAGACACCAGAAAGGGTATACTTTATGGACATAAAGGGCAACGGGCCGCCGCGCTTCGAGTTTGACGAGCGCAAGAGCCGACTCAACAAGCTCAAGCACGGCATCGACTTCGTCGAGGCGCAGGCCCTGTGGCTGGACGAGGCGCTCCTTGAAGGTCGTGGTGGTGGAGCGGAGGAGCTGCGGTTCCTGATGATCGGCCGGATCCATGACAGGCTTTGGTCGGCGGTGATCACGTACCGGCGGTCCTCTGTCCGGCTCATCTCGGTGCGGAGAGCGCGCGCGAAGGAGATCGAGGCGTATGAAAGCCAGTGACTTCGACAAGAAGTTCGACGACGGCGTCGAGGACGTCATCGACGATATCGACCCCTCCACCTGGAGGAGACCCAACCGCGAGGTGAGACGCGTCAACATCGACTTCCCCCTGTGGATGGTCGAGTCTCTCGACCGGGAGGCCCAGAGGCTGGGCGTCACCCGTCAGTCGATCATCAAGGTCTGGATCGCGGAGAAGCTGGAGCAGCAGCCGAAGGCGAGCTGAGTGAGCGTCGGCTCACCCGTCTCTCGCAGTCTGCGCATGCCACCCTGCGAACTGGATGGTACGGTCTTGCGCAGAAGTCGGCAGCTGCATTGATCGTCTTGGTCCAGACCGCCGGATCCTGGTCGGCCAGACGAGACGGGACGTTCCTGCGCTGTCGCCACGCGCGCCGCGTATTCCTGGTCGACGGTACCGCCGCGGAGCGACCCACCGCAGCCGCGGCTCGCGATTCTCGGCAGGCGCGAACCACCCGGTCTCCGCCGCCGTACAGTCGTGGCCTGCACACGCTGTGGCATGATCGCGCCGGGCTCGAGGTGTGGCTCGCAGCATTCGAGGCTTCGGCGGCGCGCCGCGGCGCGGAGGAGGTGAACGATGCCCCTGAGGGTCGCGTTCGTTCATACGCCGATGGCCGCGGTCGTCGTCCCCGAGCGGCGCCTCTTCTGGCGCAACTTCGATGCGCGGTATCACGGCGCTCATCCCGGGCTGCGACACATGCGCAAACCGCTGTTCGAGCTGCCGCACTGGATGCCCTGGCTCGCAGGCGTCCTCGTGCGCGAAGGGTATACGGATCTGCAGGTGCTCGATCTGGCCGGGGTCGCGACCGGGCCGGCGGCCGTCGACGATCTCGCGGTCACAGCGGCCGTCGAGCAGTCGCCGGCCGGTGTGTACCTGCTGTCCCCGATGACCGCGAACCTGCCCTTGGCTCTGGCCATCGCCCGCCTCATCAAGCAGACGATGCCGGGGGCCACTGTGGTCTTCGGAGGAGTGGCCGCGACGCCCCTTCATCGCGAGCTGGCGGCCGACGCCGCCGTGGACTGCGTCGTCGTCGGCAGGGGGGAGGTCGCACTCGTCGCGGTCCTGCGCGCGCTCGAAGCCGGAGAACGCCTGACGAGCGTCGGCGGCGTGACCTGCAAGACCGACGACGGAAGAGCGGTGAGGCCCGCCCTGTGGAGCTACCCTGCACTCGAGGCGCGGGAGATCCCTCCGCCGGTGGTGGACCTGTTCCCGGCCGACACCGGCGAGGACCTGCGGTACCTGCGACAGGTCTACGGCCTGGGGTGCCCCTACAGGTGCACGTTCTGCACGATCCAGACCAATGGACGACCTCCGACCTACTTCCCGGTCGATCGGGTGATCGCCGAGATCCACGCCTATCGGCGCCGCTACGGCGACCACCACAACGTCTACTTCGGCGACGAGACGTTCGGCCTCGACGTGCGCCGTCTGGAGGAGCTGTCCGCGGCGCTGGCGGCGGACGGGACCATCAAGTACGACTGCCAGACGCGACTGGAGTGCCTTGCGGACGCCGCGACGCGCAGGCTGCTGAAGGAGAGCGGGTGCCTGTGGGTCGAAGTGGGCCTGGAGACGAAGAGCCAGCGCTCCCAGGACACGCACAAGCAGAAGCAGAGGATCGCGCAGACCGAAGAGACCCTCGCACGAGCCCGCGATGAGGGCCTGGCGGTGTGCGCCTTCATGATGAACGGGTTCCCCGACCAGACGATCGCCGACATGCGCGCCGCGGTCGAGTGGGTCTGCGGTCTGCTGTCGGACGGCTTGCTCCAGGCCACGTACTTCAACCCGCTGGTGCCGTATCCGGGCAGCGCTCTGTATGCTCGGCCGTCCGACTACGGCATGGTCATCCGCCAGCGGGAGTGGCAGTCCTACAACGAGGAGCTGCCGCCGGTGTTCGACACGCCCCGCTGGACGAGCGAAGCCGCACACGGCGTGTTCCTGGACGGGTTGGCGATGATCGCCGAGGCGATGGGCGGCCCGAGCCCCGGCGACGAGGATGACGGCGACTACGGGGCATTCTGGGCCACAGCTCACGTGTGACGCCGGAGCGCGTTCACCCTTCGGATCGAGGAGCGGCGAGAAGGCGGACATGGCGCGCCGCACGCGCCGCGGCCGCCGGCCCGCCGGCCCGCCGGGGTTGCCGCGGCCACCCGCGCGCCCGCCGGGAGCGCTGCCGGCTGCGGGCGCCCGTCGGGCGCCCTCTTCGTGGGTCACCGGCGCCTGAGCGACGGGGATGGTGATGCGCGACCTTTCTGTGGGCGCTCTGGGGGCCTCGTGGGTCGCCTTCGACCTGAATGGGTAGAGTCGCGGCAGACATGAGAGTGCGATGAAGGAGACAGACACATGAGTGATCGCAAGGTGGTGGGCAAGAAGGCCGACGTCGCCGCGGCGCCGATGGTCGGCGACGGCATCGAGGGCGTGGTGAAGCGTGTGCTCGTCTCGCCCGAGGACGGCTGGGACGGCTGGGTGATGCGGCTCTTCGACATCGACGCCGGCGGGCATACCCCGAAACACGCGCACGACTGGCCGCACATCGACTTCGTCGCCGCGGGGCGCGGCGAGCTGCACCTCGACGGCGCGGACTACCGGCTGGAGGCCGGCTCGTACGCCTTCGTGCCGGCCGGCCACGAGCACCAGTTCCGCGCCGCGGCGGACGAGCCGCTGTCGTTCGTCTGCATCGTGCCGGAGGCCGGGGACTATTGAGCCGTGCGCGGGCGCGGCGTGGGCGCGGGCGGCGGGTGCAGCCGGCCCGGCCGCGCAGCGACGCCGCCGGGGCCCGGCCGCTTGGCCGGGCTCTCCGCAGCGGGCGGCGGCCGCTCGGCCGGGCTCTCCGCGGCGGCTGGCGACCGGATCCATCCTTGAAAAGCGGCCGCGAAGGGAATTGACTAGCCGGAGGCCGCGGGGAGGGCCGGCCCTCGGCGCCGGCGGCGCCGCGCGGCCCTCGTGAAGCTCACGACAACGACGACGTCAGGGCCAAGGCCGCCCTGGCGAAAGGAGAGTGAACGCCGTGCCCCCCGCTGAGAGCAGGGTCGCCGGGCTCCATCGCCTCGGCCAGAGCCCCTGGTTCGACTACATCAGCCGCGAGCTCGTGGCCCGCGGCGGTCTCAGGAGGATGGTCGACCGCGATGGCCTCGGCGGCGTCACCAGCAATCCGTCCATCTTCGAGAAGGCCATCGGCGCCGGGACGGGCTACGACGAGCAGATCCTGGAGCTCGCCCGCGAGGGCCTGGAGGCGGCGGAGATCTGCGACCGCCTGGCGGTCGAAGACGTGCGCGCCGCCTGCGACGTGCTCGCGCCCGTGTATCTGGGCAGCGGCGGCGAGGACGGCTTCGTCTCCATCGAGGTCTCGCCGGCCTACGCCTACGACACCGGGAAGACCATCTCCGAGGCCCAGCGCCTGTTCACCGCCGTGGACCGCCCCAACGTGATGATCAAGATCCCCGGCACCCGCGAGGGCGTGCCGGCGATCCTCGAGACGTTGCGGCAGAGCCTCAACATCAACGTCACCCTGCTGTTCTCGATGAGCCAGTACGAAGCCGTCGCCGACGCCTACCTCGAGGCGCTTGAGTACCGGCTGCAGCACGATCTCACGATCCGCGCCACGTCGTCGGTGGCGAGCTTCTTCGTGTCGCGTATCGACACGCTGGTCGACAGGCTGCTGGACGAGAGGATCGCGGCCGCCGCCGACGTGGCGGAGCGGCGGCGGCTCGGAGCGCTCAAGGGCACGGCCGCGGTGGCCAACGCCAAGGTCGTCTACGAGCGCTTTCGCAGCTACCTCGGCGGCCGCGACTGGCAGCTCATCGCCGCCTCGGGCGCCAAGGTGCAGCGCATCCTGTGGGCGAGCACCGGCGCCAAGGACCCCGCGTACTCCGACGTGCTGTACGTGGACGAGCTCATCGGCGAGCACACCGTGACGGCTCTGCCCGAGGCCACCTGGAGGGCCTTCAACGACCACGGCACGCTCGCGCGGACGGTCGACCGTCACCTCGACGACGCGCACCGCACGCTGCGCGAGCTCGGTCAGATGGGCATCGACATGGAGCGCGTGGGCGCCCGGCTCCAGGTCGAGGGCGTCGACCTGTTCGCCAAGGCGTTCGACAAGGTCGTAGCGATCGTCGAGCAGAAGCGCAGCGACCTGCTCGCCGGCGAAGGAGGCTGACGTGGACCGCGAAGAGCTCGAGGCCGCCGTGCGGGAGCGCCTCGCGGCGCTCGCCGCGGCCGACTTCCCGGAGCGTCTGTGGGCGGCCGACCCCACGCTGTGGAAGGCCGACGACGAGGCCCACCAGAAGATCGTCGCCAATGCTCTCGGCTGGCTCAGCGTCTTCGAGGGCGTGCGCGACGAGGTCCACGGACTCACCGAGTTCGTCGATGAGCTGTGCGCCGAGGGGTACCGCTCCGCGGTCCTGCTCGGCATGGGTGGCTCCAGCCTGGCCCCCGAGGTCGTGCACGCCATCCTCGGCACGCGGCCGGGCTACCTCGATCTGCACGTGCTCGACTCCACCGACCCGGCCGCCGTGGCCGCCGTCGAGGCGGCCATCGACCTCGAGAGCACGCTGTTCGTGGTCGCCAGCAAGTCGGGCGGCACCACCGAGACGGCGTGCTTCCACGCCTACTTCTACGAGCGTCTGCAGGAGCTTGACGGGGAGCGCGCCGGCCAGCACTTCGTGGCCATCACCGACGAGGGCTCCTCGCTCGAGGCGGAGGCGCAGGACGAGGGCTTCCGTGCGATCTTCATCAACCCCGGCGACATCGGCGGCCGCTACTCGGCGCTCAGCTTCTTCGGCCTGGTCCCGGCCGCCCTCATGGGCGTCGACCTCGAGCGGCTGCTCGACGGCGTGCGCGCCATGGCCGTGGCCTGCGGCCCCGACGTGCCCGCCGCGCAGAGCCCCGCCCTGCGGCTCGGCGTCGCGATGGGCGCGGCGGCCCTGCGCGGCCGCGACAAGCTCACGCTGGTCTTCGAGCCGCCGCTGGCGCCGCTCGGCGCCTGGGTCGAGCAGCTCGTCGCCGAGAGCACCGGCAAGGAGGGCACGGGCATCCTGCCGGTGGACCTCGAGCAGCTCGGGCACGCCGGCGTATATGGCGACGACCGCGTGTTCGTCGCGCTGCGGCTCGCGGGTACGGCCGACGCCGGCGTCGCCGGGGCGCTCGAGGCGCTGCGCGACGCCGGCCACCCTGTGCTGGAGCACGAGATCGCCGACGTGCGCGACCTCGGCGGCGAGCTCCTGCGCTGGGAGATCGCCGTCGCGGTCGCCGGGCACGTGCTCGGCATCGACGCCTTCGACCAGCCCAACGTGCAGGAGAGCAAAGACATCACCAAGGGGCTGCTCGCCGAGTACGCCGCGACCGGCGAGCTGCCCGCCGAGCCGCCGGCCGACGACGGGCGCCGGGTGGTGTACCCGGTGGGCGACGAGGGCCTGCCGGCCGCCTTGCGCGAGTTCTTCGCGCAGGCCGCGGCCGGCGACTACGTCGCCTTGCAGGCGTACGTCGCGCCGGGGCAGGCCGTGTGGGATCAGGTGCAGGCGCTCCGCCTGCACCTGCGCGACGGCCTGCGCGTCGCCACCACGCTGGGCTACGGACCGCGCTACCTGCACTCTACCGGCCAGCTCCACAAGGGCGGGCCCAACACTGGTCTGTTCCTGCAGCTCCTGGGGCACGACCCCGACGATGTCGAGATACCCGGCCAGCCGTACAGCTTCAGCGTGCTGAAGCGCGCGCAGGCGCGCGGTGACCTGAGCGCCCTGCGCGCGCACGGCTGCCGCGCCATGCGCGTGTGCCTCGGCGATGATGTGCCGGCGGGGCTGGCGCGTCTGGCAGTGCTCATCGCCGCCGTCTGAAGCGCGGGGCGCCTGCGGCGCCCCGCGGCAACGCCGGACCGCGCCGGCTCCGCGCCGCGCGCGGAACGCCCGGTCCGCACGAGGAGGTCCTGATGGACATCGCCATGGTCGGCCTGGGCCGCATGGGCGGCAACATGGCGCGGCGCCTGCTGCGCGGCGGTCACCGCGTCGTCGTGTGGAACCGCACCTTCGCCAAGGCGGAGGATCTCGGCGCCGAAGGCGCCGAGCCTGTCCGCGAGCTGGCCGATGTCGTGGCCGCGCTGCCGCAGCCGCGCGTCATCTGGCTGATGCTGCCCTACGGCGCCACCACCCAGGAGGCCATCGACGAGCTCGCGCCGCTGCTCGCGGAGGGCGACATCCTCATCGACGGCGGCAACTCGCCGTTCCAGGATGACGTCCGCCGTGGGGCGGAGCTGGCCGGGCGCGGCATCCGCTACCTCGACGCCGGCACCAGCGGCGGCGTCTGGGGCCTCGAGGTGGGCTACTGCCTCATGGTCGGCGGCGAGCGCTCGGCCTTCGAGCACATCGAGCCCATCCTCCGCACGCTGGCCCCGCCCGGTCACGGCTACGACCACATGGGCGGGCACGGCAGCGGGCACTTCGTCAAGATGGTCCACAACGGCATCGAGTACGGCATGATGCAGGCTTACGCCGAGGGCTTCGAGCTCCTCGAGGCCACTGAGTGGGACCTCGACCTGGCGGCCATCGCCGATCTCTGGAACCAGGGCAGCGTGGTGCGCAGCTGGCTGCTCGAGCTGGCCGCCAACGCTCTGAAGAAGGACCCCGGCCTCGAGCACATCAGCGGCTACGTCGATGACACCGGCGAGGGTCGTTGGACCGTCGAGCAGGCGATCGCCCATTCGGTGCCCATGCCGGCCATCACCGCGGCGCTGTTCATGCGCTTCCGTTCGCGCCAGGCCGACACCTTCAGCGGCAAGGTGCTGGCCGCCCTGCGCAACGAGTTCGGCGGCCACGCCGTGCAGGAGAAGAAGTGAGCCCCAGGGACGAGCCCCCCGAGGAATACGTCGGGTACGAGGTCGCCGATCGCTTCGGCGACGACGAGGACCTGCGCATCGGCGGCGTGGCGCGCCTCGGCGAGGCGCCCTCGCCGTTCGGCGGCGAGCGCCACCCTGATCCGTGCAGCCTCGTCATCTTCGGCGTCACCGGCGATCTGGCGCACCGCAAGCTCATGCCGGCGCTTTACGACCTCGGCTGTCACGGCGTACTGCCGTTCGGCACGACCATCGTGGGATACGGGCGCCAGGAGCTCACCGACGACGCGTTCCGGACGCTGCTGCAAGGCTCCATCGACGACCACTACGGCGTGGAGGCCATCGACGGCTCGGTCTGCGAGCGCATCCTCACGACGCCGCGCTACGTCCAGGGGCAGTTCGACGACCCCGCGGGGTACGCGCGTCTGGCCGCCGTCCTCGACGAGCTGGACGCCGGCGGCGGGACGCGCGGCGACCGCATGTTCTACCTGGCCACGCCGCCCAGCCAGTTCGGGGTGATCGTGGAGCGCCTGGGAGCCTCCGGCCTGGCGCGGAAAGGCGCTTTTGACGGGGCGAGCGGCGGCGGCGCACCGGCCGCCGGCTGGACGCGCCTCGTCATCGAGAAGCCCTTCGGCCGCGACCTCGCCACGGCGCAGGCGCTCAACCGCACCATCGCCGCGGCCTTCGACGAGCGGCAGGTGTACCGCATCGACCACTACCTGGCCAAAGAGACCGTGCAGAACCTCCTGGTGCTGCGCTTCGCCAACGGGATCTTCGAGCCCGTGTGGAACCGCCAGTTCGTGGACCACGTGCAGATCACGGCCGCGGAGACCTTGGGCGTGGAGCACCGCGGCCCCTACTACGAAGAGGCCGGGGCGCTGCGCGACATGATCAAGCCGCACCTCATCCAGCTCTTCACGCTGGTCGCCATGGAGCCGCCGGTGACCTTTGACGCCGACGCCGTGCGCGCGGAGAAGCTCAAGGTGCTGCGCGCCGTGCGGCCCATCCCGCCCGACCGCGTGGAGCGCTTCGCGGTGCGCGGGCAGTACTTGCAGGGGGTGATCGACGGGGAGGACGTCCCCGCCTACCGCGCCGAGGACCGCGTGGCGCCGGATTCGCACACCGAGACCTACGCGGCGCTCAAGCTGCTCGTGGACAGTTGGCGCTGGCAGGGCGTGCCGTTCTACCTGCGCACCGGCAAGCGCATGGCCGAACGGGTGACCGAGATCGCCATCCAGTTCAAGCAGCCGCCGGTCACGATGTTCCGCGACGCGGCCGCCGCCGGCGGCCTCGCGCCCAACGCCCTCGTGCTGCGCGTGCAGCCCGACGAGGGCTTCTCGCTGCGCATCGAGTCCAAGATGCCCGGCCACGGCGTCAATCTGCAGCCGGTGGACATGGTCTACTCGTACGGCACCACGCTCCACGAGCTGCCGTTCAGCGCCTACGAGACGGTGCTGGTCGATGCCATGGAGGGCGACATGACGCTGTTCAAGCGCGGCGACCAGGTGGAGCAGGCGTGGCGCATCATGGAACCCGTGCTCCGCGCCTGGCAGACCGCGCCGCAGCGGAGCATACCCATCTACGAGGCCGGCGGCTGGGGCCCCGAGGCCGCGGACGCGCTGATCGCCCGCGACGGGAACAGCTGGCGCCGTCCCTGAGACGGCGATGACGACGACTACGATGACCAGGAGCAGCGCATGAGCATCGAGATCCTGCCGGACGCGGACGCCCTGGCGCTGCGCGCCGCCGACCTGTTCGCGCTGGCCGCGCAGGAGGGGGCGGCGGCGCGCGGCAGGTTCGCCGCCGCCTTCAGCGGCGGCGAGACACCGCGCGCCTTCTACAGGATGCTGGCCCGCCAGCAGTTCAGCCAGAAGATCCCCTGGCGCCGCGTCCAGCTCTATTGGGGCGACGAGCGCTGCGTGCCGCCGGACGACCCGGCGAGCAACTACGGCATGGCGCGCGACGCCCTGCTCAAGCACGCGCCCATCGCCCCCGCCAACGTGCATCGCGTGCTCGGCGAAGAGGGCGCGGACAAGGCGGCGCTCGCCTACGAGAAGGAGCTGCGCGCCCTGGCGGCCCTCGAGCGGCCGCAGAGCGAGCTGCCCGTGTTCGACCTCGTGCTCCTCGGCCTCGGCGGCGACGGGCACACGGCCAGCCTCTTCCCCCGCAGCGACGCCCTCGCCGTCGAGGAGCGCTTCGCGGTCGCCACGGAGGCGCCCGACGGCTCGCCGCGCGTCACTGTGACCTACCCCGTGATCAACGCCGCGCGCCGCGTCTGGTTCCTGGTGAGCGGCGCACAGAAGGCCGGCATGGTGGCCGAGGTCCTCGAGGGCCTGCAGGTACCGAACGCCGTGCCGGCCCAAGGCGTGCGGCCGGTGCACGGCAAGCTCACGTGGCTGCTCGACGAGGCGGCGGCCGCCGAGTTGAGCCCCGCGCTGCGGGGCGGCTGACGATCCAGCAATGCGGGGCGGTTGACGACCCAGCGAAAGGAGAACGACATGGACGAGACCTACGACGTGCTCATGGCCGACGGAACGGTGGTGGAGTACACGGCCGGCCAGTTCGCGGAGACCCGGGAGGCGCGCTCGCTGCAGGAGCGCAGCGACCTGGTGGCCGAAGGCTGGATGGCCCTCACCGAGAGGATCGAGACGGGCACGGCGCCCAAGGCTCCGTCGGCTGTCGAGCAGGCGCTCACCGAGTCGGTGGTGCCTCCGGAACCGGCGCCCGCGGTGACGATCTACGTGCTCGGGCGCCTCAAGTCCGGGGAGCAGGGGACCAAGGTCGTCTGACGTGAGCCACAGCCCCGATGAGCGGGCCGCCGCCGACGTCGCGGGCGGCGGCCCCGACGGCGTCTTCGAGGTGCTCGGCGACGACGGCGGGCTTGTGCGCTACAAGCCCGACGACTTCGCCGAGATCTTCACGACCAGCGACGAGCACGAAGCCGGGCGCCACGTGGGGCTCGGCTGGATGCTGCTCGACGAGCGTGTCGGCCGCGAGGGCGGCAAGCCCGCGCTCGACACGTTCTGGCGCCGGGTGGCGGGCCGCGTCCTGCCGGCCGCGGACGATCCGCGGTACGAGGCGCCCGACGACGTGACCACGTATGTGCTCGGCTTCCTCAAGGAGGGGGCCGGCGGCGCGCCCGTGGGGTGACGAAGACCATATCGATACTGCAGTGGTATGACTGTTGCGGCATCGATGATGACGGCGTATGATGACTGAGAGCAACGAGGAGGTTCGTCATGGCGCGCGCCACGATCTCACCCAAGTTCCAGATCGTCATCCCCAAGGAGATACGCGAGCGGCTCGACCTGAAGCCCGGTCAGCAGGTCGCCCTGATCGACCGTGACGGTTTTGTCGCCCTCGTGCCGCAGCGTCCCATCTCCGAGCTCCGCGGGATCGCCAAGGGCGCCCCCACCGACGACTACCGGGATGAGACCGACCGCTACTGACAGCGCGATGAACGTGCTCGACTCGTCGGTGTGGATCGAACACCTCGCCGACGGTCCTCTGGCCGCGCGGTGCGCATCCTGTCTGGTCGCCGAACGCGAGATCATCACCCCGGTCCAGGTGCTGTACGAGGTCTATCGATGGACTCTGCGTCACGTGGGAGAGCGCGCCGCGATGGAGGTGGTGGGGCACATGGAATGCACCCGGTTCGCTCCCGCCGAAGTCACGACGGCCGTCGCCGCCGTCCAGTTGAGCGCCGATCACGGGCTCGCGGCAGCCGACGCCGTCATCTATGCGACCGCGCGCCTCGAGCGCTGCGAGCTGGTGACCTTGGACGCGGACTTCCGCGGCCTGCCGGGTGTGACGCTCATCGAGGCCGACGCGTAGGCTGATCGGCCTTCCGCCCGGCGCCGGTGTTCGACGGCGCGCGCTTCGCTCAGCGCGGCAGAGGGACGGCCACCCACTTGGCGACGCCGCCGGCGTATGATGACGGCGAACCACAAGGAGGTCGCCATGGCACGCGCCGTCATCTCACCCAAGTTCCAGATCGTCATCCCCAAGGAGATACGCGAGCGGCTCGATCTGCGGCCTGGGCAGGTCGTGAGCTTCATCGCCCGCAACGGCATGGTCACGCTTGTGCCGCAAAGCCCCATCGCCGACCTTCGGGGTATCGCGAAGGGTGTGTCGTACGAGGGCTATCGCGACGAGACCGACCGGTTCTGAGGCATATGTGAAGGTCATCGACTCGTCGGTCTGGCTCGAGCTCGTCACCGACGGGCCGCTCGCGGTGCGGTGCGCCGAGCACCTGGCTGACCTCGCTGAGGTCGTGACTCCCACGATGGTTCTCTTCGAGGTGTACCGGGTGCTGCGTCGCCGGGGGTGTGAGCCGGCCGCGTTGCGCACCGTCGGCGAGATGGAGTACACGCGCTTCATCACGGTGGGCGCCCCCGTCGCGATCACGGCGGCGGACCTCAGTATCGATCATGGTCTGGCGGCTGCGGACGCTCTCATCTACGCCACGGCGAGGCTCGAGGGTTGCGAGCTCGTCACCGCCGACACCGACTTCCGCAGCCTGCCGGGGGTGACGCTCATCGAGGCCGACGAGTAGCCACGACGGCTCGGTGGTACACTCAGGGGGCAAGCCAGGTGGCCGCGGTGGGGCCGCGTCGCGATGCTCCCCGGAGCTCGCGAGGCTCCCCGTCGAGGAAAGTCCGGACACCGCAGAGCAGGGCGCTGGTCAACGGCCAGCCGGGGAAACCCGAGGGAAAGCGCAACAGAGAGCAGACCGCCAGCGGCCCCTTTCGAGGGGTGCGGGTAAGGGTGAAACGGTGAGGTAAGAGCTCACCAGCGGTCCTGGTGACAGGCCGGCTCGGCAAGCCCCGCCCGGTGCAAGACCAAATAGGGGAGCGCTTGAGGGTCGCTCGCCCGAGGCTCCCGGGTTTCGGTCGCACGAGGCGCACGGCAACGTGCGTCCCAGATGGATGGTCACCCACGACAGGATCCGGCTTACGGCTTGCTACCGGGAAGCCCCTCTTTCCAGATGGAGGAGGGGCTTCTCCACGTACGGACGACCGCGGCGGGGCGGCGCCAACCGGCAGCGGCCGCCCGGGCGATTCGCTACGCGGTCTTCTTTCCGCGGGCGGGCTTCGGCGGGAAGGAGACCATACGCTCGGGGCGCCGCTGCTCGCGCTTGCGCAAGTCGGCGGCGATGGCGCGCAGGTCAGACAACACAGTCGCCCTCCCACTCCTCAACTGTGAGACTGCGCGTCCTGCGGCCGTCGTTCTTCGCACACCCGCTTCACGGCCTGGACTACCGCGGCCACACGGTCTTGACTACCCGCCACGTCGTGCTCCCAGACCCGGATGACTTCCCACCCGCGATCCTGAAGCTCGCCCGTCTTGCGCACGTCCCGTTCCATGTTGTCCCGGATCTTCTCTGCCCACCACTCGGAGTTGGTCTTTGGCAGCCTGAAATGACGCGGGCAGCCGTGCCAGAAGCACCCATCGACGAAGACACACACTCTTGGCCGACGAAACACGATGTCGGCTCTGCACCTGACGCCCTCCTCCGGAGGGCTATCCTTCCTGAACCTGAGACCAGCACGGTGAAGAAGCGAACGCAGTCGACGTTCAGGCCTGCGCTCCCTGCCGACGTTCGCGACCATGACCTTCCGTACTGCTGGTGACGCCGCGGCGGGCGCGCGGGAGCGAATGGAGCTCATAGCCCAGGTAGGCCGTCGGCGACATCCTCCGGCATGTCGTCCTCGCCGTCGTTCAGAGCCTGAGACCCGCGTCGCTGGATTCGCGTCTCTTCACCTGCGACCGTGATCGAGATGCTGTCGCCGTCCATGTGCGCGCAGAAGTCAGGGAGTGGCCGACTCACTTCTGCTAGCAGCGCCTGTAACGGCGTACGGACGTACTTCTCAAGGAAGACCGCCATGGTACCCCCGGCGACAGCGTCAAGATGACCCCATGCGGAGTCGCCGAGATAGACATCGCCGGCCTGAGCAATGAACGCTTTCTCAAGCTGCAAGAGCTTCGGGTTCGGAGTCGCGTCGAGAACGAGCAGGACGGGCGTGTACCCGCTTTCGCGACAGTCCTTGGGAAAGTCCAACTCCTCTTGCCAGCGTCCCTGACCAGACGCGGCGATCGTCAATCTGATCTTGAGCTCGTAGGCGTGGTCGTCGCGAATGCAGTCGACCTGACGACCTTTGCGAGGGTCAGCGCATCGCCGAATCGGACTCTCCCTGGCGCTGACCGGTGTCCCGCCGATCGCCGAGGCGATGATCGGCTCGAAGAGGTATCCCGTCTCCTGGGCTGCCCGGTTGTCGATGTCGTAGAACCACTTGCGCCAGAACAAGAGTGGTGTGAGCGCTCTTGGCGTTAGCGAACCGAACTGCAGCAAGCCGCGCGGGCCAACCTGCTCTACCGTCGAGATAGCCTGCGTCTGCAGGATGCGCTCGTACTTTAGCCGGGCCTTGTGGAGTGTGGCCAAGCAGACGAAGTAGGTGTCAGCGTCACGGTTTGCGGCGATGAGTCGCTCGACTAGCGGGTGGAAGGTGACGTCGCGCAGCGAGAGAGTGCTCAGGGCCTTGGGTGTGAAGAGCTCCGTGGCCACCCCATCAAACTCCGGGAACAGATGCGCCAGACCGAGGTCGTCGGCAATGACCGCCACAAGATAGGCGCACGCGCCGTCGTCGAGCGCGATTGCCTGCCCGCCCGCGCCGATGGTGCGCGCCCTCTCTATCATCGTTCGCTGCGCTTGACTCAGGGCCATAACGCCATCTGTTCGGCCTCGGCGTCAGCCTGCTGGACAGTCCGCGCGACGAGGTCGCACACGCTCTGAAGCGCGGGGCTCTTACCCATCGACAGCGTCGGAACGAAGCTGAGGAGCGTCCCTCGTTCATGCGTAGACTGGGCAGAGCGCAGGCTGTCTGCCAAGGACGACGCTATGGCTCTCGCCAACACGGGTGGAACGGCGTTCCCGGTCAGGGTCGCCCGGTCGCTGCGCGACCCCTGGAAGAAGAACCAGTCGGGAAACGTCTGGATGCGGGCGCATTCACGAAGGGTCAGAAGGCGGTTCTCCGTTGGGTGGACGAATTCAGCACTCGCCGCCGCGGTGATGGCTTTTGATGGTTGGTCGGCGCGAAGTCGGCGCAGTCCCGCCGGGGCGCCGCCTCGACGCTCCGAAGGAGTACCATCCATGACGCGACGGTTCGCTCGCCTCTTGTAGCTATCGTGCCACAACTCCTCCGGCAGGTCGCGCATCGTCTGGCCCGGCTGTAGCAGCTGGATCCTCTCCATGTCGAGTGGGCGAAGACGGCGAGATACGTGGTCGTCACGTGGAGAGCCACCGTCCGACGGCTTCCGAAGACCATCAAGCGCCTGCGCGACAGTAGGAGCAAGAGGGAGCGACCTGGCCGCGAGGCGGGAACCCGGTGCTCCGTGTGCGGAGTGTGTTGGCGCCGGAAAGGCCGGGTCCCAGCCCAGGCCTCCAATAGCGACGACGCGCTTTCGGTGTTGTGGCGCGCCATAGTTGGCCGCATTGACCTTGCGAAGGTGGACTCTGTACCCGGCACGAACGACTGGCTCCAACAGGTCGACCACGAAACGCCCACGGGCGCCTGTGAGGAAACCCTCTACGTTCTCAAACACGAATGCCCGAGGCCGATTCCTGGCGACAAGGGCTGCGAACACGCGCACAAGGGTATTGCGGTCATCGCCGTCTCGTCGAAGGCCTGCCGACGAGAACCCCTGACACGGCGGCCCCCCCACGTACACGTCAGCCCAAGGTATGTCAAGGTCGTCAGCGATCTCGACTTGCCGAACGTGGCTGCCGATGTTCGCGTCGTACGTGTCGACTGCCGCGGCCCAGCTATCGCCAGCCCAGGTGCAAGAGAAGCCCTCCTCGCTGAAGCCTAGCGCCAAGCCGCCTGCACCGCAGAACAGGTCGACGTACCGGAGACTTGCGCTTTCTGACATTTCCTCGATCCAGGGACTGACGGCATCCATCGGGTACCACGCCTTGTGAGCGTACCACGGTCGAGGGACAGAGCGAATCAAGGCTTTGCAGGATAGTCGGTTCCGACTCGACCACCAGATGGACTCGACAGCGGCGGTCTGTGGAGCCGCTTCCGCGTTGCCCGCAGGCTCGATTTCGAGCCGCTGCCCGCGGGATGCCCGCACTTCGGCGGTGACTTGGCGCCGCAACCGCGCAGACATCGAAGCTGATGATGTGCGGGCGCGGATCCGAGTCCGGAAACGGCCTCTGTCGCGCCGCTGTCACGCGACGCCGTGCGGGTGGTCAGTTTGCCCGTGGTCGAGGTCGACCCGAATCCGCCTGCTTCGCCGCCGCTCCTCGAGTCCGTCACCACAGATGCCCCAGGCTTTGGTCGGAGCGGTTCGATCTGCGGGCTTGTGCTCGAGGTTTGCGTGCCCCATCGCTGCAGGTGGACGAGGGGCTGACCCACGCTTGGGGGACGAATGCCGAGTGGGTATACTCGGCGCATGAGACCGACCGCCGCAGAGCTGGCCGCCGCGCTGGGGCTCGAGCCCCATCCCGAGGGTGGGTTCTTTCGCGAGACGTACCGGGCGGCCGAGACCGTGCAGACGCCGCGCGGGGAGCGCGCGGCGTCCACCGCCATCCTCTTCCTGGTGACTGAGTCGGCGCTCAGCCACCTGCACCGCATCAACAGCGACGAGCTCTGGGTGTTCCAGGGCGGGCTGCCGCTGGAGCTGGTCACGCTGTCGCCGGGCGGCGAGCTGGAGACGCGCGTGCTTGGCGACCCGGCGGAGGGCACGCGCGAGGCGGGCGGAGTGTCGGCGACGCCGCAGGCGTTGGCGCCGGCCGGCAGCTGGCAGGGCGCCCGCCTCGCGGGCGGCCCGCACCTGCCGGCCTCTCGCGCCTGGGCGCTGGTGAGCTGCATCGTCTCGCCCGGGTTCGAGTACGAGGATTTCGAGCTCGGCGAGCGGGACGCGCTGTTGGCGGCGTACCCGCAGCATGCGGAGATCGTCACGGCGTTCACCTGAGGGCCAGGGCAGGCCGCGCGCCGCCCTGCCCCGGTCGCGGCGCCCGCCGTCTGCTCCGGCCGCGGCGCCGGCCGGCTGCTCGCACGCGCCGCCGGCGGTTCCGTCCCGGCTGCGTGATACTCTCGGCGGCACGATGATGACGGGGGACCTTCAAGCGCGAGGGCTGCTGGTGAGCGGCCGCTTCCCGGAGCTCGAAGACGCGCTCTGCGAGCGCGTCCAGGAGCTCCGGCGGGGCCGTCCGCTCGCCCCGCTCACGGTCGTGGTCGGCTCATCGCACGTGCGGACGCACGTCGGCGACCTTCTGGTGCGGCGGCTCGACGCCGTCGCCAACGTCTCTGTGGTCACGCTCGGGCGCCTGGCCGCCGATCTGGTCGCCGAGGTGCGCGGGGCGCCGCCGCCCACGCTCGCGGGCCTTGCCCGCGAGCGCCTGCTTGGGCGCCTGATCGCCGCCCGCGAGCTGGCCTACTTCGCGCCGGTCCAGGAGCGGCCGCACTTCCCTCAGGCGCTGGCCGCCACCTTCGCCGACCTGCGCGAGGCGTGCGTCGCTCCGGCGTCCGCATGGGCGCGGGCCGCCGTCGGCCAGGGTGCGGCGGCGGTCATGCCGCGGGACGCTGCCAAGGCGGCCGATCTCCAGGCGCTGTACGGCGCCTACTGCGACGAGCTCGCGCGGCGCGGGCTCGCGGACGGCGCGCAGGTGCTGCTCGACGCGGCGGACGCCGTGCGCGGGGCGCGTGCGCGAGCGGGCGCGCCCGCCGCGGCCGGCGCCGTGCGGAGGGCGAGCGAGTCAGCGCGCGCCTGGGTCATCCTGTACGGCATCTACGACCTCAACCAGGCGCAGGAGGCTCTCGTCAGCGAGCTGCTCGGCGCCGGCGCCGACCTGTTCGTGCCCATCCCGCGCGGTGGCTCGGGCGAAGGCGCCACCGCCCTGGAGGTCGCGAGAGCATGCGGGCTCGCGGAGCGGCGGCGGGAGGCTCCAGCGGCCGTCGTCAACCTCGAGCGGCTCGCCGAGCTGTGGCGCGCGTCGCGGCCGGTCGGCGCGCCCGCCGTCGAGCTCCGCGGCGACGATCACTCTCTGAGAGTGGTGTCGGCGTCCGACGAGCGCGCGGAGATGCGCGAAGCGGCGCGCGCCGTCCTCGCCGCCGCGGCCGCCGGCGCCGCTTTCTGGGACTGCGCCGTGGTGGTACCGCACGGCGACGACGTGGAGCGTGCGGCCGCCGGCCTCGAGGCGGTGGGCATCCCCGTGGCCTGTCGGCGCCCCGACCGCTCCGCGGGGCCGCGGCTGCTGCTGCGCCTCGCCGACTGCCTGGCGCCGCCGGCCGGCGCGCCGTTCGCGCGGCGCGCCGTGGTCGATCTCCTCAGCGCTACGCCTCTGCGCGACGCGGACGCGTCGCAACGCGAAATCGCCCTCTGGCTCGACGAGGCCCGGCAAGCGGGGGTGGTCAGCGGCCTCGACCAGTGGCAGGAGCGTATCCGGCGACGGCGACGCGGGCTCGAACTTCGCCTCGTGGATCTTGAGGCCAGGGGCGAGGACCTCGCCGACGACGACGAGGTCGCGGAGAAGCTGGACGCCGTGCGCCTGCGCCTTGCCGCGGCGCGCAGCCTCGAGGCCGCGGCCGACGCCCTCGGGCGCGCCTGCGGCGGCCTCCCGTCGCGCGCCGGCTGGGGCGTGTGGGCCGACGCCGTCGGCGGCGTGGCCGAGGCGCTGTTCGAGGCGCCGGCCGCCGCAGCCGTCCGCGACGCCGCGGGCCGCCTCGCGGCGCTCGACGTGCTGGACGAGCAAGTCGACGTCACCGAGATGACGGCGGCGCTGCGCGAGCAACTCATCGACGCGCGCCTGCCGCAGGGCCGGGTGGGCCGCGCGGGCGTCGCCGTTCTCACGCCGCTCGAGACTCGCGGTCTGCGCTTTCACACGGTGGTGTTCGCCGGCCTCGCCGAGGGCGGTCTTCCGCCGCGCGGCCGGCCGGACCCCCTCCTCGGCGACGCCGAGCGGCGCCGACTCGCCGAGGCGCTTGGGGCGCGTCTGCCGCTGGCCGAATCGCGCGACGCCGAGTCGATGCTGCTCTTCGCCTTCGCCTGCGAAGCGGCGCGAGAGCAGCTCACGCTGCTCGCGCCGCGCACCGACGCCGCCACGGGCCGCCCGCGGCTGCCCTCGCGGCTGCTGCTGCGTCTGGCCTCCCTGGCCGCGGGCCATCCGGTCGGCCTCGACGAGTTTCTCAGCGGCGCGCCTCTGGCCGCCGCGTGGCGCCACGTCGGCGGCGCGCCGGCGTTTGTCGGCGGCGCTTCGGCGTCCGCCGCCGACGCCGTTTCGGCAGCCGGAGGCGCCGCCATCGTGTGGACGGACGCGCGCGAGTACGACACCGCGGCGCTCGTGGCGCTCTCCGAGCGGGGCGCCGCAGCCGCGGCGCGGGAGTACCTCGGCGCCGTGCTCGGCGAGCCGGTCTCGGCGCGGCGCCGCCTGGAGCAGTGGCGCTCCGCCCGCGACAAGGAGCCGGGCGCCTGGGACGGCCTGCTCGGCGGCGCCGCCTGCGCCGCGCTGGCGGCGCGGCACCCGTTCGACGCCGAGATGTCACCCACGCGCCTCGAGCGCTACGTGGGCTGCCCCTTCGCCTTTCTGCTGCGCGACGTCCTCGGCCTGGAGGCTCCGGAGGAGCCCGGCGAGAGCCTCGAGATGGACGCCCGCGAGTACGGCACTCTGGCCCACAAGATCCTGCAGGGCGCCTACAGCGCGGCGCTCGCCGGCGAGCCCGGTCTCGACGACACGCTGCACGCCCTCGCCGCGGCGTGGGAGGCGCGCTGCGCCGAGGCCGAGCTGAGCGGCGTCACCGGCGTGGCTCTCTCCTGGGACGTGCGTCGCGCGATGCTCCTCGAGGACCTCCTTGAGTCTGTGCGCCGCGACCCCGTGTTCACCGCGCGCGGCGGCCGGCCGGCGGACGTCGAGTGGCGCTTCGGCGAGGCCGTCGGCCGGCTCGTCACCCTCGAGTTGCCGGGTGGGCGGACCGTGCGCTTCAAAGGCCGCCTCGACCGCGTGGACGCCACTGCCACGGGCGCCCGCATCGTCGACTACAAGACCGGCAAGGGCGCCACCGAGGAGAAGCGCCTCAAGGACGGGCTGAGCGTGCAGCTGCCCGTCTACCAGATGGCGGTCCGCCAGGCCGCGGACGTGGACTACGGCAAGATCACCTGCCTGTACCGGCTCGTCACTCGCCGCGGAGGGTTTGAAGAGTTGCGCCTCCCGGACGCCGAGGACGTCGCCGGCCGGCGGCTGCGCGACCTGGTCGCCGCAGCGGTCGCGCTGGTCGACGCCGGCCTGTTCCCGCGCTCCACGGCCGGGCGCTGCGACTACTGCGACGTCAACTACGCCTGCGGGACCACCGCCTGGACGCGGGCGCGCAAGCGCGAGCACGAGCTCCTCGAAGACCTCGTGAGCCTGCAGCGCCACGGTCCCGGGGAGGTGAGCGACGATGCCGGCGCCTGAGCGCGCGGTCTGCGACCAGGACGTTCGCGACCTCGTCACGGGCGATCTCGGCGTCACCTTCCTGCTCGAGGCAGGAGCCGGCACCGGCAAGACCCGTGTGCTCGTCGACCGCTACGTCAAGTGCGTGCTCGACGACGAGCTGGGCGCCGGCGACGTGCGCACCGTGGCCGCCATCACGTTCACCGAGAAGGCGGCCGGCGAGCTGCGCCAGCGCGTGCGCGAGGAGTTTGAGGGGCGCGCCGCCGAGGCTGAGGCCGGCTCGGCTGCTGCCGACGCCATCGAGCGCGCCCTCGCGGCGCTCGACGACGCGCCCATCAGCACCATCCACGGCTTCGCGGGGCGTCTGCTGCGCGAATTCCCGGTGGAGGCCGGCGTCGACCCTGCCTTCGAACAGCTCGACGCGCTCGGCTCCGACATCGAGCGCCCCCGCCTCTGGGAGGAATGGCTCACCGGGCTGGCCGCCGGAGATGCGTCCGCGGAGGCTGTAGAAGAGGCCTCGGAGCGGCGCGTGCGCGACTGGCTCTCGCGGCTGCTCCGCGTGGGCGTGAAGCTCGACGACGTGCGCGAGCTCGCCGCGGGTGCAAAGGGCATCTTCGGCGAGCGTTACGACCTCGATCCGGCGCCCGGGCCGCCCGCGGAGCCCGACCTCGCCGCCGGTCTGGGCGCGCTCGCGGCTCCTCTGGCGAGCCTGCGCGCGTTCGGCGCCACTGCCTGCAGCGACCACGCCGACAGAGGGTTCGCCGCCGCCATGGACCTCGTCGAGGCCTGCGAGCCGCTCCTCGCCGAGCCGCCCGCCGACCTCGACCTGCTGGCGGCGGCGCTCTATGGCCTGCCGGCCAAGACGACCCCTTCCGCGCCCGGCGGCAACAAGGGCAACTGGGATGCGGCCGCCGGGGGCAAGGACGTGCTGCAGGTGCGCTACCAGGCCGCGGTCGCCGTCGTCCTCGACCTGCGCGACGTCTACGCCGAGTACGTGACCGGCCTCGCCGTGGCGGTAGCCGACTCGTTCGCGCGCTGGGCCGGGCACGTGCAGGTGGGCCTCGGCCTCCTCGATTTCACCGATCTGCTCGGCCGCCTGCGCGACCTGCTCAGCGGCGACCTCTCCGCGCGCCGCGCCCTTCAGCAGCGCTTCCGCTACCTGCTCATCGACGAGTTCCAGGACACCGACCCGCTGCAGGCGGAGATCGTCTTTCTGCTGTGCGAACAGGAGCCGCGCGCCGCCGATTGGCGCGATGTAGTCCTCAGGCCGGGCAAGCTCTTCGTGGTGGGCGACCCCAAGCAGTCCATCTACCGTTTTCGACGCGCCGACATCTCCCTGTTCGACCAGGTGAAGAGGCTGGTGGGCGGTCAGCCCGGCGGCGCCGGCGTCGTCACCGCCATCCGCCAGAACTTCCGCACCACGCCGGCCGCGGTGGCGTGGGTCAACAACGTGTTCGCCGATGTGTTCGACGTCGACAAGGCCGAGGGTCGCCAGCCGGGATACCAGTGGGTCGAGCCGTACCGGCCGCCGGCCGATGGGCCGCGGGTCGCCGTGCTGCTCGGCCGCGAGTACGCCGTGCGGGCGGCCGGCGAGTCCGACGCCGCCCGCCGCGATGAGGCCCGCGCGCTGGCGGCGCTGCTGCTGCGCATGCACGGCCCGGACGCGGCGCGCTGGTACGTCCAGGACAGGGGAGTCGCCGACGTCGCGGAGGCGGCGGCAGCCGAGGCGGCGGAGGTCGCGGCGGCCGCCGCAGGCGCGCCGCCGGAGGGCGAGCCGCCGGAGGGCGAGCCGACGCGCGAGCCAACGCGCCCGCCGCGCTGGGGCGATGTGGCCCTGCTGTTCCGCGCCACCACGGGGCTCGAGACCTACGAGCAGGCGCTGCGCGAGGCGGGCGTACCGTACCGCGTCGATGGCGGCAAGGCGTACTTCGCGCGCCGAGAGGTCGCCGACGCGCTGCTCTGCCTGCGCGCCGCCGACGACGCCGCCGACGGGCCCGCCCTGTACGGCGCCCTGCACTCGTCGTTCTTCGGGTTCAGCGACGACGACCTCTTCCTCTTCTGGGCGGCCGGCGGCCGCTTCGATCTGTTCGTCGATGAGCAGCCGCCCGGTCACGAGGCGATCGTCGCGGCTCTGGGCACGCTGCGCGCCCTCCACGAGCGCCGCGTCGAATGGGAGCCGCACGAGATGGCCGCCGAGCTCGTGCGGCTCGCGCACGGCGCCGAGTTTCTCGCGGCCACCGGCTCCGGGGCGTCGCAGGCCATCGCCAACCTCGAGAAGCTGGTCGAGCGGGCGCGGGCCTTCTCGGCCGCCGGCGGGGGCGGCCTGGGGTCGTTTCTCGTGTGGGCCGCCGAGGCCGGCGACGCGGCCGGTGAAGGCGAGTCGCAGGTGGACGACGAGGGCGATGTGGTCCACCTGCTCACGATCCACAAGGCCAAAGGCCTCGAGTACCCCATCGTCGTGCTGGTCGGTGGCGCTCTTGGCGGTGGCTGGCGTGGGGGAGAGCCGATCGTCGACCGCGCCGCTCGCCGCTTGGCAGTCAAACTCAAAGCGGAGCTCCCCGGGGCGGCCGCCCGCGATCTGGAGCCCAAGGCGTACACCGCCCTCAGCGAGAACGAGAAGAGGATGTCCGCGAGCGAGGCGCGGCGCCTGCTGTACGTGGCCGCGACGCGCGCCCGCGACCGCCTCGTGGTGTCGTGCTTCGGCAAGCTGACGACGGCGAAAGGCGACCCGTCGAGCGTGCTCCTCGGCGCCATCGCCGGGGCGCTGCCGGCGCCCTCGTCCGAGGCGCCGAGCGAGGAATGGGAGGAAGGCGGCGTGCTGGTGCTGCCGCCGACCGAGCCGCCGGAGCGCGGCGAGCCCCAGGCGGCGCCGGACGCCGCGACCATGGTCGCGGCCCGCGGCGCCTGGCTCGCCGCCCGCGAGGCGCTGCTCGCGGAGGCCCGTCGGCCTGCCCGGGCCACCAGCCCGAGCGGCCTCGAGCACATCGACGAAGGTGTGCGCAGCGGCGGGCCCGGAGCGCCGCCCGGCCGCGCCAGGGCGCTGGCGCTGGGCTCGGCCGTGCACCGCGTGATGGAGCTCTGCGACCTCGCCGACGACTCGTCGCTGCCGCGCCTCGCCGCGGCCGTGACGCTGGAGGCCGGCCGCCCCGACCTGGCCGACGACGCGGCGAAGCTCGCCGCCGCCTGCTGGCGGGCGGCGCCGGTGCGCGCGGCCGCGGCCAGCCCCGAGGTCTACCGCGAGCTGCCCATCGGCGCGCTCCTCAACGGCGCCGTGGTGAGCGGCGCCGTCGATCTGCTGTACCGCGACGGCGACGCGTGGGTCGTGGTCGACTACAAGACCGACCGCGGCGCCGACGCCGGCGTGCTGCGCGAGCGCTACACGCCGCAGGGCGCCGCCTACGCCGTCGCCGTGGAGCTGGCCACCGGGCAAGTCGTCCGCGAGGTCGTGTTCGTGGCCGCGGCGGCCGCCGACGGGCTGGTCGTCACCGTGCCGGTCGACGATCGGCTGCGGGCGCTGGCGCGCAGCGAGGTCGAGGCGGCGGTGGGGGAAGGGCGAGCCATCAACTCCGAGGAGCTCGCCGCCGATATGTCTGCACAGACACCAGAGGCGGAGGTCGGAGATGGTCGTTGTGCACACGGATGAGCTCGACGCGGACCTGATCCGCAAGAAGGTGGCAGCCGCGAGAGGTGTGGAGCGCTCGCTCACGTTCATCGGCTGGATCGTGCTGGTCATCGGGGTGCTGGGGATGGTGGTTACCGTCGTCATGTGGATCGCCGGCCAGATCGACGTCGACCAGGCGGTGGCGCTGCTGCTGGGCACGATTCTCGGATCCATCCTCTCGGGCGCGGCGGCCTACGGCTCGGGGGTCAACGTCGGGCTGGGGGCGGAACGCCTGGCCCTCGCCCTGCGGGCGGCCGCGCCGGACTCGGACCCCGCCGGCGACGCGCGCCCGCTCGACTCCGACGGGTCCTGACGGCGCGGGGCGCATAGCGCGTGGCGCGGGGCGCACGCCGACTCGCGTCGGCGACGCGCGCCCGCCGGGCGCGCGACTCAAGAACGACGCCGCGGCCGCCGATATCTGCGGTGTGCGCGAGATCCCGGACAAGCAGCGGTCGCCGTCGATATCGCGCAGGCGCACGGGCTGGTCGGCTCTCGGGCTGCTCGTGCTGGTCTGTGCGACCGTCGTGCCGGCGTCGTGCGGAGGCGCTGCCTCCTCCGGCTCAGGGGCGAGCCCTTCGTCGTCACCCACGGCCGCGGCCGCGCCCGCCGTCAGCGACGTCGCGAGGCTCGAGCGTTCCATCGCCGCGACCATGAAGAAGATGGACTGCCCGGGCATCGTCTTCGCCGTGAGCGCCCCAGGCAAGAGCGATGTGGTCATCGCCAAGGGCGTCGGCGATCTCTCCACCGGAGCGCCTATCTCGATTGCCGACCTCTTCCGCATCGGCAGCATCACGAAGACGTTCACGTCCACGGTGCTGCTGCAACTGGCCGCCGAGGGCAAGGTGAGCCTCGACGACCCGCTCAGCAAGTACGAGCCCAAGTTCCCCAACGGCGATAACATCACCGTGCGCATGCTGCTCAACCACCGCTCGGGCATCTTCTCGTACACCGGTGACAAGCGGTTCGTGCGTACCATCGTGACGGATACGCTGCGCTCGTGGACGCCCGACGAGCTCGTCGCCATCGGCGCGGCGCACGAGCCGTACTTCCCGCCGGGCACGGCCTTCGACTACTCCAATACCGCCTACATCCTCGCCGGCAAGGTCATTGAACAGGTGACGGGACACACCTACGCGCAGGAGGTGCATGCGCGTGTCATCGACAAGCTGGGCCTCAAGCACACGCTTCTGCCCGACGGCCCGGACTCCCCCGACGGCCTCGCCCACGGCTACACCTACGACCTCGGCGACGGTCTGCAGGACATCACCCGCCAGAGCATCGACTCCTGGGGGTGGAGCGCCGGCGGCCTCATCTCGGACCTCGCCGATCTGCGCACCTGCGCCGTCGCGTTCGGGACCGGCTCATTGCTCACGCCGGAGATGAAGAAGGAATTCTTCACGCGCACACCCATGCCGACGAAGCCCGGCACGCCGCCGAGCGCCTTCAGCGGGCTGGGCATCGGCATGGTCCACGGCTGGGTCGGCAACACCGGCGGCACCTACGGCTACACCACCTGGATGTGGTACGTGCCCAAGACCAAGGCCACGGTGATCGTCTTCTTCAACGAGACATCCACGTTCACGCCGCGCCATGAGGTCAGGGAGCAGAAGGCTCTGCTGGGGCTGCTGCAGACCGCCTGGAAGGTGATCTGAGGCGAGCGGGCGGCCGCGCGAGGGAGCGCGCCGCGCGGGCCTTCGCCCGTCAGCCGGCGGCCACCCGTGGTTCGGGCTCGGGAACGCCCAGATGCTCAGCGTGCCGGTAGCCCACGTAGTCCGCGAGACACCGGCGCAGCGCGGCCGCCGCCTCTTCGCGCGACGCGCCGTCGCCGACCACTTCGGGGATCTCGCCGAGCCGCACCACCCAGTAGGGCTCGGCGTCGTCCGTGCGCCATTCCCACACCTGGCGGTAGGGAAGGCCGACATAGTACTCCGGGTCTCTGTTCATTCCGGCTCCTGACTCTCGGCTGGCGTCTCGCTCAGCGGTCAGCGTCCTCCTCGCACCCGGGTCGAGTATAGCGGCCGCGCGAAGAGTCGGTTCTTGACAGGCGCGGCGATTCTCGTAGGTTTACGGCAACAAGCGCGCGGGAAGCGCCTCGCGCCGTCAGCCGGCTGGGGCCGGTCATAACGAGCCAAGGGGTACCGAGATGTCTCGACGTCGATCGACAGGTCAGGGCGCGGGGGGGCAGGGCGCGCGGGGGCCGCGCGCGGAGCGCGCTGCCGGAGGCGCGCCTGGGCGCGCTGCCCGTACGCCGAGGGGCGGGCGCGCGGCCAAGGCCGCGCGCGCGGTGCTGCTAGGCGTCGTGCTGGTCGCGCTGCTGCTGACGGCGGCGGGAGCCTACGGCGCCGCCGCCGCACACGCCGCCGCCGCAGGCGCCGCCAAGCCGCACCTGACGAGCGCCGAAAAGGAGTTTCTCGCGCAGCTTGACGGCGACTACGCCTGGGACGTCATGCTCAAGCAGGTCTACGGCTGGGGCATCCCCAACTTCGACCCCTGGTTCAACCAGACGGTGGGCGGCACGGCGGCCTCGCAGGCCACCATCGACGCCCTGGTCGCCGAGATGAAGGCCATCGGCCTGGAGCCGGGCTGCGCCGGCGGTCTGTACACCGAAGGTTTCCCCATCGACGGTTGGGAGGACCTGGGTTCGTCGGCCACGGTCGTGAGCCCGTATCACTGGACGATCTCACCGAGCCACCAGGTGTACAAGGGCGCCGGCACCGGGCCGGGCGGCGTGACCGCCGAGCTCGTCGATGTGGGCAACGGCCGCTGGGCCGACTTCGAGAAGGCCGGCGACATCAGCGGCAAGATCATCCTGCTGCACCGCGCCGACCCGATGTTCTACGGCGGCCCGAGCCTCGCCGAGGCCGAAGCGCGCGGCGCCGTGGGCGCGCTCATGGACTACCCCGTCACGGCCAAGACCATCCTCAAGACCGACGAGATCGCCGAGTTCGTCCCCACCATGTACATCCGCCAGATCGAGTGGAACAAGCTGGCCGCCGAGCTGCGCGCCGGCAAGACGCTCACCGTCAAGCTGGTCGTGGACAACGAGGTCGGCGACTACCCGCTGGCGCAGAACGTGGTCGGCATGATCCCCGGCAGCGTGCACCCGGAGGAGCTCATCTACCTGGGCTCGCACTTCGACCACTGGATGACCTCGGCGGCCGACGACGGCGCCGGCGTGGGCTCGCTGTTCGCCATCGCCAAGGCCTGCAAGGCGATGATGGCCAAAGGCTGGCAGCCGCAGCGCACGCTGGTGTTCGCGGCGTTCGATTCGGAAGAGCTGGGCGGACCTCCCGACACCTGGTACGACTGGTGCCTGGGCTCGTTCTCGCACATCGTCGGGCAGCTCCCCGGCAGTTCGAACCCGGCCTCGCCGCACTACCTCGACTGGGACGACGGCGACCTGCTGCCGGCGCTCCGCGGCGAGCGCGCCGGCAAGATCGTGGCGATGCTCAACATGGACGTGATCGGGGTGCGCAACGCCACCGTGTTCGTGGAGAGCACGCCCGACACCACGGCCTTCTTCCAGAAGTGCGCCGACGACTCCGGCCTCAGCGCCGCCGCTGAGACCTACGTGTACTGGCCGCCGTCGAGCTACGACGACTGGCAGTTCTACATGGCCGGCGTGCCTTGCATGGAGATCGCCTTCTGGGGGCCGGTGTACGACAAGCTCTACCACACCACCGGCGACGTGCCCGGCGTGCTGAGCCGCAAGTCCATTCAGGCGAACATGCGCTTCAACGCCCTCGGGCTGCTGCGCTTCGACAGCTCGGGCATCGTGCGCTACGACCTGCGCGAGAACCTGAGCGTGGCGAGCGCCGGCATCGCGAACATCGTGAAGAAGGACCCCGAGGTGCTGGCCGCCGGGCACGCCGACATCAAGGCGCTCCAGCAGGGCATGGAGGAGTACGCCGCGGCGCTCGAGGCCAAGGCCGCGGTGCTGAAGGCGAAGACCGTGACCGCGGAAGAGGCGGCTCGCGTGAACGGCATCCAGATGGCCGCCGCCAAGGCGTTGCTGCCCAGCCTCTTCGACTGGGACTCCAGCGGCATCCCCGGGTGGACCGGCGCCTTCTCCTTCGACAACTACGCCAACGACCTCGCCGCGCTCGACAAGGCGATCGCTGCCCTGAAGGCGAGCAAGCGGCAGCTCTGCGCCGGCCGCCTCGCCGGCGTGACGACCATGGCCTGGGGCCAGTACGTGGGCGGCGAGGCCTACGGCAAGGTGCTCGACCACATCGCCTACAACCCGCACCTGCTGTGGGGCTACGGGTTCATCCCGAAGCTCACCGACGTGCACCCCGAGTACACGAGCCTGAAGGGGCGCGCCGGCGGCGACGCCATGAGCGACGCGGAGATCCTCGCCAGCCTGCAGGCGAAGCACGACGCGATCTACGCGTCGGTGACGGCCGCCGCCGTCAAAGCCGGCACGGCCTTCAGCGCGGCGGCGGAGGCGCTGCAGGGGCTCTGAGGCCGCGCACGGGCGGGCGGGGCGCCTGCGGCGCGCCGCCCGCCCGCCGCCCGCCCGCGCCGCCCGCCCATGCTCGCGCGGCGGGCGGCGTCAGGAGGCGCCGAGCAGTTCCGGGTGTTCTTCGCTGAACCAGGCGAACACCTTCTCCTGCAGCTCCCGCGCCGCGGCGCGAAGCGCCTGCGACTCGCCGGCGGTGATTGCTTCGGCGCGTGCGTGCTCGGCGGTGCTGCGCTCGCGCCGGCAGGCGTCGAGGTACGTTGCGCCACGACGCTGCTGGTCGCCGAGAAGGACCGGCAGGAGCTCGATCGTAAGGCGATGACGCCCGGACGTGTTGGCGACCCGGTACCCGTGGGCGAGCACGACCGCGGTCGCCAGGGTGAGGGCGGCGCGGTATGCCGCGGCGAACCGTCCGTCCGGCGACAGCTCCGCCGCGGAGGCGTCGGCAAGCCGGCGCTCGGCGAGAGCCAGGAGGTCGCCGGTCTCCACGGGGGAGGGGCTGTGCTTCTTGAGCCGCCCGGTGGCGAGGAGATCGTCGATGAGCGGGCGCTTAGGCACTGGCGGGCTCGGCGTCCATATGACCATCGTCCCTGGTCGATTGACCAGGACCACTGGTCGGTGTGCTGCTGGGCTGCAATGTGGTGATCGACATGGAACAAGGATAGGCGCGCCGCCGCCGTGCTGGAAGATTGACAATAGGGTGGCCCGGTAGACAATCGCGGAACGTCACCCCGGCGACGGCGCGGGCTGGGGGCGGGGAGGCCGAACCTTCTCGCCCCCAGCGGTCGACCGGGGCGCTCGTAGTGTCAGGTCGAGGCCGGTGGCGCCCGGGCCAGGGCGCTGCCCGCGGACGCCCCGGCGACGGGCGCCGCGGGCGCCCCGGCGTACGCCCACGCCATCTGGGCGTCGTCATGGTGATGCCGGGGCGCCGCCGCGGTGTCGCCGCCGCACTCCGTCGCGAGCGAATGCTGCGTCGTGGCGGTCTCGCGGGCTTGAGGGGCGGGAGGGGCGATGGGGGGGTTGGTCAGGTCCCGGCGGGCGGATCCAGCGAGCATGACTGCCGCGTCGTCGCTCCCGGAGCCTGCGCGATCGGCCGTCGCGGCGGCCGCGGGCGCCGCCGCCACGAGGGGCGCCGCCACCAGCGTCACGACGATGATCAGCTTGCGCATGCGGCGCCTCCTCGGCGGTCGGTTTCTACGAGAAGCAGTCTGTCACGCCCGTCTGCGTGCAGGCTGAGAGCCGACTGTGCGGGCGCTGTGAGATTCGCGGGAGGCTGGGCTTGATGAAGGGCGTGGGTCAGCGCGGTAGGATGACGATCACGCCGGCCACCGTCCATTCACGATGTGGTGGTGCTCGAGGCGCGGCGCGCCCAGGCGCCGGGACGGCGGCTCTCACGGCGGCTCACGGGTCTTTCGGCGCGCCTACCGCGAGCCCCACTACATCGCCATGACAGGTCTGGCGGAGGATCGCCGGCGCCGGCTGGAAGCTGAGGCCGGCAGGCCGCTCCTCACGCTGACCGTTGGACTCGACCACGGCTGCGACCGTCCAATTCGGCGCGAACGCGCCGCTCGCCTCCCCACTACTCGTGGGCGTCCGCCAGGCTCTGCGCCCACGCGAGGACGGCGGCCGCCTGAGAGAGGGCGCGACGGTAGTCGATGGGCGTGACGTCTTCGGCCTCGTCCGGGTACCGCACGGCCACGGCGTAGCCCGGGAGCGCGGCGCAGGCGCGCACGTCCTCAGGTACGACGGTGTCGCCCGGCAACGACTCGAACAGGGTGACCAGGTCGTTAGTGCGCGGCGGCCGCCTGACGAGCGCGACGAAGACCGCCTTGATGGACTTCTCAGCGGTCTGCTGACAGTGGGAACACAGCGTCTCGATCAGCACATCGCGGTGCTGAGGACGTGCATGGGCGACGGCCAGGTCGCTGCGCGCGTGACGCAGCCGGCGCGCAGCCTGCCGGCCCTGGTCAGGCAGCGTAGACCTCTCTGCCGTCGCGGGCGATGTCGGCGTACACGAGCCCGTCCTCGCCGCGCCGCCCCTCGAGGTCTGACGGGCTGGCGACGACGATGTCGAACGGGGTACGCACGCCTCTGATCTCGCCGTAGAGCCGGCCAGTCGTGGCGCGGCGATGCGCGCCCTCTGTGACGACCACGAGGAGGTCGATGTCGTGCGCGGCTTCGGCGCCCTGGCGGGCGAAGGACCCGAACAGCACGATGCGCAAGGGCTGCGCGATGCGCACGATCTCGTCGATGAGACGCGCCAAGTCGTCGAGTCTCTGTGCTGAGGGAGATGCGGTCATCCCGGTGCGCCATGCTGGCTTCTGCGCAAGATGACAATGGGAATCGGGGTCGCGGCTGCGGCGGCGGGCGTCAGCGAGCTGGTGGCGCTGACGTGTAGCACTGCGGCAGAGCGTCGAGCAGCTCCACGGCGAAGTCGATCATCCCGGGCGTGCAGGGGTGGCGCAGCATGGACGAATCGACCCCCCATGCGCCTTCGCCGGGGGGCGCGAGACGCACGCGGTCGAGGGCGTCGGCGTCTTTGAGCAGCCGGAGCATGCGCAGGGCGCGCTCGGGGTCGTCCTGGCCGGCGGCGCGGCTCGCGCCGCGCCCGTCGCTGCGACAGTGGTAGCGGATGGCGAACAGGGCGACCTGCGCATCGGCCGCAGGCAGCGACGCATGCAGCCTGAGCTCCACGACGCGCGCGGCGCTGCGCGCGCCGTGCCGCGGGTCCCAGCCGTCGTTGACGCGGCCGATGTCGTGCCACAGGGCCGCCGAGAGGACGACGTGTGCGTCGTCCTCGGTCCAACTCAGCTCGCGCACGAGCCGCTGCGCGTGGATATGCACGCGCTGCGTGTGGCTCACGCCGTGCAGACACGAATCGTGCGTGAACCACTCGGCCGGCACGTCGGTGGCCCGGCCGGCCCAGGCGCCGGCGTCGTCTGCGTGGGGGGTGGGTGCCACATGCTCAGGATAGCGCACGGCGGGGACGGAGGAGTCCGCGAGTCGCCGCGCCGCGCGCGCACGCCTCAGACTGCGGGCGAGCGGGTACATCCCGAGGGTAAGACCCCGAGCGAAAGGATCCGCGGTGCCCAAGCCTCAGTGGAGCGACTTCGGCGTGATCTGGAAGACCATCCGCGAAGTGGACATCAACGCCATCCGCCGCGAGGCGGAGCGCGGCCTCGCCATCGTCTGCGTGGGGCAGCCGGCCGCGCTGTGGTGGGTCGACCGTTTTCTGCGTGACGGGCCCAGCCGCTATCCGCTGGGCCCCGACCCGCTGGCGCTCGTGCCGCTCGCCGAGGCCGGCGACTACCTCGACGCCCTGCGCACGGCCGACGTGCTGATCGTGGCGCTGGACGGCGCCTCCCCGCTCGGCGACGCGGAGCTCGCCGGGCTCCAGCGCCTCTCCACGGCGCCACGGCCGACCCAGGTCGTGCTGTTCTTCGGCGAGGCCGCCGGCGCGCCCACGCCGTGGTCCGCCTACCTCGACCGCGGCGCCGCGATCCTCGTGGACGCGCAGTCCCACGCGGCGGCGGCGGCCGTCGGCGGCGCGGTGCTCGACGCCCTGCCCGCGGAGGCTCGCCTGGCCGCCGCGCGGCGCCTGCCCGGCCTCAGGCCCCTGTTCGCCGCCCGCCTGACCGGCGAGGTCTCGGTGTCGAACGCGGCCTTCGCCCTGGCCTCGGGCGTGCCGTCGCTGGTGCCCATCCTCGGCATCCCCATCTCGGCCGCCGACACCCTCATCCTCACCAAGAACCAGGCGCTGATGGTCTACCGGCTGGCTCTTGCCTGCGGAGCGCCGCCGGAGTTTCAGAAGCGCATGCTCGAGATCACCCCCGTGATCGGCGGGGCCGTGGTGTGGCGGCAGATCGCCGGCGCCCTGGTCGGTCTGGTGCCCGGCTACGGCATCGTGCCGAAGACCGCGGTGGCCTTTGGCGGCACCTACGTCGTCGGGTTGGCGGCGACCCGCTGGTACGAGACCGGTCTGCTCACCGAGGCCGAGCGCAAGCGCATCGTGGCCGAGGCGACCGCCAAGGCACGCGAGGCGGCCATGGTGATGGTCGAGCAGGCGCGCGCCGCCGGCGGCAAGGCCGGCGCGCAGGCGCAGGGCGGGCTGCAGAAGGTCGCGCGGGGCGCCGCGACCGCCGGCGCCCAGGCCGGCAAGGTGGTTGACGGCGCGCGCAAGGCAACCGGCGCGGCCACCGGCAAGGTCGGCGCCCAGGCCCAGCGCGCCGCGCGGAGCCTGCGCGACGGAAGCAGGAAGGTCGTGCGGCGCAAGCGCTTGACCGGGTCAGATGCCGCCGGCGAGGCCGACCAGCCGCCGCCGCCGCCGGCCGACCCCGAGGGCGGCGGCTGACGCCCTCAGGCGCACCCGAGGACGTTCTGACGCGCGGTGGCTTTGCGTCATGACTGACCGGGATGCCGACTGCGGCGAGTCGCACTTGCCGTAGAGCGCGCTACGGCGACGCGATGCGCAGTTCCGCGCCCATGGTCTTGAGCGTAGGGTTGCCGTGGCCGCTCTCGATGCGGCTGATCTCGCTCTGGCGGATGCCGGAGGCGGCGGCGAGCTGCTGCTGGGTCATGCGCAGCGACTGCCGACGGCCGATGAGATCCGCGGCGAGGCGGTATCGCGTCTCGTGCATGCGCAGTTCGGCGACGGCCGCAGGGCCTTCGGCCTCGGCCTCGGCGACAACTCGCCGGTATGTCTCTTCGAAGGTCGTCATCATGGTCACCTCCTGACGAGTATCGGTCACAACGCATTGTCGTGCAAGGCGCCGTTTCAGTGCCCGCGGCGCGGCCGCTCCCGCGCCTTCGGTTCCGCGCCTCGCTGTCCGCGCCTACTGAACCGCGTCCGCCTTGAACACCGTCCACGGCTGCGTGGGCCTGTCCTTGAGGTAGCCGTCGAGGTAGTTCCACTGCGGGTGCGCCACGAAGAACGCCGCGGCGTCGAACGGCATGCCGCTCGCGTTGCCCCAGCGCGCCACGAAGCTCAGGTCCTTCGCCATGTCGCTGTCCATCACCTTGCCATCGACGGCGCCCTGCGGTACGTAGGGCCGCCGCGCCTGCCAGTACTGGAAGGGGTCGAGCTCGTAGTGCCCATCGACAGTCCGCGAGCAGGGGTTGTCGGCCTTCTCGAGGTAGACGTCGTAGTGGTCGGCGAGGATGGTCTTCGCCACCTCCGTGTCGATGAGTCCACGATTCTCGTTCATGAGTTGCGTCAGCCGCACGCGCCGCGCGCCCGTGGGCGTTCTGATGTCGTAGAAGGTGGAGTCGCCGCCGCACTCGAGGTTGCGGATCTTCGGGTCGGTGGCGCCGTTGAAGCCGACGTAGAAGCCGTCGTCGGTGCGCTCCACGCTCTGGTATTTGAGGCCCTGCTCGAAGCGCATGATCTCGCCCGAGTCGGCGTCGGCCAGCAGCCAGCTGTTGGCGTACCCGCCGTTGTTGCCGGTCTGCATGGTCTTGACCCACTCGTCGAGAGTGTCGGCGTACTGCGTGGCTTTGCGCATCCTGTAGAGCTCCGGCATCTTCCCGGGGTCGTAGCCGCTGTAGTTCCCGATCGTGGTCTCGGTGCCCATGAGCCCGGCGTCGGTGGCGAAGTAGTCGGTCATGCTGGCGATGCACCCGGGGAACGTCTGCATGATGATGCGGTGACCGCTCGACGGCTCGATGTCGATGATCACGTTGGCGAACTGCCCGGTGACGAAATGGTCCCAGTCGCTGTGGGCCATCACGACCTTGCCGTCCCTGGTATACGAGCCGGTGGCGATGAAGGCGCTGCAATGGGTCTTGTCGATGCCATCGCTGTAGGCGCCCGACAGGATGCCCGGGTACCAGTAGCCGGTGAGCTCCATCTCGCCGTTCAGGGCGAGGACCTCTTGCCATGTCGTGCGCGTGCCCGCGCTCGTGGCGCCGGCGGCGATGCCCTTGATCTCCTGGAGGTACTCGCCGGTGATCTTCTTCGCCCACAGTCGCGTGGCAGCCTTGATGAAGTAGGCCCACTCCTGGCCGGTGTCGTTCATCGTGATGTGGTCCAGCGTGCGCCTGGTGTCGGCCAGCTCGGCGGCCATCAGCCGCCCGTTCTGGAAGCCGCGCTCGTAGGGCCGGCCTTCGATGTGGAGGTAGATCCAGCCGTTGGACTCGAAGCGGTAGCCCTCGCCGTAGCGCGTGATCTCGCCGCTCGCCGGCGCGGCGACTGCTTGTGCGACGCCCGCAGGCGGGCCTGCCGCCCCCTCAGCGACGGCGCCGCCGCGCGCGGAGCCCAGAGCGACCGCGGCCACGGCGACCACCAGCAGGATGGTCAGGCCCAGGCACGTCCTCTTGATGATCTTCATGGCACTCCTCCAGTGCGTCATGCTTGAGTATCGCGTTCACTATCGGCAGCGCCGCCGGGCTGCTTGAGGGAGACTCGGGAGGCCACGGCGAGCGGCCCGCCGCGGCGCCACATCGCTAACGTCGTCGTCCGGCAGTGCCGATAGGATAGGAGAGACAAGGACCGTGAGCCGCAATCGGTTCGCGGAAGCGGGTCCGCCCGCCGCCACGCACGGGCCGCGGGTAGCGAGGAGCTCGCCTGCGGCACGACCGACAGAATACGGACGGCGGATGACCCGGCCGGTCCGGCTACGCAGACGAGCATCGTCGACCACCTCGGCGTGGTGACCATCGGCAGGACGGCATATGGAGGAGGGGCTTGATGGATCGAACGACGACACAGTGGCGTTTGGTGAAGGCGACGGCGACCGTGGTGGCCGCCGCCCTGCTGGCGCTGGCGCCGGCGGCGCTCGGCTCGGGCTGCGGCTCGTCGGGAGGCCAGAGCACGGCATCACCGAGCCCCATCGGCGAGCGGGCGATCGCCACGCGGCAGGTGGTCGACCTCGTGGACGCCACCTGCGCCGCGATCGAGAAGGACGCCCCGGCGACGTTTGTCGCCATCGAGGCTGGGGAGGCGCCCTACGTCGACCCGTCCAACCCCGCCCTCTATGTGTTCGTCTTCGACACCAGCGTCAAGGTGGTCGCCCACCCCGAGCCCGCGATGCAGGGCCGCGACTTGAAGGGCGTGCCGGACGCCGCCGGCAAGATGTTCCGTGACGAGATGATCGCCAACGCCGTCGCCAACGGCAGCGGCTGGGTGGAGTACGTCCGTGAGATGCCCGGCGAGCAGGGGTTGTTCCGGAAGACCGCCTACTTCAAGCTCGTCACGGGCAGCGACGGCATCGACTACGTCGTGGGCGCCGGGCGCTATCTCGGTCCGTGGGAGGGGACGCCGCAGGCCGGCCCGACCGCTGCGGCGTCCGACTGAGCCGGCGGACCGGTCGGCGCCGTCACGGCGCGCAGATCCATCCGGACATGCGTTAAAATCGTCGTCGGGCCGTGCCGATAGTCAAAGCAGCGACCGAGCGCCGCGGGCTCGAGCGCGACCGCCCGCGGGTACCAGATCCGCTGGGCGGGCGGCCGCAGGGGCCCCGCGCGACGATCAGGAGGATGAGGATGGCAGACGACCCGGCCCGGCCCGTGACGCAGACGCGGATCGCCGGCGACATCGGCGTCGTGACCATCAGCAAGCCGCCCGTCAACCCGCTCAGCGCCGACGTCTGCGCCGGGCTCCTCAAGGCTTTCGACGACTTCGAGAAGGCCAGGGTCCGGGTGGTGATCATCGCCGCGGACCCGAGCACGAAGATCTGGTCCGCCGGTCACGACATCCGCGAGATCCCGCTCGACGGCCACGACGCCGTGACCTGGACGACGGGCTTCGAACGCGTGCTTCAGCGCGTGCGCAGGTGCCCAGCGCCGGTCATCGCGATGCTGCACAGCAGCGTCTGGGGCGCGGCCTGCGACCTGGCCGTGACCTGCGATCTCGCCACCGGCACGCCGCGCACGACCTTCGCCATCACGCCCGTCAAGCTGGGCATCTCGTACAATACCGGGGGCATGGCGCACTTTCTGGGGGCGTTGCCCCTGCACATCATCAAGGAGATGGTGTTCACGGGCGATCCTCTCTCGGCCGACGACGCCTTCCGCTTCGGCCTGCTCAATCGCCTGGTGGAGCCGGACATGCTCGAGGACGTGACCATGGAGCTGGCGCGCACGATAGCCGCCCGCGCGCCGCTCGCCGTGACCGTGGTCAAGACGGAGCTGCGCGGCCTCACGGCGGGCGCCTCGATGAGCGCCGACGAGTTCGAGGCGATCCAGTCCGTGCGGCGCGCGGCGTTCATGAGCGACGACCTGAAGGAGGGCGTCACCTCGTTCTTCGAGAAACGCCCTCCCGTCTTCAGAGGAGAGTGACGAACATGGCGATGGGCGACTTCCCTGTACTGACCGCTGAGGAGGCGGCCGAGCTGATCCCCGACGGCGCGACCCTGGGCATCGGCGGTTTCACCGACCCAGGCGTGCCGCAGGCGGTGACGCGCGCGCTGGCGCTGCGGGCGCGCGCCCTCCACGACGCCGGCGAACCCTTCCAGGTACGCGTCCTCGCCGGCGCGGAGGCCGGTCCGGCGGGGGACGTGGACCTCGCGGAGGCCGACGCCGTCAGCTTTCGCATGCCGTTCCAGTCCGAAGGCGCCTGCCGTGCGGCGATCAACGACGGCCGCATCGAGTTCCACGACGAGCACCTGTCCCACTGCTCGCAGCAGCTGCTCGAGGGCTTCTTCGGCAAGGTCGACGTGGCCGTGATCGAGGCCAGCGACGTCAGCGACGACGGGCGCGTCTACTTCACGACGGCGATCGGCAACGGGCCGACCTTTCTGAAGATGGCCGACAAGGTCATCATCGAGATCAACCGGCGGCACCCGAAGCGCGTCTGCGAGCTCAGCGACATCCTCCTGCTGCCGCTGCCGCCGCACCGCGACCCCCTGCCGATCCGCCACCCGCTCGACCGGATCGGGCTGCCGTACGCGACCGTCGACCCGGCCAAGGTCGTCGCCGTCGTGGAGACGGACGAGCCGAGCACGCGCCGGGCGCCACAGCCGCCCGACGCCGGCAGCCGCATGATCGCCGAGCACCTCGTGCGCTTCTTCCTGGACGAGATCGCCGCCTGCCGCCTGCCGCAGGAGTTCCTGCCGCTGCAGAGCGGCGTCGGCAACGTCGGCAACGCGTTGATGGCGGACCTCGGCGAGCACCCCGACCTGCCGCCGTTCACGATGTACAGCGAGGTCTTTCAGGACTCGTGCGTCGACCTGATGCGCGCCGGGCGGCTGACCGGCGCCAGCGCTTGCGCCCTCACGTTGTCCGAGGGCAAGCTGCAGGAGGTCTACGACGACTTCGCCTTCTTCGAGCGGCGCATCGTGCTGCGGCCGCAGGAGCTCTCCAACCACCCGACGGTCATTCGCCAGCTCGGCGTGATCGCCATCAACACCGCCATGGAGATCGACATCTACGGGCACATCAACTCGACGCACGTGTGCGGCACGCAGCTGCTGAATGGGCTCGGCGGCGCCGGCGACTTCGAGCGCAACGCGCGCCTCTCGGTGTTCGTCTGCCACTCGACCGCCAAGGGCGGCAGGGTGTCGTCGATCGTCCCCTTCTGCAGCCACGTGGACCACAGCGAGCACTCCGTCCACGTCATCGTCACTGAGCACGGGCTGGCCGACCTGCGCGGCCTGGGGCCGGCCGAGCGCGCGCAGCGCATCATCGACAATTGCGCTCACCCCGCGTATCGCGAGTACCTGCACGAGTACATCGCGGGATCGCGCCAGGGGCACATCCGCCATGACCTGGCGCGCTGCTTCGAGCTGCATCGCAACCTGATCGAGTACGGTGCCATGCTCCCCGACCTCGATCTGAGGCAGTTCGAGGCTGTCGTGGACGATCCGTGGGCGTCGGCGCCGTGAGCGTCGCGCGCGGAGCCGGGGTCGCGATCGACGCCGAGCTGAGGCTCGGCGATGACTTCCCGCCGGTCGGCTACGACGCCTGGAAGGCCAAGGTGGTGGCCGACCTCAAGGGGGCGCCGTTCGAGAAGAAGCTGGTCGGCCACACGGAGGACGGCATCACGCTGCAGCCGCTGTACACGGCGGAGAGCTGGCCCTCGGCGCACGACCCGTCCGGCTTCCCGGGGAGCCCGCCCTTCACCCGGGGGATGACACCGCTCGGGCGTGCGCGCGGCGGCTGGGACGTGCGGCAGGAGGTGGCCGACCCGGAGCCGGCGGCGGCCAACGGTGTCATCCTCGGCGATCTGCGGCAGGGCGCGACCTCGATTGAGCTGAAGCTGGACGCAGCGGCGTGCGCCGGGCTCGACGCCGACGATCCCGCCGCGGCCGGCCTCTGCGGTCGCGAGGGGCTCATGGCGTACAGTCTCGGCGAGCTGGGCCGGGCGCTGGAGGGCGTGCGCTTCGACAGCACGCCCGTGTCCCTGGATGCGGGCGCCGCGTATCTTCCGGCCGCGGCCTTGCTGGCCGCCCTGTGGCAGGAGCGCGGCGCGGACGCGCGCGACGCCGAAGCGCCCGGCCAGGGCGCGCGCGGCGCCTTCAACGCGGATCCCCTGGGCGCGCTGCTGCGCGACGGCAGCCTGCCGCTGCCGCTGGAGGCGGCCCTGGAGCAGATGGCCGACCTCGCGGCCTGGACGGCGGCCCACCTGCCCGCGGTGACCGCCGTGCGCGTCTCGACCGCCGTCTATCACGACGCCGGCTCCAGCTCGGTGCAGGATCTCGCCTTCGCCCTGGCGACGGCTGTGCTGTACCTGCGCGCCATGACGGCCGCCGGCCTCAGCCTCGAGGCGGCCGTCCGGCAGATCGTTCTTCACGAGACCGTGGGCTGCAGGTTCTTCCAGGCGATCGCCAAGCTCAGGGCGCTGCGCAAGCTCTGGGCGCGGACCATGGAGGCGTGCGGCGTCGAGGCGCAGGCCGCCTCGAGCCCACGCCTCGTCGTGGCGACCAGCCGCCGCGTGATCACTCATCGCGCTCCTTGGGTCAATCTTCTGCGCAACACCGCCGCGTGCTTCGCCGGCGCCGTGGGCGGCGCCGACGCCATCATCACGCTGCCCATGGACGCGGCGATCGGCGCGAGCGACGACCTCACGCGGCGCCTGGCCCGCAACACGCAGGTGATCCTGCAGGAGGAGTGCCGTCTCGGCGAGGTCGTAGACCCGGCCGGAGGCTCGTGGTTCCTCGAGACGCTCAGCGACGAGATGGCCGAGAAGGCGTGGGCGCTGTTCCGCGAGATCGAGGCACAGGGCGGGATGGTCGAGGCGGTCACGAGCGGCTGGATCGGGGACCAGATCGCGACGATCGAGCAGCGCCGCGAGAAGGACATCGCCACGCGCAAGGCGGCGATCACCGGGGTCAGCGCGCACCCGGACGTCTTCGAGGAGGAGCTCAAGCGCCCGGCCCCGGACTACGCCGCGCTGCGCGCGGCGGCCGCCGGGAGGCTGGCGCGTTGGCGCCGCAAGCGCCGCGACGCGGACCCCGGCGCGGCTCTCCGCGCCGTCGCAGCCGGGCAAGGGCGCGGCGGCGACGGCAGCGGCGGCCTGATGGCCGCGGCCGTCGCGGCGGCCCGCGCGGGGGCGACCATCGGGGAGCTCACGGCGGCCCTCGCCGGGCCCTCGGCAGGCTGCGAGGGCGCACGCGTCACGGCGCTGCCCGTGCGCCCCTACGCGGCCGCCTACGAGCAGCTCCGCGACCTGGTCGACGCTTTCGCCGAGGCGCACGGCGGCGAGCGCCCGAAGGTCTTTCTCGCCAGGTTGGGCGCGCCCAAGGAGTACCTCGCGCGCGCCACCTACGCGCAGGACTTCGTCGAAGCCGGCGGCTTCGAGCCGGTGAGCGCCGAAGGGCCGCCGGACGCGCAGGCCGCCGCCTGCGCCGCGAGCGGCGCGGCGATCGCGGTGATCTGTTCGAGCGACGCGCGCTACGCGACCGACGTGGCGGACGTCGCGCCCCGGCTGCGCGCCGCCGGCGCGCGGATCGTCGTGCTCGCCGGCAACCCAGGCGCCGACGAGGCCGGGTACCGCGGCGCCGGCGTCGACCGCTTCATCTTCGTCAAGTGCGACGTGCTCGAGACCCTGCGCGCGTTGCTGCACGAGGCAGGTGTCCTGTGACGAGCAGGATCCCGGATTTCGCCGACGTCCCGTGGAACGGCGGGCCGCAGGTCGCTGACCGGCTCGCCGACTGGCGCGCCCGCGTTGAGGCCCTGACGGGGCGCTCCCTCGCCGAGCTCGCGAGGGACACGCCGGAGGGCATCCCCCTGCCGCCCCTGTACACCTCGGCGGACCTCGAGGGGCTGGAGCACCTGCACACGATGCCCGGGCTGCCGCCGTTTCTCCGCGGCCCCTACTCCTCGATGTACGTCGGGCGGCCCTGGACGGTGAGGCAGTACGCCGGGTTCTCGACCGCCGAGGAGTCCAACGCCTTCTACCGGCGCAACCTGGCGGCCGGGTCGAAGGGCCTCAGCATCGCCTTCGACCTGCCCACGCACCGCGGCTACGACGCCGACGACCCGCGGGTCGTCGGCGACGTCGGCATGGCCGGGGTGTCGGTCAACAGCATCCTCGACATGCGCATCCTCTTCTCGGGCATCCCGCTGGAGCAGATGAGCGTCTCGATGACCATGAACGGCGCCGTCCTGCCGATCATGGCGCTCTACATCGTCGCCGCGGAGGAGCAGGGCGCGAAGCAGGAGCGGCTCTCGGGCACCATCCAGAACGACATCCTCAAGGAGTTCATGGTCCGCAACACCTACATCTACCCGCCGCCGCCGAGCATGCGCATCATCGGCGACATCTTCGCCTACACGACCCGCCACATGCCGAAGTTCAACAGCATCAGCATCAGCGGCTACCACGTGCAGGAGGCGGGCGCCACGGCCGACCTCGAGCTGGGCTACACCATGGCGAACGGCCTCGAATACCTGAGGACGGGCCTCAAGGCCGGCCTGCAGATCGACGACTTCGCCCCGCGGCTCTCCTTCTTCTGGTCGATCGGCAAGAACACGTTCATGGAGATCGCCAAGATGCGCGCCGCGCGTTTGCTATGGGCGAAGCTCGTCAAGCAGTTCGACCCCCAGGATCCCAGGAGCATGGACCTGCGCACCCACAGCCAGACGAGCGGCTGGAGCCTCACGGCGCAGGACGTCTACGACAACGTCATCCGCACCTGCATCGAGGCGATAGCCGCCACCCAGGGCCAGACCCAGAGCCTGCACACCAACGCCTTCGACGAGGCCCTGGCGCTGCCTGGGGACTTCTCCGAACGGCTGGCCATCGAGACGCAGCAGTTTCTGCAGGAGGAGACCGACACCGACGCGGTCATCGACGTGTGGGGAGGCAGCTACTTCGTGGAGCGGCTCACCGACACGCTCGCGCGCAAGGCCTGGGCGCACATCGTCGAGTGCGAGCAGGCCGGCGGCATGGCCGCGGCGATCGCCTCGGGCCTCCCCAAACGGCGCATCCAGGAGGCCTCCGCGCGCACCCAGGCCTTGATCGACTCGGGAGCGCAGGTGATCGTCGGCGTGAACAAGTACGCCGCCGAGAAGCAGGAGGCCATGAAGGTCCTCAAGATCGACAACAGCGCCGTGCGCCGCGCGCAGGCGCAGCGGCTCGCGCGCCTCCGCGCGGAGCGCGACCAGGCGCGCGTGGACGCCGCGCTGCAGGCGCTCACAGCGTGCGCCGAGAGCGGCCGAGGCAACCTGCTCGAGCTGTCGATCGAGGCGGCGCGCGCCCAGGCGACGGTCGGCGAGATGAGCCTCGCCCTGGAGAAGGTGTTCGGCCGGCACCAGGCCACGCCGGAGCTGGTCAGAGGGATCTACGCGCAGACCTACGGGGCGGAAGAGCCGTCCCTGGCCGAGGTGCGCGCTGAGGTCGCGCGGTTCGTGAAGGGCCACGGCCGCGCGCCGTGCATCTTCATCTGCAAGCTCGGCCAGGACGGCCACGACCGCGGCCAGGACGTCGTCGGGGCCGCGTTCTCGGACTTCGGCTTCGACGTCGTCCTCGGCCCCTTGTTCCAGACGCCGGACGAGGCCGCGCGCGACGCCGTCGAGAAGCAGGTCGACATCGTCGCGCCGAGCTCCCTGGCCGCAGGTCACCTGACCCTGGTACCCGCCCTCCGGCAGGCCCTCACGAGACTCGGCCGCGACGACCTGCCGCTCGTGATCGGCGGCGTCATCCCGCCGCAGGACCACGACGAGCTGTACAAGGACGGCGTCGTCGCCATCTTCGCGCCGGGCACGGCCCTACCGGCCGCGGCGCTGCGCGTCCTCGAGATCCTCGCGGGTCAGGCGGCGTCGGGGAGAGCCTGAAGACGCTCGGTCCCGGCCGCCGCCTCGCGATCTTCCTCGATCACGCCGCGGATGAAGCGCCGCCAGCGGCGCTGGAAGAGGTCAAGCCGCCGCTCCCGGCGATCCGCCGGGAGAGAGTTGCGCAGGATCGAGTCCAGGGCCATCTGCTTGAGGGTGCGCAGGTCCGCCCTTGGGCGCCTCCTGGAGAGTCCGGTACAGCTCCTCGTGCGCGAGCTCCCTTCGCAGCGCCGCGATGGGCGCGGTGAACAGCCGCTTGAGACTCGCGGCATGGCGGTCGAGGAAGTCGCGGCGCTGGGTCGCGAGGATCGCGTCCGCGGCGCGCTCCTCGCTGGTGAAGTGCAGGCCGTTCGAGGCCGCGCCGACAGGATCGGGAGGGACAGAGGGAGGGGACGCCGCCGCCGGCGAGCCGGCGGCGGCGAGCACGAGAAGCACGGCGAGCAGCGCCCACCGGCCGTCCTGGTCGCGCGGACTGCTCGCCTGCGTCTCACAGGAGGTCGCGCGTCGCGCAGCCGGGCCGTACGCCGCGGTCCTGGATGATCAGGTTCGGCCCTTCGGGCTCACTGGCGCCTGGGGCGGCGACTCCGCACGGCGCGGCCGCACCGCAGGGCGCGGCCGCACCGCAGGCGAGGAAGCCCGCCGCGACCACTTCGTCCAGCTCGACCTCGCCCAGCTCCTGCAGCGAAAGGATGTCCTCGGCGCTGCAGTCGAACCCTTCGGCGTTGATGAGCTCCATGCGCGCCGCCACGTCCTCCGCCGCCATCACCCGTGCATGGAAGGCGTCGTCCGTCTTCATCATCTCTACACACGCCTTGGCCTGCTCTACCGACATCGTCGTCTCCTCTCTCGTTGCGTTGCACCGCGCCACGGCCGGGGCCGCCGCCGGCGTCCCGAGGCCCGTCCATGAAGGTATCGGCAGGCGGGCTGCGCGTCAGCAGTCTGCGGATCGGAAGGGAGGAGGGGGTAGCCGGTCAGCTCCTCCTCCCTTGGCTCCGGCTCCACCCGCTGCTCACGATGATGACCGGCCCGGCCGCGGGCGTCGCCGGCGCCGCCCGGCGGGGCGCACGCGAATCGGTAGGATAAGAAGAAGCCCTCATGACCATCCCCGTCCGTCCGGTTGCGCGTTCAGCCTCCGGATCGACGGCCGCGAGAAGGCGGACATGGCGCGCCGGGCGCGGCGCGGATCTGGGCGCCGCCGCCTGGCCGCTTCCCGCGGCTCCCCGGTCAGTCGCAGCCGAGCCCCGCTTGTGGCGCCTGACGGCGCAGATCATGCGCGTGCACCTGGGCCTCGCCGGCTCATCGCCGGCGGCAGCGCGCGTCTCGCCTGCGGCGCCCTCCCCGGCTGCGCCAACGACGCCGGCCGCGCCGGCAAGCGCAAGCTCGCCGACCACGCCGCCAACGGCTACCGCGGCGGCAGGAGCCGCTGGTACTGGGGCGCGCTCCTGCACAGAGCCGATCTCCTCAACGCCGCGGTCGAACCCTTCCGCGGCGATCAGCGCCATCCTCGCGGGCGCGTCCTCCGCCGCCATCACGGTCTCCTCTCGTTGCGCTTCCGGTCGCGTGCCGGACTCCGCTCGCGCGGCTCTGCAGCAGCGGTGACTACCGGCCACGTCGTGCGCCGTCCTGAAGGTTGTCGGCGGGCGAAGGGCGCATCTGTTGCTTGCAGTGGCGTCGCCGCATCCGCATGACCGTCCCCTCGAACCTGCGAACCTCGTGCGATCGACAGCGGAGGGTTCGCAGGCGGACGCGTTTGCGCGGTGGGGAGGGCGGCGGTGACGTCAACGGGCGGTGCAGGGACGCACGGCGAAGCGGCCATGCGTGTATGGTTCCTGTTCAGCGGCCGTGTCTCGAGCGGCCGCCGGTGACGGTCACGCCAGGAATGCGATCCCGCGGCCCATTCCCCAGGGAGGCCACATGAGCGAATCCGCAGCCCCCCAGATGAAGAGGGATCTCGGCCTCCTCGCCGTGATGTCTCTCGTGGTCGGCTCCGTCATCGGTTCGGGCATCTTCATGAAGCCGGGGAAGGTGATCGAAGCGGCGGGAAGCTCCAACATGGCTTTGCTCGCCTGGGTCCTCGGGGGCGTCATCACCATGGCGAGCGGTCTGGTCTTCGCGGAGATCGGCGCCCAGATCCCCAAGACCGGCGGCGTGTTCGTCTACCTGGAGGAGATCTACGGAACCCTGTGGGGCTATCTCTGCGGATGGACGCAGACCGCGCTCTACGGACCAGCGGTGATGGCGGCGTTGGGACTCTACTTCGGCGAGGTCTTCGCGGACTTCTTCGCGCTCCCGCTCTCCTTCATGCCGCTGGTCGCCGCGGGGGCCATCTGCCTACTCGCCGCCGTGAACTGCATCGGCGTGAAATACGGCGGCTACATCCAGACCTGCACGACGTTCGTCAAGCTCATCCCGATCGTCTTCATCGCCCTGTTCGGACTTGCCTGGGGCAAGAGCGATATCCTGGGGATGCCCGGAGTCGGGACCCATCATCTGGGCATGGGGGCGGCCATGCTCGCCTGTCTTTGGGCCTATGACGGCTGGATCCTCGTGGGGTATGTGGCCGGCGAGATGAAGGATCCCGCCAAGACGCTGCCGCGGGCCATCATCATGGGGCTCGGCATCGTGATCGGCGTCTACCTCCTTGTCAATATGGCCATTCTCCACGTGCTTCCGGCGTCGGGCATAGTGCGTCTCGGCCCCATGGCCGCGGAAACCGTGTCCATCAGGCTTTTCGGCGAGCATGGCGGGAAGCTGCTGACCATCGGGATCCTGGTCTCCATCTTCGGGACCCTCAACGCGAAGATCCTCGCTTTCCCCCGGATTCCCTACGCCATGTCCGTGCGCGGGCAGCTCCCGGCATCCAGATACTGGTCGCGGCTGCACCAAAGCTGGGGAACGCCGGTCTATGCGACGGGCTTGCTGGTGGCCATCGCCCTGATCCTGCTGACGGTCGGCGATCCGGATCGCCTGACGAACATCGCGCTCTTCCTGATGTACGTCTTCTACCTCCAGACCCTGATCGGTGTGTTCATCCTGAGGAGGCGGGGTGCGGGCGCCGCGCGGCCCTACAGTGTCCCCGGCTATCCCTTCGTGCCCTGGGTGGCCATTCTGGGCGTGACGTTCGTCCTGGTGACGACCCTGGTCGATGAGCCGAAGGACGTGCTGTACGCCCTCGGCGTGGCGGCCATAGGACTGCCGGTCCGCTGGGCCGTGATGCGCAGGTCGGAGTCGCCTTCTTCTTGAGATCCCAGGCGTTCACGATCGTGACTCCGCCCGGGGCCGCCCGGGCCGCCCGGCGCGCGGCCGGTGAAGATGAGCGAGGGAACGCTGTCTTCCCGATCAGCCCAGGGAACCACGTCAAGAAGACGATGGCGGAGTGCAACGGCGAAGAGATGCTGGAAGAGCTGTGGTATCACCTGAAGATCCAGGATCTGATGAAGCCGGTGGTGGACGCGGGGAAGGTCGACTGCATCCCTGTGGCGATGCTCTACGTGGACAGCCTGTTCACGCCGCGCACGCTGGGCGACAGGCCTGAGGTCCTCCCCCAGGGAGCCACGAACTTCGCCTTCCTCGGCCAGTTCGCCGAGGCGCCAAAGGATCGTGTGTTCACCGTCGAGTATTCGGTGAGGACCGCCCAGATGGCTCCTACCGCTCCCTGAGGTACTTGACGGCGTACTGCAGCTCGACATCGGTCCCCGCCGCAAAGGCCAGCACGTTGTCGAGCGTCATCGGCACGCGCAGGTCGGGGGGCACGCCGCCGTACCCGTTCCTGCTGTCGACCTGGACGATCCCGTTGCGGTCCACGGAGCGTCCGAAGGGATAGCCGATCGCGTACCCTCCCGGCAGCGCGATCTCGCCGCCCACCATGCCGAACGAACCGTTGGCGCCGTGGAAGCCGATCACCGTCCCCTGGGGAAGCCGTGAGATGTACTTCGGCGGGCCTTCGCCCGAGCTCGTCGTGCTGGGATTGACGAGGACCACCACAGGCCCGCCGTAGTAGGGCGCCTGCGGCTCGATCGAGATCTGGTCGACGATCGGGTCGGGCCCGCTCTCGGCGAGCGTGATGCGCAGAAAGCGGCCGTCGCGCTTGTCGTAGTACTCCGTCTCCTCGTAGAAGGCGGGCGAGGAGTAGAAGAAGCCGCACATGTCGGCGGCAAGCTGGTCCGAGCCGCCGTAGTTGCCGCGCAGATCGACGATGATCCCGGGCGCGCCGGCCGCGATGAACGCGGCGATGGCCTTCTGGAAGTCCTGGTAGACCTGGGTGGGGTACCCGCCGGGATTCGACGGGTCGTACTCCATCCTGACGAGCACGTAGCCGTAGCCTTCCGGCAGCATGCGGTAGTCGACCTCGTTCGTGAAGTCGGGCCGCGCGGCGAAGTTCGCCAGAGAGAACGTGCGGCCGTCGTCATCGACGGCCGTGAGCGTGGCCGTCTGCGTGGTCGCCGCGCCGGGGCTCCTGAACACGACCACGATGCTCGCGCCGACGGGCCCGCGCGTGAGGAGCCGGGTCTGCTCCAGCCGGTAGCTCTCACGGGTGGCCTTGGGATTCTCCCCGCCGATCGCGCCGGTCAGGACCTTGTAGGGAACGGCGCCGACGTCGATCCGCCCGATCGCCGTGCGCGCCGGCTGCCCTCCCCAGGAGACGATCTCGGCGCCTGCGGTGATCCCTGCCTTGGCGGCCGGACCATCCGGGATCACGGCGGCCGCGACCACCCGCCAATCGTCCAGCTCGGCCACGGCCATCCCGAAGCCGCCGCCCGCGAGCTCCTGGGCGATGGCCTTGACTGGCGCCGGGTCTTCGGCCTTCAGGCTGATGTGGCCGTCGGGGATGGAACAGACGTACTCGTGCAGGGCGAGGTAGTAGGCCTTCTCGTCAGCCGCGGCCTGGGCTTGCTCGATACGCGGCAGAAACCGCTCGTAGAGGCCGGGCCAGTCCACGCCCTTCCAGGCGGTGAAGGCGTACTCGCGCGAGAACTTGTCGTGGGCCGCCGTGAAGGCGGCGGTCCAGGAGAGCGCGCTGAAGTCGGCGGGATCGGGATAGGCCCAGCCGTTCCTCCGGTCCGGATCCCCGGCCAACACGTCGATCAGCGCGAAGTCGATCTGGTCGGCCGCCCCTTCGATGGCGCTCGGGTACCGGTCGATCAGCGTGATGCCGATCGCCTTCGCGGCCGGGATGTAGTACATCGAGGAGTTGTAGCCGGGGACCTCGCCGGAGTGCCCGAACGCCACCCCTGAGGCGTTCATCACGCCGAGACCGTACGACGCGGTGTTCGGCGCGGAGAACTTCAGCTGCGCGGCGTGCATCCGCTTGCTGAGGAGCTTGCCGGTGACGATCGCCTTCATCCAGATCTTCAGGTCGCCCAGCGTGCTCACCATGCCGCCGGCCGTCCAGAAGGCAGTGGGGGAGTAGATGCTGAGGTCTCTGAGATCGCCGGAGTCGTTCGGCTCGCCGTCGGCCGGCACGTAGCCGGGCATGTAAGGCGCGGGCAGGGCCGTGGTCATGGGAAAGGAGGTGTGCTTCAGGCCGAGCCTGTGGATGATCCTCCGGGTGATCTCCTGGCCCGCCGTCCTGCCGGTGACCTTCTCGATGATCATCCCGAGGAGGACGTAGTTGGTGTTGCAGTACATGTACTCCTGCCCCGGCGGGAAGGCGGCCGGGTTGGCGATGGCGAGGTCGACCAGCCGCCGCGGCGTCCAGATGGCCGCGGGGTCCGCGAGGAACTTCTCCCAGAATCCCGGCACGTCGGTGAAGTTGTAGAGCCCGGAGGTCATGTTGAGCAGCTGCCTGATCGTGATGCCCTTCGCGTTCGGCGCCCAGGGCGCGTACTTGCTGAGCTTGTCGGTGAGCGCGAGCTTCTTCTCGTCGACGAGCTGCAGGACCACGGTGGCGGTGAAGCTCTTGGTGATGCTGCCGATGCGCACGTGGTCCGCGGTCCGCGGGGCGGCGCCGGTGCTCTTGTCGCCGACGCCGGATCCCACCACCCAGTCGCCCTTGGTCGGGAACCACATGCCGACGATCGCCCCGGGGACCTTGTACCTGGCCATCTGCGCGTCGAGGGTCGCCTGGAGCTCGGCCTGCAGGCTCGCGCTGAGCCTCGGCGTCGCGGCGCTCGCGAAGCTCGCGCCGCCCACGAGCGCGGCGAGGCAGAGCAGAAATGCTGCGACGAAGAACGTGTGGGCACGGTGTGTGCGTGGGCGCGGAAACATGGTTCCCCCTCCATCAATGATCAGAGACACGGCAGCCCGCCTGTCTGCGCTGTCACGTGCTAGCAGAACAGCGCCGCCTCGGGGTTCGTCCCCATGTACCCCCCGATGACGATGCCGCCCGTGACTCCGGCCAGCTCGCTATCGGTGAGCGCCCCCGACACCTCGCTGATCTCCACGGCGCTGCAGGCGAAGCCCTCGGCGCGCATGATCGCCATGCGCGCCGACACGCCCTCCACCGCCATGACTCTGGCGCGAAAGGCCCCGTCGCTTTTCATCCTCTCGATGACCGCGTGGGCTTGTTCGGCCGACATCGCCGTCTCCTTCCTTCTCGCGCAGGGTGGCGAACGCCGCCGGCACGCGCCTGTGGCCGCCGAAACCGGCCGCGCCGTCCGCCGTCCCCGGTGTTATCGGCAGGCGACCGGCGGACCTGTAGTCTGCGGCGGCGCCTGGGCGGCCGAGGCGCCCGCGCGCCGCCCGCGTGGCCGCCGCGGCGCGCGGCGACCGCTTCAGTCGCGCGGTCCTCGTGCCGACAAGGATACTGCGCCGGCAGAGACGGCGTCGATGCAGCCTCCCTCCGGGAGTGTCCAGGCTCAGTCACAAAGGGGACCACGATGAAAAGAGCGACCTCGACCCTCGTCATCCTGCTCGTACTGACCGCGCTGCCGGCTCTGGCGGGCTGTGGTCAGCAGCAGACCACCGGCGGCGACGCGAAGCTGCGCATGATGGGCAACGAGAACATGGCTTTTCTGGAGATCGTCGATGGCAGCCCCACCGGCTTCTCCGCCGACCTCGCCGCGGAGATCGCGGATCGGCTCGGCCGGGAGCTCGAGGTGACCATAAAGCTGTTTCCGGAGCTGTTCACCCGTCTCGATGACGGGGACTGCGACATCGCCATGTCGGCGATCACCATCACGCCCGAACGGCGCACGGAGGTCGACTTCTCGGACCCGTACTTCTCTTCGGGCCAGGCTTTGCTCGTACCGAAGGACTCCGGGATCGCCGGCACGTCCGACCTGCGCGGCAAGACGGTCGGCGTCCTCAAGGGTTCGATCAACCAGAAGGAGGCCGAGGGCATCGCGGGGATCAAGCTGATCCTGCCGTTCGACGTCAAGCAGCCGATGTTCGACGCCCTCGTCGCCGGCGCGCTCGACGCGGTGATCGTCGACACCCCCTTCGCGGAGTACAACGCCAAGGAGACAGGCAAGACCCGCATCGCCGAGGTGCTCACCGAGGGGGACGAGTACGGCATCGCGCTCAAGAAGGGGAATGCCGGGCTTGTCGCCCAGATCAACGAGGCGCTGGCGGGCATCAAGCAGGACGGTACCTACGACCGGCTCTACGAGAAGTACTTCGGCAAGTGAAGCGAGCCGCGCGTTCATCCGTCCCCGCGCGGGTCTAAGCTGAGAAACCGGTACGTGGCTTGGGGAAGGGGACGGATGTGGCGAGCTGCGAAGCGTGTGGCAACCAGTGTCCCGTCGGCGCCGCTTTCTGCGCCGCCTGCGGGCACCGCCTCGGCGAGACGCCGGCGGAGCCCGTTACCGTCAACGTGCGCCTCGTCGACTCGCCGTCGAGCGGCTGCTGGTCCTGTTTCACGACGGCCGTGGCCGTCGTGGTCCTCGTGTTCTTCGTCCTCTTCCTCGTCGCCTGGATCTTCAGCTGCTGAAGCGGCGGGCGCGGGCGCGCAGGCGCGCGAGGATCGCCGGCGGGCGCGCAGGCGCGCGGATCGCCGGCGGGCGGGGAGCCGCGACCCCGTCCCGGCGCGGATCTTGGCGGCGGAGCGGTCGCGGGAGGCCGTTTCTCATCTTGCCTCGCGGCCGTCTGCGTCGGCGGCCCCACTCTCGGCCTCCTCGTGCATTTCCCTCGCGGGCAGGCGCCCGCGGCGGGAGAAGATGGGGCAGAAGGGGTGGTCGGTCAGCCCCCCCATTCCCGGCTCCGGCTCCACCCCCTGTTTACGGCGATGGCTGGGCCGGGCGATGCCGCCCAGATCCACGCCGCGCCCGTGGACTTCGCTCGCCGGGGCCGCCCGGCGGGGTAGTGCGAATCGGTAAGATAAGGAAAGGGCCTTTCCTTATCTTACCGATGCGCGACGTGCCGCCGGGGCCGCCCGCCGCCCGCCGCGCGGCTTCCCCGCCGCCCGCCGCGCGGCTTCCCCGCCGCCCGCCGCGCGGCTTCCCCGCCGCCCGCCCCGGCGACTCCGGCTTGCGCGATCAGGCGAGGGAGGAGGAGCTTGGGATCGCCGGTGGGCCACGGCGGCGGAGCCCTGAGGCGTGCCCAGGATCCAGGGTTCACAGGGAGCGCGGCGACGCGCCGCCCGCCGGGCCTCGGGGCGTGGGCCGGAGCGCAAGGCGAGGAAACAGCGGAGCGCCCGGTCGCTCCCCCGGCGATGAGGTCGCCGGCGAAGGGCTGGAGGCCGGCGCCGCAGGCAGCGGGGACGCGGCGTACCCGCATCCGCGCCCGCACTCGCGCGCAGCCCCCGGGATCCTTGACCTCGCGGCCGAAAGACCGTGCCTGGCGGTCGCGTGCCGCCCTGCATCAGCCCATCCACCTGCGCCGTTCGGCAGGCAGCGTGTCGCGGGAGCAGCTGACCGACTACGCTCTTGGTGGCATTGTCCCATCAGTTTCCCTGGCGGCTTCGCCACCCGCGGCGGGTGGAAATGAGAGCGGAAGGGCTATTCCCCTCAGGATGAAATCGGGATTTCTGTGGACGCGGCTCGTCGTGTGTGGCATTCTTACGCGCGGGTGCGGGTGACGACGAGCCGAAGTGCAGGCTTCAGGGCATCTGGTCTGCCGCGCGGCTTGGCCCCTCGAGGGCCCATTATGATGCGCGCCCCCGTGTCGCGCCCGCACCCGCTCTCACACTTGTTGCCTGCCGGTCGGCGATGAGCCTGCGGGGCGTTGTTGGCGCGCGGGGCCTCCGGCCGCCTGCCGGCCCGCCCGCCTACTCCAGGCCGAAGCGCGCGAGCTGCGCAGCCAACTCTCGCGCGTCGAGCTGCAGGCAGGCGGCGGCGCGCTCGATGCTCAGGTGGCCGCCGCGCACGGCGCTGAGCGCCCAGGCGCGCATGGAGGCCGGCACGCGCAGCACCGCCGGCCGACCGTACGCGCCCGACGGCAGCGACTCGCCCAGGGTGAGGTACGTGAGCGTGTCGCGGAGGCCGCCGAGGAACGCCTGCTGAGGCAGCAGCTCCCACTCCACGCGGCGCAGCCTCTGGTTCAGCAGCGCGAAGTGCTTGGCGTGCAGGCGCCCCGCGGCGCGCGAGCGATAGAGCGCCGCCCAGGCGCTGATGCCGAAGGCGTTGCCCAGCTCGAGCAGGGTCTCGACCTCGGGTCGTGGCTCACCGCGCCGTTCGTACCAGCGATGCACGGCGCGCACCGGCGCCAGGAGCTCTTCCGCGAAGTCGTTGGCGGCGGCTTCACGCGGGTTGTTGCGGCTCCACTCGATGCGCGCGTCGACGACGTCACCGTGGCCGAGGACCAGGTGGGCGAACGCGTGCGCCAGCGCGAAGCGCTGCAGCACCACGGGGCGGGCCGCATTGACGAAGAGGAACGGGGCGCCGTCGACGGTGAGAGCGGCGCACACGGGCCGCTCGGCGCTGGACGGGGCGGCAGCGCTGGATGTGGCGGCGGCGGCTGTCGCGGCGCTGGCGGCGGCGGCCTCGGGGCCGGCCACGCGGGCGACGATCACCTGGGCGCCGAGACCGTCTTCGAGCAGCGGCACGAGGTCGGGCAGGGGGCCGTCGTCGGGCTTGACGTGCAGCTCGCTGCGCCAGAAGCGGGCGACGCGGTCGTAGAGCACGTCGCCGCCCAGCGAGCCGCGCTCCGCCGGCTGCACGGGGTGGGCGAAGCGCTCGGGCCTGCCCTCGGCGGAGTGGCCGCTGCTCCAGGCGAGCGCCGGGTCGTGGCCTCCGGCCAGCCGGCGCAGCTCGAACCAGTCGCCGACGACCGCCGCGACCTCCGCCGGGAGGCCTTCGAGGCGGGCCGGCGAGGAAGCGGGCCCGCGCGCGGCCAGGCCGGCCAGGCCGGCCCACCTGTCGTTCGGGAGCGGCATGGCACTGGCCTCGGCCTCGTCGTCCGAGCCGCGCAACTCCATCCGCAGGGCAGACTCCGTCAAGAGATCGCCGCCCCCGAGGTCGGGGTGCTCCCGAATCGCGCTGTCGCCATGGTGCGGCTCCGCGTCTTCGGTGCGGCCGGCGTGATCGAAGGCCGCCGCCTCGCCGAGGCCCACATCGAGGGTCTCGGAGAAGGCGTCCGGCGCCGACGGCGCCATCATATGACGCTCAAGGCGCGGAGTGGGGCCGGGTGTCCGGAGGGCGCGCGCCGGGAGCGGAGACGGGGCCGGCGCATCGTCGCCGGGCCGGCCCAGCAGCAGGGCGTCGGCGGACACGTGCAAGGCGTCGGCGAAGCGCTGCAGCTCCTTGGCCGAGACGCGCCGCCGGCCGGCCTCGATGCGGCTCACGGCCGACTGGTCGAGGCCGACCCACTTGGCGAGCTGGCGCTGGCTCCAGCCCTGCCGCTCGCGCAGGTGGGCGACTGCGTGACCAATGCTCTCTTGATGCTCATCGCGCATCAGTTCCGTCCCCTCCGTCCGTTACGCTGACTGCAGCGGTGTACGCCGCGTCGATGCGCGAATCCTGCGCTCGCGGTCGCGGTGGCATGGCAGATATGCTATTGTAGCATCATGTAGCTGACTTGTTAGGTACTGAATGATGATGCATGGGCATGGACAGCATGGCCGTCATCGCAGCACAGCGTGAGGAGTCACGGACAGGAGGAGTCGCTCGCCGGCCGGGCCAGGCCGGCGAGCGACAGACAACGGAGGTCGAAGATGCCCGATCAACACGAGGTAGTCGATGGAGCGCAGCTTGTACGAGAGCTGCGCCTCGGGGAGCGGCAGGCGGAGGGACCGCTGGCGGTGTTCCCGCTCTTCGCGGACGGGGACGGCGGGGCCGGCGACGCGGAGGCGAGCGCCGACGAGGCCGGCGGCGGCGAGCACGCCGCGCCGCGCCGCCGCCCCCCGAGCTACATCACCCTGCGTCAGGCGCTCGCCGAGGGCCGCGCCGTGATCACCGAGGTCAGCGAGGGCGGCTCGGTGCCCGAGCTGCGGGTGGTCAACAAGGGCGACGCCCGCATCCTCGTGCTCGACGGCGAGGAGCTGCGCGGCGCCAAGCAGAACCGCAGCCTCAACACAGCCATCCTCATCGACAAGTACAGCACCCTGGTGGTGCCCGTGAGCTGCACCGAGCGGGGGCGCTGGGCCTACGCCTCGCGCCAGTTCGCCGAGAGCGAGATGCTGGCGGAGCGGCAGGTCCGCTTCGCCATGAGATCCAGCGTCCACGCGGCGATGTGCGCCGGCGTCGGCGCCCGCGCCGATCAGGGCCGCGTGTGGTCCGAGGTCGACGGGCTGCACCGCAGGCAGGGCACGCACTCCGGCACGGGCGCCATGCGCGACTCCTACGAGGCCAGGAAGGGCGACCTCGATCGGGTGCTCGCCGCCTTCCCCCTCCTCGACGGGCAGACCGGCGTGCTGGTACTGCACGGCTCGCGGGTCGTGGGCCTCGACCTCGTGTCGCGCTCGCCGCAGTACGCCGAGCTCCACGACAAGCTGCTGCGCAGCTACGCCTTCGAGGCGCTGGTGCGCGGCGGCGAGCCCGGCGAGCGGCCCGTGGCCGAGGCCTTCCTCGAGCGCATCGCCGCGCTGCCCGGCCAGCGCTTCAAGAGCCCCGGCCTCGGCTGGGACGTGCGCTTCGAGGGCGGCGGCGTGCTGGGCTCGGCGCTCGTGTACCGGGGGTACGCCGTGCACGCCGCCTTCTTCGACGTCGGCGGGGCGAGCGGCTCCGCCGACGGACCGGCGCCCGACAGTCAGCCGAGCTGGCGCCTCGCCGACGCCCGCGAGCGCGTCCGCCGGCGGCAGGCTCGCTGAGGCTGGGCGCGGCGGGAGGGCGCCGGGGCGCGCCCTCCCGCCGCGCCCCCCACGAAAGGAGACCTTCATGGACCAGGACAAGCGCGACAGGGCCTACAAGGCCGCGGCGCACATCACGCGCGAGCAGCTCAGGCGCGATGCGCCTGACAGGGCGCGCGCCCTCGACGCCGTCAAGCGGAGCGACGTGGTGGTCGTTGCAGGGCAGTACGACCACGTCGAGTCCGTGCTCGAGGCGCTCGAGGTACCGCACACCGTGATCGGCACGGGCGACGTGGAGCGCGTCGAGCTGCGCCCCGAGCAACTGCTCATCGTCAACTGCCCAGGCCAGGTCTCGGGCGCGGCCATCACCCACATCCGCGCCTTCGTCGAGGCCGGCGGCAGCCTGTTCACCACCGACTGGGCGCTCAAACACGTGATCGAGCCGGCGTTCCCAGGCGTGCTCGCCTTCGGCGTGGCGCCGACCCGCGACGACGTGGTGCGCATCGAGGTCCGCGACGCCGACAACATCTACCTGCAGGGGGTGCTCGACGGCCAGGACGACCCGCAGTGGTGGCTCGAGGCCTCCTCGTACCCCATCAGCATCGTCGACCGCGAGCGCGTGCAGGTGCTCATCACCAGCCGCGAGCTCGGCGAGAAGTACGGCGAGTCGCCGGTGGCCGTGTGGTTCCGCTGGGGCGAGGGCGACGTGTTCCACATGATCTCGCACTACTACCTGCAGCGCACCGAGCTGCGCACGGCGCGGCACCGGGGCGGCGCCGACGCCTACTTCGCCGAGAAGGGCATGGCGATACCGCCGGAGATGCGCGACGACATGGCGGACCTCCGCCTGGCCGACGTCGAGTCGGCGAAGCCGTCGGCGGCGTTCATGAGCAACGTGCTCATCGAGAAGCAGCGGCGTCAGGGGAAGAAGGAGCCATGAAGGTCGCGACCGATCTGCGGCTGGCCACCGAGGCCGAGCTGCGGCGTCGCGGCCTCGTCGCCGAGTGCTGCTCGCACGAGCACTGGCTGCGCAGTAGCGCGGCCTTCCTGTCGGAGCTGAGCTGATCACTGCAGCGGTGTGGGACGGCATGGGCAAGGCGGAGACGCTGAAGGACGAGTGGGTGGCGAGCCGTCACGCCGGCGCAGACGCGGCCAGAGACTGCGAGTGGCCGCGCCTCCTCGCACCTGATCTCGGAGAGCCGGCGCCGGGTCTGCGGTGGGTCGGGCCCGCGCCGCGCCTTCTCGGCTGTCGGCCCGATGGTGAGCCCCCTCAGTGTCGACCATCGCCCTGCAGCATCGCCGATGCTTCCAGCATAGCCGGCGCAAGGATCGCGGTCGTCGATAAGGGCCTATCCCGGTAGGGATGTGCGTGCGGGGCGTTCGTGGACCGAGCGGGGCGGTCACGAGACGGTTCCCTCGTAGCCCAGCTACGTGGGGATCGGGGAGGGGCCGCATCCGCGACGTGTCCACGGGCGCATCCGTGCGTGCAGACCTGGCGGGATAGGTCCTAAGCCCGAGGCGGTTCAGTGCGATACGCCCAGCTCCGGCGGCCACATGACGCCCTGTGCTCTGGGCTCTGGACCGCAGGGCGGATCCGCCTTCTTGAGACCACCGGCTTTCACGATGGCGAAGCGGCGTAGACTGCAAGGCGCGTGGCAACGGCTCGAGCCAGCCCGTGCCGGTGCTATCATGGGCTTGGCAGGCGATGCCTCGGAGTCGATGCGGGCTGGGTAGTGAGCCCAGGTGGGGCGCGCACGGTGCGGCCGAAGGGGGCAGTCATGGTACGTGTCCAGTCGACCTGGCCGGTGAGCGCGCGCGCTCACCCGGAGCTACGTCACCCGGCGGCGATCCCCCACCACGATGCCTCGCCGCCCGGCGCCTTCAAGCGCCGTGCGGCGCTTGCTCTGGCGCTCGTCATCCTGGCGCTGCTCGTGGCGGCCGCCGTTCCGGCCGCGGCGGCCGCTGTCTACAAGCCCGTCTCGTTCGAGGACGTGGACTTCATCAGCAAGAGCGTCGGCTTCGCGGTCGGCACGCCGGGCTCCCTCTACGTGACCACCAACAGCGGCCAGACCTGGCAGCAGCGGCCCTTGGGCAACACTGAGTGGCTCACGGCGGTCGATTTCGTCAGCGCCAAGGTCGGCTGGGTGCTCGGGGTGCAGAACGAGGGCGTACCGGGACACATCTGGTGCACCCTGGACGGCGGCCGGCACTGGGTCGAGCAGGCCAATCCCACCGACTGCGACGTTCTCACGGACATCAAGCTCACCGACCCGCAGACGGGGATCATCGTGGGTCGTTACGGCGTCATCTTGCGGACCGTGGACGGCGGCGACTCCTGGGTGCAGATGAGCTCGGGCGCCAGCGATGGCCTGAGCGCCGTCGACTTCCCCACGGCGGCTGTCGGCTATGCCACTTCCGCGAGCGGACGCCTGCTCAAGACGAGCGACGGCGGCACGTCCTGGACCACCTTGACCACCGGTGTCAGCGAGGATCTGCGCGGCGTGCGTTTCGTGAGCGCTGCGCGTGGCTGGGTGGTGGGCGCTGGCGGCGCGATCCTGACCACCGCGGACGGCGGCGCCACTTGGGGGCGACAGCCGTCGGGCACTGGCAAGGCCCTCGCGGGCGTGGACTTCGTGAGCTCCACGCACGGCTGGGCTGTGGGCGCCACGGGGACCATCCTGCGTACCACGAACGGCGGCTCCACGTGGACAAAGCAGACGTCGGGCACCACGGCGTTCCTCTTCTCGGTCGATCTCGTCACGGCGACGTGCGGGTTCGTGGTGGGTGAGCGGACGCTACCGCCGGGGAGCACGCCGTGGGCTGTAGGCGTCATCCAGCGCACGGTCACCGGCGGCAGGGTCTGGCTCAAGTCGTTTTGAGCTCGGGGACGCCGGTCGCCCGCGCGGAAGAGGCCCGTGGCCTCTTGTCGGCGGCGCGGATCCTTTGGCGCCTGGCAGCCGAAGGTCCGCGCCCAGGTCCGGCAGAGCCGGCGGTATCCGATCGTCGCTCTGCGGTCAAAGGTACCGGCAAGCGTCCGCCGAACGGTCTCGCCCCCCAGCGCTTCCCCGCGCGCACACGGCGGGACAACGTCGGCGGAGCGCCTCTGCCTTGGGATGCACCCGTACCCGGCCAAGGGGAGTGATCGGACCATGTGTGCCGAGATGGTCACTGGCGAGGCGGCCGGGTCGATCGGTGGATCGGGGCGTGGTATGGCTGGTCGTCCGGCGGCCCCATTCACGCTGGTCGTGTCGGACGTGCACGGCTACCCGGAGCTGCTCGAGAACGCGCTGCGCAGCGCGGGATTCCGCGAGGGGATCGACCGGCTGGTCTTCGCCGGTGACTTTCTGGACCGCGGCGGCCACGCCCGCGAGTGCCTGCAGCGCCTCGACGAGCTCGGCGCCGAGACGCTGATCGGCAACCACGACCAGGCGATCGCGCTCGGCTACTGGATCGGCGAGCAGCAGGAGGCGAACAAGACCTTTCGCGAGCCGCTGCTCGAGCGCCTGCGCACGCGGCGGCTCGACCTGGTGACGAGCATCGACGGCGTGCTGATCAGCCACGCCGGCCTGACGCGGGTCTTCGCCGCCGACTTCGACGAGCTGGGGCGCGACCCGGCGCGCCTGGCGGCGCGCCTGAACGACGAGTACCACGCAGCCGTGCAGCAACAGCTCGAGCGCGGCCGCGAGCTGCCCGAGCCGCGGATCCTCGACGAGTGGTCGCCGCAGCGGCTGCGGGTCGATGACGCCGACGTGGGGCCGGGGCGGCTGCTCGACGGAGTCGAGCAGATCGCCGGCCACACCACCCCCACGGTCTTCCGCCGTTGGACCGAGGCCATGTTCCGCGCCGCGGGCCTGCACGCCATCGACCCCGGCACCTACGGCCGCGGGCCCGGCGATCACCCGCGGCGCTACCGGTACGCCGTGATCCAGGGCGGGGCGGTGCGGGTGGAGGCGGGGACGATGGAGGCGGCGGGGACGATGGAGGAGGCGAGGTAGAGCGCGTCAGCGTCCGCCCTCGTCCGACGCGTGAAAAGCAAGGGGCAGCCCCAGGGCCACGCCGTACCGGGGCCCATATCTGCCATCGACGTTGGCCCTCCCGACGGTGATCCCCATAGCCCGTAGCGACTCGCTGACGATGCGCACCGACTCCGCGTCCAGGGCGGCGCCGCCGCAGAGCAGGAGGGTAGTCGGCCCGCCCCCGGCGTCGATGCCCCTGAGCCACTTCAGGCACCTGACCACGTTGGCGCCGATCGCCTGCCGCTTGATGGCGAGCCGCAGCGCTCGCCACTCCTCGGGCGCCAGCCGGTCGCTGAAGGGGACCGGCGTCCTGCCGCGCAGGTGGCAGAGGCGACCGAGTGCGTCCGCCGGCAGGCTGCGCTCGACGAAGCCCCGGCTGCCGTCCTCGTAGTGCGCGACGCGCGGAGCCTCGGCGCGGAACGAGGCGGACCGCTTCACGTACTCCGCCGTTTCGACCTGCAGACCCAGCGCTCTGGCGACCGACACGGTGAGGAGCTCCCCCGCGCCCGCGGCCGTCAGGCGCTGGTCCTCCCACACCAGATCGATGGTGCCGCCGCCCATGTCGCAGACCGCCGCGTCCGCGGGAGCGCCGGGCGTCGTCAAGGCCCCGAGAGCGGCCGCCTCGGCCTCGGACGGCAGCACGCGCACCGGGCGGCCCGTCGCCTCAGCGAGCGCCGCCTCGGGAGGCGAGGGGGCGGTGGCCGGCGCGACCAGGGCGGCGATCGGCACGTCGGAGAGCTCGACGGACCCGTGCCTGGGGAGGAAGCGCTCCCGTAGGGACGGCAGGTCGACGGCGAAGACGTCGCGGACTCGCTCGCCGGCAGCCCCGAGAGCGTCGTGGAGAGGTGCGCCGCGTGGGACGTGGACCCTGCGCACCGAGCCCGGCCGAATCGTGCCGGCGGGGTCTGCGAGGCCGCGGTCGAAGGGGACGCGGATCACGCCGCCCTCCGCGTCGTGCTCCAGCCATCCACAGTCGCCGCTCTTCGCTGCGGGCGTCGCCTCGCGGCGAAGGGCAAGGGCGGCGCAGCGCGCGTCGGCGAGGCTCAGCGCCAGATCGCTGAGCGAGGCCGCCTCCGCCGGAGCGAGCCCGAAGGCCGCGACCAGCGCGAAGGGATCGCCGACGACCTGCACGCGGCCGCCGGGTGCGGCGACTTCGACGGCGATGAGCTCGCCCGACTGCAGGTCGCCCACGTCCGCTTCATCGACGATGGGGATCGCCCGCGGGATGCGATTGGCGATGAGCACGGCGTCGTCGCCGGCCACCACGGCTCCCACGATCGGCAGCCGCGCATTCTGAGCCGCGGCGATCCTCGCGGCGGCCTCCTCGAAGTCGGTCCCTGCGGGCACCGACACGACGAGCGGTCCTCTCGCTGCGGCGTGGCTCGCGACCTCGCGCAGGGGCAGGTGCGCCCCCACCGCGAAACCGCTGCCCGCGGGCGTGCCGGCGGACGGATCGTCGAGCCGCCGCACGATCGGAGGCGCGCCCGCAGCAGACGGCAGCGACGCCGACAGCGTGACCACCGGGCGGAGCGGGGCCAGGAGCAGGAGCTCCGCCCGCCTGCCCACGGCGCTCTCGGCGCGGAGCAACAGGCGCGCCGCGTCCTTGACCGAGTCCGCGCTGCCCTTGCCCCCGGTGGTCCAGGCGCGCCGCGCGGCCAACGGAGTCACCGCATGCCGCGTGACTTCCGCGAGGACGACCTCGGTCGTCGTGTTGCCGATGTCTATGCCGGCGACGATCATCAGTCGGGACCTGCGCGCCGTCGCTCAGCCGGGCTTGTGCAGGCCGCGGCGCTCGTAGACCGCCGCGGCTTCTCGCACGAGCGCCGCACACGAGGGTGCGCTGGACTCCTCGAGACGGGCGGCGATGGCCTGCAGCTCGGCGCGCGTGGATCGCCCGGGCCGCAGCGCCTCGTAGACGGCGAGGAGCTCCTCGTCGCCCAGAGCCGTGAGCTCGGCGGCGCGTCGCAGGTTGTCGGCGAGCTGCGGATTGCCGTGCTCTTCCGCCACCTCCGCCTGGCGACGGAGAGTGCCGGGGTGGATGCGCAGGTCGGCCGCGGACAGGTCCCCGCGCGCGGCCGCCTCGAGGGTGATCTCCGAGAGAGGGCGCCCCGACAGCGCGAGGCGCTTCATGTGACCACCTTCAGATTCACGGGCGGCGCGCCGGGCAGGCACTCGTCGCGCTCCACCGCCACCATGGCGACCACCTCGGCGTGGTAGCGCGCCTCGATGGCCTGCTCCGTGGAGGGGTTGCGCACGGGGACCGGCCGCAGGCCCTTCGCATGGCGGCCGGCGTTTGCGCCGAGTGCCCGGTACATCTCCTTCGTCACCAGAGGGGCGATCGAGTAGAGCTCGAGGCAGGCGAGAGGAGGCAGGTCGCGGCGATGGATGAGAGCCGTGCCCTTCGCCTGCAGACCGATCCCGACGCCCGAGCCGGCCAGCCGCGCGGCGGTCAAGCCGATCATGCCGATGTCGATGGTCGCGCGCACGCGCACAAGGCGCGCGACGCAGCCTTCTTCCTCCAGCCCGGCGAGGATCTGCCGGAGCGCTTCGCCTACCGGCAGCCCTGACATGGTCTGCCAAAGCTTCGTGCCGAGCGCTGGAGACAGTCCCACGCAGACCTCGCGAGGGTCCACGCCCGGCGCCGCCTCACCACGTTCGATGAGGCGGAAGTGGCCGGCGGTGGACGCTGCCGCCCCGGCCGACTGTCGCTCGAGCAGATCCTGCCGTGAGCGTTGCTGACGGATGCCCGCCATCTCCGCCCGCCGGGCGGCCGTCACCTCGTAGCCCGTGCCCGGCCCCTGGTAGTCGTTGGGGTCGGTGATCTTCGAGAGCACGTTCATCTGTTCGTCGAAGATGGCCGCCGTCTGCAGGTAGTCGCCGGCGACGCGTGCGCGCGCCATGGCGAGCACGCGCTCCGCCTCTTCGCGGAACCCCGTGCGCTCCAGGGCGCGGACCACGTCGAGGATGCCCAGTCCCCGCCCCTTGATCGCGTCCGCGGCCTTCAGCACGACGATGGGGTCCAGCGGAGAGAGGTCTCTCGAGCCCTCCGCGAGCACGACCTCGGCGACCCGCTTGTCGGCGAAGTCGGCCAGCCCCAGCTCGCGGTACACGGCTTGCACGGCCCTGGCGGCCCGTTCTCTCACCTCGCGAAGGCGGGCCTCTTCCACCGGCCGCAGCCCGCCGTCCACTCCCCAATCACGCTGCAGGACGAGATAGTCGTCGAGGTCCTCGCCGTTGAAGTTCGAGGGGCCGAACATGTTGTCGTAGCGCACCACCGAGCCGAAGCCTGAAAAGAGGAAATCGGAGCCGGCGAGGAGCAGGGGCACCGTGTGCGCCGTGCGCCGCACGTCCGACTCGGACACCAGGGCGTCGGTGCCCGAGCAGGACTCGAGGTCGCGGAGCATCACGAGCAGGTTCTCAGCCAGGAGCTCGCGCATGCCGTCGGGCACGGCGCCGACCACGCTGGCCGCGTCGATGCCGCCGTTCTGCACGCCTTGGGCGCCCATCGCCCGGGCGAGCGCGACGCAGCGGGACTCCAGGTGGCACATCGACTTGCCCTCGGCGGCGCCCATCAGAGCCTCCGCGCCGCCGCCGCTGGTGACCCTCATCTTGAGGCCGCGAGAGGCGTAGGCCGAGCAGAGGAAGGCCTTTGACCAAGGCGTGTCGTCGCCGTCCACGAACACCTGCTCGGCGCCGTACAGCGAGACGGTCTCGGCGTAGGTGGTGAGGCCGCGCAGCCCCAGCTCCAGCTCCAGGGCCTCTTCGATCGAACACTGCGTCAGAGCTCCCGCGGCGCCAACCTGTGAGCCGATGAGCACAGCCAGCGCGTTCGAGGGGGCGTCCCCGAGCACGGGCACGGTGGTCTCCAGCTCCCTGAACCCGAAGGCGACCGCCGTGGCGGCATCGGCCGCCAGCAGGAGAGGATCGTCGAGGAGGTTGGTGACGTGCGCCTGGATCGAGGGCGTGCGCCGGACTCTCATCTTGGCGATGGCCATCTGCAGCTCGACGGGGCGGAGTCGCGCGACGACGTGCGCCAGCTTGGCCGGCGTGGCGCCGCCGGCGAGCCGCACGACTTCCTCCCGAGGCGTCGCGGGGTCGACGATCAGCCGGGCGAGCTCGAGGTCCGGAAGGCTGTTCACCTCGAGCGCGACCGACGTGTCGATGCCGTGAGCGGCGACGTAGGCGTCGACTATGTCGAAATCGCCGGCCGGCACGCCGTCCAGAAGCACGACCCGACCCTCATCGTCCATCTCGATGGAAGGCTTCGGGTCGTGCACGCTCTCGAAGGCCACGAGCCCCGCGTCGTGATCCTCCGCGGAGAAACCGTCGAGATTGACCGGGCGCGCGTCGAGCCCGACGAAGCGGCCGAGCCGGCCGCGCGCCGGGCCGGCGTCTCCGTCCGCCTGGGTCGTCGCAGGCTTGTCTGCCACCTCATCGCCCCCTGTGCCGCGCGTATGGGCTACCGATACTACCGATCCTGTCATGAAGATCGCGTCGTCGCCAGCGGGAATCACCGGGCGTACGCCGAACGGTTTCGCGCTCCAACGCATCCGCGCCCGCGCCCGGCCGGTTCGAGTAGACGCCCTTCTTGTAGTCGGCCACAAGCAGGGTGACCGGGGCGCGATCAAATGGGCGCCGGCCATCCCGCCACTGCTTGCGCCTATCGAGCAGGGTGGCGTCAGGGCTCGACGACCTCGGCATCGCGGCAGGTCCGGTGCGCGAGGAAGTCGCCGATCTCCCGGTGTCCAGTCGGACCAGGCCAGAAGCCTCGACCGGCGGGCGGGACAGGCGGAGCTCCTCCGCGCGGCGTCGCAGGGGGGGCCTTGGCCGTCCTGCAAAGGCTGGACGCGCGCGTCAGTCCGTGGTCGCGGCCTCTACGCTCAGACCGGCGAAGCTCATCGTCGGCAGCGCCATCTGGCCCCACGGCGCCCGGGCCGTGATCATCAGCAGGTACTCGCGGGCGGACGAGTACAGGATGGAGCAGCCGTTGGCGCCGACGATCCGCGCGACCTCCGCCTCCGGCATGTCCTCGCCGGCGTAGCGAAAGAAGCCGACGGTCCGCAGCCTGAAGCGGTAGGCCGGCGGCCCGGCGTCCTCGTTCTCGTCCTTCCCGGCGATCTCCAGCGTGGCCTTCCAGACGCCGGGGCGCTCGTCGATGATCGCCAGGGTCACGGCGACCTCGACGGCGGGCTCCGCCGGCCGGCCCCCCCGGTCGGGCGTGTGTTGCGGGACCGTCTCGACGCTGACGATGTCGAAAAACGATTCCTCAAGCTGCAGTGACGGCTGCACGCTGCCCTCCCTCGCTGGTGATGACCGTGTAGCAGTCGGTGCGCGGCGTCGTGGCGGCTGCGGCGTAGGCCGCCGCCCGGGGCCGACCGGCGGCGGCCGCGGAGGCCCGCGTCGAGGCCGCCCCAACGAGGACGCGGCTACCTGTGGAGCCGGCCGAGCCGCCCACCAGCACGTCGCGCCACACGGTACACGCGTCGGCCGGCGCAAGGTGCATCTTGAGCTCCATGCCGAGCCCCATGGCGAGCTTGGTCATGGTCGCCAGCGTGAAGTTGGCGCCGCCGTTGAGCACGCGGGAGATGTACGCCTGAGAGCTGCCGATGCGGCGGCCGAGCTCCGTGCCCGAGACGCTCTGCTCCTGCATGACGCGCCAGAGCTCCTCGGTGAACTCGAGGATGGCGAGCTCCTTGTGGAAGTCGGGGTCCCTCTCGGCCGCTTCCCATAGCTCCCACATGGATCTGGGGCTCATGCTTCCACCTCCACGATCTCCAGTTCGTTGTGCTGCTTCGCCCTCAAGTACGCGCCTCGCACCGTCCTGGCGCGTTCTATGACTCCGCGAAGCGCGGTCGCCTTCGGCTTCCGCAGAGCCTCGGTCGCGATGACGACGCTGTCGTCGTCGTAGAAGTACGGAATGCGGATTCCACTCCGCGTCTTGAGCTCGTAGATCGGTCCGTTGAGCCGACGTGACTTGCGTTCGTTGCGAGGCGGCCCGTTGAGAGCGACGGCCAGGAGCAGGGCCTGCACCTGGGTCTTGTCGGCGCCGCCGGCGGCAGTCGCTGCCGCGAGGAAGGACACAACCTGGCACTCACCGCGTTCGTCGCAGACGCCCAGCACGCTCCACCTCGCGGCCTTGATTACTTGGAGCCTCATCATAACTCACAAGTTATGATTGGCAAGTGGCGCTGGGCTGCTGTCATGCCCTTGAGTGTGGCAGCCCGGCTCCCCGGCTGAAAGGCTCACGACCGCCTTCCGTGGTGGAGGTTTGGGGCAGAGAGGGGGTGATGCAACGCCGGCCGGCGGCCGGGGCGGTCAAGGACGCGCCGGCCCGAGAGATGCGGGCCACCCCGGCTATCCTTGCGGAAGAGTCCCGCGGCCTCTTGTCACCGGGGTGGATCCTTCGACGTCAATGTCCCCGCAATGCGCGACCCGGCACGGTGACGTTCTGACCTGCCGCACGCGCCGGTCGGACCCACCAGGTTCGATCATCCCCTCTGCCATAGCAACGCAGACGACCCGCCACACGTGTCAACGACGATGGCCCAAAGGCTGCGCGACAGGCCGCCTCGAGGATAGCTCAGGAGCCGTCCACAGCGCTGGCAAGCGCGGCATGACCCCGAGGCGGGTTGACGTTGGCTGAGGCCGCCGCCGAACGTAGTACCATGGCAGTATGTATACGATTGACTTCTATGAGACGATCAATGGCTACTGCCCTGTTGAGTCATGGCTGAGCGACCTCACCCCGACCAAGCAAAGGGCTGTCTACGCCGCCCTCACGGAGATCCTGGAGCAGGAGGGGCCCAACGTCTGCGGATCGTTCTGGGGCGCATCCCTGGGTGACGGGCTGTTCGAGCTCCGGATCAGGCACAACGAGCAGCAGATCCGCGCCCTCACCAGGCAGCCGAAGCCTGGCGGCGCCAAGTCGAATCCAGAGAAGATACTCCTGCGGATCTTCTGCCACGCCTACGGCGACAAGATCGTCGTGCTGCTGGGGGCATATGACAAGTCCGCTCATGACAAAGCTCCATACCAGCAGAAACAGATCAATCAGGCCAAGAAGCGTTTGGCGGACTTCAAGCGTCGCCTGAAGCGAGCCGGATGAGTAGTAGGGAATCAAGCTTCATTTGACCATCCATGGGACATATACCATAATGGCTTCAGAGAGGAGGACGTAGAGCATGTCCCGTTACGATGACTTCCTTCGGCACGTGGAGGGCGAGGCGGAGGCCGACGGCCCAGAGGCTGTCGCTGAGCTTAACGCCTTCAGGGAGTACTACCGCATCGCCCATCTGCTGGCCGCGCGTCGTCGCGAGCTGCAGTGGACGCAGGCGTATTTGTCCTCGTTGGCCGGCGTTCACCAGAGCGAGATCAGTCGCATCGAGTCGGCGCGAGGCAATCCCACGATCCTGACGCTGAGCCGCCTGTCTTCTGCGCTGGGCGTCGCCCTGAGTCCGCAGACCGTCTGCGAAGAGAAGCCCACGCGGCACGAGCGCCCTTCCCTCACCAAGATCAAGGTATGACGCGCCACTCGTGTTCACGCCGATCGACCGCGCGCGCGGCACGGCACGCTCACGCCGGCGACGATGCTCAAGGTCGGTGAGGCGCTGAACGACTCGCTGGGGCTGGGCTGATGGTGACGCGGAGAGCGTCCAATGGACCACGCACCTGCCGAGCAGCGCGCAGCGCATCTGCGGGCCACGCGGCAGGTGATCCGGGAGCTGGGGGTGCCGGCGCCGGCGACGAGATGAAGGAGCGGCTTGTCGCCCCGTCGTCGTATCGCGTCATCGCCGACGCAGGCGTCGCCTGGGTGGAGTCCGCGGTTGGTGAGCGCCGGGTGACGGGGACGGCCCGGTCCCAGAGATGCGGGCCACCCCGGCTATCCTTGCGGAAGAGTCCCGCGGCCTCTTGTCACCGGGGTGGGTCCTTGGACTGTCGAGCCCCGCTGGATCAGCCAGCCTCGCCTTCCACGCGAGCGCCGATGACGAGATACGAGAGACCCTCAGGCCCGGCGACCACCTGCCGCGTGGCGGACGGCTGAACGAGCACGTAACGTCCCGCCTCGAGGTCGATGGTCTCGCCGTCGATCAGGATGGAGCCTGCGCCACTGAGCGGCACAAAGAGCTCCTCCTGGCCCGACTTCAGCTCGTCGTGCTCGAAGCCCAGGTGACCGGGCGGTGAGTCGAACTGGTTGGCCTTGATCGCGAGAGCGTCGAGGGCCTTTGCGACCGGCGTGCGTCGGCCCTCAAAGTCCTTGACGTCGATCATCGAGTAGCTCACCCTGCGCCTCCTCTGGATAGAAAGGACGATCATGCACGAGATCCACTGTAGCAGGCGCCCGGCGCCGACGCTCTGGACGCGACGAGCGCGTCGATGAGCTCGAGCGTCATCAGGCAGCTCTACAACGCGGGGTGCTCCTGCGCCGGCCTCATATGTTCCTCGAGCGTCGGCGCCATCACCCTCCTTGACGGGGCAGCGACAGCGGCCATCGACGACGACGGCGGTGATCCACGTGCTGCGCGTCATGACAGTGAGCCCCATGCTGACTCAGAAGTCGACACGGAGCAAGGGTCGGTCATCGCTCCGCGGTACGGTCACAACGTGCCTGATGCCGGGGGATCGCGTGCGCGGAGTCTTCATGCCGCCGGCGGATGCCGGCCGCCGCGTCGGCGACAGGATGACGATGGCGGGGCGGCCGCTTCGCGGATCACGGCCGCCTTCCGCCGGCGGGGCCGCTCAGTCTCGAGGATCTGCTCGCTGGAGTCGCCGCGGCCGACCTGCACGCCGAGGTCGACAGCGGCCCGGCCCAAGGTTCCGAGGCCCGGTAGCATGTGGCGCCGAGCTCTACCGGCCGCGGGCCGGCCCCTCCGCGGGCCTCGGCGGGGCCGCCATCCCGCGGCAGAGTCCGGGCGGCCAGGCCGAGATCATCCGCGCCGTCCGTCGCTTTCGTGAGCAGAACGCCCCCGACCCCTCGACGCCCCTCGCCGAGGCGCGGGCCCAGCCAACGGATGGGGTCAGGTCGGTAGCAGGTCTCCAAGATGGCGCAGGACGTAGGTAGGCTGGATGGACGCGCCCGCCAGGGCGGATTCAGTAGTCGCACCGGTCAGCGGCAGTGCGGTGGACATGCCCGCCTCCTGGCCCATGAGTATGTCGGTCTCCAACCGGTCGCCGGTCATGAGGCAGTCCGCGGCCGGCAGGTCCATCAAGTCCAGAGCGGCAGCGATCATGTAGCTGGATGGCTTGCCGAGCACGGCTTCGACGCGCGTATGGGTGCAGGCCTCGATGGCGGCGATGATGGCGGCGCAGTCGGGCTCACCACCGCCGGGGACAGGGCAGAAACGGTCGGAGTTGGTGGCGAAGAAGCGCGCCCCGGCGCGGATGGCGTCGAAGGCGATCTGCAGCTTGCGGTACACAAAAGTGCGGTCGAAGCTCGCGATCACCGCATCGACGTTGTGCGCCTGCTCGGTCAGCTCGAACCCGCTGCGGCGCAGCTCCGCGCACAGCGGCTCCTCGCCGACGACGAACAGGCGGGCGCCCGGCATGCGCCGCTGGAGGAAACCCACCAGCACAAGCGATGAGGTCAGAATGTCTTCAATGGAGGTCGGCACGCCCAGGCGGGTGAGCTTGACGGCGTAGTCTTCGCGTGCGTGCGTGGGGTTGTTGGAGATGAAGATCGTGCGCAAGCCACGCGCGCGCAGCACCCTCAGGGTCTCGCCCGCCGCGGGAAGCAGGGCTTCCCCCAGGTAGACCGTCCCGTCCAGGTCGAAGATGTAGCCGGCAAAGAGGCGTGTTGGCGTGCGCTGGCTGCTCAACGCGTCTTCAGCCCGCCGCTGACACCGATCGCCTGTCCGCTCATGGCGCCGGCGGTCGACCGCCACCGATCGTCGTGCGGATGACCTTGCGTCCTTCCTTTTCGAACACCGACGCGATCGTCTCCTGGAGTTTCGTTCCCGGTGTCAGCGAGACCATATAGCCGCCCCTGCCACCTCCCGTGACCTTGGCCCCCAAGGCGCCCTTTTCCAGGGCTGTCTCGCACATGTGGTCCAGAGTCTCGTGAGACATCCCCATGGCGGTCAGGAGCTTGTGGTTGGCCGACATGATCTCCCCCACTTTCGGCAGATCGCCTGCTTCAAGGGCGCTCTTCATGTCGAGGACCTGAGCCCTGATGGTGTTGAGCCGCGCCGCAAACAGCTCTGGATCGCCGGTCTTCTGCTGATCGATGAACTCATCCAGGGCCGCCGTATCGACGGTGACGCCGCTGTTGGCGAGCACTATCTCAAAGGACCCTGGAGTCTTGATCCTCTCGAAATGCTGCTCTCCGTCTTCCAACCAGAAGAGCAGGAGACCGCCATAGGTCGAGGCGGTATTATCGACTCCGCTGGCAACCCCGTGATAAGGGAATTCACCCTGCCAGGCCACCCGGTTGATCTCCTCGATCGGGCAGCCCAACTTGAATTCCGCGTCCACTGCCCGCGCCAGCGACACGCAGATGGCGGCGCTGGCGCCCACCCCGCTGCCGGCCAACAACGTTCCCCCGACGGTGATCTTGAGCGGGGTCTTCTTGACGTCGATGTTCATGACTTCGAGGATCCTGTCGATGGATTCGCTCTGCTGGTCCCTCTTCTTGTCCTTGTACCCGGGGACCTCGATGCGCTCGTCTTCGAGGACCCATCCCTCGCCGTCGATCCGCTCAACCGTCGTCACGGTCTCAAAGGGGATCGACGAGACGATCGCCGGGACTTCATCCAGAACGAATTGATCACCGATCAGGATCGTCTTTCCAAAACCTCTTCCTTCAGCCATGCGCTGCCCCTTCCAGGATGCTTTCCATTTCATCGATCAGCTCTTCTTCTTTGCCAATGGCCACGGTGGTGGCGGCCGTCAGACTATGGCAGGCGTCCGAAAACCCTCCCAGTCGGTCTGTCGCTTCGGGAAGCAGGATGTTGAGTCCCAGCGCTCTTCCCGCCCTGATCTCCCCTTCCAGGGAGGGGGCGACACGCATGGAGATCTTCACCTGGTCAAAGCCCATGGCGCCGAAGCCCGGGATCTCATCGGGGATGGTCTGGAAGCCGGCGAGGTACTTGCGGGGATCGATGAGGTCCGTGTCCCTGATGGCGTCACAGAACGCCCCGATCATCTTCACCCCCATCGGGAAGAAGCATGCGCCGACATGAAGCCACTGGATGTGAGGCGCCTGTTTCAGAGCGCCCGCCTGGAGCCTGGCGATCTCTTCGTCAAACAGCTTCGTCCTCACAGCCTTGAGCTCTCCCACCATCCGGTCCGACTCCGGTGAGACCCCTTCAAGGCAGACCCTGACCCCCATATCCGGTCCTTCCTGGTAGTAACCGACTCCCCCCAGAACATCGAGATAGTCGCCGAGCTCGACAACGGGGACTTGACCTTCTGGACCGTTCAACAGGTACTGCTCCCCGACTTCATCTTCTCTGATCTCGATGCGGCCCTGTTGAACGGCTTCCATTGCGACTGCACGGTTCTCGCTGACCAGCGCGCCGTCCACAAAGAAACCGTCTCCCACCGCTCCCACGGCTGCGATATGAGCCATGTCACGATTGACCGGATCCAGGGTTCGCGCAAAAAGGTAGCAGGTCGTCGAACCGGAGATATCCCGATCCCCTTTCAATCCAAAGAGGTCGGGGTCAAGGTTCATGACTCGCGGATCGGTCGAGGCTTCAGCGACATGGTGATCCAGGATCAGGGTCAGGTTTCTTCCCCGGTTCAGTGCGGAAAGCAGCGGGGCGATCCTGCCGGCGAAATCGGCGAAGATGAGGATCTTGCCTTCCTGCTCGTAGACCTTCTCCAGCACCGCGGGATATGGCTTTTCCAGACAGAAGCGCCGGACTTCAAAGCCCTGCCTTTCGAAGGCGCGCGTGAGTATGGCGCCCGAAGTAAGCCCATCGGAATCGTTGTGGTGAAAGACCTGAACGGCCTTTTCCGGCATCTTCCGGACTTCCTGAATGGCATCCGCCATCGCGTCGATCAAGGCATTCAGCATGATCCTCCCTGCACTGGAAGCGCGTTTACGGCAAGCCCGGGAACGGGAGTCTATCGAAGCGCCGACAGTGGCACGAACCGGGGGCGGATCGCCGCCCCGCGGCAACCGGCCGCGGTGGTAGAGTCCCGGCGGAGAAGGAGTGAAGGAATGGCCTCGGACCCGGGATTTGTCGAGTACGTCTGCGATCAGATCGGCGCGGCCGGACGGATCTCATCGCGAAAGATGTTCGGCGAGTATGCCATCTACCGCGGCGACAAGGTGGTCGCGCTCGTCTGTGACGACCGCCTGTTCGTGAGGCGGACGGCCGCCGGGCGAGCCTTTGTCGGCGACGCCGTCGAGGCGCCTCCCTACCCAGGCGCCAAGCCCCACTTCCTGATCGAGGAGCGGCTCGATGATCGTGAGTGGATGACCGCGCTCATTCGCGTGACCGAGAGTGAGCTCCCTCCGCCGACCCGCAAGAGACCGCGATCCAGGAAGAAGCAGGGGTGAGGCGCCCGGAGAGGCTCGGCCGCAGGGAGGCGGTGGCCGATTCCCCGGCTCCTCGGCGCCGGGGAGGCATCTCCCCGCCCCCCGTCACCATGGCCCTCCGGCCGCCGCCTCGTCAAGACGCACCGCGTTCAGCACGGCGAGGCAGTCTTTTGTGCGGTCGTGGAGGCCCAGGCGCCAGGCGAGATCGCGGTCAGGGATGTCGCGCCCGGCCTGACGCCGCTCGCGGATGGCGTGTCTGGCTCGTCGCTGCAGCGCTTGCCAGTCGTCGGGCTCGATGCCGGGCGGTCTCTTGACGAACGGTGTCGGCGGTTGTCCCGCTTGCGCCGCGTCGCGAAACGAGATCCCTCTGGCGAGCGTGATCCAGTAGTACTCGAGGGCCAGTTGCACGACGGTCGTGGAGCGCGCCCGTCCGAGCTTCTCCGGCAGACCCTCAAGGCTGCGGCCCTCCTCCTTGAAGAGCGGCTCAGTCGCCCTGAGCCGGCGGCGCACCGCCTTCAGGAAGCGCACATATGAGTCCCCCGAGTCGCGCAGTCCAAGCGCGCCTCGCAGGAAGCTGTCCCAGGCCAGGAAGAGGTGGGGACGGACCACGAAGAGCGCCCTGGCGACGGCCGTCTCGCCGAAGTTGTGCACGCGGAGGTCGGCGCCCTCTGGTCCCTGCATGATCGCGAGCAGCGAGTCGAACACCGCGGCGTACTCATCGAGCACGCTGTCGTCCACGTCGATGAGGCGAAGGTCGCGGTCCGGGAGCCGGTGTCGGACGCCACGGTACCAGCGGTCAAGCCGCTCCTTCGCCAGCGGGAAGTCGATCTTCCGGATGCGGCAACGCCGGCGTTCGAGCCACAGAAGCAGGGCGTCCCGATGCGCGGGGATCGTGATGTCCAGCTCATAGCCGATCGACGTGTGGAGCTCGTCCAGCGCCCAGGTGTGGTCTGTCATCCGTTCGTACAGGCGGCAGGCGGCCTCGAGCTCGGCCGGCGGGATCGGCGCCCACGACAGGCGCGCATCCTCGGGCTCGAGAAACGACAGTTGTTGAGCACGTCTTGGCACGGCTCGCGAGGCGGCGCCGAACCCTGATCCGCCGAGCTCGTCCGCCAGGTCGAGCAGCACCGCACGGTTCTCCACCTGCTCGACCCACGCCGCGGGAATCCCCGCGACGCCCAGCGTCGCGCCGAGGATCGCCCCGGCAACCGACGCCGTGGAGTCGCTGTCGCCGCTGATGTTGGCGGCGACGCCGAGCGCGGCGGCGAAGTCGCGGGGAAAGCGCAGCGCGGCGAACAGGCCGATGCCCAGAGCTTCCTCAGCGACCCAGCCCTTGCCGCTCCCGCCGGGGGTCTCTTCGCCGACGTGGCCGATCTGCTGGAGGGCGGCGTAGGGCTCGCCCGCCTGCGCCGCCAGGCGGATGGCGGCGTCCACCACGTCGAGGGTCTCGGCCACCCCCTCGGGCGCGGCGACGTCGGCGCTCTTCCAGGCGGCCAGGAAGGCGCGGGCACGGGCGCTGGCCGCCGGCAGCCGGAGGCCGTCCACGAGGTGGCCGATCAGCACTGCGAGAAACCCGGAGCAGGCGTCGCTGGTGGGATGGCCGTGCGTCAGGATGGCGGCTCTGGCGGCGGCCTCGAAGGCCGCGTCCCCGAGCCCGGCGAGGCCGAGGGGCGCAACGCGCATCACGCCGCCGCAGCCCTTGTAGTCGGAGTTGACGCGGTCGCTGGGCAGGCCCGGCTTGCGGGCGGTCAGCGCACTCATGGTCGCCATGCCGGGAGACCTGCCGATGTGCTCGCCCGAGTCCGCCCACTCGAGGTAGCGCCTGTGGATGGCGAGGCTCAGCGCCTCGAGGTCAGTGGAATCGACCTCGCCGGCCGGGGTCCAGCCACAAGCCCGGCGCCAGTCGAGGATCCCCCGTGCGCCGGCCACGGACATCTGCCCATCGTCGGTGTGGGCGCCGGCGGGGAAGCCGCCCCAAGGGAGCAGGTCGGTGACCCCGAGCGGGGGATGGGCCTCGAGGATCGTCGCGCGGTTATCGAACTCGACCGGCGCGCCGAACGCGTCGCCGATGCAGACGCCCAGCAGGCAGCCCCGGTGGCGAGACCGGCGCCGGGCGTCCGGGTGGCGCGGAGCATCGACCGCTGATGTCTTCATCGTCCACTCCGTTCCGGAAGTCCGCGAGGATGGCGGAATGGTCACGACCGCAAGCCGGGCCTACTGGAGGTTCTCGATCCGTTTCCCTCGTGGCTTCCGCCGCCCGCGGCCGGTGAAGATGGAGGCGCTCTCTCAGCCGCCGGAGCCGCCCCGATCCACGCCGCGTCCGCAGGCTTCGCGCGGCGCGGCCGCCGGAGCCGCCCGGCGGGGTAGTGCGGATCGGCAAGATAGGGAAAGGGCCATTCCCTATCTTACCGATCCGCGAGACGCCGCCGCGGCCGCCGGAGCGGGGGTAGGGAGGGAAGATAAGGCATTCGGGCAGCATGACCATCCGCGGCGGCGGCGCTCCCGGCGGGTAGCCATCCGCGGCGGCGACGCTCCCCGCGGGCAGCCCTCCCCGGCGGCGACGCTCCCCGCGGGCAGCCCTCCCCGGCGGCGACGCTCCCCGCGGGCAGCCCTCCCCGGCGGCGACGCTCCCCGCGGGCAGCCCTCCCCGGCGGCGACGCTCCCCGCGGGCAGCCATCAGCGGCGGCGACGCCGATCCCGTGGAGAAGGCCGCCTCCTCAACCTTCTCGTCGTGCCCGGCCGCCCGCAGGCGCGGCTGCCGGGGGAAGAGAGGGAAGGCCGGCTCCTGAGGGAAGGACAGCCTTCCCGCCCTGCACCTTCAGCGGCCGCGGGCCGCGGGCCCGCGCGCCTCGTCGCGCGCTTCCGGTGGCGCGGCTCCGGCGGCCGCGGCTCCGGCGGCCGCGGCCTGGTCTTCCGTGAGGCGCAGCCGCGGAAGGCCGTGGTCGCCGCCCCCGGTATAGTCACTGTACGAGCGTATTCCGTTGGCGGTACTTCCAACGGTATCGTTGGAAGTACCGCCAACGGATCCGGCCATCTTCCACTATGCCCCCGCCGGCGGGCCACGTGCGCGGAGCGCGAACCTCGACGCTGACGCCGCCGTCTCGTCGCGCCCGAGGGAAAGACAGCTCCGCCGCTCTCGTCGCTACCGGCCGCGAGTCGCGTGCCCGCGAGGGAAGCTTGCCGAAGGGCCGCAGTCGCTCAAGCTCCTCCTGCGCCGCGCGGGCGGGCGCGGCGGCTCCCGCGGCCTCGGGCGGGCGGCGCGCGGGCGGGCGCCCGCGGCGGCTCCCGCGGCCTCGGGCGGGCGGCGCGCGGGCGGGCGCCCGCGGCGGCTCCCGCGGCCTCGGGCGGGCCGCCCAGGCGGGCGCGCGGCTGGCCGCGGAGGCCGCGCCGCGCCGTCTCCGCCCTTTCGGCGCTCGTCGATCCGGAGGCTGAACGCGCAACCGGACGGAAGGGGATGGTCATGCCGGGCAGATCCCTATCTGCCCCTTCCGCACGGTCCCCGCCCCCCCCC